>Ga0105164_10002409_pt1 | contig 11563 bp, 10 predicted proteins | sample VDWuncwatermetaG_FD_89674 | JGI IMG/M metagenome (GOLD analysis project Ga0105164, IMG submission 89674) | Wastewater microbial communities from Netherlands to study Microbial Dark Matter (Phase II) - VDW unchlorinated drinking water | ecosystem: Environmental > Aquatic > Freshwater > Drinking...
GCCCACATCCTCCATCTGCCCGAGGACATAGGAACGGCGCTCCTTGGCGCGCTCGAGGTTGTCGGCCTTCGACGGGTCGAGGATCGAAGGAGCCTGCGGCAGGCCCGCCAGGAGCGCGGCCTCGGCCACGGTGAGCTTGGAAAGGTCCGACTTCCCGAAGTACGTCTGCGCCGCCGCTCGCACGCCGTAGGCTTGGTTCCCGTAGTAGATTTGGTTGAAGTAGAGTTCGAGGATCTCCTTCTTCGAGTAGGTGCGGGTGACCTCGACCGCGAGGATCGCCTCGCGGATCTTGCGCTTGAGGCTCACCTCGTTGCCGACGACGCGTTGCTTGACGAGCTGTTGGGTGATGGTCGATGCACCGCCCTGGCCGGTCGCCCGGCCGGTGATGTCCGAGTAGATGGCGCGAAGGATCCCGAGCACGTCGACGCCCGGGTTCGTCCAGAACGACTTGTCCTCGGTCGCGACCGTCGCGTCCACCAGCAGCTGCGGCACGTCGTCGATGCGGACGGCCGCTCGCCTCTCCACCTCGAACTGGTACAGGAGCTCGTTGCCGGACCGGTCGTAGACGTTCGTCGAGAGCGCGAGCGGGTCCTTCGCGAGGTCACCCGGCGAGGGGAGATCCGCCGTGATGGAGGCGAGCGTCATCGCGGCCGCCACGATCGGGATGGCGGCGAGCGTGAAGACGAGGGCGATCATCACCGGGGGCAGGACGGCGAGCCCGCGGCGTACGGGGCTCCCGTTCCCCTTGTGCCGGAGCGTCCGGTACGGTCCACGCCTCAGCGCGTGATCGCGGGAGCGGTCCCTTCCGATGGTCATAGTCTAGACGCCCATGCCTCCGATCTTTCCATCCTCCCCGGGGGACCCGCGATCCTCCCAAGGGGACCCGCCAGGGGGACCTAACCGACCTAACGAGGAAGAGCTCCAAGAGTTCCTCACGCGCGCGGTGGCGGAGGTCATCGTGCGCGAGGATCTGGAACGGGCACTGCGGTCAGGCGAGCGTGCGCTCCGCATCAAAGAAGGCTTCGACCCCACGCACCCGAACCTGCACATCGGCCACGCCCTTGGGCTGCGGAAGCTGCGAAAGCTCGCCGAGTGGGGGCACGAGATCGTGGTGATCGTCGGCGACTGGACGACGCAGATCGGTGACCCGACGGACCGCGATCTCACGCGGCCCACGAAGGATCGCGCCGAGGTCATGGCCAACGCCCAGACCTACCTCGACCAGTTCCATCTCATCGTCCCGCGCGAGCGCACCCGGGTCGTCTTCCAGGACGAGTGGTACGGGAAGTTCGGGCTGCGGGACGTCATCGAGCTCACCTCGCGCGCCACCGTCCAGCAGATGCTCGCGCGCGAGGAGTTCCGTAAGCGCCAGGCGGCGGGAACGCCGATCCCGATCAAGGACATCCTCTACCCGCTGCTCCAGGCGTACGACTCGGTGGCCATCGACGCCGATGTCGAGGTCGGTGGTACCGATCAGCTCTTCAACATCCTCGCCGGGCGCGAGCTGCAGGAGCAGGTCGGCCAGCGTCCGCAGAACGTGTTCATCACCCATCTCCTCGAGGGTCTCGACGGCGAGAAGATGAGCAAGTCGAAGGCGCTGACCGCCATCTGGCTCGTGGACGGACCGCAGGAGATGTTCGGGAAAGTGATGTCGATCCGTGACGAATTGATGCCCCACTACTTCGAATGGGCCACCGAGATGCCCATGGCCGAGGTGCGGTCGACGCTCGACGCGCTCGGCCGGCGCGAGCTGCACCCCCGCGAGGCCAAGGAGCGCCTGGCGCGCCGCATCGTGACGGAGCTGCACTCCGAAGCCGCGGCCGACGAGGCCGCGCGCGCCTTCGCGCGCCAGTTCCGCGAGGGCCGGGCGCCCGACGACGTGCCGGTCGTCACGGTGTCGCGCGACGGGGAGCAGAAGGTCGCCATCGTCGACCTTCTCGTCCGCGCGAAGCTCCAGCCGAGCAAGGCGGCCGCGCGCCGCCTCGTGGAGCAGCGGGGCGTCCGCGTCAACGACGTCGTCGCCGACGAGACCACGGCCGTGCCGACCACAGGCGAGCCGGTCGTCCGGTACGGCGCGCGGAAGTTCGCCCGCATCCGCTGGTCGTCATGACCGCGGTGGTCGCGGTCGTGCCATTCGGCGCGGTCGCGGACCGCACTCCTGAGGCGAGCAGCGACCGTCCCGGCCGGTGGGCGCGGCAGATCGCGCGGCGGCTCGTGGAGCGCTTCGCGGGCGAGACGAGCGTCGAGGCGAAGCCCGTGTTCCTCGTCGCGATGCCGGAGACGAACAGCGACGCCGGGTACCTCGTGTTCGGGTCGACGCCCGAGCCGCCGCTCGCAGCGGAGTACGGGCGCTCGCTCGGTGCGACGCATGCGCTCACCGGCACCTATCGCGAGGCATGGGAGAGCCGCCGCATCGAGGCGACCCTGGTCGAGGCCTCGGAGGCGCGCGCTGTCGCGTCCTTCGCGCGCGAGATCGCGGAGCACGAGCTGCATCTGGTGGAGCCGGCGCTGGCGACCTGGCTCGCGTCCTCGCTGGGCGTTACGACGGAGCGCGACCTATCGGCGCCCGCGACCGCGAACGAGGAGGCCTACGCGGCACTGCTCGTCGCGATGGACGCCGAGGTCGACGCGACGCTGCTGCGGCAGACCGATCCGCGTGCCTCGAGCGCGGCCCTCGGCCGCGCCGCGACCGCCTACACCGTCGCCGCTGCGGCCGATCCGACCTCGCTCGCGATCGAGGAGCGGATCCTGCTGATGTCCGCGGCGGCGATCGAGAACGAGCAGCAGCCGCTGGTCCTCGAGGCGCTCGAGATGCTCGCCGAGACACGGCCGCGCTCCTGGCGGCTGCAGTACGTGCTCGGCGAGGTGCGTCGCACGAGCGGCGACGTGAACGGGGCGATCGTCGCGTTCGAGCACGCCGACGCGCTTCAGCCCCTGCGCCCGACCGACGTTCTCACGCTCGCGCAGCTCCACGTCACGGCCGGCGCGCCCGCCGTGGCGGCCTCGCGCCTGCGCCGTGTGCTCAAGGGCGGCGCGGAGCTCGCGGTCGCGGCGACGGCGCGCCGGCTGCTGCTCGGCATCCGCCACCCCGAGCTCGAGCGTGAGCTCGAAGCGGCGGGAAAGATCGCCGTCGACGGCGACGTCGCGCGCGCGGCCGAGGCCGCGGCCGGGTTCGAGCGTGTGCTCGCGGTCGAGCCCGACATCTGGGAGGCCCACTTCGGGCGCGGGCTGCTCGCGTGGCAGGGCGGAGACGCCGACGGTGCCCAGGCCGCCTTCGAGCGTGCGATCGAGCTGAACCCCGCTGCCGCCGATCTCCTGTCCGATCTGGGGAAGACGGTCCGGAACTAGTGTCCCCGCGATGACCTAGCGAGCGGCGGCGGGCTCCTGGCCCTGCGCGGCCTCGTGCTCCGCGATCACCTTCTGCGCGATGTGCGTCGGGCACTCCTCGTAGCCGAGCAGCTTCGTCGTGAAGGTCCCGCGGCCACCTGTCATGGAGCGCAGGTCGGTCGCGTAGCGGAAGATCTCCGACATCGGGACGTGCGCGCGGATGAGACGGATGCCGGGGGCACCCGCGTCGTCCATGCCGAGGACGCGCCCGCGCCGTGAGTTCAGGTCCGAGAGCACGTCACCCATGTGGTCCTCGGGAACGAAGACCTCGATGTCCATGATCGGCTCGAGCAGGAACGGCTGCGCTTCCTTGACGCAGCTCTGCAGGGCGATGGATCCGGCGATCTTGAAGCTCATCTCGCTCGAGTCGACCGTGTGGAACGAGCCGTCGAACAGCGTCGCGCGGAAGTCCGACAGCGGGTACCCCGCGATGACGCCTCTCTCCGCGGCCTCCCGGATCCCCTTCTCGACCGCGGGCCAGAAGTTCCGCGGGACCGAGCCGCCGACGATGTGCGTCGCGAACTCGACGCCGGAGCCCGGCACCAGGGGCTCGATCTCGACCCAGGCGTCCCCGAACTGGCCGTGGCCGCCGGTCTGGCGCTTGTACTTGCCCTGCGCCTGCGCCTTCGCGCGGATCGACTCGCGGTAGGGCACGCGTGGCGTCTTGGTGTGGACGCTGACGCCGAACTTGTCCTTGAGCTTGTGCACCGCGACGTCCACGCTCGACTCGCCGATCCCGGACAGGATCGTCTCGTGCGTGGCGTCGTCACGGCGGACGCGCAGCGTCGGGTCCTCCTCGGTGAGCCGGTGCAGCGCGGTGGAGAGCTTGTCGAGGTCGTGCTTGCTGGTCGGCTCGATCGCCACGCTGAACGCGGCCGGCGGGAACTCGATCGGCTGATAGAGGATCGAGGCGTCCTTGTCGCAGAGCGTCGACCCCGTCGTGGACGCCGTCAGCTTCGGGATGGCGCAGATGTCCCCCGCGCCGACCGCATCGGTGACCTCCTGCTCCTTGCCGCGAAGGAAGAAGATCTGGCCGATGCGCTCGGGCTCGCCCGCCGTCGCGTCGTACACGGGCCCGTTGCCGTGGAGCACGCCCGAATACACCCGCACGTAGGACAGCTTGCCGACGAACGGGTCGGCGATCGTCTTGAAGACGAGGGCGGACAGCTTCTCGTCGTGGGACGGCTTGCGCGCGATCTCCTCACCCTTGGGCGAGCGGCCGATCGCGGGCCCACCCTCGACGGGCGAGGGAAGCATGTCGACGATCGTCTCGAGGAGCCCAGCGAAGCCGACGCGCTTGCTCGCGCTCGTCGCGATCACCGGCACGATCTGGCCCTCGCGGACGGCGGTGTGGAGCGCGCCGCGGAGCTCCTCGTATGGGAGCTCCTTGCCGTCGAGGTAACGCGTCAGCAGATCCTCGTTCGTCTCGACGATCGCCTCGACGAGCTGCTGCCGGTACTGGCCGACCCGCTCCTTCTCGGTCTCCGGCATGTCGGTGATCGGGTCCTTCGGTCCCTTGAGCACAGTGCCGTGCAGGAGGTCGATGGTGGCCTCGATGCCCTGATGCGTGCCCATCGGGACGTGAAGGGGGACGACGCGGATGCCGTACGCATTCCGAAGCTGGGCGAGGACCGCGTCGAAGTCGGCGTTCTCGCGGTCGAGCCGTGCGACCACGGCCACGCGCGCTTTCTTCTGTCGATCGAGGTCCTGCCAGACGAGCTGCGTCCCGACCTGGATGCCCGCGGAGGCGTCGAGCACCACGAGCGCGCTGTCCGCGACGCGGAGGCCGGCCTTCTGGTCGCCCGCGAAGTCCGCGAACCCCGGCGTGTCGATGAAGGTGATCTTCGTGCCTTCGTGCGTGACCGCCGCGAGGGCGACATTGATGCTGATGTGCCGCTTCTGCTCCTCAGGGTCGGTGTCGAGGATGCTCGTCCCATCGTCGACCTTGCCGAGACGAGTGGTCGCGCCAGCGACGTGAAGGAGGGTCTCGACGAGGGTCGTCTTGCCGGATCCGCCGTGGCCGACGACGGCGACGTTACGGATCTTCTCGGGAGCGGTAAGGGCCATTCGGAGCTCCTATCTTCGTCAATATCCGTCGGCCCTGCGGGCCGCGGATAGCCGCTCCGCTCTTACGGTCTTCGCTCAGACCGGCGGAGCCGGATCTTCGCTCAGTCTCTCTTCTTCCCCCTAGTATTCGGCTACGTGAGCGGGCATTCAAAGTGGTCCCAGATCAAGCGCCAGAAGGGCGCTGCGGACGTCAAGCGCGGCAACCTTTTCACCAAGATGACGCGCGAGGTCATGATCGCCGCGAAGCAGGGCGGCGGCGATCCGGAGGCCAATTTCCGCCTCCGTCTGGCGATGGACCGCGCGCGCGGGGTGAACATGCCCAAGGACAGCATCCAGCGCGCGATCGACCGCGCCACCGGCGGCGGCGAGGGCGCGCAGCTCGAGAGCGTCGTCTACGAGGCGTACGCGCCGGGCGGCGTCTCCGTGATGATCGAGGCGGCGACCGAGAACCGTAGCCGGACCGCGTCGGAGATCCGGGCCACACTCACGCGGCACAACGGCAAGCTCGGAGAGAGCGGCTCGGTCCAGTGGCTCTTCGAGCAGAAAGGCGTGATCGAGGTCGACGCGCCGGGTCCCAAGGCGGACGAGATCGAGCTCAGCGCGATCGACGCCGGCGCCGAGGACGTCGAGAGCGAGAGCGGCCTGGTCACCATCTACACGGCGCCGCGCGATTTCGAGCGCGTGAAGCGCAGCCTCGAGGCGAACGGGACCAAGCTCGCCTCGGCCGAGCTCTCGATGCGCGCGACGTCGACCGTCCGGGTCGACGGCGACACGGCGGGGAAGGTCATCAAGCTCATCGACGCGCTCGAGGAGCTCGACGACGTGCAGCAGGTCCACGCCAACTTCGACATCCCCGAGGAAGTCCTCCAGACGGTCGGCGCGTGAGCCGCGTGATCCTGGGGATCGACCCGGGGACGACGGGGATGGGATACGCGCTCCTCGATCGCTCCTCCGACCCGCCGCGCATCATCGCCTGCGACGTCATCCCCACACCGCGCGACGGCACGGCGGCGGAACGGCTGGTCGCGATCGCGGACGCCATCGACCGCCTCATCGATCTGCACCACCCGTCGGCGGTGGTGCTCGAGCGCCTCTACTTCAACAAGAACGTGCGCACCGCGATGTTCGTGGCCGAGGCGCGTGGGATCGCGCTCCTGTGCGCCGCGCGCGCCGGGCTCGTGATCGCGGAGTACACGCCGCAAGAGGTGAAGCAGTCCGTGACCGGCAGCGGCGGCGCCGGCAAGAAGCAGGTGCAGCGGATGCTGTCGTTGCTCCTGCCGGGCGAGCCGCCCGTGACGCAGGACAACGTCGCAGACGCGATCGCCATCGCGCTCACGCACGCGCAGCGCATGCGATCCGCCGCCGCGGTGGCAGCTGCTCTCGCTGCTGCCGAGGCACGCGGCTGATCGCGAGCGTCCGCGGTCACGTGACCGCGCGTGGTACAGATCACGTCGTCGTCGACGTCGGGGGCGTCGGATACAAGGTCTTCGTCCCGCGCCAGCCGGAGACGGACGACGTCCTGCTGCACACGGATCACGTGGTGCGCGAGGACGGCCAGTTCCTCTTCGGCTTCGTCACGCGTGAGGAGCTCGCTCTGTTCGAGATGCTCACGTCGGTCAGCGGGGTCGGGCCGCGTGCCGCGCTCGCGCTCCTCTCGGTCTCGCGCCCGGCCGATGTCGCCGCCGCGATCGCCTCGGGCGACGCCGCCGCGCTCGCGCGCGCGCCTGGAGTGGGGAAGAAGACGGCGGAGCGGCTCATCGTGGACCTGCGCGGCAAGATCGCGAAGGTCGGCGACGGCGCGACGGGGAGCGCGGCGCCCATCGATGACGAGGCCGCCGCCGCACTGGTCGCGCTCGGCTACACGGCTTCCGAGGCCGCGGCCGCGCTGCGGGGCGTGCCTCCGGCGAGCGCGGCCAGCGCCGAAGAGCGCGTCCGCCAGGCCCTTCGGAAGGCAGCGCGCGTGGTATAGTCGTGCGTGACCGCGGGTCGGGCCCGCGGTCTTTGGGCGCCTAGAAAGTGGGTCGACCCCACTTTTTTTATCGCCCGAAGCCGACGAAGTGAAAAAGGGGGGCGTGCCGTGAACCGTGAGCTCGTGACCGGTCTCGCACAGCTCTCCGCGGAGAAGGGCCTCCCCAAGGAGGTCGTCAGCGACATCATCGCCCGCGCCATCAAGCGCGCCTACGGCGATGAGGAGCATCTCGACGTCAAGGTCGACGTGCAGACGGGCGCCTTCCGCATCTTCCTGCTCAAGACCGTCGTCGACAAGGTCGAGGACCCGAAGACGCACGTGCAGCTCGACACCGCCCGGAAGATCAAGCCGGACGCGCAGCTCGGCGACATCATCCCCTTCGAGGAGTCGGCCGCGGCCCTCGGGCGCATCGGCGCGCAGACCGCGAAGCAAATGATCCAGCAGTTCCTGCGCGAGGCCGAGCGTGAGCAGGTGTTCGCGGAGTACGCGGACCGCGAGGGCGACATCATCAACGGCGTCATCGACCACTTCGAGGCCGGGTCCGCGATCATGGACCTCGGCAAGGCGAAGGCGATCCTCCCGCGGTCCGACCAGGCGCCGCACGAGCGTTACTTCGTGGGCCAGCACCGCAAGGTGCTCGTCGTCGAGGTGCGCCGCTCGATCCACGGGCCGCAGATCATCGTCAGCCGGGCGCACAAGGGCCTCGTCAAGCGCCTGTTCGAGCTCGAGGTGCCCGAGATCTACCACGGGCAGGTCGAGATCATGGGCATCGCTCGGGAGGTCGGAGCGCGCACGAAGATCGCGGTCCGCTCGCGCCAGGCAGGGCTCGACCCGGTCGGCGCGTGCGTCGGCCAGCGCGGGCTGCGCGTGCAGGCGATCTCCAACGAGCTCGGCGGCGAGCGCATCGAGGTCGTGCAGTACGACGACGACCCGCAGAAGTTCGTCGCCAACGCCCTCTCGCCGGCGCCCGTCGTGCGCGTTGACTGCGTGCCGGAGGAGAAGACGGCGTACGTCGTCGTCCCCGACCGGTACCTCTCGCTCGCCATCGGCAAGGAGGGGATCAACGCCAAGCTCGCGGCGAAGCTGACGGCCTGGCGGATCGACATCCGCAGCGAGTCGGAGGTCGCGGCCGAGGTCGAGGCCCCGCCGGAGCCGGAGCCGGTCGAGGCGGAGGCGCCGCCCGCGCCCGCCCCGGAGGTCGACGAGGACGGCATCCGCCAGGATCTGGTCGTCGAGGCCGAGGCCGAGTCCGCTCTCGCCGACGAGTCCGTGCTCGAGGACGAGGACCGCGCCCTGCTGGGCGGAAAGAAGAGGCGCGATCGCCGGTAGCGCAGCCCGTCCGCTGCCGCAGCGGACGTGCGTCGCGTGCCGGACGGAGCGGGCCAAGCGCGACCTCGTCCGCGTGGTGCGCTCCGCGGGCAGCGGTGAGCTGGCCGTGGACCTCCGCGGGAAGGCGTCGGGCCGAGGGGCGTACCTTTGTGTGGACCCGGCCTGCGTCGACCGCGGGCTGGCGAAGGGGTCCGTGGCCCGGGCGCTCGCGACCACGATCGATGACCGGACGCGCGAGCGGCTCCGCGGCGAGCTGGGCGCCGCCATCACACAGAAGAGGGGCTAGATGCCGAAAGCACGACCGAGGCGATTCCCGCCGCCGCGCGGACCGCGTCCGAGGCGCCGCCCGGACCGCGGATCGACGCCGCGCGCGGCGCCGCCGCCCGCACCCGCGGCGACCGCGGTGCTCGTCCCCGAGGGCCGCGCGCCGGTCGTGCTCCCGCACTCCATCCAGGTGGGGGAGCTGGCGAAGGCGTTCGACCTGTCGGTCGTCGACGTCATCCGCGCGCTCGTGAACATGGGTGTGATGGCGACGATCAACCAGACCATCGACTACGACACCGCGGCGCTGGTCGCGACCGAGCTCGGGCTCGAGGTCGCGCCGGAGGAGCCGGTCGCCGAGGAGGCGGGACCCGAGATCGCGGAGGACGCGCCGCCGGCAGCGGCCGCGCGCCAGGTGTTCTGGACCGACGCCGACCCGTCACGGCTGCGCGAGCGCCCGCCGGTCGTCACCGTGCTCGGCCACGTCGACCACGGCAAGACCAGCCTCCTCGACGCGGTCCGCCAGACCAACATCACGGCGCGCGAGTCCGGCGGCATCACTCAGCACATCGGCGCCTATCAGATCGAGCACAAGGGCCGCAAGGTCACGTGGATCGACACGCCCGGCCACCAGGCGTTCACCGCGATGCGGGCGCGCGGCGCGTCGATCACCGACATCGCCGTGCTCGTCGTGGCCGCGGACGATGGCGTGCAGCCGCAGACGCTCGAGGCGATCTCGCACATCAGGGCCGCGGATGTGCCGATGATCGTCGCGCTGAACAAGATCGACAAGAGCGACGCCGACCTCGATCGCGTCAAGGCTCAGCTCGCGGAGCACGGAGTGACGATCGAGGAGTACGGCGGCGACGTCCCGCTGGTCCCGGTCTCCGCGCGCACGAAGCAGGGCCTCGACGACCTTCTCGACGTCATCGTGCTCGTCGCCGACGTCCACGAGCCCAAGGCCGACCCCGATCGACCCGGCATCGGGCGCGTCGTCGAGGCGCACCTCGAGCGCGGCCGTGGCCCGGTCGCGACGGTGCTCGTGCAGACGGGCACCCTCCAGCGGGGCGACCTCGTCGTCGCCGGCACGACCTTCGGGCGCATCCGCGCGATGGTCGACGACCGAGGCAAGCCGGTGAACCGGGCCGAGCCGTCCCGGCCCGTGGAGATCCTCGGCCTTCCCGATGTCCCCGAGGCGGGCGACGTCGTGCGCGCGGTCCCCGACGAGAAGGCCGCGAAGGTCTTCGTGGAGGAGGAGCAGCGCCGGCGCGCCGCGGGAGCAGCCGGCGAGCGTCCCGCGACGCTCGACGAGATGTTCGCGCAGGCCAGGGAGGGCAAGGCCAAGGAGCTGAAGATCGTCCTCAAGGCCGACGTGCAGGGCTCGCTCGAGGCGATCCGCGGGTCGCTCGCGCAGCTGCCTCAGGAGGAGGTCGGCCTGAACGTCATCCACGCCGGCGTCGGCGACATCACGGAGTCCGACATCACCCTGGCCGCGGCGTCGAACGCGGTCGTCCTCGGCTTCAGCAACAAGCTGGATGCGCCGGCCAAGCGCGTCGCCGACAGCCTGCAGGTCGACGTGCGGCTCTACAAGGTCATCTACGAGCTGCTCGATGACGTGCAGAAGGCGCTGGTCGGGATGCTCGAGCCGGAGATGGTGGAGCAGGTCATCGGGCACGCCGAGGTCCGCCAGACGTTCACGGCCGGCAAGACCACGATCGCCGGCTGCATGGTCGTCGACGGTGCCATCCGCCGCGGCGCGCAGGCGCGGGTGCTCCGCGGCGGCCAGCCGATCCACGACGGACGGCTCGCGACGCTCAAGCGGTTCAAGGACGATGCCCGCGAGGTCAACGCGGGCCTGGAGTGCGGCATCACGCTCGAGGGATCCAACGACGTCGCGGTCGGCGACGTCATCGAGGCCTACGTGATCGCCGCGAAGGCCCGAGGGTAGGTCCATGACGTGGGGTACAAGAGGATCGATCGCGTCAACGCCCTGCTGCAACGCGCGCTCGCCCAGATCATCAGCGAGGAGCTGAACGACCCGCGCATCTCCTTCGCGACGGTGACGGCGGTGGAGACCACGCCTGACCTGCGGACGGCCCGCGTGCACGTGAGCGTCCTCGGCGACGAGAGCAGCAGCCGTGAGGCCCTCGCCGCGCTGGAGCGCGCGAAGCGTCACCTCCGCAAGGCTCTTGGCGACCGCACCGAGCTGCGCTACGTCCCGGACCTGACGTTCGTCGAGGATCGCTCGGCCGAGCGGGCCGCGCGCATCTCGAGCCTGCTGCGGGAAGCCAGTGCCCCGCGCGAAGGGTCCCCGGATGGGGAGGGCTCGTGAGGACCCATCCCTGACGCTCCCGCCGGGGTGATCGCCGTGGACAAGCCCAGCGGCTGGACGTCCCACGACGTGGTCGCGGTCATGCGGCGCACGCTCGGTGTCCGGCGCGTCGGCCATGGGGGCACGCTCGACCCGCTCGCCACCGGCGTGCTGCCGCTGCTCGTCGGCACCGCGACGAAGTACGTCGAGCGCCTCCACGGCGCGCCCAAGGTCTACGC
>Ga0105164_10002410_pt1 | contig 11559 bp, 12 predicted proteins | sample VDWuncwatermetaG_FD_89674 | JGI IMG/M metagenome (GOLD analysis project Ga0105164, IMG submission 89674) | Wastewater microbial communities from Netherlands to study Microbial Dark Matter (Phase II) - VDW unchlorinated drinking water | ecosystem: Environmental > Aquatic > Freshwater > Drinking...
GATTCATCCCATTGCCGAAATTGGAAAACTTTGTAAGGAACGTGGGATTTATTTTCACGTGGACGCTGCTCAGACTGTCGGCAAAGTTCCTCTCGACGTCAATGCAATGAATATTGATATCCTTTCCTTGTCTGGCCATAAACTTTATGGGCCTAAAGGAATCGGTGCTTTATTTGTCCGACGCAACAATCCAAGAGTCCGTATCTCGGGATTGATTCACGGCGGTGGCCACGAACGAGGGTTACGTTCAGGCACTCTGAACGTTCCAGGGATTGTGGGATTAGGCAGAGCCTGCGAAATTGCTAAGGCTGAGATGGCGGAAGAATCCACACGTGTGATGGCTCTAAGAGATAAATTGCATCAGGGGATTCTAGGCAAGCTTGATGAAGTCTTTTTGAATGGGCACCCAGAGTTCCGACTCCCCAATAATCTCAACCTCTCCTTTGCATATGTCGAAGGCGAAGCCATGATGATGGGCTTAAAAGAGTTAGCTGTTTCTTCCGGGTCCGCCTGCACGTCTGCCTCATTAGAACCCAGCTATGTGCTTAGAGCGATGGGCGTTGGGGAAGAACTAGCCCATACGTCGATCCGATTTGGCCTTGGCCGTTTTACAACGGAAGAAGAGATTAATTTTGTGATTGAAAAGGTGACCTCTGCGGTTGAGAAACTCAGAGCCATGTCGCCGCTCTACGAGATGGCAAAAGAAGGCATTGATTTAAAAACCGTGCAATGGAACGCACACTAAAGGAGTTATCATCATGGCTTATGGACCAAAAGTAATCGATCATTTCAATAATCCCCGCAACGTGGGCTCCATGGATAAGCTGGCAACGGATGTCGGAACTGGTATCGTCGGAGCACCCGAATGCGGTGACGTCATGAAGCTTCAACTTCAGATTGAAGGCAACCTCATTAAGGATGCCCGGTTTAAGACTTTCGGATGTGGAAGTGCGATTGCGAGCTCGAGCCTTGCAACGGAATGGGTTAAGGGAAAGACCGTTGAAGAGGCGTTGCAAATTAAGAACACCGATATCGTCAATGAGCTAGCGCTTCCCCCGGTTAAGATTCATTGTTCCGTGCTCGCTGAAGATGCGATCAAGGCAGCAATTTCAGATTATCAATCGAAACAAAATAAGGAGTCATGATCCCATGGTTACCCTCACTGATACGGCTGTAAAACAGATTATCCGTTTCCGCGAAGATGAAAATACGCCCGATGGCGGGTTACGCATCTCCGTTGTAGGTGGTGGGTGCAGCGGGCTTTCTTATAAGCTTGAGTTCCAAAAGGCTCCCGAAGCTCAGGATAAAGTTTTTGAGCAAAACGGCGTGACCATTTTTGTGGATCCAAAAAGTTTCTTGTATGTGAAGGGGCTGACACTGGATTACTCGGGTGGGTTAAACGGAACTGGGTTCACCTTTTCTAACCCTAATGCCTCGAAGAGTTGTGGTTGTGGTACTTCGTTCTCCGTCTAATCTGCATTGCTGGAAATGTTTAAAGAGCCCCGTGACACTTCCGCTTTGCGAAAGCTGCCATTCCCTTCAGGATTATCCAGGCGGGATCACACACTTTGCGATTCTTGGCTTAACGCCTGGCCTTGTTTTCCCGCAAGGCACGCTGACGGAAAGCTTTCACGCACTCTCAAAATTGGTTCACCCTGATCGTTTTCATCTTAAAAATGGACCCGAGCCCATGTACGCCCAACGATGGAGTTCGGCACTCAATCAAGGTTTTAGGACGTTAAAAGAACGGGATTCCTTAGGCCATTATTTCCTAGAAGTCTCAGGGATGGCCGCAAACGACAAACCTTCGCAAGTTCCCGTTGAGCTAGCTGAATGGTATTTCGAGATGCAAGACTTGATCAGCTCGGCAAATCACGACGAGGCGCTTAGCCAATGCCGCAAGGAATTAGAGAATCAGATTGAGGCCAATGATCATGAATGGAATCACCTCGCCAAGGCGAGTCCGCTCACCTCAGCCGAATCCCTTAAGGCGATCTACCAGAATTTAACTAGGCGACGGTATCTGATGTCCATGTTAGGTAATTTAGATCATAGGAGCACGCATTGAAGATTGTTGGTATTGATTTAGGAACGACACACAGCCTGATCGGAGTCATGGATCACGGCAAAATGAAGCTCATCCCCGATGAAACCAATTCCTTGATCATCCCTTCCGTCGTCGCGTGGGAGTCGAATGGCAATCTTGTCGTAGGAAGCCGCGCCAAAGAACTCCGAAACCAAGGAAGGCCAGCCGTATTTGGTGTTAAACGGTTTATGGGGCGTGGCAAGGCCGATACGGATGCTTGGCAGGCAAAGCTTGCCTTTGATTTCTCCATGAGCACGGCCAGCATGGTTAAATTTAAAATCGCAGGGAATGTCTACACGCCCATTGATATCAGTACGATGATTTTAAAACATTTAAAATCCCTTGCGGAAGCGCACGTTGGCGAAACCTTAGCCCATGCCGTCATCACGGTACCCGCCTACTTTGACGACGCTCAACGCCAAGCGACTAAGCTTGCGGGTGAACTTGCCGGCTTTGAAGTGAAGAGAATTGTGAATGAACCCACAGCCGCCTGCCTTGCTTATGGTCTAGAGAAGAAGTCATCGGGTCTGATGGTGGTGTTTGATTTTGGTGGTGGGACATTTGATATTTCGATTCTGAGATTATCGGACGGTGTCTTTGAAGTGCTTGCTACGGCAGGGGATACCGATCTCGGTGGGGATGATATTGACCACGCAATGGTCGACCACCTTTTAAGTTCAGAAAGCACTTCGGTTCAGTCCTATTTTCAACATAATCCTGAGCTCAGAGATACCCTTGTCATTGAGGCCGAGCGCGTGAAACGCTCACTCTCAGATAACGAATCGGCTCAGTTTACTTGGCAGGATGGCTCGCATTCCATTTCTCGCACAATTACCCGCCTTGAGTTTAATGAGTGGATTTCTCCTATTATAGAAAAACTACGATCCGTGAGTCTGTCCTGTTTGAAAGACGCGCAATTAAAACCCGAAGCGTTAGCCGATGTTGTCCTCGTGGGTGGAAGCACCCGAGTCGCGGCGGTAAGAGACCTTGTGATTGCTACTTTCCGAAGAGATCCAATCGCATCGATCAATCCCGATGAAGTGGTCGCACTCGGCGCCACCGTGCAAGCCAATATTCTAAGCGGCCAGGTCCCAGGGATGCTGCTGCTCGATGTGATTCCGCTATCTCTTGGGATTGAGACGATGGGCGGAACTTTTAGCAAAATTATTCACCGCAATTCAACAGTGCCGACCTCTGCCTCCCAGACATTTACGACCTACGTCGAGGGCCAGACCACTGTGAGTATCCATGTGCTGCAGGGCGAGCGTGAACTCATTCGGGATAACCGAAGTCTAGCCCGATTTGAGCTAAAGGGCCTGCCCCCCCTTCCTGCGGGAGTCCCTAAGATTGAGGTTGAATTTGTCGTCGATGTGAATGGAATTTTAAGTGTCCGGGCGGTTGAAATTCGCACGGGCAAGACCGCTTCCATTGCGGTGAATCCAAGTTTTGGGTTAACAGACCACGAAGTTGAAGCCATGCTCATGAGCGCCTATGATCATGCGGAAACTGATTTTGAGGACCGCTTTCTCATCGAGACAAGACTTGAGGCGGATAGCTTGTTGCGGGCTACGCGAAAATCGCTCGAACGTGGGGCGCCACTCATCACCGCAGATGAAAATTCCTTGATCTTAAATTGCCTTACCGATCTCGAAACCAGCCTTAATAAACACGACCGGCATATTATCAATCAGGCCATTGAAGCCTTAAATGCGGCCACTCAAGGCCTTGCGGAAAAATTACTGAACGACGCGATCCAATCAGCACTCGTCAACAAGGAGCTCCCCCATGAAGTGGACTGATACCCAAACCATTGCCATCGCACTATGGGAAAAATTTCCAGCGACTGACCCCATCACGGTTCGGTTCACCGACCTTCATCGGTGGGTGACGGAGTTGGACGGTTTCGAGGATGACCCAAAGCGATCCAATGAAAAAGTTCTCGAAGCCATTCAAATGGCCTGGCTCGACGAAGCTCAAGATTAAGCGGATAGAATTTCTTACTTCGGCAGTTCAAATTGGTAGATTTTGGGGCAGTGCTTGCCGGTGACCCAAAGGGTTTTTCCGTCGAAGGCGATCCCGTCAATAATGGGGCAGTTGTCCGCATCAGGCAGACGGTAGGTCTGGATTCTTTTCCCGGTTTTAGGGTCGAGAGAAAAAATATGGCCTTTGAGTTCGGTGAAGCTCGAGGTCCAGATGCGTCTGCCATCCCAGGCGAGGTCTTCTAGGGCACTAACATCAGTCGATATCACTTTGACGACTTTTAAGGTTGCCGGATCCACGAAATAAAGTTTGGTGCTGTATTCTCCCGTCATAATGAGATGTTTGCCATCGGTGGCAAGCCCCCACCCATGAACCTCGGGTGTTTCACCTTTTTTCTGAAATAGGAGAGCCTTGCCCTGAAGTTCGCCTTGATAGATTCCATTATTATCAAAGCTGAGATTCCATAGCTTTCCCTTTAACCAAACGAGGCTTTCGGAATACGCACTTGCCGGTTTGAACCGCTCAAGGACGGAACCGTCTTTGGGGTCGATTTTTAGGATTTCCTTGGGGAGCGCATGCCAGAGGTAACCTTCATGGTGCGTAAGCCCTTCGGAATATCCAGAATGGGGGATGGATTTAATGAGCTTCAAAAGCGGCTCTCCTGCCGTCTTAGCCAGCAAACCACCACACCAGATCGCCGTGATGACAATTATGGGAAATAGAATCGACCATTTACGGCACTTTACGGGGAAGTGAAGACTAGCAGTCATAAGAGATGCCCCAGGTTTGCGTGTGTTTTCAAGAGCTTATAGTTTAACCGAAAATCTCTCATGTGGCATAGCTCTTGCTCTATCTAAGTCATGTAGAGAAATTTTAGTCGCACGTTGGAGGATTTTAAAAGTTTTAGAAACCTTACCTAGACTCACTTAGAGTCACAAACATACGGAGCCTTTCGACGGCCCCAACCAGTTATCCCCTGGTACTTTGAACGGACGATCTACCAATGCCGTCGTCGTTCCTGCTCTGGGTATTAGAGAGGAGCCTTCTTCAGGCTCCTCTCTAATATCAAAACTTAGCGCTTCTTCAAATTACTCAAAGCGATCATCCCTAATAGAATCACAATCGCAAACACGATGAGTATTTTCATGAGCATCCACCAATCAAATGCCTTATTTCGCGTCCGCTCCTGTTGCTCAATTTGCTGAACACTGAGATTATCTTTGCGCTTACTCTCCGCGGCAGCTTCCTCCGATTCCCCGCCGTCTTTACCCGAAGCCCCACCCTTACGATCCCGACGACCACGACCCGATTCGCCCCCCTCACCCGAATCTCCATCCGCGCCAGACCCCGATTTATACCCACCAAGCTTGCCACTCTCGCCGGCAGCACCAGACTTTCCCGAATCACCCGAACTACCCGTTAGATCCGCCGTTAAATTACCGCTTCCAGCCCCAACACCCGATCCGCCCCCACCAGATCCACCGCCACCACCGGTTCTTACGGCAGGCAAATCGCTCACATCATTGCCTTTAACATCCTTAAGATTTCCAACCGTCTGAGTCTTGGGTTGATTAAGTTGAGTTGGGTCGGTTCGCGTCGGATCATTTAATTCTGTCGGATCATCCACTTCTTTGATGGGAACCTGCCTCGGGTCATTGACGTTCGTGACATTGTCGACTTTGGCGGGACGCTCCTGCGCGAACCAAAGATTGGGGACTGGCCGCTTAGGAGTCTGTCCCACAAATTGAACAAGGGTCGATCTCTGCCCATTTAAAGAATTCATGATGGGCTCGCCGAAGTACTTAATGACCAAGGGGAAGACAATTCCAACGACCATCGCCGTCATAATCAAGTAATCAACCGTCCCCTCACCGCGTTGACTGCGTATGATTGCCCTAAACCCACCCATCCTACTATTGTACGTGGGGATGAGTGAGATTTCAGATTTTTTTGGACGAGATTGATCGCTGCTTTGAGCCTAGTTTATTTGGTTGCTCAGAAGTATTTGTGGGCGAAGTTCCCGTTTCGCGACAGGCGAAAACGATCTAGCCACGGATTACGCACGGGGCCGCCTTGCTCAATCCATTCGCACATCGACCGAACTTCAGCCAAAATCTCGGGCGAATGTTTACTTCTGAGAAAGAAACCATTCGCCTGAAAGCATCGCAAAAAGGCGTTTACGCGCGCGAATGGATTGAGCAGGCCGGTCTAAAACCGTGAGTTGATCTCTGACCGTATCCGGACGTTGCGAAACCGGAACTCGGTCCACTCATCCTTCAGAGAAACCGCTTATTTTAAAGCACTCATGAGCTTAGCCTGAAGGTTATCAAACCCACCATTTGACATGATTACGATCACATCGCCAGCTTGATGTTCCTTGATGACACTCTGGATGATGGCATCGGTGTCCGTAAAAAGTTCGGCTTTTTTTCCCGTGGCGGCAATGGCTTCAATCACTGCGGCTTCAGAGAGGGGCTCATTGACATCTTGGCGATTAAAGACGCTCGCCATGATGACTCGGTCAGCCGGTTGAAAGGCGGGTGGGTATTCTTTCTGATGCACTGCCTTACGTGCCGTTGACGAGCGGGGTTCAAAGATAGCCCACACTTTTCGGTCCGGATAACGGCGTTTGATTCCCAAGAGCGTTGCCTTGACCTCAGTGGGATGGTGAGCAAAATCATCGATCACTATCACTGGCTCTCTTAAGAGATATTCTTGGCGCCTTTTAACCCCATTAAATTCTTTTACGACATCACGAATCTTCTCCATGGGACTTCCCAGATTAATCGCCACCACAATCCCCGAGATAAGATTCATTAGATTGTGGTCCCCAAAGAGAGGAGTTTCAAAAACCCCAGCACTGCGTCCCTTATAAAGCACCTCAAACTTAAGTCCCTGAGTGTCTTCTAAGACCTTACCCACTCTCCACATGGCGCGTGGCGAGAGGCCAAAGGTCTGAACGGGGCATAACGAATCCGAAATTAATTCCATGACAACTGGGTCGTCATACCGAGCCACGCATAGGCCATCTCCAGGGAGTAAGGCGATTAATTTTTCAAAGCTTTCTTTTACATGAGCAAGATCGCGATAGATATCAGCGTGATCAAACTCAATCCCAGTGAGGATGAGAGTCTGGGGGTTATAATGAAGAAATTTTGGGCCCTTATCAAAGAATGCAGAATCGTACTCGTCACCCTCGCCCACAAAAATGGTCCCCGAAGTGATGTCACAGCCATAGGGAAGATCCTGGGGGACTCCGCCGATTAAGTAACTTGGGTCGTAGCCCAGTTGCTTTAACAGAAAACTCACCCAACTCGTGGTTGTCGTCTTGCCATGGGTGCCTGCAACCACGATGGAATGACGGTCTGAGATGACCAAGCGTCGAACCGCCTCGGGAAAAGACATGAACTTAACGCCCGAACCAAGCCACGCGCGCACTTCTTCATTATCATTTCGCACCACATTTCCGATTACAACCTGATCGGGTTGGATCGTCTTGACGGTCTCCGCGTGATAACCAGAAATGGCCTGAACGCCACTTTGCTCAAGCACCGATTTCATTGGTTCATATAACGCCTTGTCGCTCCCGCTGACGTCGTGCCCCGCTCTTTTTAAGGCAGTGGCCAGGGTTCCCATTCCCACGCCGCCGACCCCAACAAGATGGATTTTCTTAGAACCGTTTTCAGAAGTCATTTGGTCTCCCAGAGATTCACCAAGGCATCGTGAATGGTTGGGCGGAAACGCTTGATCCGATCATCATAACGCGATGGGTGGACTCGATTCGTCAATAGCACGACAAAGGCCTCGATTCTGGGGTCAACCCACACGGAGCAACCCGGGTAACCCAGCGCTCCAAAGCTCGCTGGGGAAAAAAAATGCCCGCTCGTTGAATTGGGCTCTGAAGGAGTATCCCAGCCCACTGCCCAATGACTATGAGGGACTAAATAGGATCGGCTGGTAAATTTCTGTGCCGTTTTCTGCTTCAGCCACTTTGATTGCCCGAGACTCGCCTTGAGCCATTCCATCGCCCATATTCCAACCGATTCGGCCGAACCAAATAAACCGGCATGGCCCGCGACACCTCCCAGGGCCCGGCAGTTCTCATCAAAGACTTCTCCATGGATTAACCGAGAGAGTTCATGGGAATACTCGGTCGCAGCTGAGATGGCCCGAGAAACAGGACCAAACGACACAGACTTTATTTTAAGTGGTTTTAAGATTTCATCCTCGAGTAACGAGGGCAGATGACCTAGTTGCTTTTCTAGAATGATCCCGAGAAGCCAGAAGTTTAAATCGCTATAAACTGATTTCTGATGAGGTACCGACTCAATCACCTCGGAATGAGAGAGAAACCACCCGAGCAAATCGGCACCTTGAATCTCATGGTACATGGGCTTCCACGCAGCTAAGCCGCTGGCATGGCAGAGTAGATCCGTGAGCGTGATCGCCGAGTAGGGTGATTGACTCAGTTCCGGTACGCATTGCCCTACCGTCGATTCAAGAGATAATTCACCCCTTTCAACCGCGCGCGCGATCACCGACGTTGTGAGAAACACTTTGGTGATTGAACCCAAATCAAAGAGAGTCGACGAAGTGACCGGAACTCCTTCAGGCCAGTAGCTTGTAATCCCGCCACTCCATGAATCCAATTGCCCCTTATGAGATGCCACGAGTTGGTAGCCGGAGAAGACATACTCTCTAAGAGCTTCGTCCAACGCTTGGCTAATTTTGTCGCTTTCGGACAAGCAAACCTTCTACCGCCGACATCAGGGGAATGGTCACAGGCAACTTCTTAACGTTTCTCGTCGGCAAGATTTCGTATGAATGAAGCACCCCTCGTCGGCTCATGAGATAGAACCAACCATCTGATGAACCCACGGCACCAGCAAGGGTCCCAGCACCAACATAAGTGGTATTGAGTACCTCACCATTTTTGGAATCGACGACATAAAACGGGTCTTCTGAAGTTGGAAATACGACGTAATCTCCGACTCGAACGGGAGTCAGACCAATGCCTCGCTCATACGCCAATTTCCAAACCACAGAACCATTCGCACGGTTCAGGCAGTAAAGCGAACCATTCAGTGCAGAAAAATAAATCCGATCCTGCTCCACCAGAAAGCTTCCGTAACTTCCCGCTGGAAAAACCCATTTAATGTCTCCCGTGGCGCGATCCAAATGGTACAGACGACCATCATAAGTCGCTACCACCACACCTTGCATATCGACGTGAGGAACCATGTCGACATCATAGAAACGGGATCTTACCCTAAGTTGCTTCTTCCATAGCACTGAGCCTGAATCGGATTGTAGTGCTACGAAATAACCGTTCGCAAAACCTTGAAAGACAGCATCCCCAAACACGACCGGCCCGGCGGTTCCCCGAACCGTCATCTTCTCGTCGCCTCGATCAGAATAATGCCAGATCTCTTTCCCATCCGCTTCGGAGTAGGCGTAGAGCTCTTCACTGGAACTCATCGCGTAAACGCGGTCTCTAAACACCGCGGGCGGGGACAACCACTCAGCCGCAATCTTAACTTTCCACTTAGGATCCACCGCCCCATTTCGAGACTCGAGTGCCATGAGATTCCCGTCGAGATCGCCCACATAAACGCGAGAACGACCGTAGCTCAGCGCGCCTTCAATCCCCTTAGATGATAAGCCGGTCTGAAGCCAATAATGGAAACCGCTCTTGCGATTCAAGGAACCGACATCCCCCGACAGATTCGCGTAAAAAATAATATCACCCATCACAATCGGCCGAGTCCGCTCCATCGGAGACAACTCGATGACGGGATGACTCCATGTCGGCAACACCCACTGATTCATAAGTTGCCATGCGTTAGCCTGCAAGGCCACGAGCGATAAGAATAAAAGATAAGCCTTGGTCACTTTGTACTATTTTCCCAAAGATGGCTCTTTAAGCGCCGAACTTGATTACGAGCCATACGCCCGTATTCGTCGCCCTGAAAATCAACAGAGGCTTTCTCATAGGTCGCAATGGCTTTATCCACTAGGCCTTTAAGCTCATACGCTCGGCCGACTCCAAGCATCGCAAGGCCTTTAGCCTCACCTGGCATCGCTCCGGCTTTTTCATACTCGGCAACGGCTTCATCCCATAAACCCATTAACTCCTTGGTACTCGCCAATTGGATCTGGAGAAGTTGTTTTTCTACCGGTATAAGGCCCTTGAACTCAAGTGCTCGAAGATACCACTGGACTGCGTCGCTTCCAGACTTCTTAACCCCGTCTGTCACGGCATTTTCTTGGATGGCGACTTTCTTAGCTTCATCGAAATAATGGTCAGCTAACTGAGTTGCCCCCACATAGCCAGGACGCTCGGTAACCCCATGCTGATCCACAAAAGCCTTAACGCGATTCCACTTCTCCGGGCTCTTGTCGCTTGCGGCTTCATAAAGAGCCTTAGTTTGATGAGTTAACTTACGATCGTGCCACCAATCATAGAGGAATACCGCAACAAGGGCTGCAACTCCAAGAACGAGGACAGGAGCCCAACGACGACTTGATCGGTCCATCAGTGCCAGCGCCTTACGGCCCGCTTGAAGGAAAGGGTCAGGAATTTTTAATGTCTTACGATCCAATGCCATAACGGCTAAAGCTAAACAGCTGCCCCTTCAAAGTCAAATAATCTCAGCCTCTTGCAGCTTCTTCTCTGAGTGGGCTATAATATCAATTAAGTTCAAATGAAAAAATCCATCACACCGATCCTCTTAGCCCTACTACTCAACACAGCTCCCGCTTTTTCTGAAAGCCAGAACGGAGATTATCAAGGGATCACCGATCCGTTTGGCGACCCAGCCAACGTCGAATTCGCCGAAGACGAAAAGGAAGATAAGGAATTCTTTCACCTGGGCAGATTTCTTATGGTGGGAGTTGATTTAGGCATGGGGGTTTTCACAGGCGGGTTAGGAAGTTCCAATAGCCCGGGCTTCGCTGTGGGCGGACGCTTCATCTATTTCTTTGACCGAGCCCTTGGTCTTGAAGCGGCAGTCCATACTTCAAGCCACGTCGATGCCATTCGATCGACGGGAGTCTCGGCTGATATCGATACGTCTCTAATGCCTGTCACAGCTGGGGTGCGTTATTACTTTGACACTAAGAGCGCACCACGAGCCTTGGCGCTTGCAAACCCCTACGTCGTCGCTGGTGCGGGACTTTATATCCGAAATCAGACGGTCACTGCCTCGACAGGAACCGTCTCCGCGACCAATGGCGCGACGAATAACTTTGGTGGGTTTGTGGGCGCTGGCGTTGAATTCTTAATTTACCGAAGGCATATTTATCTGGGTGCTGATCTTCGTTATCATTTGGTATTTTTTGATGACGAAGACGCTACCTTTGGTAACTCTCTTGAATTGGGCGCTCGAAGCGGCGACTACTTCAACGCTGTGATCAGCCTCACCTATAATTTCTAGCGTTGAACTCAGCTCCCGGTGAGAACACTCCAAGCCACGATAAACACGGCGAGCCCC
>Ga0105164_10002411_pt1 | contig 11559 bp, 9 predicted proteins | sample VDWuncwatermetaG_FD_89674 | JGI IMG/M metagenome (GOLD analysis project Ga0105164, IMG submission 89674) | Wastewater microbial communities from Netherlands to study Microbial Dark Matter (Phase II) - VDW unchlorinated drinking water | ecosystem: Environmental > Aquatic > Freshwater > Drinking...
GTTTCTGCAAAGACTGGGCTAAGATTCATGCCAAAATACTAAAACTCCAAGTCAACTTTTCTTTTATTAATACATAAATACTCATTATCCTTGATTATTTGCAAATATGAAAAAGTCGACATGCTTAGTTTACATAATATTAACTATAGTTACCATATCTACAGTTATCGCATTAAATCCAGTTCATGCAGTCAATACATTTCCTATGACTCTTACTGTTACTCCAACTAGTGGTAACACACCATTAACAGTTAGTTTTAGCCTTAATCTTGGTGGTACTAACTATACAAACATTGATTGGAGTTTTGGAGACGGATCTACCCATGTAGCAAACAAGCTAACAACCACCCACATATATCAAAAAAGTGGAAACTTTACTGGCACTGTAGATGTAATTTCTAAGAAAGGTGATTCACAAATTCAAGTATTTAGTGTAAATGTCGGAGTAGCCCCTAGAACAGCTCCAACTACCATAAATAATCAGACAACTGCGCATCAAATACTTAACATTATCAGAGCCAATACTCCACCAATCATAGTTACGACTGATCTACAATCATACAACCAAGGTGAGTCCATAATCATAAAAGGATCAGTAAGAGACATAGAGAATGGGACAGCAATTACCGTTAGAGTTTTTAATCCACTAAAAAACTTGATCGCCATTGGTCAATTCATTCCAACTTCAACTGGGAGTTTTTCAGATACAATAAAAGCTAATGGTCCGTTATGGACACAGGCAGGAAATTATACTGTTATAGCTCAATATGGAAAATACCAAAATGACACTGCTACATTCCGTTATAGTGGAGGTAATGGACAGATTATTGCAAACACAGTTGTGACAAATAGTATATACCAAATTAACGGTGGAGGTCAAACATATAGTGTTCCATACGCCATCAAAGGAGGAACTGTCAAGAGCATGGATATTTATGCTGACAAGCTAACACTAGAGATAACAATAGCTGCCACGTCAGATGGATCAATATCTGTAGATCTATCAAGAAGTTTGATGGATGCCAAAGTACAAAGTCCTGGAGCAAATCCAATCGAATTACCAGATGACAAATTCATAGTCATGATAAATGGAAATCCAGTACAGTTTACGGAGACAAAAGATAGCACAGTACGATCTCTTAGCATTTCATTCCATGCTAGTGACACTAAAATTGACATCATTGGCACACAGATAGTTCCAGAGTTTGGCCCAATAGCAGCACTAGTACTTGCAATTGCAATTATATCCATAATTGCTGTTTCTGCAAAGACTGGGCTAAGATTCATGCCAAAATACTAGAACATTCAATTTTTGATTTTTAGTTAAACTTATTATTATACAACAACCAACGTCACATAATGAATTTTGAGTTTGAGGAATTTAATTCCCCCGAAGATATTTTTGTATACATGTCAACCATGGCACCACCCATGAAAAACACGCTGCCAATTAATTCTTACAAAGATTATATATTTTCGCTAATTCCACTCAATCCAACGACAGGAGACATGTATCTTGTTATATACACAAAAGGAAAACTTGATGGAAAAATGCTGGAGTTTGACATGAATACAAAAAAATACAAATCTGTAGAGGCAGCTGAAAGGACAGATAAAAATTATTTTGTTGTACTAACGCCAAAAAGAAACACTATTGCAGATGCAGCAATAAAAGAACTAGAAAAAAATCCTACCTAGTATATGCAGGAGCATTAACGGATCTACTTCTAGCATAGTGTTCCATTATTTCGTCAGGAAGCCTTCCATTGAATAGTTCTTTACTCAAGCCTCTCAAATATCGCATAATTGCCCAAGTTCCAGCCTTTATCATACCATACATGAGCACTTTCATAGGTGGTCCAAACGATTTGTTTCTAATAATTATTGGGATGATGTCATTTATGACACGTAAGTTATGTTCCCAACATTTCCAGAATAATGTAAACTGAGCTTCGTTCAAGTTACCAAAGTGCATAGAGTTTTTCTCATTAAAGTCTTGATAAAGCAAAGGCGCTACAAGACCACGCATTCGTGTTTGTTTGAAATCTTCTATTAGGTCTATGGTGTATTTTGTTTCATCAGGAGTTTCATCTGGCCATCCTATTATGAGAGTCGCTGCTGGGAACCAGTGGTTCTGATTTAAGATCTTTGCACCCTCTCGGACAACCCAACCCCATTCATCAGTAGAGAATGGTTTAGCCTTTACTCCAAGGTGTTTTTTGACCATTCTTGGTGCAACTGTTTCTATTCCCAGATTTGTTGCAAGCCACTTTTCATTACTCATGCCATTAATTTCTGACATGTCATGTAACAATTTTGGATCAGCACAAACAGCTGAAAACGTCATGTGAGTTGTACCAACAAACCTTGCACCTAATGATTTTAGTCCCCTCCACAATTCTGTTATTGCATCATAGTTTGGTTGAAAGTTTCGATTGTCACAACCATAAAGTAACATTTCATCAGAGTGTAACCAGATCGAATCAAATCCGTAATTAAGATTGATCTTTGCCTCATGCTGCAATCTGTCTAAAGGTAAATCTTTTTTTGATCTCTTATTAACATCACAAAAGTCACAGCCTCGTCCACATCCACGCATTGCTTCAATCAATGAGTTTACGGTAGGACCTTGGATAATTGGAATATTTTGAATATTTTTAACAAAACAATGCATTAGTTCTGGAGCATCGCCTTTTTCTAAATCATGAAATAGATCAAGTGCCAGCTCATCTGCTTCACCTACAACTACAGTATCAATACCATGAATTTTCATTCTATCAGTTTTTGCAAGTTCCCACGCACCATTTCCACCAACAACAACATGAAAATTATATTTTTTCTTTAATTGTATTATACTAGCACACATTCTTTTGAATTTCATTGCAACATAGGAAAGTTTCTCTGGAGACATTGTTGTAGTAACAGGGGCCATACCAAGGGGATCCATGACATTTATCCCAACAACTTTTGTGTCAGGACCTATACATTTTTCAAGATGTTCTGGTTGAGCTACAAAGACTTCATCTCTTTTGTATCCTTGCAAGAGTGCAGATTCTACTCTTCGTAAACCGACTTGGGCTACTTTTGCTTCACCAGTTACTGGATCGGTTTCCACACTCGGACAAAATACTTTATCAAATACCCATTCAGGGAGTACCTCGTAAGGACCGCAGGCAATAAAACCATAAAGGAAGTTACCTCGGTAATTAGTCATCAGGCTACGGTCTGCAGTTAAGACTATCCTCTTACCAGCCATTTCTGTCTTATTCTTTATACTATGATATAAATCGTTTAGTAGGTCGATCTTCTTTTAACAGACTTATATTTTGACATATAAATCGGGGCAACTTCGTATATTGTTAATGGGCATATCAGAACCAAGACATGTAGAAAGACATCAGAAAGAAATCAGTTTGATTAGGGACTTTGTGTTTGGTTTTGGTGATGGAATCAACACTTCTCTTGGTATTGTTGCAGGAGTGGGCGGTGCAGATGTTTCTTCAAACATAATTATACTTGCTGCCATTGTAGCAATGTTTACAGGGGCAAAAGCCATGGCTGTACAAAATTATCTTGCCGTAAAAGCACAAACACAGCTATTACATTCAGAGATAGAACGAGAAAAATGGGAGATGGAAAATGTTCCCGAAGCTGAAAGACAAGAAATCGAAGATGTTTATAGAGCAAAAGGATTTTCTGGAAATGAACTTGAAGGAATCGTAAACAAGATAACTTCCGATAAAAAAGTTTGGTTGGACACCATGCTTACTGAAGAATTAAAGTTAAACTTGGAAATTATTGGCAGTCCATTAAAAAGTGCGTTTCGTATGTTTGGATCTTTTCTGGTAGGAGGAATATTGCCAATCATTCCATATTTCTTTGCACATGGTTATGTACCATTACTTGTTGCAATAGCAACTAGCTTATCTGCATCATTTGTAATAGGAGCAGTCAAATCAAGGCTTGCCAATCTTAGCATCATACGCGGTGGATTAGAAATGGCAGGACTTGGTACCGGTATTGCATTATTAGGATTTGGAATAGGTTCAGAATTAGCAAATATTGGAATACTCAAACTCTAGCCTTTTTTCTGACACTTCTGTTTGCGATATTAGCTGCAATAGCGCCTGCTCCTATACCATTATCAATATTTACCACTGAAAGTCCAAGTGTACAACTTTGCAACATAGAAGCAAGCGCTGCAACTCCTTTTTCGCCATAACCATATCCAACTGATGATGGCACACCTATTACAGGAATATCTACGAGTGAAGAAACTATGGATGGCAGAGCTCCTTCCATTCCAGCAACAACTACAATCGCATCTACATCTGCTCGTATCATTTTCTTTATTATAGGAAATACTCTATGCAATCCAGCAATACCTACATCATAGCTACATGTACACATACAACCCATAGCCTCTGCAATCAATCTTGCATCTTCAGCTATACCAATATCCGAAGTTCCTGCAGTTAGTATGCCAACACGACCGCCAGAAGGCTTTATCATTTTTTTAAAAAAAAGAACGGATGTAGTATTTTTTCCAAGTTTGGTTTTGATTTTATTTTTATTTGAAAAAGAAATGATTTTTTTAAAATCATTTTTATTAATTCTCGACACAAGCAGTGGATCAGATCTTGAAATAGCTCCAAGTAATATTTTTTTTAGATCTACTAGTTGTTTTTTTTCTGCAAAGATTACTTCAGGAATACCACGCCTAAATTTCCTACCAACGTCAAATTTAGCGATATCTTCAATTTTTTCTACAGAGTATAAGGAAAGTAGTTTTTTTGCTTTAGTTACAGAGATCTTTCCTAGCTTGAGTGATTCCAGAATTTCTATGAGGTTCAATGATAACTGTAAATCCTTATTGTAGTTAAAAATCTAATCAGAATTCCAGACCAGAAATAGCTATCTTGACGCTTTCAATTCCTTTTTTGAACAATTCTTTTTCATTAGAATCAAGATCTAGTTCAATAATCTTTTCTACACCGTTTTTACCAATAACTGCAGGTACACCAATAGTAACATCAGAATAACCATATTCTCCATCAAGATATGTTGCAACTGGAATTACTTGTTTTGTATCTCTAACTACCGCTTCAATTATAGATGAAATCGCATTTCCAGGCGCATGTACAGTAGCGCCCTTTAGTTCTATGACTTTGGCCGCTACTTGTTTTGTGTCTTGTACAATCTCATCGAGTTTTGGTTTTGATAAAAGTGATGTGAGTGGAATTCCTGATACAGTCGAATATCTTGCCAGAGGCAACATGTTCTCACCATGCTCTCCTATAACCAATGCACGTATAGAATCACGAGAAAAACCAGTTGCTTGATGTATGAATTGTACAAATCTGGATAAATCAAGCATTCCGCCCATTCCAAATACTCTGTTCTTTTGAAACCCAGATACTTTGTAAGTAAGATATGCCATTGGATCAAGTGGATTTGTAACAGGGATTATCATAGAATCTTTCGCATATTTTTTTATGTTCTCTACAACACCTTTAACAATAGACGCATTTATTTTTAAAAGATCCATTCTTGTCATCCCTGGTTTTCGTCCAGAACCTGCTACTACAACAACAATGTCAGAGCCTTTCATTTCAGAATAATCGTTTGAACCGCGTATATTCACATCAATTCCCTTTTCTGACAACATATGATTAAGATCCATTGCTTCTCCTTGTGGAAGACCTTGTACAACATCCAAAAGAAGAATTTCATCTGAAAGTTTTCTTAGCGCAGTAAAAAGTGCAGCTTCTCCTCCTACCTTACCAGAACCTACAATAGTAATCATAAACAGGCGTGATTTTAATCGCTAATTAAACTTCACTATTAGCATCATACAATAAAGTCGTTATGAAGTAATTTCTCTAAATTTGGTAAAAATTACTTGAAACTGCTCGTGAATTAAAATTACAATTTATATGCATTCTCATGAGTTTACAATTCTATGGTGTTAATAATAGATCCACAAGTAGCTGGTATTTCAGGTGACATGTTACTTTCGGCTCTTATAAACATAGGTGCAAATAAATCAAAAGTAATTGATGGAATTCATACTTCAGAGAATTATCTTTCAGGATCTAAAATCCAAAAGATTGATTTTGATAAAATTGTCAATCATGGAACGGAAGCAACTCACCTTTTACTTGACATAAAAGAAAATACTCATGAACGCAGAGGCACGGATATTCAGGAATGCATACTATTAACATCAGATAAAATCGGTCTTTCTGAACAAGCCAAAGTGTTTGCCAAGGAAAGCATTAGATCTTTGATAAAGGCAGAATCAAAAATTCATGGAGAGCCAATGGAATCAGTACACTTTCACGAAGCTTCAAGTATGGATACTGTAGTGGATATAATTGGAACTGCAATTGCTTTAGATGATTTGAATTTTTTTTCAGAGGAGATAATATCTATGCCAGTAGCAGTGGGTGGAGGTACACTTACTTTTTCACATGGAACTGTATCAAATCCTGCTAGTGCAATTTTAGAAATTTTCCGAAATTCAGATATCATAATATCAGGTGGGCAAATTAAAGAAGAACTCACTACGCCTACCGGAGCAAGTCTTCTTGTCAATCTGGCAGATAGTTGTTCAGAATTTTATCCTGCAATCAGAGTAAAATCTATAGGATATGGAGCTGGAAAGAAAAACTTTGATGGATTTCCTAACGTGCTTAAAATTGTAAAGGCTGACAAAACAGAACAATTTCAACAAGATGCAGTACAAATACTTGAGACAAATATTGACGATGTTTCTGGTGAAGTTTTAGGTCATATGATTGATAAAATAATTGCAAATGGAGCAAAAGACGTTACAGTGGCTCCTGCTATAACGAAAAAAGGCAGACCAACAAATCTAGTTTCTGTAATATGCGATTCTAGTTCTGTGAATACTGTTCTTGAAACTTTGATCTCTGAAACAGGTACATTGGGAATAAGAATTAGATCATCTGCCAGATTTGTTGTACCAAGAGTAATTATTTCGGTACCTGTAATAATACATGGAAAAAGTTTTACAGTAAGATGCAAAATGGTAAAAAATCAAGATGTTGTAAAGCACTTTAAAGTGGAAGCATTAGATGTCAAATTAGTTGCAGATTCACTTTCAATATCATTTAAAGATGCAAACGAGTTTATTAGAACTGAGATTAAGCAAAAGTTGAGTTTGAAATGACAAAGATTGATGAATTAATTAATTGGTTTAGTGGACAATCTAAAGTGCTTGTTGCATTATCTGGTGGAGTAGATAGTGCACTTGTTGCGTATGCAGCACACAAATCACTTGGAAATTCAGCAGTTGCGGTAACAGCTGATTACAAGACACTTGCACAAGAAGAACTAGAATCTGCTGAAAAAATTTGCTTAGAAATTGGAATCAAACATATTGTAATTCAATATAATGAACTTGAAAACCCTGAATTTGTAAAAAATGATAACACTAGATGCTTTCATTGTAGAACAGAACTTTCAGAACATCTTAATGAAATCGTTGAAAAAGAGAACGCTAGTGTCATCGTAGACGGTACCAATCTTGATGATCTAAGAGAATATAGACCTGGAATAAAGGCTCTAAAAGAAAATGGTGTGAAGAGTCCACTTGTAGAGACAGGGTTTACAAAAGAGGATGTTAGAGAATACGCACAAAAAGTTGGTTTATCAGTATACGACAGACCATCAAACTCTTGTCTTGCTTCTCGTATTCCATGGGGACAGGAAGTAACAGCAGAAAGACTTGCTAGAATTGAGATGGGTGAAATTTTAGTCAAGCAGTTTTTTGCAGTGCGACAAGTTCGTGTACGTGATTTTAATGGTGTTGCAAAAATTGAAGTGGAACAAAAGGAAATTTCTCTACTTTCTGATCAAACAAAATTATCAAAACTCATTGAGAGATTAAAACAGATTGGGTTCACATCCGTTATTGTAGACCCAGAAGGATACAGACCTGGAAAGCTCAATGTGATAGTAGATTGATATATCTAGATAACGCTGCATCAACTCCAGTACATGAAAAAGTAATTGAGGTAATGATTCCATATTTCAAAGAACAGTACGGAAATCCTTCATCTATTCACAAGTATGGTCGTCTTGCCAACATTGCAATTCAAAATGCAAGAAAAAGAATAGCGTCATTGATAAATGCAAAAAGTAGTGAGATTCTCATAACATCAGGAGGCACAGAATCAAACAATACTGCGCTTTATGGAATTGCGCATCGTAACAAGGGTAAGCACATCATAACATCATCCATAGAGCACGATGCGATACTAGAACCATGTAAGCGTCTTGAGGAAGAAGGTTTTCAGATAACATATCTTCCTGTAGACAAGTATGGTCTTGTAAACCCAGAAGAAATTGAAAAAGAAATCTCCCCTGATACATGTCTTGTCAGTATTATGTTTGCCAACAATGAAGTTGGTACAATACAACCAATTGCAGAGATTGGAAAAATTACTCGGGAGAAAAAAATCATATTTCATACAGATGCAATACAAGCAGTAGGAAAAACTCCAATTAATGTGAAGGAGATTGGCGTAGACTTGTTATCTATATCATCTCACAAAATAAATGGGCCAAAAGGGGTTGGTGCGTTATACATCAGAGAAGGAGTCAAAATAGATCCTCTCATTTTGGGCGGCGGTCAAGAAAATGGCCTTCGTTCAGGAACAGAAAACGTGGCAAGTATTGTAGGTTTTGGCATGGCGTGCCAACTTGTAAACGATAGCATGGTACAAAATCAAGAACATTTTAGAAAATTAGGAGTGAAGCTTATCACGGATGTTCTAAAAGAAATCCCATATACCAAACTTAATGGTCATCCTGAAAAAAGAATACCAAATAACATTCATTTTACATTCCTTGGTGTAAATGGTGAAGATCTAATAATCAAGCTTGATGAAAATAAAATTGCCGCATCAACTGGTTCTGCTTGTTCTGTGAAAGTACAAAAGGCATCACATGTACTTAGGGCCATGGGATTTTCTCATGAGCAAATAACAGGATCTCTGCGTTTAACTATTGGAATAACAAATACGGAAGAAGAGATTAATGAAACTGTTCAGGTCTTAAAACAAGTGGTAAAAGAATTGCGCATGGTTTCACCATACAAAGAAAAATACAATTTTTAGTTCTGATCGAAAAAACATTGGTTTAAACAACATATTATTTATTTAGAAACAACTTCTATATCATATTCTGTTTTTTGTGTAAGAGGTAATGCAACTCCGCTTTTGTCCCATACAAAAATTTCTATAGTATATTTACCTGCAGATTCAGGAATCCAAGAAATTTCTGCTGTTTTTTTGCTGATGGGATAAATACTTCCATCTACCAAGTTGATATACACAACTTTGTTATCTGCATCTTTTACTTGTACGATATAGGAATAACTTTGTGTAATTTGATCATTGTTTGAAATCTCAGTAATGAAATTAAGATTTGTTCCTACTGTAGGTTTTTCCAATAATGGTCTGTCAAGATTATCTGTTATCTCTGGATTTATACTAATTTTGTGTACCAGAGTTTCAGTTAATTGTTGAGTTGTAGAAGAGGGTGTTAACGTAGGATAGGAATGCGTAGGCGATGAAGGAGACAGACCTACAATCACTGATCGTCCCAAAGCATCTCTGAAATCATGGTACCATACTTCAACACTTCCTCCTGTTGGAGAAATTAGTGCGGTTCCATCTTTATTACAAATTTGTGTTGGCATGCCAAAGCTTCCTTTGAAAATTCCAGTACCAGGACCAGTTTCAGTAAGAGAAAATCCTGTTGCAGTAAGACCACCATGTGGCATACCACTTATTGTGCAGTGGTGAAATCTGAATCCTTTAATCCAAATTTCTAAGAGTATGTTACCGCTTGAATCTCCTACCGTATCATCTGCAGAAGAATTAGGATCATTTACTGTAGTGTATGTCTGAATTGTATTTGGATCTGTGTTAAGATCTGGATCATTTAGAGTTATAATAACAGGTTGACCAAATCCGTAGCTTTTCGAATCAAGTGTAACTATCCCTGTGTGTGTTTGGATATCAGAGTGTAAAGTGTTAATTTTATTTCCTCCGCTAGCTGAAACACCCGAGATTGAAAGATGTATTGCATTATTATCTGTCAGTTGATCATTTACAAGGAACTTTATATCTTGGCTAAATGTACGAAGGCTTTTGATCAAATTCGGATCATATTGATTTAATTGATTTGTAATTACATATTCCATAGATCCCGTAAAGATACCTGAATTACTTGATGTTTCTTGTAGTTCAGATCTGTATATCGCATTGTTTATTTTTTTATTATTTTGATTTCCAAAAGAGAACAAATCAAACACGATTGGTTCAGTTCCACTCGGTATGGAACCTATATTTGATGAACCACCAGAAGTATTAAAATTAATTTCTAGAAACACCTGTGATGATGGAGATATTGCGTTTATTGCTGCCACATTAGCATCGCTTATTTGTACAAGGCCGTTTCCAGAGGATATACTACCCGGAGTCAGGATTGTAACTTGATTACTTCCTAAAGCTCCAAAGTATAATGTCATGCTCGTATCTGAAAAGGAATTAATTCCAAGCTGTTGTTGAAATGATCTTAGATCATAATTTATCCAATTGCTTCCACCTGAGTTGGGTTGGTTCACATTGATAAACAGACTTTTCAGAGTTTGTTCTGTGATCCCAAGATTTAATGTGATTTTCTTAAAAGAACTGCTGGGTGAAGTGGTAGTATCAATTATCAATCTAGCAGAATTTGAATCAGGTACATTAGATGGTACAGATATTCCTCCAGCAAAACCAGTGGAACTTGGATAAAATTGTACGTTCGATGCACTATTCAGTGTAACTGGATTTCCAAGTTTTAAGGCAGGTAATATTGCAGAGCTCCTAAAATCATCTAGATGTTCAATTATTGCTGAGTTTAAGTTCTGGTTACTGTCTACAAGTGTTATGGTTGCTTTTTGACCAGGATTAAGTTGTCCGTTTGGCGAACCAATTGATAGCACTGGTTTTTGATCAGAATTTAATTGTGTATTTGGAGGTGTACCAAGATACAAGTCTGCATTAGAAGTGCCAGATAGTATTGACGCCGATTGTGAATTATAAGATATGGAAGCAGATTGAAACCTTGGCGCGTTACTTAAAATCCCAATTGTAGATTTACTGGCATACGAGCTTTGAAAAATTCCTGAATTTGGAGCAGTTTCTACAAATGTCACTAATTTATTATAAGTAGCTCCACTCGTGATTGATGTAGTAGTTTGAAGTTGATTTGTTTTTAATTCTACAACAGAACCCAAATTCATTTTAACATGTCCGTTATCTCTGAAACCCAAGCTGCTAAGATTTGGATACAAGTTTACAAGTCCTGAACCTCCAGGAGTAGAACCAGATACTGGAAATGCTTGATAAAAGATTGCCTCTGGTGAATTAACATTGAATGTCCAAGAATTTACAGAAGTAGGATCTTCGTTGAGTTGCATATCATTTATTGTTGCAAAGACATCAGAGCCTTGTGGGTAACCACTTCTGTCAAGTTTCA
>Ga0105164_10002412_pt1 | contig 11554 bp, 9 predicted proteins | sample VDWuncwatermetaG_FD_89674 | JGI IMG/M metagenome (GOLD analysis project Ga0105164, IMG submission 89674) | Wastewater microbial communities from Netherlands to study Microbial Dark Matter (Phase II) - VDW unchlorinated drinking water | ecosystem: Environmental > Aquatic > Freshwater > Drinking...
CCAAGCCTTTTACAGCCGTCAGCGACGCTCAAAATGCTTGACAACTTCTTGGGAAGGCAAGACAATCATCGTCGTTTTCCGAAATTCAGCGACCGTGCTATACGGACCGGTATAATTATAGTTAGCCGAGTCGAAGGAGCCATGAAGTTTTCACAACGCTACGGATACACACCGGTGAAGAGCGCGATCCAGCTGGAGTCGATCGATGAGGAACTGCGCAATGCTCTGTGGAGTGTCCTGAAGCTCCACTATTGGGACTCTGTCTATTGGAACGACGAGATTCTGAATCGGCGTCGGCTCCTCTCAAACGCCGGCAACGAGCACATGCTGGCGTTCTGCCAGCGTCTGTGGCTGCATTTCTTCAAGAAGCCTCTGGACACTCTCCCGAATGACTTCGACGAGGTCTATGGCCGCCTACGCAAGTTTTTCTTCGAGAGCAAGTGGTACGAGGTTTACGACTTCATCGAATTCGTTGCGCAGGAATACCCCGAGGAGCGCCGCAACGCGGAATTCGCTCACGCGGTGAACATCTTCCTGGAAAGAGAAGTTGCCGGGTACCGATTTGTAGAGGGCCATATTGTGCAAATCACCGCGACCGAAGAGATTGACGCCATCGAGACGGCGACGGCAGCAAAGAAGGGTCCGGTTCGCGAGCACTTGGAGCGCGCTCTCCAGCTCCTGTCTGATCGCCGCGCTCCCGACTACCGCAACTCGATCAAGGAGTCCATCTCCGCCGTCGAGGCGCTCGCTCAATCCTCAAGCACCTCCCACAAGGGCACCCTGGGGGAACTGCTGAAGCAACTCGCGCGTATCCACCCCCTACACCCCGCACTCGAGGCGGCCTTCACCAAGCTCTACGGTTATACGTCGGACGCTAACGGGATCCGGCATGCTCTTCTCGATGAGGATCGCGTGACGTTCGAGGAGGCTAAGTTCATGCTCGTGGCGTGCAGCGCTTTCATCAACTACGTGCGCGGGGTTCTAAAAACGTGATCGCACGATCGGCTAACTCTGCGCTTCAACGGACCGAGGCTCGCGCGGCTCGTCTCGGCCGTTGAGCGCGATCCGTTATTTCACAGGTAATCTCTGATCAAAATCTCGGCGATCTGGACGGCATTGAGGGCAGCGCCTTTGCGCAGATTGTCGGCCACGATCCAGAGGTTAATCCCGTTGGGAACGGAGTCGTCCTCCCGAATCCTCCCCACTAGAGTCGCGTCCTTACCAGTTGCATCGATCGCCATAGGATAGATATCCTTTTCTGGTTCGTCGCACAGCAGAATCCCAGGGGCCTCACGCAAAATGGCCCTGACATCCTTGGCGGTGAGCTTCTTCTCGGTCTCGACATTGACCGACTCGGAGTGACCGATGAAAACTGGCACTCGCACAGCAGTAGTGGTGATCCGAAGGGAGGGCTCCCCCAGAATCTTGCGGGTCTCTTGAATCATTTTCACCTCTTCCTTCGTGTAGCCACCCGCCAAAAAGGCGTCGATGTGCGGAATGCAATTGAAGGCGATCTGATGGGGAAACTTCTCTTTCTTTAATTCTTTTCCGTTGAACAGGGCGGCTGTCTGTTGGCTCAGCTCCTCCATGGCCATTCGCCCCGCGCCGGAAACGGACTGATAGGAAGAAACTACCACACGCTTGATCCGCGCCGCGTCGTGAATGGGCTTGAGCGCCACGACCATCTGGATAGTGGAACAATTTGGATTAGCGACAATGCCTCTGTGCTTATAGTGGGGGATATCTCTCGGGTTAACCTCTGGAACGACCAAAGGAACATCGAGCTCCATGCGGAAGCGGGCAGTGTTATCCACGACGACGCTGCCTAAAGCAACGGCCAGCGGGGCAAACTTGTCGCTCACGCTCCCGCCAGCGGAAAAAAGGGCGATGTCGATGCCTTTAAAAGAGTCCTCCTGTAATACTTCCACGCGGATCTGCTTGCCGCGAAAATCGAGGAGTTGCCCCGCGGATCTCTCCGAGGCCAGGAGCCGGAGCTCACCGACCGGGAAGAGCCTCTCTTCAAGGATCTCCCGCAGCTGCTCGCCGACCGCTCCCGTGGCCCCCACAACCGCTACGTTATATTTTTCTTTCTTCACAGCTTTTGATCCCTTACTCAATTTACGATTTTAGATTCAATCCAAAATCGGCAATCCAAAATGATCTTCATCCCTTAAATCCTTTATCTATCTTTTCTCGAACGAGCCGTCCCATCTCCCGGCAGCCGATCAGCCGGCATCCCTTTGCTTGGATATCCGTAGTTCGATATCCCTCGTTGAGCACATCCTCCACTGCCTTCTCGATACGGCCCGCGGCCTCGCCCTGATTCAACGAGTGACGCAGCATCAGCGCGACAGTCAAGACCGTCGCCAGCGGGTTGGCCATGTCCTTACCCACAATGTCAGGCGCGCTGCCGTGGACCGGTTCGTACATCCCCACCTTTCCGCCGAGACTGGCCGACGGAAGCATGCCGATGGAACCGGTAAGCATCGCCGCTTCATCGCTTAGAATATCGCCAAACATGTTGGTCGTAACGATGACGTCGAACTGTTTGGGATCGCGGATGAGCTGCATCGCGCAGTTGTCCACGAGCATGTGCTCAAGCGCAACGTCACCGTGGCCGCCTTCTTTATGAACCCGCGTCACGACCTTGCGCCAGAGCTCCGTAGCCTCCAGGACATTGGCCTTATCGACCGAAGTGACCTTTTTCCGTCGTTTGCGGGCGGCCTCGAAGGCGACATGGGCGATGCGCTCGATCTCAGGGGTGGTATAGACCTCCGTGTTCACACCCCGCTCCGTACCGTCCGGGAGCCGCGTAATTCCCTTGGGCTGGCCAAAATAGATTCCGCCGGTGAGCTCGCGCACAACCAGAAGGTCGGTCCCTTCCACGACCTCGTGTCTTAAAGTCGACGCCGAGGCCAAAGCCGAAAAGAGTTTTACCGGACGGAGATTAGCGAAGATACCCAGTTCTTGCCGCAAGGCCAAGAGGGCCCGCTCAGGACGAATGGAATAATCCAACCCATCCCACTTTGGTCCTCCCATAGCGCCAAGAAGGACCGCATCGCTTTCTTTGGCCAGCTTGAGGACCGATTCTATAAGAGGCTTTCCGTGGGCATCGATAGAAGCTCCACCCACCAGACCCTCTTCGAACTCGACGCCAAATCCGTAGAGAACAACCACTTGGCTCAGGACCAGAGTTCCTTCTCTGACCACCTCCGGCCCGATGCCATCGCCTGGTAAAACTGCAATTTTGTAGTTCAACTAAACCCTCCTTATCGCCTCGTTACTCGTGTATTCGTTATTCGTATAATCGTAGTAAATCGATTAACGAGTCAACGAGCAACGGTTAACGCAATCATGGACCCTCTCTCTCCACCAACTGCCGATAGTGCTTTCGATACTCAAGCTTGTTCAGGGCGTTGATGTAAGCCAGGGCGCTGGCCATGATAATGTCTGTGTGCGCCCCTTGTCCTGAAACCCGGATCCCGCCGTCTTCTATCAGACAGGAGACCTCTCCCTGAGCATCCGCTCCGCCGGTGATCGCCTTGACCGAATATCGAACCAGTTGCGAGCGGGAACCCGTGATTTTGGCGATCACCTTATAACAAGCATCCACTACTCCGTCTCCTGTACTATGATCCATGCATTCTTGGCCATCCACACGCATCTTCACCGTCGCCGAGGGTATCGCATTGGAACTGGAATTCACATTGAGATAAATAAGCTCGTAACGATCGGGCCGTCCGGGAAGTCTGAGGATTTCCTCGGCGATGATCGCCTCGATGTCCTCGTCGTAGACCTCTTTTTTCTTGTCCGCCAGCTCCTTGAAGCGGAGAAAGGCGCGATTCATGTCAACCTTATTGAGATGAAACCCCAACTCCTTAAGCCGCTCATCGAAGGCATGGCGTCCCGAATGCTTCCCCATGACCAGCCGGTTGCCGGTTATCCCGACCGACTCCGGGGTCATGATCTCGTAGGTGAGCTTTTGCTTGAGCACGCCGTCTTGATGGATGCCCGCTTCATGGGCAAAGGCGTTATCCCCTACGATCGGTTTATTGATCGGGATCGGAATGCCGGTGATCTGCGAGACCAGGCGGGAAGTAGGATAGATCTGTTCACTCACCACATTGGTGTCCACGCCGAAGAGGCTTTTCCTGGTCTTAATGGCCATCACGACCTCCTCGAGAGAGGTATTGCCCGCGCGCTCGCCGATGCCATTGATCGTGCACTCGACCTGCCGTGCTCCGTTGGCTACGGCCGCCAGGGAGTTCGCGACCGCCAGTCCCAAGTCATTATGGCAGTGAGCGCTCCAGGCAACCCGCTTTCCACCCTCGGTGTGCTCAACGAGATGACGCACCAGAACGCCGAACTCCGAGGGGATCGCATACCCCGTGGTGTCGGGAACGTTGAGAGTCTTGGCCCCGGCCCGAACCACTTCGCCGAAAACCTGCACGAGAAAATCCCAATTGCTCCGCGAGGCGTCTTCAGCCGAAAACTCGATATAGTCGATCTGTTTCTTGGCATAACTCACGGCCCAGACCGCCGCGTCCAACACTTCGTTGCGCGACATCCTGAGCTTGTGCTTCATGTGAATGTCCGAAGTGGCGATAAAGATGTGAATCCCAGGATGCTTGGCATGTTCGACCGCCTTGAGCGCCTTTTTGATATCTCCCTCCTGCGCCCGGGCCAGACTCACCACCATGGGCCGCTTGACCTCTTTGGAGACGCGCTCCACGGACTCAAAATCCCCCTCTGAGGAAGCGGCAAATCCCGCCTCGATCACATCCACACCAAGCTTTTCCAGCTGACGCGCGATGATCACTTTTTCCTCGACATTCATGCTGGCGCCGGGAGATTGCTCTCCATCCCTGAGCGTCGTATCAAAGATCCTTACTACGTTATCCTCTGTGACTTTTTCTGACATCGATCTATCCTCCATGACGTGGCATTTTCAACCCCCGTTTAGGCCGGTCAAAAAGGTCCCAGATGCCAGGCGCGCAATAGACCCGCGAGCGGAGGCGTACTTGAGAAGTACGTTGGAGCGAGCGGGTTGAGCGCAACGAAGCAGATGGGCCTTTTTCAACGGCATAAAAATAAAAACTCCCGCGGCAGGGCCTGCGGGAGCATGATACGGACTTTCTAGAAGGAGGAGTTTACTGCAACGCCTCTGCGATCTCCCCCCTCTCCTCCCGCCTCCGCTTACGGATCGTCAGTCCCCATAAGAGGGGCCCGGATAAAGTATACAGGAGAAAGACGGTAAAAAACATAATCTGCGGCTCGGCAATGGTCAGTTTAATGAAAAGGATCGCAGAAACCAATATCCAGAGGGGATGCCTTTTTTTAAGATCCATCTGCTTCAGACTAAAATACTGAAAGTTGCTCACCATCAACCCTGCCAGGAGATAAATAACCAGGAGTAGAATCACCCGTTTGTTAGCCGCCCCCTCGCCACCAAGAAAATAATACATCAGGATGGTCGCCGCAATCATCTCCGCCGCCGCGGGTATAGGGAGCCCGACAAAGTGGCTCTTTTCCACCGTCCGAACCTGAACGTTGAACCGGGCGAGTCTGAGGGCGCCGCAAACCACGTAGAGACAGGCCGCCAACCATCCCCAGGTTCCCCAAGGAACGAGCGCCCAATAATAAACCAAAATGGCAGGGGCCACCCCAAAGGATACGAGATCGGCTAACGAATCAAATTCCACGCCGAACTGACTTGTCGTCTTGGTTAGACGGGCCACATAGCCATCGAGACCGTCCAAGAGATGCGCCAGGATGACGAATATCGCCGCCTGGAGATAGTGCCCGTTGAAGGTCGATATGACGGAGAAAAAACCACAGATGAGATTTCCCGTGGTAAAGAGACTGGGAATCAGATAAACGCCCCGTTTCAGTTGAGCCGAGCGGACCCTCTGCTTGAGCGGGACTCGGGCTACCCCTCTCCTGGGAAGGAGACGCACTTTCCCCGCCAAGGGCCGCTCACCTTGCGGGTCATGGATCCCGTTCATGAAAACCTCCCTATGATAGTCTCGCCCGCTCTCACCCTCTGCCCCTCAACCACGTCCACACGGGTTCCTCCGGGCAAAAAGAGATCCACCCGGGAACCGAATATAATCATTCCGAATTTCTGCCCCGGCTCCAGGGCGTCGCCCTTTTTCACGTAACAGATAATGCGCCGGGCTAGGACTCCGGCAATTTGCGTCACGCCCAAGTTTCTCCCTTTCGGCCCCACGATTCTGAGAGCGTTCTTCTCGTTGTTCTCGGATGCCTCTTTTTTATAGGCAGCAAAAAAACTCCCCTTCCGATACTGGACCTCCCCCACCCTCCCGCGCACAGGCGCACGATTGATATGAACGTCCAGAGGCGACAGGAAAATACTGATGCGCGTTTCAGCCCCTTCGAAAGGCCTCTCTGTCATTCCTTGCTGGATCCCGACTATCCGCCCGTCGGCAGGGGACAAGACCAGCCCCTCCCCCGACGGTGGAACCCGATCCGGGTCACGGAAAAAACCCAAGAAGGCAAAGGCCAATAATCCGCCCACCAGCGCGAGCCAATCCCAACCTACTGCTAAGCCAAGCAAAGCCAAAAGGGCCGCAGTGAGAATCAACGGATAACCCTCTTTGGCGATATTCATCTTAAATAGGCTTGAGGCTGAAGGCGTGAGGCTTGAGTAACTGCTGCTTGTTTCAGCCTGAGGCTGATCCGCCTCTGGCGGAGCCTACCGCCTGTTGCCTTCTTCTAGTTTTTACTCTTGTCCACTAGGCGGTTTTGCCCCAACCACGGCATCATGGACCTGAGCCGTTCGCCTATTTTTTCGATGGGGTGGTTCGCCGCCTCTTTTCTAAGTTCTGTAAAATGGGGCATGCCACAGCGATGCTCGGTGATCCACTCCTCAGCGAATTTTCCCGATTGAATGTCTTTCAATAGCTCCTGCATCGCCTTACGAACCTCCGGGCCGATGACTTTTTTCCCTCGGGTAAGGTCTCCATACTCCGCGGTGTTGCTGACCGAATAGCGCATATTAGCCAAACCGCCCTCGTAGATGAGATCTACGATTAGTTTGACCTCATGAAGGCATTCGAAATAGGCCATCTCGGGCGGGTAACCTGCATTCACCAAAGTCTCATAACCTGCCTGAATCAGCGATGTGAGCCCGCCGCAAAGAACCGCCTGCTCTCCGAAAAGGTCGGTTTCAGTTTCATCCTTAAAGGTCGTTTCAATAACCGCGGCCCGGGTTCCGCCGAGAGCTTTCGCATAGGCCAGCCCTACCTGTTTGGTATCGCCTGAAGGATCCTGATGCACCGCCAGGAGACAAGGTACGCCCCGTCCTTTTTCAAACTCGCTCCTCAACAGATGTCCAGGCGCCTTCGGCGCAACCATGAAGACATTGACCCCGGCAGGCGGAATGACCCTTTTGAAATGGATATTAAAACCGTGGCCGAAGGCCAGGTAATTTCCCTTCTTAAGCCCTGGGCCGATCTCCTTTTCGTAGGCCTCACCCTGAAGCTCGTCCGGGAGGAGAACCATTACGATATCTCCCGCCTTAGCAGCCTTTGCGGTTTCTAAAACCTTGAGTCCCGCTTTTTCCGCCTTGACCCACGAACCGCTACCTCTCCTTAACCCCACCACCACATCGATGCCGGAATCCTTGAGGTTATTGGCATGGGCATGGCCTTGACTCCCATAGCCAAGGACGGCTACCCGTTTCCCTTTAAGAAATTTCAAATCCGCGTCCCGGTCATAGTAGACCTGCATTGGAAACCCCCTTGAACGATAGATATATAGAATAACTTTTAAGGACCGCTTATGTCAACCTAACTTTTTGCCAGCCTTGAGTTGACATAAGACCCGATTATCAGATATTTTCTCCTCCAAATTGGGGATAAGGGCCAGCCTGCCTTCTCTGATGAGCGCTTTAGGCTCTCAAACGCGGGCGGGCACTGGGCTGTCGGGAGCAGTTTTGAGTTCTCGGTGGCTGAACCTCAAAAGCAAATTTCATTTGCGAGGCCAGCATGAGCAACACTCGTCGTGTGATCTTGATCATCTCTCTCTTTCTTGATTTCTTCCTTCTGGGACCTTACGCGCTGGCCGGCGACCTGACGTGTCCCGATGCCACGACCCTGGACGCCTTGGTCACTTGCATCAGAAACCAGATGCCGCAGGCGGGTTCCAATGGATTCGTCGCGCCGACCGCGACGGAGCAGTCCGACTGGCGCACCGTCGTGCGGCAAATGCTCGAAGGCGCCTGCGACTTTGCTTTGCCTTCGAGCTTAAGTGGCATTATGCAGATCAAAACTTTCACGGACGCAAGTGACGGTAAAACTTACTGCGTCTTGATGGAGGTTCGCGACGACGAACCAATTGAGACCGGCGGCGACGGCTATGTGGATCGAGGCTGGGGGACGTTCATCACGAATCCCAATCCGACGCGAGAGCTGAGCCACCAGGCTCCCCACCCGATCTTCGATAGCACCACCGAGAACCAGGCGGTCACAGTTTTCCAGGCGACAAACTCGCGAAGCTATCTAATGTGTGGCGCAGACCGCCGGGCCAACCCCCCACCTAGTGCGTGCCAACCGTCGCAGCAATTCGGAGAGGCCGACTGTGCCCACAACGTCAACAACATGTTTCAGCCGACGCAAGAAGAATTGCTCGCGTTTTACGGCGCGCAGCCATGGACCGCCATTCAGTGGCATGGCATGAGTGCTATGACTTGTCCCCTGGTGAACGCCTACTTGTCTCTGGGCTTCAACGCCACCCCTCCTGAGGACTCCCAAATATCCGTCCTGCAATCGAACATGCGCCTTTATCATCCCGACTGGTCGGTGCAGGTACCGGATTCCGCCGGCTCTCCGTGCACCTTGAATGCCACAGACAACGTCCAAGGCCGGCTGCTCAACGGCGTTCCTCCGGAGCGTGTTTGCAATACGCGTGCGATGACGCCTACCGACAAGTTCATCCACATCGAGCAGCAACCGGGATTCCGCTCCGCCAGCGACTGGATTCCTGCCGTCAATGACACCTGGCCGGAAGCGACGAGCAGTCAGGTCTCCGCGGCAGGGCGGCTGTTCGTTACCCCTCGCCTGAAGAGCTGGTGCTATGAGGATCTCCCATCGAACGGTGCCCCAACTCCTTCTATCGGCAGTGATGACCTGTCGGCTAGTTAGTCGTCTTTCCCGAATGTAATGCAAATCTTGGATCTTTGACGGAAGAAACCCGCTTGAAGCCCGCAGGAGAAGAGACGGTTAGCTGGAGGCCGGAAGGTTGTCCTACAGCCAAGTAATTTAAAACCTCCTTACCGCAACCGAGGGCAAATGTCCATCCCTGTCCTGGAACCCGCGCTTGAGTTGACATAAGAGCCGATTATCGGATATTCTCCCGTCCAAATTAGGGATAGGGGGCCAGTCTGCCTTCTTTGATGGGGCTTTGGGCTCTCGAAAACTCAAAACTGCCTGCGACCGCCCATGCCAGATCGCGTCCGGTAGCTGACCCTCAAAAGCGAGTTCCTATCATTTAAACTCCTGGGCCATAAAGGCCACCCTGTCCCCCTTCTTACTCTGATGTCATATTGGCAACGTCAAGTCCTGCTCATTCTTCTCGGCCTCTGGTACATCCAAGCCACTGCTTGGGCCGGGGAGCCTTCTTCTTACGATGAGTTCCTTAACCATTGTGAGGGCTTATACAATTCTTTCGATTGCGCCCGCGCTATCGAGCGTGCTCAGGCAAAAGGCAAAGATGGTGTGTATTTCCGAAGAAACGACAATCGTCTGATAATTCGGCTTGCATCAAAACACATCACGTTGCGCGACCGTGACTTAGACCAGTCAGATGACCGTGGGTACAGCTACATTACTTTCCACCCGCGGCAGAAAATTCACGTCCTGCATCTTCAGTTCTACGAGGGAGAAGCCTTTGTTGTCATTCACCATCTCACAGGTGAACTGGCGCAAATCGATGGGTTTCCAATTGCTTCTCCCGATCTTCGGCGCTTCGTTGCAATCTCTCATGGAGGAGAATCGGGGTACTACCCCACAAGTATCGAGATCTGGCGCGTTCGCAACGGACACATGTGGCCAGAGTACCGCTACGAATCCTCCCCTCGGGAATGGGGTCCAGGGAGCGCAAGATGGCTCGACAATAACACCATTCACATTGATGGGCTGTGCTTAGAAGCGGAAAGAACCTGTGAGTCGGCAAGACTATCTATGAAAGCCGGTCGGTGGAGAATTGAACGATGACGGTACGGCCTAACGGCAGGCGATCTTCGTGTCATAAAGAGTCTTATTGAGGGCACAAGAATGAAATCAAGAGCGCTTGCAGAAGCACTTCAGGCGTTGAGGTTACTCACGCCTAACTTGATGCTCTAGACGCATTGAGAATCTCTCCGTACACACCTCGATATACAGCACTGGCTGAACTTGAGCGGTAAGGTGATATTGAGAACAGATGAATGATGCGTCTCCTCATCTACGGCTTCGGGCCGTACAAGCAGTTTAAAGAGAACATAACGGCCAAGCTCCTCAGGAGGCTACCGCAGAGGAACGGACTAAAGAAGGTCGTTTTCAACACTTAGGTCTATGGGAAGAAGCCCATGCCCCGCCTGGAAGAGATCCTCCCGTGAAAGAGATTACCTTCGATCCATCCTACGGTTCGATAAACTCACCGTCCCGTCTTCGACCCTGAGGCTTCGGCCGTGAGCTCAGCCGAACGGCTCAGACCCGAAGGGAGGAAGATCGAGGGACAGCCAGCTAATTTAAAAGCCTCTTTACTCCAATCGGGGGCAGATGTCCATCCCTACCCCTGGGCCAGGTTTAGCTCTTGACAGGTTGGATGCCTCCCAGATAAAGAAGGCTCATCTATGGCACGCAAACCCGGAGCAAAAAGTGTTGAATCGCGCCTTGCATCAGTTGAGAGGGGAATTCAATCACTCCATGCGAACGACTCTGCGATCATTAAAGAGGTGAGAGGGGGGTTCGCCCGTATGGAAAATCGCCTAGACCAGATCTACAACCATGTAGACGGATTCATCAAGCTTCACGAAACTCTGGACATCGAGCTAAAGGTCATGAAAGAGTAGATGAGACGTCTCGAGGAGCGTGTAGATCATTTAGAGGCTGCCGGAAGAACCTAAAGCCGTGCCTTTACCAGCAAAGATATTTCCTGCCAGTCTTTCGTCGAATTTCGCGTAGCTGAAGCGAACATCTCAACCGCGATGCCGATGGACATTTGGTCGTCAGGACAATTTCCGAGCCCTCTGTTGTGCTATCTCAAAACCTATCGCGCTCAGGCCTTGGCGGCCTGCTGCTCACGCCGGGATGGAAGCTTGGCCTCGCGTGCGATGGCAACCCGGCCGGTCCGGATCAGTTCCTTGATCCCGAGCGGCTTCAGCATATTGATCAAAGCTTCAACCTTATCCACGTCGCCCGTCACCTCTATCGTATAGGTGCCGGGCGAGGAATCGACGATTTTGGCTCGGAAGATATCCGCGATCCGTATCGCTTCGTCTCGATGCTCCGGCCTAGTGTGAACTTTAATGAGAGCTGTTTCCCGGTCGAGG
>Ga0105164_10002413_pt1 | contig 11553 bp, 13 predicted proteins | sample VDWuncwatermetaG_FD_89674 | JGI IMG/M metagenome (GOLD analysis project Ga0105164, IMG submission 89674) | Wastewater microbial communities from Netherlands to study Microbial Dark Matter (Phase II) - VDW unchlorinated drinking water | ecosystem: Environmental > Aquatic > Freshwater > Drinking...
GGCATAGACAGCGACAAATTTATGAATAAGATCTCAAATCTGTTAAAACGCAATAAGATTATGGAAGCCATTGAGATGTGCAACCAGACCCCGGGCCCGTTTCCTCAGGTAATGAAGGCGGGTATTCTTAAACACGACAGGTCACGGCCCGAGATAAGGGAGGCGATAGAGGACGCGGCGGTGGGAGAGATACCCGGCTTAGAAAAAAATCTGAATGTCCTTGCCACAATAGCGCATATTACGCCGCTTCTGGGGCTGTTGGGCACTGTCATAGGGATGTTAAGCTGTTTCCAGATAATTGAGCAGAAGTCAACCGCCCTCCAACCCGTGAATCCGAGGGATCTGGCCGGCGGTATCTGGCAGGCGTTATTGGCCACTGTTTTCGGGCTTTGCGTCGCTATACCGACGTATGTTGCCTACAATTATCTTGCCAGCAGGGTGAATGGTTTTATTACTGATATGGAAAAGAACGCGACGGATTTAGTTAATCTCTTGTCTGCCCGCAGAGAACAAGAGGTTTAAATATGAAATTTAAGAGGCACATAGAGATTGAAAAGGGCCAGCTGGATGTTACCCCGCTCATAAATGTTGTTTTACTGCTTTTGCTGTTTTTTATACTTACGTCTAATTTTGTATTTCAGCCGGGGATAAAGATAAGCCTGCCTAAGGCGGTGACAAGCGAGGTCATCCAGGAGAAAAGCCTGATTATATCTATCGCTGAAAATAACTATATTTACTTGAATGACAGGATGATAACAATACCCGAACTGGCCTCGCGGCTGAAGATCGCCTCAAAGGAAAATAAACCGCTGCTTATAAAGGCGGACAGGCATACTTTGCTGGACAAGGTTGTACAGGTATTGGATCTGTGCAGGAGGGAAGGGATTGCCCAGATAAATATCGCGACTAACCAGGACATAAAATAAAACGTATGTTTAGAGACAGACCTTTCAATGCGGCTTTTTTGATTTCGCTGTTGTGGCATTTATTCCTGATCTTCTGCGTTACTATAGTTATTTTTCCCGCGAACATTAAAATAGCGAAACCTTCAAGCGTTTCATTCCTGGGTCCGATATTAGAGAAGACCGCGTTTGAGATTATGCTTGGCCGGAAACCGGGGCCTAATACAACCGCGTATAAACAATCTGTTAATGCGAATAAAAAACTTTTTAATAATACCGACGAAGAAATGGGCAGGTTAAACAAGGCGGGTTTTGGCGCTGAGCCGGTTACCGGCGAAGGAAAAGGCCGCGGGGTAAGCAGCAGGGAACTTTTTGGTGATTTTAAATTTACGCCGCAGCCTCGCGCGGCTTATTCCGCCGCCGGATACAAGACGGCAGGGTTAACGCGGTCTTTTTTAACAGGCGGCGATAATATTTCTATAGAAGGGCCGCTCGCCGATCAGGAACTGCTGTTTAGGCCTGAATTACCGATTATCCCGCGCAGGATAGAGAGCGGGGAGGGATCGCTTGCGGTAAAACTAAAAATCAGGGCGCTTAAAGGCGGGGAGGTGGACAGCGCGGTACTGCTTGCCTCCAGCGGCGAACCTGCCGTAGATTTAGCTATGATAAATTACGTTAAAAAATTCAGGTTCTCGCCGTTAAATTCAACGGCTAGAACCGCGGTTGATTGGGGGGTAATAAAAATTAAATTTAAAAGTAGATGATAAAAATAGAGTTATCATGGGCGATTACCCTGTATCTTGTTTTTACCGTAGTAGGGATATTTGTGCTTTGGGCTTTTTTTGAGCGAAAGAAAAAATTTAAAAAGATTAATCCTGAGGAAAAATTTGTCTGGCAATGCACGATATGCACGTATTTTTATGTGGACAGCCAGAATGACGAATTCTCAATTTGTCCGAGGTGCGGAAGCTATAATACAAGAAAGGAAAAAGGGGGTGAGAAGGCGTGATAACCGAAATAGGGATTGCGGCGGGGGACGTTTGGCATTACCTTGACGCGCACAATAAAAGCAGCTTAACGGACGTAGTAAAGGGTATTGATAAACCGAGAGAAGTAGCCTTGATGAGTATAGGATGGCTTGCGAGGGAAGGCCATGTTGTTGTTGAGAAGGCAGGCAAGGATTATCAGGTGTGGTTAAGAGAAAGGTGAAGAAAGGAGTTGGTTTTTATGGAGAAGCATGTGGAGAGGCATATAAAGACGGATGAGGTGCTGCCGATAATAGCGCCGCTTAAGGTTCTGGAATATACCACCATAAATAAGAAATTCGGCTGGTGGTCCGTGGTGGCTTTGGTGGAATCGTGGGGGAGAAAACAGGTATGCCTTTATCTGTGGCAGAAAAAAGGCGACAGATGGGCGAGAAAACAGAAATTCGCGATACACAGCCAGGAGGACTGGAGCATTATCTCGGATGTCGTTGAAAGCCTCGTTTCTGAATTGGGCTAAGGATGACGGTTAAATTTATATTGGTTTTTATAACGGCCCCTTCAAAAAAAGAGGGGGAGCGTATTGTGTCCGAGTTGATGAACAAGCATCTTATCGCGTGCGGCAACATCCTGGAAGGGGTAGACTCAATCTTTACGTGGAAGAATAAGGTTGAGAGGGCGAGCGAAGTTTTGGTTATTCTTAAGACAAAGAGGAGCATGTTTAAAGAGATTGTTTACGTGGTTGAAAAACATCACAGTTATGAGGTGCCGGAGATTATAGCATTGCCGGTTATAGAGGGGAGTAAAGAATATTTAAAATGGGTTGATGAGAACGTTTATTAAAAACTTTCAATTTTATTTTTATTTCTTTAGTTTCTTGATTTTGTGCTCTTTTACCTTTTCCGGTTGCGCGACCGTCTACAATCCCGCTACGGGGCGAACGGAAACGGTTTTAATAGGTACGGCTGATGAGCTTGCGATCGGCTCAAGGATGGCGTCGCAGATCGAGAGGAGATTTAAGCCCGATGAGGATATGATTGTTCAGGCAAGGGTAAGGGCGATAGGGAGCGTTATAGCGAATGTTTCGGACAGAAAAGATGTGCCGTATTATTTTAAGGTCCTGAAAGATAAAGATGTAAACGCGTTTACGACGCCTGGCGCCTATGTATATGTCTTTAGGGGCCTTGTGGATAAAGCAGATTCGGATGCTGAGCTTGCGTCTGTGATTGCCCACGAGATCGGGCATGTGGCGGCGAGGCATGCCGCGAAAAAGATAGAAATGGATATGGGGTATGACTTGCTTATGTCGCTGGCCTTTTCTAAAGAAGCTAAACCGGAACTGGAACGTTATATAAATATCGGTTTTAATATTATCTCGCTGGGATATTCAAGGGAAGATGAACTGTTTGCGGATAAGCTTGGGATTCGTTATCTCATAAGGGCAGGATATGATCCTTATGCGATGGTCTCATTTATGGAAAAATTAGCCAAGATTGAGAAGGAAGAAGGCGGGGTGCCGGTATATATTTTGAGTTCGCATCCTTATATGTCACAGAGGATTGAGGAGGCGAGAAAATGTATTGTACAGGAACAGGCGCAAAGGGGAGGGAGTCATGGGAGATAAACACAAGATAACCGTTCTCTTAATAGATGATGAGTATGATATTTTAAATACCCTGGGGAAAATGATTGAGCTGGAGGGATGGAAATGTCTTAAGGCGCCCACCGGGGAGATAGGGCTTGATTCCCTGAAGGCGAATGAGGTAGACGCGGTTGTCCTGGATGTAAATCTGCCCAAGATGGACGGGTTTAGCGTGCTAAAACAGATAAGGCAGTTAAAGCCGGCTATGCCGGTAGTTATGCTTACGGCCTTAGGTTATGAAAAGGACCAGGTTGAAAGGGCGGTGGCGCTGGGCGCTTCAGGTTATGTAGGCAAGGCGATGCCCGTCAAGACAATTATTTCAAAGATAAAAACGGTGTTGGGGAAAACGGGGCCGTAGTAAAGCGGGATTACGCAGCGTTCGCAACGCTGAGTCACGGGTTCGATTCCCGTCGGCTCCATTCTGCTTCGCCCCTCAACGTGAAAAATTCCGGTGGGGCTTCGCAGAAATAAAGCAGAATGTCTCTCCGAAGCCCTACCGTTGTTTTCGTATTGAAGGGCGAAGGAGGACAAAAAGAATAAGGAGGGCAAGAATATGGTACGAAAAATTTTGTTTGGTGTTATTCTTTTGTTGTTAGTTGCTATTTTTTCCGCCTACGCGGGCGAGGTGAAGATGACCACCTATTATCCGTCTCCCTACGGGGAATATAAGAAGATGACGGCAAAAACGCTTGGCGTGGGCGATACTAATGGCGACGGGTCGGTTAACGGCAGCGATGCGCCGGATCCCGCAACCAGAGAGGGGGATGCGTGGATAGCGAAGAGGATTAGGATTGGCGGCCTACCGCCGGAAAACATAGATGGGTATGGTCTCTATGTTTCAAATAAAAATGGTCCAACCGGTGTGATAATTCGGCACTCAGATAACCTCTCTACTGGGCCTTTTATTAGAGGGGATCAGTCCGATGGCACGGTAGCAAGCCCAACCGCCACAACCGCCGGCAGAGCTTTATTCCAAATAGGCAGTGCCGGATACGATGGAACGAAGTTTGCCGGAGGAGCTTCAATTGTTATGCAGCCCACACAAAATTGGACCACCACGGCAAATGGCTCAAGGATTATTTTTACAACTGTGGCTAATGACACAGTAGCGTCGGTATTCGGTCCGGAGAGGATGAGGATAGACCAAAGCGGCAACGTCGGCATCGGGACAACGGCCCCAGGATATCCGCTCGATATAAACAAGATTTACAATTCATCAATAGGATCAGCATACGGAGCAGCCCTTAATACCTATACCAGATATAATGCCTCCGGCGCGGGCGGTAATGGGGGAATACGCGTTATAAACGATGCGGGCCATTCCTCAGGCGTTATGCCCAATTTGGGGGGCATAAGCGTGCTTGCGAGAAATTTATATGGGGGCCAAGTGTCCTACCTACGCGGTCTTACTGCGCGCGTGGACAACACCAGCGCGACAGGCACCGTGACTGAAGGCATTGGAGTTCTTATTCAAGACAACATAGGGGCCGGCACAATTACCAACAATTACGGAATATATCAGGAAGGCACGACGGCCAAAAATTATTTCGGCGGCAAGGTCGGCATAGGGACAACAGCACCCGGAAATCTTATTGAAATCAGGAAGGATGCTGCCTCAGCGCAAAACGGCATAAGCCTTAATAATCAGTATGGAAACGGGTGGGGATCCGCCATTAACTTTTTATCAAATTACTCAAGCTCATACAATGCCGCGCAGATTATCGGTGGCGGCACCAGTTCTCAAGGCAATGGCTCTTTGTCATTTTATGTAGACATCGGCAATACGATGACTCAGGCCATGTACATTGCCAACGGGGGCAAGGTACGCATAGGCTCGTCGGGAGCCGCCCAAGCGCCTCTTGATGTGGCTGGCGATGCAAGTGATCAGGGAGGCATATTTCATGGCAGTGTAAATTTTGGTAAGGATGGCGTTACCCAAGGAATAATCCGTACGAAAGCAGGCAGCGACCTTTCCCCGGGCGGTAATCAAGGTAACGAGGTTATTATAACATTGCAAAATAATGGCTCCGCCGGCTCTCAGGATGAAATATGGCTCGGCCCGAATACTGGCACGGCGATGGGATACATACATCTGTCCGCCACGACCATTAAGGGTAACGGGCCCTACGTAAACATGTCTGACGCGAGCCTTAAGACAGGAGTTACAACCATTTCGGATGCCCTTGAGCGCGTATGCGCGTTGCGCGGCGTTAATTTTTACTGGAAAGACAAATATTATCCCCAATCGCTTCAGTTGGGCGTAATTGGCCAGGAAGTTGAAAAAGTGTTTCCCGAGGTAGTGAGCAGCGACGCTGAAGGGAAAAAATATGTGGCCTATGCTTCGCTCGTTGGTCCATTGATCGAGGCTATAAAGGATCTTAAAGAAGAAAATACGGAATTAAGAGAAAGAATTACCGCACTGGAAAATATTAATAAAAAATAAGAATTAATGGTGCCATCCTACAAGGTGACACCATATAAATATAAATGAGAAAGGAGTTGTTTATGGCGCGAAAAATATTGTTCTGTGTTTTTATTGTCTTATTAGTTGTTACGTTTTTCACCTACGCGGGCGAGGTGAAGATGACTACCTATTATCCCGCCCCGTACGGCGAGTATAAGAAAATGACGGCAAAAACGCTGGGCGTAGGTGACATTGGCGCGCCGGATCCTACTTCCAATTTAGGCGATGTCTGGATCAAAGGCAATGTCGGTATAGGGACGACGGCTCCGAATGTAATAGACGGTTTAAATATCTCAGGAAAGCGATTAAAACTTGAAGGTTGGGTTGGGCCTGGCAGCCCTGGTATAGTCTCAGAGGTATGTGATGGAACCCGATCAGCTCCGGCTGCTACGACAACCGGCAAATACTTATTTTATTTGATGGGTTGCGGTTACGATGGAGCACAATATTGGCCAGCATCCCGAATAACGATGGAGGCCGCGCAGAATTGGTCCTCTACAGCGCATGGCTCAAGAATTGTCTTTACTACTTTGGCCAATAATACGACCAATCCGGCGCAGGGCCTTGAGCGAATGAGAATAGACCAAAATGGCAACATCGGCATCGGGACAACCAGCCCTGCCGCGGCATTAGACGTAAACGGCACCGCGTTAATTAGCGGCAACGTCGGCATCGGGACGACGGCTCCAGGATATCCGCTCGAGATAAACAAGATTTACAATACGGTAGGGGGCTATCAAGCAGCCCTTAACACCTATACTAGATACAATACCTCCGGCGCGGGCGCTAATGATGGGGTGCGTATCATAAACGATGCGGGCCACTCTTCGGGCGTACTCGTCAGCTTGACAGGCGAAAATATACTTGCGAGGAATCTATATGGGGGCACAGTGAACTACCTGCACGGTCTTGACGTACGCGTGGACAACAACAACGCGGCAGCTGTTGTAAATGAAGGTGCCGGGGTTTATATTCGCAACAACATAGGATCCGGCGCGATTACCAACTATTACGGGGTCTATCAGGAAGGCCCTGCCAAAAACTACTTCGGCGGCAATGTCGGCATCGGGACGACGGGACCCCAGGCAGCGTTAGATGTAGCCAGTTCAACAACCGGCGTGCTGGTTCCCAGAATGGCTAGCGACCCGACAGGGGTAAACGGAATGATTTATTATAATACCAACAGCAATAAATTTCGCGGCTATGAAAATGGTGTGTGGAAAGATCTAGGCCAAAGTGCAGCTGCGCCAACCACGGGTTCTTATACAGGAAATGGAAATGGTACTGCAGGCCGGGCTATAAATCTAGGTTTTTCTCCAAAAGTTGTGATGATAATTTCTGCTAACGGTAATAGTGTTGTCAAGACGAATACTATGGGTGGGACCAACGCATTTTTACACCAATACTTTATATCATTAACGACGTCGGGATGGATAGCGCATGATTTCACCGGTAGTCTTGTAAGGATAGATACTACTGGTTTTACAGTTTTCAATAATAATGTAAATAAAAATAATGTAAGTTACGACTATATAGCCTGGCCATCGTGATAATTAACAATGCCATCCTAAAAGACGGCGCCCTGCAAATGTGAAATGAAAAGAGTTTTTTTAGGAATACTGCTTGCGTTGATTCTCCACCAACAGCTTTTGGCCGAAGAGATTAAGAAGGCCGACCTTGCCGGCTCTTGGTATCCTGCTGATAAAAAAGAATTATCTGATATGCTTAGGGGCTATATAAATCAGGCGTATCCAAAACAGATAGATGGTCATATCCTGGGTATAATTTCTCCTCACGCGGGATATGCCTTTTCAGGCAGGACAGCGGGTTTTGGTTTTAAGGCGGTTAAGGGCAAAGGGTACAAGACGGTAATTATCCTGGGTTTCAGCCATCGCAAATTTTTTGACGGCATTTCTGTCTATGCCACCGGCATTTTTCGGACCCCGTTAGGGGATACCGCGGTTGACGCTGATCTGGCAAAAAGATTAATAGACCCAAGTCAGCATATCTTGTTTTACCCAGATTTATTTAACGATGAAAATTCGATTGAGATGATAATACCGTTTGTGCAGGTTGCGCTGCCGGACGCTAAGATTGTGCCGGTGGCATTTGGCAGGCAGGATTACGCGTTATGCGAGGCCCTGGCAAAGAGGCTGGCTGGCCTGATAAAGGATAGAAATGATGTGCTGATAATAGCGAGCAGCGATATGTCTCATTACCACGCCTATGATGAGGCGAACGGAATAGATGAATTTACAATAAAGAAGGTAAGCGCGTTTAAAGCAAAGGAACTATACGATGAGCTGAGCACTGGGACCGCTGAGCTTTGCGGCGCCACACCTGTCACGACAATGCTTCTTACGATGAAACTTTTGGGCGCGGACAATATGGCGATTTTAAAGCATGAAAATTCAGGCGATGTCACGGGCGAAAAGGGAAAAGTGGTAGGTTATATGAGTGTGGTATTCTATAAAGGGGTCACAAGTCACCAGTCACAAGTCACAAGTCAAAAAGGAGAAGGCAGTATGCTTAATGAAAAACAGCGCAAGCGCCTGCTTGAGATAGCGAGGACGACTATTGAGGGGCATGTCAGAAATGGCAATGAGGCCGAGTTCACCGAAACCGATCCTGAGCTTCTAAAGCAAAAGGGGGCATTTGTCACGCTTCATTATAAAGGCGAACTGCGGGGCTGTATAGGAAATATTATCGGAAGGTGGCCGTTATATAAGACGGTCAGGGATATGGCGATTGAGGCGTCAACGAATGACCCGAGATTCATGCCGGTGAGCGCCGGAGAATTAAAAGATATAAAGGTAGAGATTTCTGTTTTAAGCGAACCCGAGAGGATTACTGATGTGAATAAGATTGTAATGGGCAAGCACGGTGTTATTGTCAAGAAAGGTTTCAGCAGCGGCGTTTTCCTGCCTCAGGTTGCCACCGAGACCGGCTGGGGCCGCGATGAATTTTTAAGCACCCTCTGCTCTCAGAAGGCGGGGCTTCCTCCTGACGCGTGGAAGGACCCCAGGACGGAACTTTATACGTTTACCGCAGAGGTATTCGGAGAAGAATGATGAAAGACCTGATTATTATCGCATTGTTAGGTTTTGCGGTGTATGCGAATGCCCTGGGCAATAGTTTTGTGTCGGACGATATAACCGCAATCTCAGAAAACCCGTATATAGGAAACATGTTGTCAAATAACAGCCTCCCGGGCTGCGTTAATTCTTTGATCTATCAGGTTTCAAAATTGGAACCCGCGCCTTACCGCCTGGTGAATATATTGACGCATATTGTAAATTCTTTGCTTGTATTTTTTTTCCTGCGGTTATTTTTTAGCCGGGCCGCCAGTATCTGGGGGGCATTAATATTCGCGGCGCACCCTGTCCACGTTGAAGCGGTCGCCTGGATTTCCGGTAAGCCGCACCTTTTTTCCGCTTTTTTTGTCTTATCCTCTTTTCTCCTGTATAATGCCGCTACATCAGGCCCAAAACTAAAAATAGGGCGGCTTGCCGCGTCCTTAATTGCGTACCTGTGCGGCCTTTACTCGACCGTATTCACATTTGTTTTTCCGGCCATGTTGATATTGTACGACTATACGTTCGAAAGATGGCGCAGGACATGGAAGTTGTGGTTTATATTTTTATGTGTAACAGCCCTTAGGGCTTTTTTTATGTTATCCAGCATTAATGACAGGATATCTGCAATAGGCAAAGAGGCCGGCCAGTCCGGTTTATCTGACCCGATTTTTAATATGGTCTATTCGGTATTTTATCATTTTTGTTTACTTATATGGCCCGCAAAACTAACCATTTATCACGAGCCGTACCTTGTCTCATTTTATTTATTGATGATCGGGGTAGCTATTATGGCCGCCGCAGTTTTATTATTACCTTTTTTATTTAAGAAGACGAAGCCGGTTTTTTTCGCCATTGCGATCTTTGTTTTATTTTTGGCCCCGACTTACAGCCCTGTTATGATATCCTGGCTTATTGCGGAAAGATATCTATACCTGCCGTCGTTGGCATTTTGCGTCTTTGCCGCATTTTTGATTGATAGGTATGCGGCGCGCGCCAGGCCGCTGTTTTCCAGGGCCGCTTATATTGGGCTGATATTTTTGATAATAGGTTATTCCGCGCGCACTGTTGTAAGAAATTTTGACTGGCGGGATCACGCGAGTATCTGGCGCGCGACAGAGAAGGTTTCGCCCTATAGCTCGAGGGCGCATAATAATATGGGCGACGTATATTGCCGCGAAGGGGATCTAGACAAGGCCGCCGGAGAGTTCCAGAGGGCGATAGAGCTCGACCCCAAGTACGCCGACGCCTACCATAATCTCGCGAATACCTATGAGGAAATGGGGAGGCCTGACGACGCAATCGTAAATTACACGAAGGCATTATATCTAAATCCAAATCTGTATCAATCCCGCCAGCGGCTTAAGGCGCTTTCAGATAAAAAATGAGCAGGTTTTACGTTAGGCCCGAGGATATTAAGGGCGACATAATTTTGGTTTCAAGAGAGGAAGCGCATCATATCGTGGATGTGATGCGTATGGACGCGGGCGATGATATTGTCGCCTTTGACGGGACGGGCAGGGAATACTTCGGCAGGATTTTAAGCGTATTCAAGGGCAGCTTAAAAATTAAGATTGAAAAGATAAACAACGTCAGGAAGGCAAGCAGGATTTTTGTCACCCTGGCGCAGGCGCTCCCGAAAAGGGCCAAGATGGATTTTATTGTTGAGAAGGCGACGGAATTGGGCGCGGACGAGATTATTCCGTTGGTGACAGAAAGGACGATTGCCCGTTTGACAAAGGATAAGCAGCCGCGTAAGGGCGAACATTGGCAGGAGGTCGCGATAAGCGCCTCCAAGCAATGCGGCAGGGCGGATATTCCCAAGGTCAGGCCCTCGTCAAAATTCAAAGATGTTTTAAATGAGGCCAAAAATTATGACATTGCGATGATGGCCTGTCTAAACGAAAATACAAGGCCGCTAAAAGAGGTTATAGCAAATTTTGAAGGAAGGAAGATGCTGATAATGATCGGGCCGGAGGGCGATTTTAGCCGTAAGGAGATAGAGGCCGCCGCGTCGTCAGGCATAAAGCTGGTTTCCCTGGGCCGTTTGGTTTTGAGGGTTGACACCGCCGCCATATATCTTTTGTCAGTTTTGAATTATGAAAGTAACGTATAAGACATTAGGATGCAAGGTAAACCAGTACGAGACGCAGCTAATAAAGGAGCAATTTTCAAATTCAGGTTTCAAAGAGGCTTCTTCGGGCGCGCCAGCCGATATTTATGTCATAAATACCTGCACGGTTACGTCAAAATCTGACGCGGAATCCCGCCGTTTGATAAAAAAGGCCGCGAAGGAAAACCCCAAGGCAAAAATAGTTGTTACGGGTTGTTATCCTGAATTAGACAGCGATGAAATCAAAAAAATCACCGACAACCTGCTAATCGTAAAAAACTCTGAAAAAACCAAAATATTGCAATATTTATCACCAGGTGTTATCTCTGAGGTGGCTTGCATAAGCAAATTTGAAGGCAGGACTAAGGCGTTTGA
>Ga0105164_10002414_pt1 | contig 11552 bp, 16 predicted proteins | sample VDWuncwatermetaG_FD_89674 | JGI IMG/M metagenome (GOLD analysis project Ga0105164, IMG submission 89674) | Wastewater microbial communities from Netherlands to study Microbial Dark Matter (Phase II) - VDW unchlorinated drinking water | ecosystem: Environmental > Aquatic > Freshwater > Drinking...
ATGGTCCATTTCTAAGAAAGGTTATAGATATCAAATTAAAAAATAGATTATGGACGATAAGCTAGATACAATTTTCAAGCTTCAAAAAAATCTCGAAAAAATGATGAATCTTGATCGTTATCCAAAAGACACTCAGGGAAAGATTTCTGCGCTTTGCACAGCAATAATTCATGAGGCAGTTGAACTTCAAAGAAATACCGACTGGAAATGGTGGAAAAAACCTACACCTTTTGACGAGGCAGAAGCTCGTGAAGAGTTAATAGATATTTGGCATTTTGTCATCCAGGCATCGCTTGAGCTTAACATGACCCCAGATGATATTCTAAAAGAGTATCAAAAAAAGAATCAGATAAACAAGCAACGACAGATAGACGGTTACTGAGTTTTTTTATAATCTTCAATTATGCTTTTTAGTTTTGAGATACTAGTTTCGCCTATTTTGTTTATTATTTTTACTTGTCTTTGAAATTTTAATACATCTTTTTTTGTAACTGTTAGGATTGGATACGGGCTTTGTGAATCAATTATTTTGTGATTCTCATCGATTCCATTTTTGTATAAACAAAGAAGGGAATAACCTGGTTTGTGTCCTAGGGTATCCTTGCCACAGAGTATGATCGTATCAATTTTTTCATTTGATAGGACAGATTTTACAAGAGAGTCAATTCCCTTATTTTCAGAAAGTAGTCTACCAACTATTGCAATCTCTTTGATAATAGACGAATTTGCAATCTCTTTTAGAAGATTAATACTTGATAGAGTACAAATTCCAATATTTGATTTAGGATCTCCAAAGAATATCTCCTCTTCTATTGGAAGAAGGATTTTGCATAATTCTCCTGCAATATCTTCAATTAGATTCATTTTTTGGTTAACTTGTGTAATACTTTAGAAATGTGATGCAAGTCATTTTCTGTAACCAGAGGATTCACTGGAAGGCTTAGAACTGAGTTTGCAGCCCAATCAGTAATAGGAAGTTTAAGGTCTTTTTTATAAAATGGAGTCTTGTGTACCGGAATTGAATAGTATGCAGTTGCCCCTATTCCTTGTGAGTTTAGTTGTTTCATTAGTTTATTGCGATTTGCTGTAGCAATTGTGTAAAGATACCAATTCACATTGACGCCCTCTCTTTCTTCAGGTAAGATAACATTCAGATCAGACAAGAGTTCATTGAGAATTGTCGCATTCTTTTTTCTTTTTTCTAGGAATTTTGGAAGTTTTTTCATCTGGACTTTGGCTATTGCAGCACAAATTTCCGGGAGTCTTAGATTTAATCCGAGCATTCTGGTATCATACCCATGAAGCATTCCATGGTTTCGAATCTTGCGTAGTTTTTCAAAGAGGTTCTTATCATCTGTAACTATAGCTCCACCCTCTCCAGAGGTCATAACCTTAGCTGCGTACATGCTAAAGCAACCCATTCGTGAGAATGTTCCGGATTGCTTTTTCTTGTATGTAGTTCCTAATGATTGGCATGCATCTTCAATTATCTCAAGATTATGTTTATCGGCAATTTCAGAAATTTCATCCATGTATGAAAAGTTGCCATATAGATGAACTGGCATTATTACCTTGGATTTTTTTGTAATTTTCTTTTTGAGATCACTTGGATCCATCGTATAATTTTCTGGGCGTATGTCAACAAATACGGGCTTTGCTCCAACTGATAGAATAGAATTGGCAGTTGCTACAAATGTAAATGATGGTATCAAAACTTCATCTCCTTGTTTTATGTCAAGAGCATAAAGTGCAGCTTGTAGTGCGGCTGTTCCTGAATTTACTGCTACTGCATATTTTGATTTTACATATGAGGCTAAAAGTTGTTCAAACTCTTGTACTCTCTTTCCACCAGTATATGCAGCAGATGTGAGAGATTTCTCTGTTAAGACAGAGTGTACTTCATTTATTTCGTCTTTTTCGATAATTGGTATATTTATTGGAATCTTCAATAATACAGTGAAAATTTTACACCATAATTAAACTTCCTAAATTAAAACCAATTCTTATATTTTAGAGATATACATCGAGATCAAATGAAAGTGCACCTACAAGAAAATGATCCTAGTTACAAGATATTCTTGTATGTTTTCTATGTTAGTGCGTTCATAATGTGTTCCATCACCATCTTTGGATTCTATGCCACGATTCAGGAATGGTCTACCAAGGGTGTATACGTAATGGGAGAAGTACTTGTCAAGACAGAATTTCCAACTCCTCACTTTGCTAAATTAATAACATGGTTATTTTTCTCATCAATTATTAGCTGGTATTGTGTTTCACGAATCGGTTGGAAAAAAACAGTTACTGTTTCAAAATGGAAGCTTACAATGGTACAACTAATGCTCTTGGGATTAGCCATAATTACACTCTATGAAACAATTTACAACTTTATTCTCCTAAGTTCTCAAATCACTGCAGGGATGATTAATGGAGGAGTTCCAGATATTGATTCACTCGCAGTGGCCTATCCAGATCCAAACAGACCATGGAATCTTGTCTTTGCAGCAAAGATGTTTCTTGCTGCATTTCTGATAAGTTCACATGCATTTTATCTTAGTACACGTCCCAGAAAATCGGTTCAAGAACTAGATGCTTAAATTTATAGGAATACATGTTGGAATCTGACTAAAATGGACGTTACAGAAAAAATCAGATTTGTAACTAGAGAACCCACAGAAGAAGTAGTCACTCAGGAAGAGTTATTGAATCTGTTTAACACTAATCCACATCCCAAGCACTACATCGGCCTTGAGATATCTGGTTTTATGCATTTAGGAAGTTTGATACTTACTGGATTTAAGATAAATGATTTTATCAAAGCTGGAGTCAAGTGCACAGTATTTTTAGCAGATTGGCATACTTATCTAAATAACAAACTCGGAGGAGATTGGGAAAAAATACGAATGGTATCAAAATACTATGCTGATGCATTCAAGATGTTCTGTCCTGGAGTTGAGATTGTAGAAGGTTCACAACTTTATGAATCAAGAAGAGGCTACTGGTTAGATCTTGTTAAATTTGCAAAGAATATGTCGCTTGAACGCACCATGCGCTCTCTTACGATCATGGGAAGAAGCACTGAGAAAGACAAGATTGATCTGGGTCAACTTTTCTATCCTCCAATGCAAGCTGTAGATATTCATACAATGGATTTGGATATAGTCCATGCCGGAATGGATCAAAGAAAGATCCACATGCTTGTTAGAGAGATCTTTCCAAAAATGAAGTGGAAGGTACCAGTTGCAGTTCATCATCACATTCTTGCAGGACTTGGTGAGCCGGAGGCTGCCTCGGATTCTGATTTAGTATCAAGTAAGATGAGTAAATCAAAATCAGCATCAGGAATATTTGTTCATGATTCAGATGAAGAGGTTAATTCAAAATTTAAGAAAGCTTGGTGTCCGGAAGGAATTGTAGATAAAAATCCTGTACTTGAGATCTCAAAACATATTGTTTTTCATGAATTCAATGAAGTTATTGTGGAGCGTCCAGCTAAATTTGGCGGTAATATTACCTACACAAATTATCAAGATTTAGAAGGAGATTTTGCACAGAAAAAGTTGCACCCATCAGATCTAAAAGCCACAGTCTCCAAATATATCACCGATATAATTAGACCAATAAGAGAGAAGATTGTCTTAACAGAAGAACTCTCGGAGGCAATAAAGAAAACTACTTGAGATTTGGTCTTATTTTCCTTGAAAATAATGACAACATCTCAAGAGACTTTGATAATCCTATAAAGTTGACAATAAAGTAGTTTATTCCAATCTTTAGATATTGTTGCAGATAATCGCTTACCTCATCAGGGGTACCCAATGCGATACTATCCTTTGAGTGTATGAGAAATTCTGCTACAGATTCATTTTTCTTTTTTAGTTTAGATACAATATCTTTAACATCATCATTATCTTTTCCAACCAAGACTCGTAACAATACAGAGTTTTCTATTTCCTCATGATTTCTTTTAATTGACTTACAATTCTCTTGTAAAAGTTTTATTTTTTCTTCTAAAATGTCAGGCGTACCAAAGGGGTGATTATATCTTGTAGCATGTCTTGCGGCAACCTTCATGAGTTTTTTTCCTGCTCCACCTACCATGATCGGAGGATGAGGTTTCTGTATGGGCTTTGGGTTACAGATAGCATTTTTGATAGAATAATGTTTTCCTTTGAAGCTTGATTTTTGATTTTGCCACATCTTTTTGATTATAGTAAGTGATTCGTCAAGTTGTTCAATTCTTGTCATCGGATCATCGAATTTGTATCCGTATGAATTGTATTCATACTCAAACCAACCTGCACCTATACCAAACTCTAGCCTTCCATTGCTGATTGAATCAAGTGTAGATGTCATTTTTGCTAAAAGAGATGGATGTCTATAGGAATTGCAGGTAACTACCTGTCCTATCCTGAGTTTTGATGTTATTGAGGAAACAGCAGAAAGAAGTGTATAAGCTTCAAAAAAGGTCTCAGTACGATTATCTGAAGGATGCGGAACAAAGTGATCATAAACATATCCTGCATCAAATCCAAGCTTTTCCGCAGTTAATGCAACATTTTTTGAAAAAAGAAATTGTTCATAAGCATTATTGGCAGGAAATTCATCTAGCCATCCTTGTGGCAAAGTAAGTCCTATCTGGACTGATGTCATACTATTTTCTGGTTTGTTGCGGCTCTACAATATTATATTTTGATGTATAACCACGTGGGTTTATCATCAAGTCTTTGTACATGAAAGTCGAAGAGTTACCGATTATCACAGTAGTAATCATGCCAAGCTTATCATTGTGTTCTTCCATGTTTTCCAAGTCTGTTAGAACAATTTCTTCAGATTCTCTAAATGCTCCCTTTACAATTGCCACTGGTGTGTTGGGTGATCTATACTTTAGAAGAATTTTTCTTGTATCTTGCAATTGATGAATCCTTTTCTTGCTTGCAGGATTGTATATCACAATAACAAAATCACCCTGAGCTGCTGCCTCAACTCTTTTTATTATAATTTCCCAAGGAACAAGTAGATCACTCATGCTTACCACAGCAAAATCTGTCATAAGAGGCGAACCGACTAGCGCTGCACAAGAATTAAGTGATGAAACTCCTGGAACTATCTCAACACGAAGACCGGTCTTTCTGTCCCATCCTTCTTCTGCCAAGATTTCATAGATCAAACCAGCCATTCCGTATATTCCAGGATCTCCACTTGATACAAGTGAGACTATTTTTCCAGATTTTGCAAGATCAATGCATTGATGTGCTCTTTCTACTTCTTGTGTCATTGCATATCTGTGAACTTCTTTACCTTCTATTAGATCCTCAACCAAGTTAACATATGTCTCATATCCAACAATTGTATTACTTTCCTCAATTGCTTGCTTTGCTCGAAAAGTCATATGATCGTGATGACCCGGTCCTACACCTACGATAAACAGCTTGCCGGTCATTCATACTAGAAGATTTTCAAAGTAAATTTATCCCTTTTGATGATTTTTACGGATTATCTATGATTGGACAATCAAGGATGTAGCTCTTGTCAAGTACTGATGCTTCTTGTACAGTAATGCTTCCCGTTGATATTTCAGAGTCAATGTCATTTTTGTTTTCTAGAATTTTTGCATTTTGGGGATCCTTCCAAGTTATTATTGAAACTTTGCAGATAGGACTGTAAGTAGAATCTCCTGGTTGTGCACTAGAGATTCCTTCTTGGTAACCAAAGGGCCCAGCGCCCTTTAAGCCATTAGCAAAGTGATAGAGATCTCTTGTAGAGGATCCAAGAACAGAAAGCGAAGGTACATTTTGAATTTTCATGGTTTGAGCAGGTCCTTCAGGAGTTCCTGCAGTTATGATATAGTATATTGTTTTTCCATCAGGTCCCCATCCCCTGTGTCCTACAAAAGTGGCCGTCATGTTATCTATATTGACATCAAGTACTTGTCCATCCAGGTATGATGCCTGATCTGACAAGACTTTGTTGGTTCTCACATTTAATGCACCACCATCCCAGACTACCTGTGGAGTATTCATGATTGTGTCAGTAACAATCAATTTTATCTTCCCTGTCATGTTTGCATCAAGAATTGCTTGAGTAGAATTAAGAATGAATGGTCCCCGTCCTATATTCCAGGATACTTCAACTACTTTGCTTAACGGACTGTATTGCTTGTCAGAAGGTGTAAATGATAACACATCATCTTGATAACCACGTGTTCCATTACCAGTAATTCCATTAGTAAAGATGAACATGTTACCAAACGATATTGATGGAACATGAGCCAATACTGAAGATGGATGGACCTTCCAGTTTTGCTTGTCTGAGATTGTATTTGCTACAAGATTATTGCTTGAATCTGTTATGATATAGTAAACAGTTTTTCCATTTACTATTCCTTCATGCATAGGTATTGTTACTGGAATTGTAGATTTTGAAAGTTTGATGGTATAATTCTCAGCTGGTGGTGTGACTGTAGTTTGAATCACCTGAGGATTTGTTACTCTTATCCACCCGTCCACACTTACAGTAGCAGTAAACTGACTAGAGTTTGTTGAATGAAAACCGATGGCAGATCCTGTAAAATCTAAACTACCACCATTTGAATTCGAATCAATTGTTGTTTGAGCATAAAATGTATTGTCATCCACTGTCCAAGTTGGTTGACCCTTTGAATCACCCTTATCAATTTGATGTAAAATAACAATTTGAACTGGTTGACTTGCACTGTACGTAATTGAACCATGATAAATAGAACCACTGTTTGGTGGTAAGATGATTGCCATCTGTTCATTGTTATGACCAAGTCCAGGGTCTTGTATTGATGTAATTGTTTGAGTAAACTGAATCTTTTTTGTTGATCCTGCATTAGCAAGTTGATCGCTAAGTAATGGAATAGAAACTATCAGACCTACAACTATTGCAATAATTGCTAAAAGAAGCCTGTTCATACGCTCTGAATATATAATTTACATAAATATGCTTTTAGAAAGAATTTCAGCTACTTTCCAAGTTCAAACTCATCATGCAATGCCTGTACTGCTGTATTACAGTCAGAATCTTTGACTACAAAGGCAAGATTAAGCTCAGAAGAACCCTGTGCTATCATTATCACATTTACACCTTTTTTTGCTACAGCTGTAAATACTTTGGAAGCAACTCCTGCCATTCCTCTCATTCCAGAACCTATGAGAGCAATGATGGAGACATCTACTGTAACATCCACTTTTTTGATGATCTTTCCAAGCAGGTTCATCTCAAGTGCATTTACTGCTTTATCCAAATCATTTTTCTTTACGATTATCGATATAGATGACTCTGAGGGACTTTGAGATATCATCATTATGTTGATTCCTTCTTTTGCTAGAATAGAGAATATTGTAGCTGCAGTACCTGGAGCACCAACCATACTTCCACCTCGGACATCAATGAGCCCAGTATGCCTGATTGTACTGACACACTTTACCATCTTTTGGGTATCAACTTGTGGAGTAGCAGTAACTAGTGTACCAGAATTATCTATGTTAAACGTATTTCGTATACGTAAAGGAATTTTTTTTGCAACAAGTGGTTCAAGTGCTCTGGGATGAATGTATTTTGCGCCAAATAGTGCCATCTCCATTGCTTCAATATATGATACTTCTTTGATTAGTTTAGCATTTTTTACAATCTTTGGATCAGTTGTCATCAAACCATCTACATCACTCATCAACCAGACTTCATCTGCTTTGATACTAGATGCGATAATTGTTGCAGTATAATCAGATCCTCCTCTACCAAATGTAGTTATGTTACCATGTTGGTCTGCACCAGCAAATCCTCCAATTACTGGTATGATCTTTTTTTGCAAGAGATTTTCTACTGTGTGAGAGACGTGTAGTCGCGTAGTATCCATAAGGGGTTTTGCTCCTCCAAAATTAGAATCCGTGACTATTCCTACATCTTTTCCTGTCATAGGTACCGCTTTTACACCCATTTCATTTAATGTAAAAGCAACTAAATTGATGGATAATCTTTCGCCAAATGATATCAAGTAATCAGAAGATCGCGGTGTGACCTCGCCAAGTAGTAGCATTCCATGTAACAGATCTTGAAGTTCATCAAGGTCTGTTTTCATCTTGTCCAGTAAGTCTTTTTTTATCTTTGAATTCTTTACACATTGATTTGCAATATCAATATGCATTTTGATAATTTTTTTTGCAAGTGAATTTGCAGCCTCCTTGTTTCTGTTTTGAATTAAATTTGTTATTCGGATTAAATCATCAGTAACTCCACTTATGGCAGAAAACACTGGAATTATTTCGTGTTCCTTTGTTAGTTTTTTTATCAGACTTGCAACATTTCGTATATTTGGTGTAGAGGAAACAGAAGTTCCGCCGAATTTTAGAACAAGTTTCAAATCAGTATAACCTCGCTTTATTATCCTTAAAATCTTTTAACTTTCTACTCTAGGAGCAAGGTAAAAGTGAATCCTTCCTACGTTTGCTACCTTAAATTCTAGTCTAAGTGGCATTTTACTTGAAAATTCACAAACTACTGTTCCTGCAACGGTACCTACCGCTTTGACTATGCTATTAAGATATTCTAGGCTATAGGTTGCAATACTATCTTCCTTGACCTCGATCTCTGGCATTTCAGGCATTCCTTTTTCTAGCGTTATAATTGCCTCACCAGAATCACCACGTCCTGAAAATTCTGCTTTTGTGGGGATAGCATTAATTGAGAGGTATTCTGAGACTACTTGGATGTCACCAAGTATCTTATCAAATTCCCCAGATGTAACTCCCACTTTTGCATTGTAAGTAATTTTTGGCAGTGGAGTATCAGTTGCAGAACTTTCAATTAGTCTCATCTTGTATTTTTTATTTTTACCTATTGTAACAAGTAAAAGATTATCTTCAGAAATACTGATTTCTATATTGTCTTTTTTATCAGCTCTTTTGATCAACTTTGAAAACTCGTCTATTCTTACTCCAAACTTAACATCTTGATCACAAACATATTTTTCAAATGCAGAATTAGGCCAAGCAATATCGATTAGTGCGACATGTGATGGATCCATACCTCTAAAAGCAATTCCTTCACCTGTTGCTTCGAATGTAGCTTCTTCAACTAGAGTTGATATGGCAGATATGACCGCTTTCCATTCTTCAGAGCCTCCAGTCTTTGCAGAAAATACCAAACTTACTCACATCTCCAGAATGTTCAAGTTAAACCTTATGCGTAGTTTCGCCAGGTATAGCTACACTTGACACATCGATAAAACTGAGTAGTAGGCTCATCTGCACTTCTTGTTTGAAGCATCCACCAAACAGCTTCATTGTTTCCGCACTTTTCACAATCGATCTTAATTGTTGGTAATGCCTCTTTCTTTTCCTTCTCGTCTAAGACATTAATGGTAGAGACATTTTCATTTTTTACCTCTTTTGTTACCTTGCTTCCTTTTTCACTATATCCACATTTTGGACATACGAATTCGGAGTCAGAGCTATCTATCTTTAATCGTGCCTGACACTTGGGACAGAATTTCATTTAAACACCTTTGATCTTAGAAAAAATTGCTTTTTTTAATTCATTTGTGTATTCTAAGGCAGTCTTTGTTGCCTTCTCTATTTCCTTCACTGGATTACCTTTTGAAGTGTTTACTCGCATTGCAAGTTGTTTAGTAAGTGGATGTTTCAAGACTACACCTGCAAACTCTACAGTAGGATCCTTGAGCATCTCATATTGGACTATGTAGAGAGTGCTAATGTCTGATTTTCTTATGTCCAATTGAACCTCTTTTGGAGAAGATTTTTTCAGTTGAACATCCATGTAAGTCAAAAAAATACTTATTGAGGATATAAACCATTACCAATAGTTGACTAGCGATAAAAATGCAATAAGTGGAGTTTCTCTGGAGAAATCCCTCGATAAACCAAGAATAGATGATAACGTTGCAATAGACGTAAAATTCTCTATAACAGGAGCCCTCCGAGAAGATTTCAATGAGAAAAATTGGGAAAAAGCTTACAATAACCACGACAACGCCTTCAAGCTAAGATATGGAGTAAAGCTTCACACTGGTGGGCTTAGAAAGAAAGAGATTGGAAAGCCCCTAGACACGTACAAGAAAGTTGCCCTTTTTTGGACACGTAATCCAAAGCTGACCCAGATGGGAGAGAAAAAAGTTTGGGTACAGATATCCAAGAATTTCGAGCCGTTTATTCCAAAAAACCAAGTTGAGGCACAACAGCTACTTCTTGACTTTGATGAAAAAATACAATTTAATGCATCTGAGCTTGGAGTTGGTAAACATAAGATAGGAGCTGAAGTTCATGTCTCTTGGTTCAAACATGATTACATAGAGCCATTTGATGAAACTGTACACTCTAAAGAAATTGAGATCGAAGTTACCAAATAGGATATAAATGGAATTATTGGTGTATCGATATGGCAAAATTCGATGGAATTAGGGGACAAGAATTACTTGAAGTTGAAGACAAGTCAGAAAAAGAAGATCAAATAACTTTGATTTTCAAAGACAACAGGTATCTTTTCATCAAACTAGAAAACGGCAAGATGGTAACTACATCTATACCAGAGTAAACTACTTGTTAAGGAATTTGTAGTACAGACTGATTGCTATTTCTTGTGATTCAGACTGGATAGAACCAGGTCTTTCTTTTCGTACTTTTTGTATAGCATCTTTTGCTGAAAGTTTTTGATATTTTATAAGATAACAAGCAAGGATAGTGCCAGTTCTTCCAATACCTGCAGCGCAATGAACCATTACAGGTTCATTATTTTCAAGTCTATTTTGTATAAACTTAATTGCTTCATCAATTTGTTCCATATCAGGTGCTGAGAAATCTTCCGTTGGAACGTGAAGATATTTTACATTCTTTACCCATGATTCTGGAAGCGAGTTCTCAGTCATTGTAATAATGGATCTTACTCCTTGCTTTAGTATCCACTCTATTTCGGAAACAGATGTGGGCATTCCACTTCCGGCTAACTTGTCATCAATTAGCCAGCTAAAGTTCGTGGGTTTTTTTGTAATTTTACCATGTACTTTTCTCCAAATATTTCCTGGTTTACTCACAAGATATTATTGTAAGGGTTCCATATATGTAGAAAACGAAGTTAAGAATTAAAAATAATAAAAAGAAGTTTTGATGTTAGGACTTAATCGATTAGTTCAGTCCAACCCTTGACGAATACAGAGTTTCTGTAGAGTGGTACTGGTTGACCTGGAGTAAAGTCCATTGGTCTCATCCAGAAGATTGCCTTTGTTGGGCATACACCTATGCATGCACCATCTGAAATGCATCTTTCTGGATAAAATACAAATGCTTTACCTCTCTTCCAGCCTTCTACGGGTTTTACTCTTAATACGTCTGGGCCTAGTGATGTACAAATCTCTACGCAGAGTGCACATCCTATGCACATTTGTTCGCCTATATCTGGAATAATTCCAACTGGCATGTTATGTACTTCGAGAAAAGATCTTAATATAACTTGCTGAAAAATGGCTTGTTATAACGGCGTTTGAGAATTTTATAACACCGTTAATTTGTAGATCA
>Ga0105164_10002415_pt1 | contig 11549 bp, 9 predicted proteins | sample VDWuncwatermetaG_FD_89674 | JGI IMG/M metagenome (GOLD analysis project Ga0105164, IMG submission 89674) | Wastewater microbial communities from Netherlands to study Microbial Dark Matter (Phase II) - VDW unchlorinated drinking water | ecosystem: Environmental > Aquatic > Freshwater > Drinking...
ACGGGGTGATTGCGGACGCAATTTCGCTTAAAAACGATGCCCTCAACGATGCTTCCTGGCTGCCCATGCCGGTCGCCAATATAGCCAGCGGACTGGAACGCTTCCCGCAACTGACGGCCATGCGCCGCCGCCTGGTGCGCGGTCAGGCGTTGTTCCATGCCGGTGATGTCTTCGAATCGGTGTACTCAGTGCGCAGCGGTTTTCTAAAAACCAGCGTCAACCTCAGCGATGGCCGCCAGCAAATAACGGGGTTTCATATGACCGGTGATCTGGTCGGCATGGATGGCATCGACGTCGGCATTCATGGCTGTCAAGTCGTTGCCGTGGAGGATAGCGAGGTGTACATCCTGCCGTTTCGCCGCCTGGAAGAGCTGGCGCGTAACGAGCCTGAAGTACAGCGCTACGTGCATCGCATGATGAGCAGCGAAATCGCCCGCGACCACGACTTGATGATGCTCCTCGGTTCGATGCGCGCCGAGGAGCGCGTATCGGCCTTCCTGCTCAATCTCTCACGGCGCTATGCAACGCGCGGTTATTCGGCGGCCGAATTCCATCTACGCATGACGCGCGAAGACATTGGTAACTTTCTCGGACTCAAGCTGGAGACCGTCAGCCGCGTGTTATCCAAAATGCAGGAGGAAGGCCTGTTGAAGGTGGCGCTCAAGCACATCTGCCTGCTTGATCCAACGGCACTGCAACGCCTCGCCGGTACCGGTAACGCGCGGCGTGAGCGCAGCTACTTAAGCGCTGCCTGTCCGGCCTGAACGTTCACTCCCGTTATTTTTCGCTGGCAACTCCTCTCCTCCCTTTGCCAGCTGCCCGCCGCTCAGCCTGAGAACGCGCCCGCAGCGGCGGGCTATTTCTTCGTCGTGGGTCACCAGGAGCAGGGTCGTTCCCTGCTCCGCATTCATCTCGAACATGAGGTCGATGATGGCGCCGCCGGTCGCGGCGTCCAGATTACCGGTCGGTTCGTCGGCCAGTAACAGGCGCGGGCGCGGCGCGAACGCGCGGGCGAGCGCGACACGCTGTTGCTCACCGCCGGAGAGATGTTTGGGATAATGCCGCAGCCGGTGACCGAGTCCGACCCGTTCCAGCAAAGCCGTGGCTTCGCCGCGCGCCTGGGATTTTCCCGCCAGCTCCAGCGGCAGCATGACATTTTCCAGCGCGGTCAGCGCCGGCAATAATTGAAACGATTGAAAGACGAAGCCGACCATGCGCCCGCGCAGTTCGGCACGTTGATCTTCATTGAGCGCAAACAGACTTTGCGCCTGTATCCGTACCTCACCCGAAGTCGGCACATCGAGCCCGGCAAGCAACCCGAGCAGGGTTGATTTCCCCGAACCGGAAGCGCCGACAATTGCCACCGCCTCACCTGCCATCACGCTGAATGAAATCTGGTGCAGAATAACGAGCCGATCATCGCCGCTCGGCACTTCCTTACCGAGATTGACGGCCTCAATCATCGTCACCGTGGAGCTTGCTTCAATGTTTCGTTCTATGTTTCGCGTCATGTTTTTGGCACTGTTTTTATTAGCGCAAGGTACGGTATCCGCTGCACCCGCCACCATTCTGGTGATGGGTGACAGCCTCTCCGCCGGTTACGGCATCCGCCAGGATGAAGCCTGGCCCGTGTTGCTGGCGCGGCGGCTCCAGGAACAAAAGCTGGATTATAACGTCGCCAATCTCAGCATCAGCGGTGAGACCAGCAGCGGCGGCCGCTCACGTTTTGAGCAGGCGCTCAAACAGCACCGCCCCGCCATCGTCATCCTCGTGCTCGGCGCCAATGACGGCCTGCGCGGCCTGCCGGCAGAAGTAATGCGTGACAACCTGGCGGCGATGATTGCAGCCAGCCGCAAGGCCGATGCTCGCGTGCTGCTGGTCGGCATGCGCCTGCCACCCAACTATGGCGCGGATTACACGCAGAAGTTCCAGCGCGTGTTCGCCGATTTGGCGCGTGCGTACAAGCTGCCGCTGGCGCCTTTTCTGATGGCGGGCTTCGCCGGTCAACGCGAAATGTTTCAGGCCGACGGCATTCACCCGGTAGCAGCGGCGCAACCGCTGATGCTCGACAACATCTGGCCGAAGTTGCGCCCGTTGTTGAAACAAAAATGATCAGCAGGTAGCTAGTCCCGCAGCGCCAGATGCGCGATGAAGCCGGAACGAGACTCTCCTGCGGCTTTGGCGGCTTGATCTATGCGCCGCAACACGCGCGCCGGGAGAGTGATGTTCACGCGTTCGGCTTTATCAGATAGCTGGGCCAGATCAACAGACACCACCGCCCATATCCAGCCAGCAAATTCAGGATTAGCCTGATGCTCTGTGATGGAGCGGGGTTCGGGCACTCCACCGCCATCATCAATCACCGTCTCCAGCCACAACTCAATGGCTTCCTTGGCGTTGCTAATGGCTTCGTCCAAACTGTCGCCTGCCGAAAAACAGCCCGGCAGATCGGGTACAACCACCCCAAAAGCATGACGCTTGTCGCCCGGTTCGATGGCTATCGGATACCTCATCTTTTTGCTCCTTTCAGCCCCGCTTGTTTCAATAATTTATGCGCTAACCCAACACCCATATCCTTCTTCGGGTGAGGCACGCTGATATGCCCGCCGCGTTGTGGATGCGTATAGATGTGATGCGAACCTTTCGTTCCCCGCAGCACCCAACCGGCCTTTTCCAGCCGCTTGATTATTTCAGCGCTGTTCATGTTGTGTATTATACACACTCATGCTGCGAGGCTTTAGTTCTTCAATAGCAAACTGGAATTAAACGATGCGAACGCGCGCTGCGCCCACTTGCAGCTCACCGATCACCGCCGCCTCGCCAAATCCTTGCGAATGAAATTCGACCAGCACTTGATCGGCGAGACCGGCTTCGCAGGCGACGAGCAGGCCGCCGCTGGTCTGCGGGTCGCTCAGCATTTTTTGCTGCCAGTCGGCGCTACCGACTGGCATATCGATATCCGCGCCGTAGCCGCTCCAGTTGCGCGCCGAAGCGCCGGTGGCAACGCCCTGCTTAACGAACTCGACCGCCTCTGCGATCAGCGGCAGGTCATTGAAACGTAACGTAGCGCCGAGCTTGGAACCACGACAGATTTCCAACAGATGGCCGGCGAGGCCGAAGCCGGTGATGTCCGTCAGCGCATGCACGCCGTCCATTTCTGACAGCCGCACGCCCGGAATGTTGAGCCGCGTGGTGTGCTCGATCATGGTGGCGTAGCCCTGTGCCGACAGCGTGCCTTTTTTCAGCGCCGCGCTGAGGATGCCGACGCCGAGCGGCTTGCCGAGAATCAGCACGTCGCCCGCGCGCGCGCCACTGTTGCGCTTGACCCGTTTCGGATGCACCACGCCGATGCCGACCAGGCCGTAAATCGGCTCCAGCACATCGATTGAATGCCCGCCCGCAATCGGAATACCCGCCGCTGCGCAGACGGATTCGCCGCCGGCGAGGATGCGGCTGATCACTTCAACGGGCAGTTTATCGAGTGGCATGCCGACGATGGCCAGCGCGAAAAGCGGCGTGCCGCCCATGGCGTAAATATCCGACAGCGCATTGGTGGCGGCGATGCGGCCGAAGTCGTAAGGGTCATCGACGATGGGCGTGAAAAAATCGGTGGTGGCGATGATCGCCTGCTCGTCGTTGAGACGATAGACTGCGGCGTCGTCGCTGGTCTCGGTACCGACCATCAACGCGACCGGCATGGCGCGCAACGGCGAGGCAGCGAGAATTTCGGTGAGCACGGCAGGGGCGATCTTACAGCCGCAGCCGCCACCGTGAGAGAATTGGGTTAATTTGATATCCATGTTTTGCCGAATGAAAGAGAAAGAAAAAGGTATCGCCAACGTAACACAGCTCGCCGAATTTGACGAGATCATAGACGTGCGCTCGCCCGCCGAATTTGCCGAGGACCACGTTCCCGGCGCGGTCAATTGCCCGGTGCTGGATAACGAAGAGCGCATTCGCATCGGCACTTTACACAAGCAGGAATCACCGTTCGCAGCAAAAAAAGCCGGCGCCGCGCTGGTCGCCCGCAACATCGCCGCGCACCTGGAACAGCGCTTCAGCGAGCGCGATCGCATCTGGCGGCCACTGATTTATTGCTGGCGCGGCGGCAAACGCAGCGGTGCGTTCACTCATGTTTTGCGCCAGATTGGCTGGGATGCGCAGCAACTCGACGGCGGCTACAAGGCTTACCGCCGTCATGTGATAGCCAAACTCGAAATATTGCCGGGACGTTTTTCTTTTCGCGTGGTGGGCGGCGCGACCGGCAGCGGCAAGAGCCACTTGCTGACCGCGCTCGCCACGCACGGTGCACAAATGCTCGACCTCGAAGCGCTGGCCGCGCATAAGGGTTCGGTGCTGGGCGACCTGCCCGATGAAGCGCAACCGTCACAAAAAATGTTCGACAGTTTATTGCTGGCCGCACTGCAGCGTCTCGATCCGGCGCGTCCGGTATTCGTCGAAGCAGAGAGCCGCAAAATCGGCAATCTGCAAATTGGCGATGCGCTGCTCGACGCCATGCGCGCCAGTCCGTGCTTGCGCATCGAAGCCACGACCGCGGCGCGAGTTGAATTTTTGCTGCGCGATTACGCTTATTTTCTCGCCGATCCGGCGCGTCTGCTGCGCCAACTCGATTGCCTGCGCGGTCTGCAAAGCGCCGAAACCCTGGCGCGCTGGCGCGAGCTGGCAGAGCGCGGCGAATGGCCGGCGCTGGTGGGAGAATTACTGGAGCAACACTACGATGTGCTTTATCAGCGTTCGCAGGGCGGCAACTATCCGCAATTCGCGCAAGCGCCGCGTTACGCCACGGATGATCTTTCGCCGGCTGGCTTGGAACGATTGACAAAAGCTATTCTGGCAACTGAGCTGGCAAACAAATAAGCGCGGTCTGCGTATTTTCGCCGTGCGCGCGCACGGCACAGATGCGTTGCACCACCGCCTGCTTGGGTTGCCCCACTTCACCTTGCTCAAAGGCGATCACCATCAGCGCGCCGTGCACCACGTCGAGCAATTCATTTGAGCGCAGCAAAAAATCCGGATTGCCGGGACGGCCAAAACGCTCGTTGCCGAGCATGAAGGTCTCGTAAATCAGCACCCCGCCATCATTCAGTGCGGCCAGCAAATGCGGCAGCAATGGCCGATGCAGGTAATTAGTGACGACGATGCCGTCGAAGCGCTGTCCGCCATAAGGCCATGCCGCGCTTTCCAAGTCAGTGCAGCGCGTATGCACCCGCGATACGCCCGCTAATTGCGCAAGCGATGCCGCATCACGATCTGCCGCCTCCACCGTATAACCCATGCCGGCCAGCAGCCGCGCATGACGCCCGCCGCCGCAAGCCACATCCAGCGTCGTGCCACCGGCACGAATCAAGGGCGCGAAACGACGCACCCACCGGGAAGGCTCGTCAATCTGATGAGAATGATGATTGGACATGGGGAAAGATGGGTTGAATGGAGACCACGTATCTTAACTTTTTCTGGCTGCGAAATACTTCATCGACTCGATCAGGATGATGGCCAAGGCCGCAGCACTTAGCGCCAACCCATACTGCTGACTTGAGAGCGGCGCAAACTTGAACAGCCCGCCCAGGTAAGGCACGTTGAGCGCAAGCAGGATGGCGATCAGCGTCACGCCGCTCACCCACCACAAGGCCGGATTCGGAATTGGCAGCGCCGACCAGATTGGCCGCGAGGGCGCGCGCAGGCTGAAAATCAGGCCGAGATTTGCCAACACCAAAGTGAAAAAGGTCAGCGCCCGCGCTTGCTCTATGGCAAGACCGGAAACCAGCGACAGGTAAAACACGCCCAGCACCGCGGCCAGAATTGCGCCTCCCTGCAACAGACTCAGCACCGTCGTCTGGCGCGCGAACAAGCGAGACCGAGCATCGCGCGGCGGACGCTGCATGACGTTTGGCTCGTCAGGTTCAGCCTCGAACACAATGGTGCACACCGGGTCGATGATGAACTCAAGAAAAACGATGTGAATCGGCAGCAGCACCAGCGGCCAGCCTGCCAGCACCGGAATCACGGACAACCCGATAGTCGGCACATGCACCGCCAGAATAAAGCCGACCGCCTTGGTCAAGTTGTCAAAAATCCGCCGCCCGGCCCTGATCACCGCCACGATGCTGGAAAAATCATCGTTCTCCAGCACCAGCGCCGCCGCTTCGCGCGCTACCTCGGTGCCACGTTGCCCCATGGCAATACCAACGTGCGCCGCTTTTAACGCTGGGGCATCGTTCACGCCATCGCCGGTCATGGCGACGATTTCACCGCGCGCCTTGAGGGCGTTGACCAGCCTGAGTTTGTGTTCCGGTTGCACGCGTGAAAAAATGTTGACGCGCTGAATTGCCGCTTGCAGCGCTTCATCCGTCATGGCGGCCAGTTGCGTTCCAGTCATCACCTCTTCATGGTTTCGCAGCCCCGCCTGGCGCGCGATATTCTGCGCCGTCACAGGATAGTCGCCGGTGAGCATGATCAACCTGATACCTGCCGCATGACATTCGCGCACCGCCTGCGGCACATCGGCGCGCAGCGGATCGGCAAACGCGATCAGTCCGAGCAACTCAAACACAAAATCATGTTGTAACGCGGGCAAGGTATCTTCGTGAAAACTCGCCCGCGCCACGCCCAGCACGCGCAAGCCCTGCGCCGCCCACGCCTGCACCTGCCTGGAAAGCTGCGCGGCGGCTGGCGCGTCAAGATGACACAAATCGGCAATCGCCTCCGGTGCGCCCTTGGCGGCAATCACGTAGTCGCCCCGCAGTGGATCACGCCACACCCGCGACATCGCCAGCAACTCGCGCGACAGGGGATAGTCTTGCGCTAATGCCAGCGGCGGACGGTCGCCAGGACTGAGCATGGCGGCGGCCTCGTGAATCGCTTTTTCCATCGGATCGAAGGGAGTCATCTGGCTCGCCAGAGCCGCATATTCCAGCAGGGGATGAAACGTCCGCGGCAAATTTGGCGCAGATCCAGGGGCGGATGAGGAATCGAAATCGTGTTCGCTGTCCCCTGCAAACAGTTTTCGCAACGTCATCTGGTTTTGCGTCAGCGTTCCTGTTTTGTCTACGCACAATACGGTGGTCGCGCCGAGCATTTCCAGCGCCGGCATGCGCCGCGTCAGCACATGACGCTGCGAAATACGCCACGCGCCCAGCGCCAGAAAAATAGTCAGCACAATCGGCAGCTCCTCCGGCAGCGCCGCCATTGCCAGGGTCAAACCGGCGAGCAGCCCGCCCAGCCAATCGCCACGCAGCCAGCCATAGGCCAGCGCCAGCAACACGCAAAACGCAATGCCGATCAACGCGAACAGGCGAACCACCCGCCCGGTTTCCTGCTGCACCCGAGTGAGTTCGGGCTGCAACGCCAGCAGCGATTTGCCGATACGGCCAATCCGGGTGGCCTGGCCGATGGCAATCACTTCGGCCAGGCATTGCCCCTGCACCACCAGCGTTCCGGAGTAAATCAGGGATTGATTGCCATCCTCGGCGGGCAAGGGCAGATGATTTTCCGTGCGCGCGGTTTTATTGACGGGTAACGATTCTCCGGTGAGCAAGGATTCGTCCACCATCAAGCTGATGGTATCGATCAGCGCTGCATCGGCCGGCACCCGGTCTCCTTCGGCCAGGCTGATCGTATCGCCCATCACCAATTCCCTGCCCGGAATTTTGAGGCGAACGCCGTCGCGAAACACCCAAACTCGCGGCCCGGACAGCGCACGCAGCGCCTCCAGCGCGCGTTCCGCTTTGTGCTCCTGAAAAAAGGTGATGGCGATCACCCCTGACACGGAGGCGAGCAGCGCCATGCCCTGTTGCGTGTCCCCCAGCAGAACATAGAGCGTTGCACTGGCAATCAGCAGCAAAAACATCGGCTCACTGACGACTGATAGCGCGATGTCAAACACGCCGCGCGGCTTGGCCGACGGCAACTCATTGGCGCCGTCACGCGCCAGCAGCGCGACCGCCTGTTGCGTACTCAGGCCGTTGATAATTTTTTCAGTAGATTGCATGTTTCGGCTCAAGTGAAATTTCTCTGTTTTTCGACCGGAGGGGGTTATTGTTCAAACCACCTTTTTTGATCCACGTCATTATCTCCCTTTGGCCGCAAGTTAAACTTTGACCTTGCTCAATTTCCCGCCCTGCATTGCGCCATGCAAGACCGACACTACCTGACACCCCTGTTCGAACCGCGATCCGTAGCCATCATCGGCGCCAGCGAACGCGAACATTCCATAGGCGCGGTGCTGCTGCGTAACATGCTCGATGCCCGCTACCAAGGCCAGATCTACGCCGTCAATCCCGGGCATAAGCACATTTTTGACTTGCGCTCCTACGCCTCGATTGAGGAGGCGCCCGGCAAGATAGACCTTGCAGTCATCGCCACGCAGGCGGCGACGGTGCCCGCCATCATGGAAGCTTGCGGGCGCGCCGGCGTACCCGCCGCCGTGGTGATTTCCGCCGGTTTCGCCGAATCCGGGGAGAGCGGCGCGGCGCTACAGCAGGCTGTGCTGCAAAATGCCCGGCGGCATCAGGTGCGCTTGCTCGGACCCAATTGTCTCGGCGTCATGCGTCCGGCGCTCGGACTGGACGCCACCTTCGCTCGCGGCGGTGCGTTACCCGGCAACATCGGTCTGGTCTCTCAATCGGGGGCGTTGTGCACGGCGATTCTCGATTGGGCGCGCCCCAACGGCGTCGGTTTTTCCAGCGTCATTTCATTGGGCGGCACCAGCGATGTCGACTTCGGTGAAATTCTCGACTACCTGGTCGCCGACGATCTGACCAAAAATATTTTTCTCTACATCGAAGGCATCAAGCACGCACGCTCCTTCATGAGTGCGTTGCGCGCGGCGGCGCGCGTCAAGCCGGTGCTGCTGATCAAGGTCGACCGTCACCCGGACGGATCACGCGCGGCGCGCTCGCATACCGGCGCCCTGGTCGGGGCAGACGATGTGTTCGATGCTGCCTTGCGCCGCGCGGGCGTGGTACGGCTATACAACCTCAGCCAGATGTTTGCCGCGGCACAAGCCTTGTTCTCGCAATTCCGCCCGCGCGGCAACCGCCTGTGCATCATCACCAACGGCGGCGGACCGGGCGTACTGGCGGCGGATCGCGCCACCGACCTCCACATACCCTTGGCGCAATTATCACCGGCCACACTGACTGCGCTCAACGCCGCCCTGCCGCCGCACTGGCCGCACGGCAATCCGATCGACATCATCGGCGATGCCGACGCCGAACGTTATCGCCAGACGCTTGCCGCCTGCCTCGCCGACGAAAACGTAGACGGCGTGCTGGTGATGCTGGCGCCGCAGGCCATTACCGCAGCCAGCGATGTGGCGCGCGCCGTGATCGAGACAGCGCGGGATTGCTGCAAACCGCTCATCGCCTGCTGGATGGGTGAAGCGCAAGTGCGCGAGGCGCGCCAGTTGTTCAGGGATGCGCATATTCCAACTTTCTCCACACCAGAACCGGCGGTGGAATTGTTCTCCCACATCTCCGCCCATTACCGTAATCAACAACTGCTCATACAGGCGCCGCCCGCGCTGGCGCACGCGACGCCGCCCCGTACCGGCAACGCGCGTCAGATCATTGAAGCCGCGCGCGCCGACAGCCGTACCCTGTTAAGTGAGAAGGAGTCAAAGGCAATCCTTGCCGCCTTTGATATCCCGGTTGCCCCGGTTGCGCTCGCGCAAAGCGCGGACGAAGCCGTGATACTGGCGGAACGCATCGGCCTGCCGGTGGCGATGAAAATTGACTCGCCGCAGATCACGCACAAATCCGATTGCGGTGGCGTGAAGCTCAACTTGTCCAGTTTGCAGGCGGTGCGCTCGGCTTACCTGGATATCATCGATGCCGTGCGCAGGCATCGCCCCGATGCCGCCATCAACGGCGTCGCCATCGAACCGATGATCTTCCGGCCTACCGGTCGGGAACTGCTGGTGGGCGTGATCCGCGACGATGTGTTTGGGCCTGTCATCACTTTCGGCGAAGGCGGCGCCAGGGTCGAAGTCCATCGGGACCGCGCCATCGCCCTGCCGCCGCTCAACCGTTTTCTCATCGCCGACATGATCGGCGCGACGCGCGTTTCAAAATTGCTCGGCGAATTTCGCGGCATGCCGCCGATCAACGGGGCAGCGCTGGAAATGGTGCTGCTGCGCGTCTCGGAAATGGTGTGCGAACTGCCCTGGCTGCGGGAAATGGATATCAACCCGCTGGTTGTCGACGAGCGGGGCGCCGTGGCCGTTGATGCCCGCATCATCGTTGGCGATGCGTCACCCGCGGCCGACCGCCACGACTCTCGCTGCGACTTTTGCTACGACTTTTGCTACGACCACATGGCGATCCACCCCTATCCATCGCATCTCACCGTTGACTGGCAACTCGCGGATGGCACGCCGGTGATCATTCGTCCGATCCGCCCGGAAGATGCAACGATGGAACAGGATTTTGTCAGACAGCTTTCGCCGGAGAGCAAATACTTTCGCTTCATGGGCACCCTACGCGAATTGAACCAGCCGCTGCTGGCGCGCCTGACGCAGATCGACTACGACCGCGAGATGGCGCTGATTGCCGTTCTTCAGAAAAACGGCCAGGAAGTGGAAATCGGCGTCTGCCGTTACGTCACGCTGCCCAACGCGGAAACCTGTGAATTCGCTATCGTCATCGCCGATGAATGGAGCGGCAAGGGGCTGGGGAAAAAATTGATGGAACTGCTGATAACAACGGCGCGCGCCAAAGGACTCAAGGTCATGCGCGGCGATTTTCTTGTGAACAATATGCGCATGATTCACTTCGCCGAGAATCTTGGTTTTGTCATCCACGGCCACCCCGATGATATATCGGTAAGACGTGGCGTCTTGACCCTATAAAGGCAAGTGCTGGAGGTATACTGTTTCTACGGAATGGCCGGCGGTGAAAGGCCGGGAGGGGGAGAAAAAGCCGATGACACAACGCTGCGCCTGGGCGACGGACGATCCGCTATATGCCGCGTATCACGACCACGAGTGGGGCGTGCCGGTGCACGACGAGCGCGTCCTGTTCGAGTTTCTGATTCTTGAAGGGATGCAGGCGGGCTTGAGCTGGATTACCGTGCTGCGCAAGCGCGAAAATTTCCGCGCCGCTTTTGACAATTTCGAGCCGCGGAAAATTACTCGCTACGATGAAACCAGGATTACTTCACTGCTAAACAACCCCGGCATCATTCGCAACCGCCTGAAAATCGAATCCGCCATCGGCAATGCGCGCGCCTTTCTCGCAGTGCAGGACGAGTTCGGCAGCTTCGACAGTTATATCTGGCAATTCGTTGGCGGCAAGCCGATTCAGAATCGCTGGCGCGGGGGCGCGGAAATTCCCTCATCCACCATTCATTCGGACGCCATGAGCCATGAATTGAAAAAGCGCGGCTTCAAATTCGTCGGCTCGACGATCTGCTATGCCTACATGCAGGCGGTGGGCATGGTGAATGATCACACGCTGGATTGCTTTCGTCATGCGCAGTTAAAAGCGGATATCGAGTAAGGCCTTCCCCACCCCAGCCCTCCCCGCCAGCGG
>Ga0105164_10002417_pt1 | contig 11540 bp, 9 predicted proteins | sample VDWuncwatermetaG_FD_89674 | JGI IMG/M metagenome (GOLD analysis project Ga0105164, IMG submission 89674) | Wastewater microbial communities from Netherlands to study Microbial Dark Matter (Phase II) - VDW unchlorinated drinking water | ecosystem: Environmental > Aquatic > Freshwater > Drinking...
CACAGTTAAAGATGTGAATGGTCAACCAGTAGGCGGCGCGCCCGTGGCCTTTTCGATGCGTGACACGACGGGCGGTGGCGAAACACTCTCGCAGGTAATTGCATACACCGCTACCACGCCGACCGCTACCTTGGGCCTGGGGCAAGCTGCGACCGCATTTAATTCTGGATCGTTATCTTCTGGGGCAAGCGGAGTCAAAATTCGTGCGGCAGTGCCGGGTACGGCGGTGACTACTGGGGTGGGCACGGATGCTGCGATCGTCATAGGTGGCACGGCGGGCTCGGTGGCATTTGGTCAGGCAACAGCTGTGGCAGAAGGGAATAATGGTACAACTTATGTATACGACATGTCGGTCATCGTGGCGGATGCTAACGGTAACCCCGCGCCGCTGGGCACGATAGTGAACCTGAGTGTATGGCCGATTGCTTGGAGTCCAGGTTTTAATTGCGCGCTTAACAATCTTACTACTCCTCCGGCCACGCCAATATATGAAACATATTTGAATGAGGACTCGAATGAGAATCTAGTAATGGATGCGAACGAGGATGGGAATAGGGATGGTAATTCAACAAACGCCCCCGAAGGAACAATTTTAGATGGTCAATTGACCCCCCCCAACTCTGCTGGTGGCACATTGCCTGCAACCGTGACTACCGACGTATTCGGCGTGGCAACTTTTAAGTTGTCTTATTCCAAAGCTAGTGCGATTTGGATTGTAGACAGAATACGTGCCAGCGCGTTGGTGCAAGGCACAGAGGCGGTGGGTGAAATCCAGTTTCGTTTAGGCGCGCTGGAGTCTGATGTGGGCACGGATGCCGCAAGCTGTAAATTGCCGGATTCGCCTTATTCCTTCTAGCTTTTAGCTTCGCTTTTTTTAACCCAATGCCTGCCCGCACATTCTGCGGGTGGGCTTTTTTTATTCCTCCCCCACCGCAAACAACCTTCGATGTTCTTTGATCGCATATCTATCGGTCATGCCGGCGATGTAATCGGCTACCGCACGCGGGCAATTTTCTTCTGCTTGCAGTTGAAAATGCGGCGGCAATAAACGGCTGTCTTGGGTGAATGCGCCGAATAAATCGTCGATGATGCGTTGCGCTTTCGCGCTCATGCGCAGCACTTGGTAATGACGATAGAGGTGAGTGCGGAGAAATGCTTTGAGTGCTTGGTTCAGTTGATGCACCTCGCTGCTAAAGCCGACGATAGGCGGCGCGGCGCGCACTTCGTTTATGGTTTGTATGGTATGTGCGGCCAGATTTTTTTCGGTCTCACGGATGAGGTCGGTGACCAGGGTGTTAATCATGCGGCGGATGGTTTCGTGTATGAGCCGCCGCTCCGAAATGGCCGGATAAATTTGCCGCGCCACTTCTAAATGTTGGGCAAACAGTTGCACCGAAGAAATTTGTTCTAGGGTGATCAGTTTGGAGCGCAGGCCGTCATCCACATCGTGATTGTTGTAGGCAATTTCATCGGCGAGGTTGGCAATTTGTGCTTCTAGCGAAGGGCGTTGGTTCTTCAAAAAACGTTCGCCCACTTCACCCAAGGTGCGCGCATTTTTGAGCGAGCAATGTTTGAGTATGCCTTCGCGTGTTTCAAAACAGAGATTGAGCCCGTCGAACGCGCCGTAGTGATCTTCCAGTTTATCCACCACACGCAGTGATTGCAGATTGTGCTCAAAGCCGCCGTGGCTTTTCATGCAGGCGTTGAGCGCGTCTTGCCCGGCATGACCAAAGGGCGTATGGCCGAGGTCGTGCGCCAATGATATCGCTTCAACTAAGTCTTCATTCAGGTGCAGATTGCGTGCGATAGAACGGCCTATTTGCGCAACTTCCAAGCTGTGCGTGAGGCGCGTGCGAAATAAATCGCCTTCATGGTTAACGAATACTTGGGTCTTATATTCCAGTCGCCGAAATGCGGTGGAGTGAATGATGCGATCGCGATCGCGCTGAAACTCGCTGCGTCCAGATGGACGTTCTTCTTTGAAAAGTCGTCCGCGTGAGGTGTCGTCGGTGATTGCGTAGGGGGCGAGGTTATGCATTTGAAACTCCACTTGGTTGACTGAATTATTGGGTTGTTTAAATCATCACAACCTCTCCCTCATCCCAACCCTTTTCCCAGAGGGAGAGCGCAGCGAGGGTGCCGCAGGCGGACTTGTCCTCCCTCTCCCTTCGGGAGAGGGAGAGCGTAGCGAGGGTGCTGAGGGTGAGGGAGTAAGTGAAAGTGAAAAAAATTATTTGGCATTCAAATAAAATTACACACCAACCGTACCCTCCACCAACACTTGCCGCAATAATTCATCCGGCACATTTTTATTTATGTAAGCGTGGCCGATAGATTTCAACAGTACGAAACTCATTTTTCCACCTTCTACTTTTTTATCCAGCCCCATGAGTTGCAGATATTTTTCTACCCCTAAATTGGGTGCGGTGATGGGCAATTCGGCCTGTTGAAAAATTTGCGTAATGCGTTCTACGTCAGCTTGATTAAGCAACCCCAAGCACGCAGAAAGGTGTGCCGCCAATATTGTTCCTGCCGCCACCGCTTCACCATGCAGCCACACGCCATAACCCATTCCGTTTTCGATGGCGTGACCAAAAGTATGTCCCAGGTTAAGCGTGGCACGGATGCCTGCCGCGCCTTCGCGCTCGTCGGCGGCCACCACGTCGGCTTTGTTTTCGCAGCTACGGCGTATGGCGTAATCCAGGGCGATCACATCACGCGCCAACAATTTGTGTATATTATTTTCGAGCCACACAAAAAATTCCGCGTCGCGTATAAGGCCGTATTTGATCACTTCGGCGATGCCTGCGCGTAGCTCGCGATCAGGCAACGTGTTGAGCGTAGCACTATCAGCGATGACCACTTGAGGTTGGTAAAACGCGCCAATCATGTTTTTGCCGAGCGGATGGTTTATGCCCGTTTTGCCGCCGACAGAGGAATCGACCTGCGCTAATAATGTGGTGGGAATTTGTATGAAGGGCACGCCACGCAAATAAGTGGCGGCCGCATAACCAGTCATGTCGCCGATGACTCCGCCACCCAGCGCGATGAGTGGCGTTTTGCGCTCGCAATGATTTTGCAACAGCGCGTCGTAAATATGCCCCAATGTTTCGGCGTTTTTATATTCTTCACCATCCGGCAAAATGATGGGGATCGTTTCTTTGCCGTGCGCTTGTAGCATGAGACGCAATGCGTCTAGATATAAAGGCGCGACAGTGGTGTTGGTGACGATCACCACCTGTTTGTGCGGGAGATGGGGCAGCAATAATTCTGCTTGTGCCAACACACCTGCCCCGATGTGTATCGGGTAGCTGCGTTCGGACAAGCCTACGGTTAATGTTTGCATATATATTTCAATTCCAGATAGACCGTTAATTTCGTCATTCTCGCCCCCGACTACACTTTTTGAGGGCAGGCTGCGGCGGGAATCTAGTGGTTCAAAATAAAAAGCATTTTTAATTAGCTTGATTCCCGCCTGCACCCGCAAGGAGTACACCGCAAGGGTAGGCAAATTCGTTTCCAGCCAAAGGCTGGACGGAGTTTGCACCGCCGTGGTTGTACCAAAGGCAGGCAATCCACTACGCAACAAGCTGCGTGTGGAATTGACACTAAGGGGCTGAAGCCCCAACAACACACGCTGCGCGGGAATGACGGGCACATTGTTCTTATGAGCTGTTTGAATGAGTAGTCGCTGTCGTGCGATTTAATTCCTGCTGAAAACTTAATACCAAATTACTCGCGCTGCGTTTGCCTGTGTGCATCACCACACTCGCGATTTCTGCATATAGCGGATCGCGCTGCTCAAATAATAATTTAAGCGTAGCCTGCGGGTCAGCGGTCTGCAACAGCGGGCGATTGCGATCGTTGCGCGTGCGCTGCCATAAATCATGCACCGTACTTTTTAAATAAACCACGACACCATTTTTTTGTAACGCGGCACGATTTTCAGCGTTCAATATCGCCCCGCCACCTGTTGCTAAAACAATATTATCAAGGCGCACCAAATCTTGAATCACCGCCGCTTCGCGTACCCGGAATCCCACTTCCCCTTCAACATCAAAAATGTGCGGGATGGTCACACCCGTGCGTTTTTGAATTTCATCATCGCTGTCGATAAATTGTTTGCCCAGTTGTTTGGCGAGCAATTTTCCAACCGTCGTTTTGCCTGCGCCCATCATGCCCACCAAAAAAATATTTCCAGACGGGCGTGCGACAAGTTGGGGCGTTTGTTGTGTGTGGGGGGCTTGCACCAGGTTGATTCCGGTTAATTACATAGACGAATTGTAGCGGAAAATGTTTATGGAACTGAGTGTAATTCGGGGGTAATTCTGATTGCGATGACAGGGCAGGGAATGGGCGGAGGCTATTCGCTTTCCAATTTATCGTTCAAAGTAAAAATAACTGTTTTGGTGATGCTGAGAATATCAAAGTCACGACGTATATCCGCTGGGAGGGGCGCGAAAGGCGCGGCCAATCTCACGATACGGAGGGCTGCCGCATCCAGCACACCTTTGCCGGAAGAACGGCTCACCTCCAGGTTCTCAATTTTCCCATCGGCTAATATCGAGACGGTAATTTGCACGCTGCCATAAAGCTGTTTTTTGCGCGCTGCTTCGGGATAATTTAAATTGCCTATGCGTTCCACTTTAATGCGCCAATCTTCTATGTATTGTGCGAAGCGAAATTCTTGTGTGCGCGCACCGATAAATTTCCGTCGCGGCATTTTTTGGTAGGTCTCAATATTTTTATTGATCTCAGCTTCTAAGCGCGCAATTTCTAAGCTGCGCTGCACCAAGTCTTGCCCTTGCAAGCCTTCATGGGCTTGCTTCTTTTGCTGCTGATCTTGTCCCACACTGTGGGTGCTGATTCTTTGCGTGAGCATTCGTTTCACTTCTTGCTCAAGTTGTTTGACGCGCTGTGCAGATTGTTCCAGCGTAATATTTTTATCGTCACTGATAACCGGCAAGGGTGTTTTCGCGCGCCTATCGTCAGGCGTGTTGCCGCCACCGTCAAGGTTGTGTTGGGCGAAAGCATCGGCCTTATCTGGGCGCGATTTTGATTGGCTATTAACCAGTACCACTTCTAGCGGCGGTAAAAATTTTGGCAACTGGCGTGGGTCGGGCAAGATGAAGCCGATACCGAACAACGCGAACGCATGAACGCTCAATGAAATGAGCAAGGCCAGCGTCAGCGGTTGCTTTAATTTTCCAGCGAACTTTATGTGTTCAACAAACAAGTGCCGTTCAACAATCAAGCCGCAACCTCCTCTTCAACTTTAGCCACAAAGTGCGCGTTGAGGGTAAGGTCAAGCAAATCCACGCTATCAATGGCTAATATCACACGGGTGTTGAGCGGACATTCCGGGACGGACGACACGCGGCTAACCAGCGGAATTTTATTCAGCTTGATGAGATTTTCGCGCAGCACCAGTGCCTCAGTTTGCTGTACATTTTCTTGGGTCAGCCAACGCAAACACCAGTAGCGTTCCATGCTGCGTTGAAAATCTTGGTAGATTGTATACGTGGTATCGAAGTCGCGAATGACGGTAAATAAATCAACCATGCCGTTGTTGTTTGTAGCTGAAGAAGCGGGGGTGTAAGCGGGCGTTTCTTGTCGCAGCAAGCTGATAATTTGTCGCTGATTTACAAAATCCACATAGCGTCGCAGCGGTGAGCTGGACCACAAGTACTGCGCCACGCCCAAGCCCTGATGCGGTGCGGGCACGCTGCTCATTTTGACTTTGCCATTATTTTGCGTGCGATAAATGCCAGGCACTTCATGCGTGGCCAGCAGCTTGCCCCACTCGGCATTCACAAAAATCATCAACTCGGCGACGACCTTATCTATCGGTGAGCCGCGCTGGCGCGTGGTGATGGTGACGTGATCATTTTCCACATTAAAGTTGTAATCAACTTGGGTGTTGTTGTCGGAGGCTTTGCCGCGCACGGCTTCTAATTTTTGCGCCAGTTGCCATAGCAAAGTAAGCTCGTTGGCATATTTATAATCTAATTTTCCGGCGGCTAATGTTTCCTCATTAAACAGTGGTTGCAAGGTATCGTGACGCAGGTTGGCGGCGATGTGTATGCGTTCAATGCGGCTCTCTGTGCGGGTTACGGCCAGTGTTTCTGCTTCCACTTCGAGGTACATGGACAGCGTGGGGCAAATTTTATCGGCCTCTAAAGTGTAGGCACGCACCACGTTGTCCGGCAGCATGGTAATTTTGTCGCCCGGCATATACACCGTGGACATGCGCTGTGCGGCGATTAAATCAACGGGGGAACCGAGCGGAATAGTCAGCGTAGGCGCGGCGATATGGATGCCGATGCGCCAGTTGCCGTTGACTAACTTGCGCACCGAAAACGCATCGTCAATCTCTGTGGTGCTGGCATCGTCAATGCTGAATGCGACATCCTCTGCCAGGGGTAACTCAGGGTGCGGATCAACAACGACTTCAGGAAAGCCCGTGCCGTGGGGAAAGTTGTCAAATAAAAAACGCTGCAAATGATAATCGTGCGATGAGGGCAGCGCGCCGCAACGCTCCAACAAATGCGCCACCGATAAATGCGTACTGGCGCAGGCGGCTTCCAGTGCTTTAACTTCGAGTGTGTTGCGATCTGGCTTGTATAAAAGTTGCGGCAGCTTGTCGGCGAATTCCGGCGGCAGAGTGAAGTGCTCTAATTCGGTAATGTAACGCGCTTGCAAGGCGGCCAGCAGACGCTTTTTTTCCGCGCTGGCGAGAGCCGATTTCAACGCCTCTGGCGGCGCAGCTTTGTAACGCCCTTTACCTTTTTTATAAAAATGCATGGGCGATGAATGCAGCTGGATGAGTGCGCCTGCAGCCTCAGTTGGGGTAGGCGCATGACCAAAATATTCGGCGGCGAGCTCATCAAAACCAAACTCTTCGGCGGGGCAGCACTCCCACAAAAACGCCACATCTATGCTGGCGGCAATGCCTTCGGCCTGCGTCATAAATTCTACCAGCCCAGGCTGGGCAAAACGCAGCAAGACATTGGCGGCTTTAATTTTACTGCGCTTACCGTGAATGCTTTCCACCTGTAAAGAGGTGGTTGCGTCAGACAGGATCGCGCCTACTTTGAAACTGCCGTCTTCTTCGTAAAAAATATTCATACTGGGTAAAATGTGTTCATAGGGGGTAAAAAATATTCATGGGAATGGCGTGGGTGCGACTAAAAAAGTGCGGCAATTATACCTCAGCCGAGAGATGCATATTTTTCCGGGCGAGTACTACATGTTGGGGGTATGATTGCAAGGAAACGCTGATTTAATGCCTATGCGGGCGAATTGCTACGTTGCGCGGCGCTCGGAATCCTCGTGTATACCGCATACACTGCGGTTCCTGCGCTCCGTGCGCCTTGCACTTCATCCCGCTCGCCGATTAAATCAGCGTTTCCCTATGGCATTGCATTTGAAAGTGCCCTAATTTTATTCGATGAAAACTTATATCAGGAGATATTCATGAAAAAGTTGACGATTTTTTTAACTGCATTTTTTACTTTTATGATGCCCGCCGCACAAGCAGGGCAGGCTAAAAATGATGACGGGCATCATGGCGGGATGCATGGAAATATGGCCGACAAAATGTTTAAAGAAATAGATGCGGATGCCAACGGTGAAGTTTCAAAAGCCGAGTTTGAGGTATTTCATGCGACACATTTTAAGATGTTAGATGGCAATGGCGACGGCAAGTTGACCAAAGATGAAATGGCTGCCCACCACAATAAGATGCGCGAAAAGGGCAGGGCTAAGTTTGGCGAACGCTTTAAGGAGTCTGACACCAACAAAGATGGTTCGCTGTCACGCGACGAAGCTAAAGTGATGCCGATTTTGTCCAAACATTTTAACGAAATTGACAGCAATAAAAACGGACTGATTACCAGCGAAGAAGTGCAGGTAACGATGGACAAAATGCACGGCGGGGATAAGAAGCATGACGGGGGTAAAGTAAAATAATTTGTTGCAAACAAAATTGCGCAGCTATCGTAGAGTGCGCTTATAGATTATGGAAATGCTGATTAGGTCGGTGAGCGGGATGAAGTGCAAGGCGTACGGAGCTTTGCATGGCCATTCGACTAAGCTGGCAAACAACGCCAGCCAAGTCGCTGGTCAGCGCAGAAATCGGAATGTATTAAATATACATGAGGATTTCGAGCACTGTGCAACGCGGCAATTCGCCCGCGTAACCACTGGAATCATATTGCGCCAGCTAGGTGCGCTTGCTCATCTGCATGATAACTACTGCGCACCATCGGTCCGCACGCAGCATGTGAAAACCCCATTTCCAACGCGGCCTGTTCAAACATTTTAAATGTATCGGGATGCGCGTAGCGCAGCACTGGTAGGTGGTCTGCCGATGGTTGCAAATATTGTCCCAGAGTAAGCATTTCCACATCGTGCGCGCGTAGGTCGCGCATGGCCTGCAAAATTTCTTCGTCTGTTTCGCCCAAGCCCAGCATCAAACCAGATTTAGTGGGGATGTGAGGGAAACGTGCTTTGAAATCTTTTAGCAATTTCAGCGAGTGCATATAGTCCGCGCCAGGACGCGCCAGCTTGTATAAACGCGGCACGGTTTCCATGTTGTGGTTTAAGACATCGGGCAAGCTGTTGGCGAGCACGTTTAATGCAGTATCTAGTCTACCTCTAAAATCCGGCACCAGTATTTCCAGCTTGGTCTGCGGCGAAGTGGCGCGAATAGCTGTGAGGCAATCGACAAAATGTTGCGCGCCACCATCGCGCAAATCATCGCGATCGACGCTGGTGATGACCACGTATTTTAATTTTAACAAAGCGATAGAGCGCGCGAGATTGGTGGGTTCCTTGGCATCCGGCGGCAGGGGCTTGCCATGCCCGACATCGCAAAAGGGGCAGCGGCGCGTACACAAATCGCCCAGTATCATAAAAGTGGCCGTGCCCTTGCTGAAACATTCGCCGATGTTGGGGCAGGATGCTTCTTCGCAAACCGTGTGCAATTTATGCTCGCGCAGCAGCTTCTTCACCTCTTGATAGCCCTGGCTGTTGCCAGTTTTAGCGCGTATCCAGGTCGGCTTACGCAAGCGCTCATCAAGCTGCACAATTTTGATCGGATTGCGCGCAGTTTTTGCCGCACCCGTTTGTTTTTCGGGAAGGCCTGATTTTATTTCAGGAATACCTAGTTGTTTCTCAGTATTGCTGGGGATATTACTGGGGGTGCTCATAAAAATTTTCTTTCCGTCAAGCTGGCAATGGGGCGGAATTATCGTATAGTTGCCCCCCATTCACCAAGCGGTTTGTTAAGCGTAATGATTGATCGTCAAAATATAAATCAAACAAACATAAGGTAGGGAAATAATATGGCAGGCGGTAGTTTATTAGTTTTACTCGACGACATCGCGGCAGTGCTGGATGACGTGGCGGCCATGACCAAGGTCGCCGCAAAAAAAACCGCAGGCGTGTTGGGCGACGATCTCGCGTTAAACGCGCAGCAAGTTTCCGGCGTGCGCGCCGAACGCGAATTGCCAGTGGTGTGGGCGGTGGCGAAAGGTTCTTTCGTCAATAAATTAATCTTGGTGCCGTCGGCATTATTGATTAGCTGGGCTGCCCCCTGGTTAATTTTGCCTTTGCTGATGATAGGCGGAATTTATTTATGCTTTGAAGGATTTGAAAAAATCGCGCACAGCTATTTACATTCTAAAAAAGAAGAGCAAGCCCATCACGATGCACTCATCAATGCCGTGGCCAATCCAGAAATTGATCTGGTGGCATTCGAAAAAGAAAAAATTAAAGGCGCGATTCGCACCGACTTCGTACTCTCTGCAGAAATTGTGGTCATTACCTTAGGCACGGTTGCCACGGCTACTTTTATGAATAAAGTGGCCGTGCTGTCTGGTATCGCTATCGTCATGACCGTCGGTGTGTATGGGCTGGTCGCGGGCATTGTTAAATTAGACGATGCCGGATTGCATCTTATGCAAAAGCTCGGCACGAGTAGTTGGACAAAATTTCAACATCTCATCGGGCGAGGCTGTTTGCGTGGCGCACCCATCTTGATGAAAGTGCTTTCCGTAGTTGGCACGGCGGCCATGTTCATGGTGGGCGGCGGCATTCTCACGCATGGCATTCCGGTGGCGCATCATTTCATCGAAGGGCTGGCGCAAAGTGCGGGCACCGTTCCGGGCATCGGTGCGGTGTTAGATTTTATGACCTCTTCGTTGCTCAATGGCATTGCTGGCGTGGCGGCAGGGGCGTTGGCGTTGGCGGTGGTGATGGGGGTAGGGCGAGTTTATAATTCTGTTTTGCAAAAGAAATGAAAGCTGAGTTGGTATAGCCTTTATTTTGTGCTGAGAAAAAATTGATTCAGTTTGTACGACCTAATAAATAAACCGCTCGCGCAATGCTTCCAGATTTAATTCCTGCAAAATATATTCCAGACGCTGCCGAGGATTGTTTTTAGCCACATTTTTTTCATGCGACTTTCCCGTTGAGTCCTCTTTGCGACTGGCGATAATCAGTTCATTTTTCATGGAATGCTCCCATCCCACTAGCTCGGTCACGGTCACTTGATAGCCATGTGATTCAAGCAGCAAGCAACGCAGCACGTTGGTAAGGTGGCTGCCGAATTCGCGGGTGTGAATGGGGTGTCGCCACATTTCAGCGAGCGCGGTTTTACTTAAGGATTGGTTTTTATTTCTATTTAATATTGTGGCGACTTCAGCCTGGCAGCAGGGCACGAGCACGATAAATTTTGCTTGTTTGTGCAGGGCGAATTTAATGGCATCGTCGGTGGCGGTGTTGCACGCATGCAGCGCGGTGACGACATCTATTTGCTGCGGCAATTGCGGTGAGCGGATTGATTCTTCCACCGATAAATTCAAAAAACTCATGCGCGAAAAATTTAATTGCGCTGCCAACGCGCGTGATTTTTCGACTAATTCAACGCGGGTTTCGATGCCATATAGCTGACCTACTTCATGGCTTTTTAGAAATAAATCATAGAGAATAAAACCGAGGTAGGACTTGCCCGCGCCGTGATCAGCCAAGGTCAAATTTTTTGTGCTGGTGAGGACTTCTTCCAGCAGTGGCTCGATAAAATGAAATAGGTGGTAAACCTGTTTTAGCTTGCGTCGGCTATCTTGATTGAGCTTGCCGTCGCGGGTGAGGATGTGCAACGCTTTGAGCAGCTCAACAGATTGGTTCGGCTTGATTTCGGGGATGGGGGTCATAGTCGCCGCACGTTATCCATTTCTATTAAGGGTGTCCCAAAAAATTCAAATTACTAAGCCAGACCAAATTATTAACAAGTGGGGCGCGAACAAAAAATTTCGACGACGCATATGTTTGATATGTTAGAAGTCATTTTTTGCGAGCATCCGCTATGCGGATTGCCTGCTTACCCCACTTGCGAGCGCCATAGTATGGCGACAGTGCGTGGTTGTTGCCGATTCATCGGCTTTAGTGTCAATTCCACACGCAGCTTGCTGCGTAGTGGATTGCCTGCCTTTGGTACAACCACGGCCTACCCCTTGCGGGTGGAAGTTGGATTTTTA
>Ga0105164_10002418_pt1 | contig 11539 bp, 13 predicted proteins | sample VDWuncwatermetaG_FD_89674 | JGI IMG/M metagenome (GOLD analysis project Ga0105164, IMG submission 89674) | Wastewater microbial communities from Netherlands to study Microbial Dark Matter (Phase II) - VDW unchlorinated drinking water | ecosystem: Environmental > Aquatic > Freshwater > Drinking...
ATGTAAAATCCATACAAACAAATAACCGGTCAGATGATGATATTAGGGAAGCAATCAACGAGGCAATCAAAAAATCCCAGCAGGAAGCAGCCAAAAAACTTGCTCAAATGCAGGGAGGCCTCGCAGGACTTTTAGGAGGACAGCGCTAACGCACGTATTTTTAAAAATATGTCTGAATCAGAACCTAGGGGTTTTAGTGATATAGAAATGTGGCATGCAGGAATGCAGCTTCCTTTGGGTAAATATTCACCAAGAATAGGAAGTCCTACGGCCATTTATGATCATGGAGATTTGTTATGTAATGGCGTAAAGAAAACCCCAACAATGGAAAGAATTCAGGCAAGATTTAATCAGCTAATAGAAATTATATTGGCAGAGCTTATTCACGGGCAACAAAAAAGCTTTAAAGACGCAGCGAATGCAATTGGAGTTTCAGGCAAAACTGCAAGCAAATGGTACAAAAAGTTTGAAATTAGAGAAAGACTTAGCGCATCAAGATTTAATATTTTTAGCGCTTAGTAGGAGTAGGAGTTTTGTTGGTTTTTGCCGGAGTTGGAGTTGGCTTCTGAGTTGGCTTTGTTGTCGGAGCTACTGTTGGTTTTGGTTTTTCTGTTGGTTTTTGTGAATTGATACCCGGTTGTAAATTTCTTTGCGGTGGTGCTGTTCTTCGCGGTGGGGTAGACACCACTGGTCTTATAGTTGGCTTTGTGGATGGCTTAGGTTTTGGAGTTTGAGCCCTTGGTTTAATTGGTTTGTTTGATTTAGATTTACTTGGAGTAGGAGAGGGAGTTTTTTGCCAGGGGCAGCCCAAATATCAGACGAAGAAACAAGCAAAAATAGCAAGATTAACGGAATAACTAAAAATTTTCTCACTAAAGTAATTGTTAGCAAATTTTTCACAGATGTCAACCCCCATTTTTCACATTCTGACCCCATGGTTTAGTAATCCCCGTAAGAATATTTGAATTTTTTCTTGTTGTAGGGGACTCCATGCATTTTGTAATAGATAAAGGTTTTTAAATAAAACCAAATCATATTAAAAGCTCCCATTTTTTGTGCCCGGCGCACGGAGGTTAAAACAAAGCAGTTGTAATGTATCTTGAAATTCGCGCCGTTTTTAATTGATCTTTCTCCATAATCAATGTCCTCTCCAGCAACAACCCCTTCTTTAAATCCTCCGATTTCAAAGTGATTTTTTTTTGTTGTAAATATGAATTGTCCTGGGGTCGCGGGAGAAAAAATGGAAAAAACTACTACGACTAAGCCTGCGAAGTAATAGGCTAAATGTACAAGAGAAATTCCCGGGACCGGAAAATATATCGGGACGTGTATTATTTTTTGATTAGGATTAATAATTTCTGTGAATTTATTCAATAGATTTTTTGGTAAAATCATGTCAGCATCTATAAAGACAATGTGTTCGTATTTTGCTTTATCGGCTCCTTTATTTCGTTGTCCTCCGGTGTCCGCTTTAGTTTTCAGGATAAGAAAATCTTTGATTTTTTCTTTGTAGCTTTGCGCAATTACCACTGTTCTATCGATTGAACTCCCGTCAACGACAATTACCTGAAGTTTTCCTCCAAAATTTTGTTCAATAATCGAATTCAGAAGCTTAGGAAGATATTTCTCTTCGTTGAGAGTTGGGATGATTATTGAAAGCTCATTTATCACTTATTTTTAGTGTTCACAAGTACAGCTAACGCAGTGAGCGAGCTTACAAGTATAGGAAACCATACCTGTGCAATCCAAAATTGGGGAATTAAAAACAAAACGTCAGGTGAGGTAAGCGAAGTCGGCCAACGGACAGTCGCCCACAAGTGGATGTAATAAGTTATATCCCAAACAGCAAATGCCAGCATAAAAACCGCAATCCGCTCTTTTAATTTACTCGCTACCAGTAAAGAAACAGCAATAAATATTATCATTGTGGATGTTTCCCTAATTATCTCAACAGTTAGTAAGCTTTGAGGCAGTTGTTGCGCAGCAATTGTCTGATCATATAAAGGAGAAACAAGACGCCAAACATCAAAAAGTGTTCCTTTAAATCCGGGTAAGAAACCAAGGGCTGCACGAAGATAGACTACCACCGAACCCTCGACTATTCCAAACGCAAATCCAAAAAGAGAAATATATAGCAGCTGTTTTCTAGTTAAAGACAATTTACCTTTTCTAAACCAGAAAAATAAGAGCGGCGGAACCAAAAATAATGAATTAACCCAAAATGGATCTGCAAAGGCCATTTATTTTTATTCTGAACCAAATTTGACTCTTGTCAAGCCCCATTTTAACGATTCCCTTATTGATTCAACATTGTTAGAAATGTAAAATGATTTTGTGAAGGTTTTTAGCGGAAGTTCAAATTATCCTCTTACAGAAAAAGTTGCAAAAAATTTAAATCTTCCTTTATCCAAACTCGAAATTCACGTTTTTCCAGACGGAGAAAAAAGAATAAGAGTTATCGATAGGGTAGTTGAGGAAGATTGTGTTGTAATCCAATCGACCTCAACTCCTGCAAACGAAAATTATATGGAACTCTTCTTTATTATCGACAGCCTAAGGCGCTCGGGTGCCGGTAAAATTACAGCAGTTATTCCATATCTTGGATATCAGCGGCAGGATCACATTTTCCGCGACGGAGAAGCAGTTTCCTTAGAGGTGGTTATTGAGACTTTGCAAAGTGTGGGAGTTTCGAAAATTGTAACTTTTGATCTCCACTCTATAAAAATCCCTGAGCTTTTTAAAATTCCGGTTCTCCATATTTCGGCGCTTCCTCTTTTTGCCAAAAAAATTCAAAAAAACAACTCAATTTTAGTTTCACCTGATATGGGAGGAATCCGGAGAGTAAAAGAAATCTCAGAAATTCTCGCAGGTATGCCCTATGCTGTTATTGACAAAAACAGGAATTTGACAACAGGCAAAGTTGAGGCGGTTTCTTTAGAAGGAAATGTAAAAGGTAAAAATGTAGTAATTGTTGACGACATGATATCAAGCGGCAAGACTATTGTTGAGGCGTCAAAACTTCTTTTAAAAAGGGGAGCAAAAAAGATTCTTGTTTTCGCGACCCACGCAGTTTTTTCTAAAAACTCCGGCGAAATTTTGGAAAATTCACCTGTTGAAAAAGTTTTTGTTACTGATACAATAGATGTGCCTCAAAATAAGCGCTTTCCTAAATTAGAAATTATATCAGTGGCAGAGATGATAGCTAAAGCAATCAGAAGGTAGAAGTAAGAAGGTAGAAATTTGATATGAGAGTACCAAAAGCAATACAAAATTTAATTGAGTCTTTTGAAAAGTTGCCGGGAATTGGGCCAAAAAGCAGCCAAAGACTTACTTTTTATCTTTTACACGTACCGCAAAGTGAATTAGATAAAATTGCAAAATCAGTCCAAAATCTTAAAACTGAAACTGAAATATGTTCGATATGTTTTATGATTGGAGAGACAAATCCCTGCGAAATTTGTTCGGACCAAAGAAGAGATGGTTCGATAATTTGTGTAGTAGAGGCGCCTTTGGATGTTTTGGCACTCGAGAAAAACGGGAAATATAACGGGCTTTATCATGTTTTGCACGGGAGAATAGATCCCCTAAATAATATTGGTCCAGACGAAATTTACATAAAACAATTATTTGACAGACTAAAAAACGGTTCAAAAGAAATAATCAAAGAGATAATTTTGGCGACTAATCCGACAATGGAGGGAGAGGCGACTGCAATGTACATTACAAAAAATCTCAAATCTCAAATCTCAAATCTCAAAGATATCAAAATAACGAGAATTGGAAGGGGATTGCCCGTCGGTTCAGATATTGAATATGCGGACGAAATAACACTTCAGCGGGCAATGGAGGGAAGGCAGGATTATGAGTGATAACAGCGGAATCTTAGGAGAGATTTTAGAACAAGGGGCAAGCGCCGTTAAGCAAACCATCAAGCAAGTTGCAAAAACTCCCGGGGATTTGGCAAAAGCAGGAGCGAAGCAAGTTAAAGGAACCGATCAGACTAAATTGCCCGATCAAACCCAAGTAGATGAAAAAACAAAGACAGAAGAATTTGTAAAAGATTTGTATGGTACGAACAAAAAACCTGCAGCCGGAGAAACACAGAAGAGTTCACAAAAGAAACAGGGCGGTGAAAAGCCGCAGGAGTCAGAAGAGCAGAAAATTGAAAAATTAAGGCGGGAGTTGCACTCAAATTATTATCAGAAATTGGTGAATCCGCCAAAAGCTCCAGAAGAAAAGCCGGCGGAAAAAGTTGAGAGGGAGAAAAAAGAAGAGAGATGGGAGCTTGAGCAAAAAGAAAAGAAAAAACCGCCCCCACTTGCAGTCCAGCGAGCTCAAAAAGTCGAAAAATATCCAGGAGCAAGCGGATAAAAATGTTAAAAATTTACAACACTTTATCTCGAAAAGTCGAAGAATTTAAACCGATTAATCCTCCAAATGTCGGGATGTATACTTGCGGGCCGACGGTTTATGACTTTGCGCATATCGGGAACTTCAGAACTTATCTTTTGTCCGATTTACTAGTTAGAACTTTGGAATTCAATAATCTAAAAGTTAAACATGTAATGAATATAACAGACGTTGGTCACTTAACAGGCGATAATCTTGGGGATTCGGATACGGGCGAAGACAGAATGGAAAAAGCAGCCGGCAAAGAAAAAAAATCCGCTTGGGATATTGCAAAATTCTACGAAAAAGCGTTTTTAGCAGATTTTGAAAGATTGAATTTAATCAAGCCTTCTATAATGCCTAGGGCAACAGATCACATTAAAGAACAAATAGAACTTATTCAAAAATTAGAAAAAAAAGGATTTGTATATAAAACTTCAGATGGAGTTTATTTTAATACTTCAAAATTTAAAGGCTATGGGAAACTTTCAAACCTCGACGAAATAAAAGAGGGCGCAAGAGTTGAGGTAAATCCAGAGAAAAAAAATCCAAAGGATTTTGCATTGTGGAAATTTAGCCCAACGGCCGCCTCAGGGCAAGTAGGAAGGCATATGGAATGGGACAGCCCGTGGGGAAAAGGATTTCCAGGCTGGCACATAGAATGTAGTGCAATGAGTATGAAATATTTGGGGGAAAGCTTTGATATTCATGTCGGAGGGGTGGATTTGCGCTCAACCCACCATCCAAACGAAATTGCCCAGAGCGAGGCTGTGACAGGCAAAACTTTTGTAAATTATTGGGTTCACGGAGCTTTTGTCTTAGTTGATCGAAAAAGAATGAGTAAAAGTATGGGAAATAATTACAAAGTAGAGGACATAATTAAAAACGGATTTGATCCATTAGCTTTACGGTATCTTTATTTGCAGACTCACTACAGACAGGAGATGAACTTTACTTGGGAGGCTCTTTCATCGGCTCAAAGTGCGCTAGAGAGACTCTATTCTATAGTTTCAGCTTATGATAAACCCAAAATTGGTTGTGCAGAATTTGAGGGAAAATTTTTGAACGCAATAAATGACGACTTAAATATGCCGGAATCGCTCGCCGTTGTCTGGGATTTGGTGAAATCGGACTATCCGACTCATGCGAAAGCGGAGAGTCTATTCAAATTCGACAAAGTTTTAGGACTTAACTTAGATCAAAGATCAAAGATCAAAGATCAAAAAGAGGAGATTCCGGAAAATGTTCAAAAGCTGGTAAAGGAACGCGAGGAACTTCGAAAGCAGAAGAGATTTCATCTTTCTGATCAGCTTAGAAATAAAATCAAAAAAATGGGCTACGAAGTTCACGATGATGACGGAACTACGATTGTTAAAAAGGTTTAAGGACTTTTGCTCGGAGTAATAATAATGCCCGGTCTTCCCATGGAAGGATACGGAATTGAATTCCTTATGTTGCGTCTTATATCTGGGGTTACTGTACGATTTGGCAGAGCATATTCGTCGGTTCTTCTTATAATTCCTTCTCCCGGATTTTGCCCTTCTTTTACTTCCCAGCCGCCTCTAAAAACTAGGCCGTCTATCCTAACCGGCTTGCCGTCTTTTTTTACTCCCCAGTGCAGGTGAATTTCATCGGTTGAAGGAATTACGGTTCTTCCTTCCGAATTTATATAAGGAGCAGGCACTTCGCAGGACATAGCGCCTAATTCCTGTTCTCTTCTGACTACATCTCCAACATTAACTACTATGTTATCAAGGTGAACATACTCGAGAGAGTAACCATTTCCTATATCTATCTCAACAATGCTATGAAGTGGGTCATTCCTATCGTTTTTATCTTTTCCTCCAGCGATTTTAACTGTCCCTCTTTTTGAAGGAACGGCTTTTGCGTCTTTTATGGATTTTTTATCGCCCGGTGAGCACGGGATTTTTTGGACGGAAGAAAAGTCAAGCGCATACCTTACTCCAGGGCCGCGGGCAATATAATGAGGGCCGTTTAATAAATATATGTCAGGAGTTAAAAGTGGAAAATCCAAGTCTCCGATTCCCTCTGTTTCGGGAGTTGGTTCAGTTTCTGGTGTCTCGGTTGATAATGGTTTGCAGGCAGAAGCAAGGATAAAAGCTCCTGATGCCCGGAGAAATTCTCTTCGCATGAGTCTTTCCTTCATATTTTTGAGAGCTTGCTTGAGAAAATTCAAGCTCTGCTTATATTTTCATTCAAGCTCTGCTTATATTTTTTATGCTATCATATTTTTGAGAGCTTGCTTGAGAAAATTCAAGCTCTGCTTATATTTTTATTCAAGCTCTGCTTATATTTTCATTCAAGCTCTGCTTATATTTTTATGGTTGAGGTTATTGTTTTGGGCGGGGGGTTTGCAATCTTAATAGGAGGTTCGGATGTGGGACATTGAATATTCCAAAGTTGCGCCGACTTTTTTGCCTGGGTTAAAGATATTTTGGGGGTCGAAAATTTTTTTTACTTCTTCAAAAAGAGCGTAAACTTTTTCTCCGTACATATCTTTTAAATAAGGACTTCGAATCAGCCCATCATTATGCTCGGCGGTTATTGAGCCTTTGTAGGATAAAACCAGATCATTGACTTCTTTTTCCAAAACAGGAATAATTTCGCGCTGACTTGGATCAGAAATATCCATAAGAGGAATTATGTGGAAATTTCCGTCTCCAATATGTCCTGCGATTGTATAAATAAGGCTTGGATATTTGGCAAGAATCGCCTCAAGTTTTGGTAAAAACTCAACAAGACTATGCGGCGGAACAATAAAATCGTCTATAAAAGGCGCTGTGTGCTTGTTATGGATTTTCTGTCGCAGAAGATTAAAACTTTCGCGCCTAATTATCCAATATTTCTCAGCATCTTTTTCTTTGTGGATTACATTCATCTTAACGCCTAAAAGATCAAGTTTTTTCTTAAGTTCTTCTTCTTTTTGGTCAATTAGTTCGTGGTTTGGTTCATTAAATTCTATAAGAAGTACAAGTTTCGGAATTCCGCGGGTTATTAAAAGTTTGAACTCCGGCAAAAACCTAAAGAAAAGTGAAAATAAATTTCCTCCAAGATGTCCTGCAAAAGAATAGAAGTATTTTATGGCGAGTTTTAAAGTATTATCATCGTATACTTCAAAACTCTCCGGGTTAAGAGGCAGGACCGCGTCTATAATTTTTCCTAAGTTTTCTATATCTTTTAGAAAAATTGTCGCCAATTCATAGTGTGGGTGCAAAGACTCGAGTTTTAGTTGCGCTTCTGTCATTAGCCCAAGTGTACCTTGAGCGCCAGTAAAAAGCTGAGTCAAGTCAAAAGTCCCTTCTTCTTTATCGTAAATATCCCAAAGATAATATCCTGCTGAATTTTTGGAAACTTTGGGTTTGGCATCTTTCAGCAGATCGTAATTTTTGTCTATTAGATCAAAAGTTTTTCTATAAATTTCGCCTTCGAAATCTTGTTTGTTCATTTTCTGCTTTAACTCTTGTTCATCGAATTTTCTAAACTCATACTCATTGCCATCAGAGAGAACTGCTTTAATGTTCATGACATATTTTTGAGTTTTGCCGTATTTTAAAGATTTTTCTCCGCCCGAGTTGTTGTTGATTATTCCTCCTATCGCACAAATATCTTTGGACGCTGGGTAAGATGGAAAGAAAAGGCCTTTTTTGAATGTTTCTGTTTCAAAATCCCTGTAAAAAACTCCCGGTTGAGCTGTTGCAAAAGAAGAAGTTATTTCTCCTATCTTATTAAAATATTTCGTAAATTCAACAATTATTGATTCGCTCAATGGTCCGCCTCCCATGTCCGTTCCTGCGGATCGGGCTGTTAATGAAAGAGAGGAATCAGAACTTTTGTTTTCTTTTACAAACTTAACCAGAGCTTTTAAATCCTCAACATCTTTTGGAAAAACAACAACTTGAGGCTTCACTTCAAAAATACTCGCGTCGTGGGAATAATTGTTCAAAGTTTGATCATCGGAGAGAACATCTCCTTTGATAATTATCTTGAGTTTATTTTGGAGGTCGTTCATCTTTTGATGACTTTTCTAACTGCGGATTTAATGGCGGTTGAATCCATTTTATATTTTTCGATTAGCTCTATTAGTTTTCCGGACTCGGCAAAAGTATCCTGGAGTCCGATAAATTCCATAGAAGCAGGAAGGTTTTTCGCTAGAACTTCGGAAATAGCACTGCCCAGTCCTCCCATAACCTGGTGATCTTCAACAGTCACAACGTACCTTGTTTTTTTGACGCAATCAAGAAGTGTTTTTTCATCCAGTGGTTTTATTTGCGCCACATTTGCAACCAAAACATTTATTTTTTCTTTTTCAAGTTCCTTTGCTGCAAGTAAAGCGTGGTAAACCATATGTCCGGTTGCAAAAATAACGCACTTGGCGGATTCAGATGTCCAGAATGTTTGAACAGGTTTAAAAGGGGTTTTTTCAGTTGTTATTACAGGAGTTTTGTCTCGAGTAAATCTTAAATACGACGGGCCCTTGTGATCCAAGGATGCAATTGTTGCTTTTCTAGCCTCAATCGCATCGCAGGGGACCATAACCTCAATCCCAGGCCAGGATCTTACGATTGCAATATCTTCTGTTGCCTGGTGAGTCGCGCCGTCAGGTCCTGTAACGATGCCTGAGTGGTGTCCTGCAATTTTTACGTTAGCTTGGTTATAAATTATTGTTGTTCTAATCGTTTCCCAGTTTTTGCCTGGGGAGAAAGTAGCGTAAGAAGAGATAAAAGGAATCTTTCCTGAAACTGCAAGGCCTGCTGCAATTGCCGCCATATTTTGCTCGGCAACTCCGACCTCAAAAAATCTTTCAGGGAATTTTTTCTCAAAAGCTTCTGTTCGGGTTGATTCAGACAAATCAGCTGTTAGAACAACAACATCTTTATTTTTTTCTCCCAATTCAACCAAAGCCTCACCAAAACCATCGCGAATTGCTCGCTGTTCAACTTCCTTGTCAAAAACTTTAGGGTTTAATTTTAAATATGGATTTAGCATTAGAAAATCAAAGATTTATTATCACTCGTGTTCTGATTTTATCTTCCCCTGCAAGGTTCTAAGTTCTGCAAGTGCTTTTTTTGCTTCTTCCTTATTTGGCGGTTTTCCGTGCCAAGTAAAGTCTTTTTCCATAAAGTCGACTCCCTTCCCGGGAATTGTATGTGCAATAATAACAGTCGGCTTTTCAAAAACCGCCCGGGCTTCACCGATTGCATCCACAAACTCTCTTATATTATTTCCGTCTACTTCCAAAACTTCCCAGTTAAAAGCCTCATATTTCTGCCGTAAAGGCTCGAGTGGCATAACGTTTTCTGTAAACCCGTCGATTTGAATATTATTTCTGTCAATTATTACTGTGAGATTGTTCAATTTATTTTTTGCGGCAAACATCAGGGCTTCCCAAGTATTCCCTTCCTCGTGTTCGCCGTCAGACGTTATGCAATAGATATGATATTTCTTGTTATCGAGTTTTGCAGCAAGTGCCATTCCGATTGACTGCGAAATTCCTTCGCCCAAAGGTCCTGATGTTGTCTCAAGTCCCGGAAGTGAACCTCTATGGGGGTGTCCCTGAAGGCGGGAGTTTATTTTTCTCAAGGTTTTAAGTTCACTAACTGGAAAATATCCTGCGAGGGCCATTGAAACATACCGGACAGGACAAATGTGTCCGTTGGAAAGAACCAGTCTATCCCGATCTGGAAGATCTGGATTTTTAGGGTCATGGTTTAAAATGTGGAAATAAAAAGCTGTAAAAATATCCGCCATTCCCAAAGGTCCTGCAGAATGTCCTGAACCTGCCTCAAGAAGAGTCTCAATTATTAACTCGCGGGTTTTATTCGCTGTTTCCTCGAGCTTTTTTAGTTTATCGTCGTGAAGTTCTTGCACAACTTCATCGTAGCACTATTTTTGAGGTTTTTTCAATACAATCATTATGTCAGAGACGTTACTGGGGAGGCGACTGGTTTGTATTCCATCTCCAACTTTTGTAAAAAATTCAAAACTGTTACTTTCGTCTAAGAATTTTTGAATATCCAAGTTCAATTCCTTAGCTTTTCTTAAAGTTTGGGAATCTCCAATTGCACCTGCAAATTCTGTATTGTCCCAGCCGTCTGAATCGAAAGACGCAATAGTTGTATTTTTGTCAATGTTTAAAAGCGCTCCTAAAACTAACTCTTGGTTTCTTCCTCCCTTTCCATTTTTATTGCTAACCTTAACTGTTGTTTCTCCGGCTGCAAGAAGAATGGAGTTTGGTTTTGTAGCCTTAAGGAGTTCCGCTCCTACAACTTTTGCTTCTCCTTGTACTTCGTCAAAATAAATTTGTGCATTAATGTTTAGCTCATCCGTTTTTTTCTTCATTGCATCAAGCGCAGTTTTGTTACTTAATATTAAAATATTAGTTGCCCTTGGATCATCGGTTGGTCCGGATGCAACTGTTGATAAATCGTTCCCCGGAACGTCGGAAAATATCAACCCGACTATTTTTGCGGGGGAAAGAATTCTTGCGAGGTCTCCTCCTTTTACTTTTGAAAGCCGAGTTCTTTCTTTGTTCATTTCCTCTATATTTTTTCCTGATTGCTGCAGATTTTCGTACACCTTAATTAGTTCACCTGTCGAAATTTCTTTTGGCAACTCAAAAAGCGCTGACCCGCCGCCAGCAACAACAACCAAAACCAAATCTTTCTTTGAGAGATTTGAAAATCTATCGACGACTTTCTTTGTAAAGTCTATATTTGTCTGTGAAACAACAGGATGAGTGCCAATTGTCAGTTCAATTTTTGAGAACTGTTCACTCGTAACATCAATAACATATCCTTCTGTTAATTTTTGTTCAAGTTTTTCTTCGATTATTTTTGAAATTCGGGCCGATCCTTTTCCAAATCCTATTAGATAAACGTTTTCAAAATTTTTCAAATCAAACTTTTGATCCTTAATCACTAGCTCATTATTTTGAAGATTGAATAGTGAACCCATCACGTTTTCGGGTTGAATCGAAGAAATTGCAGTTTCAATAAGATCCAAAACTATTTTTCTCTGGGGAGTTTTAGCAAGTTGGTCGTAATTCTTTATAAATCCCATCAAAAATAGTGTAGCAAATAAATTTGACTCGTGCATAAAACAAATGCTATTATTGCGACCTTATGAAAGA
>Ga0105164_10002419_pt1 | contig 11538 bp, 10 predicted proteins | sample VDWuncwatermetaG_FD_89674 | JGI IMG/M metagenome (GOLD analysis project Ga0105164, IMG submission 89674) | Wastewater microbial communities from Netherlands to study Microbial Dark Matter (Phase II) - VDW unchlorinated drinking water | ecosystem: Environmental > Aquatic > Freshwater > Drinking...
ACGCCCATCATCAGGCCGACGACTCGCGCCGCTGAGAGTTTCGTCACCAGTGAGAGGCCGACTGGCGAGAGGAAGAGTTCGCCGGTGGTGTGCAGCAGATAAAGCGCGGCCAGGAAGACGAGCGGCACCCGGAAGTCAGGCCCCGCGAACTGCGTGCCCCACACCAGCACGAAGAAGCCCAAACCGACCTGCACGAGGCCAAGCGCGAACTTCACCGGCGTGGACGGCTCCATCTTGCGCTTCGCCAGCCAGATCCACATCGCGCTAAACGGCAGCGCGAGGAGGGCGATGTAGCCGGCGTTTAAGCTTTGCGGCTGCGCCGCCTTCATTTCGTAGATCTCGCCGCGCAAGCCAGGCGTGTAGGCGATGTAACCGGCCGCAAACGTTAGAAGCGCAAAGAACAGCACTCCATAGATCAGGAGCACCACGTCGATGCTCTTCCGAATGAAGGCAACGACGGTGACGAGCGTCATGATGCCCGCCAGCGCCGCCACCGCAAACAGCGAATAGGTGACGATCTGGTGGCCGAGAGTGCCCCCTTGCGCCACCGTCAGATCGGTGGAGTTCTCGGCGTAAAGCGAGAGCGAGGAGCCTGCCTGCTCAAACAGCATCCAGAAAATGACGCTGAAGAAAATCAGGATGAGCGCGGCGACCATCTTGCCACGCTCCGCGCCTTTAAAGCCAAGCAGCGCGTAGCCGAGCACAAGCAGGAAAAGACCACCAACGGTCCACGGCAGCGCCGCCTCCATGAGTTCCGCCTGTTGCACAAGCATCCAGGCGGGGATCACAGCGATGAGACCCAAAATCCAGAAGACGCCTTCCGTGGCTTTGCCGATGGGCTTTGGCGGGTCGGCCTTACCTTGGAGATATTTCTGGCCAAGAAGGTATTGAGTGAGGCCTAGCAACATGCCCACGCCAGCAAGACCGAATCCGTACTTCCAACCGTAAGTCTGGCCGAGATACCCGCACGCCAGCGTCGCAAGGAACGCGCCCAGGTTGATGCCCATGTAGAAGATGGTGAAGCCGCCATCGCGACGCGGATCGCCTTCGGCATAGAGCGCACCGACAGTGGTCGAGATGTTGGCCTTAAGGAAGCCGACGCCGATGATGATCAGGGCCAACGAGAAGTAAAGGATCTGAACGTAGAGCTGCTCCTGCTCGACGCGATCCGAGTAGGAGCCATCCTCGAAGGTGCGGATGACACGATCGTCGTCCGCCGAGTCCGTAGCGCCGGGATCGAACGCGACGGCGTCACGCAGGCTGGTTTGTTCGAATTCGTAGCTCGTGCCGTTGATCTCAACGACAGAGACCTCGCCACCCGTGCGGATTGGATAGGAGCCCTCACCCTCGATATCGAGCGAAGTGGCCGGCGGCTCGCCGCATGGCAATCCGACCATGCTGCAAAGCGAATAGACGAAGCTCGGCGCCTCGGACGTCAACGCATACGTGCCCGCTTCAAGACGGCGCGTTTGGCCGTTCCCGCTCAGATCAACGTGATCGCGAGAGTCGAAACGCAAGTTGGCCCGACCTTCGGGCAAATCCACATATGCCGTCCGGCCCGAGCCGCGGCCTTCCGCCGTCACCAAATAGCTTTGGCCGGCAACTTCCAAATATTGCTTCGAGCCCGAGCCTTCAAACGCCATGCCGAAGTGACCGAACACCAGCAGCGCCGCACCGATCGTGACCGCTTTGCGGGCGCCAAGAAAACGATCCGCAATCACGCCGCCGATCACGGGGATCAAGTACACGAGCGCCGCGTAGGCGGCGTAGAGGCCCTGCGCGTGACTTTGCGAGAATAGGAAATGCTGGGTGAGGTAGATCACCAGCAGCGCGCGCATCCCGTAGAACGAGAAGCGCTCCCACATCTCGGTGAAGAACAGTGTGACCAGCCCCCGGGGATGGCCCATGAAAGTCTTTTCGTCGGCGGGCGACGCTGCGCCGGCGGTTGAATCCGTCATCGATATGATCCCTAGACGCGCTCGCGCGCGCCCCCGTCCCTAAACTGCGCGACAGACAAACCTTGCACTGACGCTTGCGTCAAGCGCGGGTCGCTGGGCGGAGGTCGGGGGCGAGCACCCACCAGAAGGTTTGGCCTGGGTTTGAGTCCAGCCAAAAGCCCAAGCGGCGCAGGGTACGGATGGAGGCCACGTTCTTTGCGTCGCAGCCGGCAAGGATGGTTTCGGCGCCTGCGTCCTCGAACAGCCAGTCGATCACTGAATTTACCGCCTCGACCGCGTAGCCCTGGCGACGGCGGCTCTTGGCGATGCCGTAGCCGATCTCGAATTCGCGTTCGGCGCGAGGCGAGGCTTCGAAGCGCACGTCGCCGATGACGACGCCCTCCTGGCGGTGAATGGCGATGGCGCGCGTCGGCGCCGGGCCGGAGCCCGAAAGCGAGATGGAACGCGCGACCAGGCCCAGGCTCGCCGCGCACCAATCGGCCGGGGCGTCGGCGCCGATAACGTGCGCGAATGCGGACTGGCCAGAGCGCGCGGCGTCGGCCATTTCCGGGGTCACCGGTTCCAGCCGCAGGCGCGAGGTATAGAGCGGGTGGTCGAGCACGTTCATGCGCCGCCACCTTTGCCCGGCCTTTTTGCGACGGCAAAGGAAAACGCGCAGCAGGCGGCGTGGACGCGGGGTTCGCCTTGGGCGGCGTGCGGGCTTGCTCTCCTGAAAGGCGTGACGCTTGCGCCCGAACACGCCACGCGGCAGCAAGGGCGCCATGCCGGAACCGCGCCTGCTCATCGACCTACCGCTCGCCGCCGGCGCCGAGATCGCGCTGGACGAGGCGCAGGCGCGCCATGTCGGGACCGTGCTGCGTTTAGACGTCGGCGATGCACTGCGCCCGTTCAATGGGCGCGATGGTGAATGGCGGGCGCGAGTGAGCGCGAAATCGAAGCGCGGCATGAGCATGGTGGTGGAAGCGCTGCTGCGTGAAGCGCGCGCGACGCCGGACTTGGATCTGTTGTTTGCGCCAGTGAAACGCCACGCGACGGACTTGATCGTGGAGAAGGCGACGGAGCTTGGCGTGCGGCGGCTGCGGCCAGTGATCACGCAGCGCACGATCGCGGAAACTGTGCGGGTCGACCGGTTGGAGGCAATTGCGCGGGAGGCGGCAGAGCAGACGGGGCGCTTTGATGCGCCGGAGATTTTGGCGCCGGTGTCGTTGGCGCGGGCGCTGGATGGCTGGGATGCGTCGCGGCCGCTGATCTACGCGGATGAAAGCGGCGACGAGGACGGCGCTGCGTGGGGCGGTGAGCGCGGACGTGCGCCGCCGATTGGTGAGGCGCTGAGTTCAACCTTCTCCCTTGCGGAGAAGGTGGCCGCGAAGCGGCCGGATGAGGGGCGATCCGACATGCAGGCGCCTGCGCGTTTGAACGCCCCTCACCCCCCGACCCCCTCTCCGCAAGGGAGAGGGGGAGCGCTTGCGCTGCTCATCGGACCGGAGGGTGGCTTCACGCCGGACGAGCGGCGGATGCTGCGTGCGGCGCCGTTTGTCGTTCCGGTGTCGCTGGGACCGCGCATCTTGCGCGCGGAGACGGCGGTGATCGCAGCGTTAAGCGTGATCCAATCGGTGTGGGGCGATTGGCGCGGGGCGCAAATGCTTGCGGATGTGGCGTGCAGGCTCCACATCCCCGCCAAGAGCCCCCGGGAGGAAGAGCTTGGCTAGCACGAAAGACAAAGCCCCGGTGCTTGAGGGCTTCAAAGACCTTGTCGCGCATTTGGAGAAAGGTCCGAAGCCGGACCGTTCCACCTGGCGCATTGGCACCGAGCACGAGAAGTTCGCGTTCTATCGCGACACGCTGAAACCCGTCCCGTACGAGGGCGAGCGCGGCATAGGCACGCTGCTCAACGCGCTGGCAGATCGGTACGGCTGGGAGCGCACATTCGAAGGCGAGAATGTCATCGCGCTGAAGCAGGGCTTGGCGTCGATCACGTTGGAGCCAGGCGGCCAATTCGAGCTTTCGGGCGCGCCGCTTGAGCATTTGCACGAAACCTGCGCGGAGACCGGCTCGCACCTCGCGCAGCTGCGCACGATTTGCGACGACCTTGGCATCGCGTTTTTGGGGATGGGCTTTCAGCCGCTCTGGGCGCTGGAGGACATCCCGATCATGCCGAAGGGCCGCTACAAGATTATGCGGGACTACATGGGCAAGGTCGGCCGGTTGGGCCGGCAGATGATGTTTCGCTCGTGTACGGTGCAGACCAATCTCGATTTCGGCTCCGAAGCCGACATGGTGAAGAAGTTTCGCGTCGCGCTCGCACTGCAGCCGATCGCGACGGCGCTGTTTGCGGCGTCGCCCTTCGCGGAAGGACGGCTAAACGGCTTCCTTTCATACCGCGCGCATGTCTGGACTGACACCGATCCGGACCGCACCGGCATGCTGCCGTTCGTGTTCGAAAGCGGCATGGGCTTTGAGCGCTACGCCAAGTACGCGCTCGATGTGCCGATGTACTTTGTCTATCGCGACGGGAAATATATCGACGCGTCAGGCCAGAGCTTCCGCGCTTTCATGGACGGCAAGCTGCCGGCGCTGCCGGGTGAGCGGCCGACAGAGAAAGATTGGGAAGATCATCTCACCACGATCTTCCCGGAGGTGCGCCTGAAGACGTATCTCGAAATGCGAGGCGCTGACGCTGGACCGTGGTCGCGGCTGTGCGCCCTGCCCGCGTTCTGGGCTGGCATCTATTACGATGACGCGGCGCTGGAAGCGGCGTGGTCGCTGGTGAAGAGCTGGACGGCGGAAGATCGCGAGAGCCTGCGGCGCGCGGTTCCGGTGCTTGGCTTGCGCGCGCCGATCCGCGGAAATTCGGCGCAAGATATTGCGCAAGCGGCGCTGGCGATTGCCCGGCAAGGGCTGAAGTCTCGCGCGCGCACGGACAATGCCGGCCAGGACGAGACGCACTTCCTGGCGGAACTGGACGATATTGCCGCAACCGGCGTGACGCCGGCGGAGCGCCTAATCGAGCGCTACAAGACCGAATGGGGCGGCGACGTGAAGCGCGTGTTCGAGGCGTGCGCTTATTAGCGCGCGCGCTGCGCCTGGACGAACACGAACATCATGGCGTTGAACGCAGCGATAGCGCCGCCAAACACTAATGTGCCAACCAGCAAGACACCCGATATCTCGGCGAAACGTTCGGCGCGTGCGGCGCCCTCAATCGTCTCCAGACTGAATACGCCGACGATGGCGATTAGCGCCAATGCGGCGACGGCGGCGATCGCGTAGGTGCGCGCCATGCGCGTCAGCACAGCGAACGGGTTGGATTGGGCAAAGCGCCGCGCCCTCACGGCGGCCCACAACGCAACGGGCAGCGCAGAACCCACGCCGAGCAGCGCGGAGAGGCCGATGCTCTCCAGCGTCACGCCGCCTTGCGTGAAATCGAGCGCAATGCCGGCCGCCGCAAAGCCGAGCCCGACAAGCACGCCCAGCACCAGGCCCCATGCGATCGAGAAGAATGCACGACGGCGCTGCACGTCCGGCGGCGCCGCACTTACCCTGGCCACGCGATCTGCGAGTTCAGTGAAGGCGCGCGCATCTGTTGCGCCGTCCCAGGCGGCGAAATCGAGCGTGTGGAGGCCGCCGAAGCCGAGCGGCATTGGTGATTTATCTACGCGCACGGGCACAAGCACGTTGCGCGCCAACCCCTTCTCCGCTTCGTCCAACACCCAGCGGCTCGCGCGTGAACGCCCCGACCACACGACGACGACCGCGTCCGCGGCGTTCAAGCTCTCTTCGATTTTGGCCCGGAAGGCGTCGCCGCCTTCAAGCTCTCGATCCCACCAAACTTCGAAGCCCGCCTGGGCCAAGGCTGGGGCGAGTTGCGCCACGAACGGGCGATCTTCATGGGCGTAGCTTACGAAAATGCGCTTCACGGGCGGGGCTCCTCGCCGCGGTCGAGGACACCATCAATCACGTAGCGAATTTCGCGCAGTGTGCTGATCAAACGGCGGTAGCGCGCGTTCATGCCTTCAAGTTGTGCGATCTCGGCTTCGGTCGTCGGCCTGGGCAAGCTCTCGAATCGGGTCAACATCTCGACTCGCGCGCCTAACGTGTCGCTGAGAATGCCGCGCTGTTCAGGCGTCAGCGCCACGCGGAGGCTCGGCGTGTTGTCGACGATGTTGATGACCTCGTGGACGATCCGGCCGGTGCGCCGCACCTGATTCATGATGCTGCGCCACACGCGTTCAGCGCCTTCGCCCCCGCGCGCGGCTCGCGCGTAATCTTCCAGGTCTCCGACGAGGGTGGACTGGGCGTGATAAAGACCGGCCAGCGCGTTGGAGATGTTCTCAAGCCCGGCGCGCGTTTCCGGATCGCGCAAAGTCGCGGCATCGGCCCGGCGGATCCCGACGATGAATTCGCCGAACAGATCGGCGGCGGCGTCGAGGTAGCGGCCGAAATCTTCTAGCGCGCGACTGGTGGCGGTTTGCGCGAATGCTGGAGCAGCTAGTGGCAACATTATGCCAACGAGAAGCGTGCGGCGAACGAGCTTCGTCAATTCTCACCTCGCATGAGTTCGTGTCGGATGACGTCTAGGGTGCGGATCAATCGACGGTAATTTTCAATCAAGCGCCCAAGGCGCTCCAATTCATAAGCCGATGTTGGCGGTGGCGATCGGCTCAGGCGCTCAAGGAGGGCCTGCCGCATGGCCAAGGTATCCATGAGCGCCATGTGCTGTTGAGTCGTGAGAACGCCGCGCAGTTCCGCAGAGCTGTCCACGATTGCAGTCACACGCCGAACCGTTTCTGCGGTTTGCGACACCTGCGCCAGGGCGCCTGACCACGGACTCGCGAGGCGTTGAACGCGCGCGGCGGCGCTTGTTTCAGCCGGCAACTCAGCGAGCACTTGCCTTGCGAAGTCGTGATATTGCGCCAACTCATCAACAACACCGGAGTTGGCCACTGCCTGGTTGCGCAATCCTTCCCGGACAGCGCGGAGCGCTTGCGTTGCGCCCGGACTCCGAATTGAACGCGCGTCCGCGTTGCGCAAACCGATTGCCAATTCGCCGAAAAGTCTTGCGGTATCCCCGCAATAGCGCGCGAAATCATCGAGGGCTTCGCCAGTGGCGGACTGCGCAAACGCGTTTGAGCCAGCAAACGGGGTGAGAGCTAATGCCCCCAACAGCAATCGCCGCGTCACCATTGTCCCCACTCCTCCGTTCCCATTTTAGTGGAAACCGAGGTAATGGGAAGCCGCCGTCACGCAGCTTCTTCCGCCAGCATTTCACCGCGGCTCATGGCGTTGAGTTTGGCGTAGAGGCCGTGCGCCAGGATGAGTTCGGCGTGTTTGCCTTGCTCGACGATGCGGCCTTCGTTGAAGACGAGGATGCGGTCGGCTTCCCGCACCGTGCTGAGGCGGTGCGCAATGACGATTGTGGTCCGACCTTGCTTCAGTTCCGCCATCGCGGCTTGGACTTCGCGCTCGGTTTCCACGTCGAGCGAAGATGTCGCTTCGTCCAGGATCAGGATCGGCGCGCCAGCCAGGAACGCGCGCGCGAGCGCCACGCGTTGGCGCTCGCCGCCGGAGAGCTTCACGCCGCGCTCACCGACTTCGGTGTCGTAGCCGAACGGGAGCTTGGCGATGAAATCATGCGCCCGCGCGCGCTTGGCGGCGTCGATGATTTCGTCCATCGAGGCGTCAGGCTTGGCGTAGGCGATGTTCTCCCGAAGTGAACGGTGGAAGAGCGCGGGGTCCTGTGGGACTAGCGCGATCGATTGGCGCAAGCTGGCCTGCGTCACCGCGCGCACGTCCTGGCCATCGATGCGGATGGCGCCGGCGTCCACGTCATAGAGGCGCTGCACCAGCTTCACGAAGGTCGACTTGCCAGAGCCGGTCGGACCGACGAGGGCCACGGTTTCGCCTGCCGCGATCTCCAATGAGAAATCGGTGTAGAGCGCATCGGCGGCGTTCTTGTAACCGAAGGAAACTTTGTCGAAGGCGATGTGGCCAGCGCCCCGCGCAAACGGGCGCGCATCGGAAGCGTCAACCACCTCCGCCTTTTCTGCGGCGTACGCGACGACGTCCTCGATATCGGCGATGCCCTTCTGCAGGTTCTGCACATTCTCGCCGAGCATCCGGAGATAGCCGGAGACCAGCAAGAACGACGTGATCGCAAAAACGGCGTCGCCAGCGGTGGCGCGCCCATGGCTCCATTCAAGCAGCACGAGACCAAGCAACCCCGCCTGCAAGAGCCACAGCAGCAGATTTTGCACGACCCAGGCGTTGGTGAAGCGGCTCCAGGTGTGGTTCGCCTCTTTCGTCCACGCCTGCACGACGCCGTCGAATCGCGCTTGTTCGCGTGCTTCGGCGCCGAACGCTTTCACCGTCGCGTTCGACGCAACGGCGTCAGCCAGCGCCGCGCCGATCGCGGTGTCCGCCTTGATGTAGCGCTTCAGCGGCTCGGCCACGTAGTAGCGGCTGCTGAAGTAAGCGATGGAAACGAACGCCAGGATCGTGGCGCCGGTGAAGAGGCCGATCACCGGCCATTGCATGAACGTGAACACCGTCACGCCGACGAGCACGAACGCGGCCGGGATCATGTACCAGACCATCGTATCGGAGATGACGTCGTAGGCGTTCATCGCCCGCGATACCCGCCGCACGGTCGCGCCGGCGAAATTGTCGGCGTGCCAATCGGCGGAGAAACGCTGCACGTCGCGGAAACCGTCGCTGACGATCCGCTCCATGTTTTTCGACGCAAGCGGAATGTGGAAGCGCACGCCTGTGTTGCGCGCCATGTAGAATATGAAGGCCAGGAACACGATCAGGCCGAAACCCCACGCGGCGGCGCGTTGGCCCGCTTCCGCCGGCCCGGCGGTCAGCGCATCGACCAGGTACTTCGACGCAAAAGGCATCGCCAGGTCGGCGACGATCGCCAACCCGAAGAACAGCCCCACGAACGCCAGCTTCACCGGCTGGCTGGACCAATGTTTCCACATGAAGGCGGCCACCTGCGCAAAGGTGGCTTTGCGCTGGCCGTCTGCTCTCTCGTCGTCGTTATCGAATACGTCGCTCATTTGACTACCGATGGCTCGCGGCCGCGCGCACGCGGGTTCGCGAAAACTGAAATGGGAACGAAGTGCTGGAAGCGAAGCGCTGAAGACGCGAAATCACCCGCAACACGGCTCGGCGAACTGGGTCATCGGAACGCCGGCATCTTGCCGGCATGCCGCCTGGAAGGCGGCGCTCCAATTTTGGAGCCGGGGCAGCTAGCGCTTCCTCGAGGCTCGACAGCGACCGTTCGCGGCGCCGTATTTATTTGAGGCGGGTGTTCATTCAGCTTCTCCGAAGGCGGCTCAGATACGCCTCTTGTCGCCTTGCGTAAAGAAAAACTGGCCTGCATTACGCCGATGTGAGCGAAACCAAACCCGCCGATGCGTTGAAGCAACATTGGACCGATGCGCTGCCGCGCGCTTGGAAGCCGCTCGCGCAGCTGTCGCGGCTGGACCGGCCGATTGGGTGGCAGTTGCTGTTGTTGCCTTGCTTTATGGGGATGGCGGTCGCGCGTACTGGGTTCGGGTTTTATTGGGAAGACTTGCGGTTTGCGGCGGCGTTCGTGCTAGGCGCCATCGCCATGCGCGGCGCAGGCTGCACGTATAACGACATTCTGGATCGCGACATCGATGCGCAAGTTGAGCGCACGCGGTTGCGGCCGCTGCCTTCGGGTGCGGTTTCGTTAAAGGCGGCTTGGGGCTGGTTGCTGGCGCAATGCGCGCTGGGGCTGGTGGCGCTGCTGATGTTGCCGCCGCTGGCGCAGATTGTATCGCTGATCGCGATTCCGTTGGTGGCGCTTTATCCGCTGATGAAGCGGATCACGTGGTGGCCGCAGGCTTGGCTTGGCATCGTGTTTTCGTGGGGCGCGCTGGTGGGTGCTGCGGCGTCCACATACGAAACCGGAATGATGCCGCAGGAAGCGTTTGCGCTCTATGCCGGCTGCATCATGTGGGTGATCGGCTACGACACAATCTATGCGCTGCAGGATCGTGAGGACGATGCGCTGGTCGGCGTGCGCTCGACGGCGCGGCTCTTCGCGGAGAAATGGCGGAGGTGGACGAGCGTGTTCTACGTGCTGGCGCTGGCGCTTTGGGCGGCGGCAGGCGCGATGTCCGGCGCGGGCCTCTGGGTGGCGGCGCCGTTGAGCTTGATCGGGGCGCTCATGATCTGGCCGATGCTGGCGGGCGTGGACGATGCACGTCCGGAAACGGCGCTTCGCGCGTTCAAGTTCAACGCGGTGATAGGCGCGGCCGTCTTGCTGGCGTTTGCAATCGAGCCCATCTGGCGGACAATAAGGCCGTCACTGGGAGTGTGAGATGGGCGAAGCCGAAGAGCACCTGAGCAAAGTGTGCAAACGCTTCGCGCGCGTGATCGGCAATCACGAGCCCTACCCGACGAGCTTCGAGAAGAAGAAGGATCCCTACCGCTCGCTGGTGCGCTCGGTTGTGTATCAGCAGCTCTCCGGCAAAGCGGCGGGCACGATCCACGGCCGCATGCTGGCGCTGTTTCCGGACAAGGATCATCCCGATCCGGAAGATCTGATCGAGGCGCCGCCGGAATTACTTCGCACGGCCGGGCTTTCGCGGCAGAAGATCGCGGCGATCAAGGATGTGGCGGCCAAGCGCATCGAGGGCGTGATCCCGGAAGCGCGCAAGCTCTCGCGCATGAAGGATGACGAGATCATCGAGCGGCTGACGGCGGCGCGCGGCGTCGGGCGTTGGACGGTCGAGATGTATCTGATGTTCACGCTGGGGCGGCAGGACGTGCTGCCGATCGATGATCTTGGCGTGCGCAAGGGGGCGGAAAAACTCTACCGGCGCACGTTCACGCCGAAGGAATTGGGCAAGTATGGCGAACGCTGGGCGCCGTATCGGAGTGCGGCGGCCTGGCACTTGTGGCGGTTCATCGACACGCAGACGCCGGAGCAGAGCAAGATTTGATGCACGCTGCCCGGCCAAGCGTCACGCATCGCGTGATGCGGCGAGGCGGGCGCGGTATTCCTCGTAGGCGGCGAGGTTTTGGATGTTGTACAAACCGTACGCCAGGGTGGCGGAGCCCTCGTGCGGGGCGAAATAGCCGATCAGGTCGGCCCCGCAGCGCGGTATGGCTTCACCCCAAACACGGGAATATCGTGCAAATTCGGTCTTTTTGAACGGATCGATCTCGTAACGAATACAGCATGTCAGCATGGCTGGCCTCCTCTGGCGCCAGTTCTAGCGGATTGCGAACGGCCCATGGTTCGACTATGGTCGAACCATCCCAATGAGAGATGGCCCCAACATCGCCGCCATCGCCGCCATGGTCGGCGATCCCGCCCGCGCCAACATGCTCACCGCGTTGTTGAACGGCGACGCGTTCACCGCGAGCGAGCTTTCGCTTGAAGCGAACGTCACCAAGCAAACCGCGAGTTCGCATTTGTCGAAGCTCGTTGATGGCGGCTTGGTCGCGGTCGAAGCGCAAGGACGGCATCGTTATTATCGCTTGGCCGACGCGGACGTTGCCGGATTGCTTGAAACTTTGATGGGCGTGGCCGCCCGCGCGAAGG
>Ga0105164_10002420_pt1 | contig 11534 bp, 8 predicted proteins | sample VDWuncwatermetaG_FD_89674 | JGI IMG/M metagenome (GOLD analysis project Ga0105164, IMG submission 89674) | Wastewater microbial communities from Netherlands to study Microbial Dark Matter (Phase II) - VDW unchlorinated drinking water | ecosystem: Environmental > Aquatic > Freshwater > Drinking...
GAGAGAGATTATCCCGGTCAGCGCCCTCAAAGGTGAGAACGTGCCCCTGGTTCTGGAGTTGATCGAGAAGTTCCTGCCCGAAGGTCCGCGCTATTATCCGGAGGGAGAGGTTACCGATCAGACGGAACGTTTCATAGCCTCCGAGATCATACGCGAGAAAATTTTTCTTCTGACCCGGGAAGAGATTCCCTATGGGACGGCGGTGACCATCGACGAATTCGTTGAGAAAGAAGAAAAAGATCTCGTCGTCATTGGAGCTACCATCCACGTGGAGCGGGAATCCCACCGGCCCATCCTCATCGGCAAGAAAGGGGCCATGCTCAAGGAGATCGGCAAGCAGGCCAGGGAGGAACTGGAGTCGCTGCTCGGCTGCAAGCTCTTCTTGGAGCTTTTTGTTAAAGTTCAGGAGGGATGGACCCAGGACCCCAACGCGCTGACGGAATTAGGCTTGTAAAATGGCCCAGACACTTCAGTTGAAATCCCACCACACGCGCCGCTTGCCCGTTGTGGCTATCGTCGGGCGGCCCAACGCGGGGAAGTCGACCCTGTTCAACCGCCTGACGAAGGAGAGAAAGGCCATCGTCGATGACCTGCCGGGGGTCACGCGGGATCGCAATTACGGAGAGATGGAATGGTACGGGAAGAAGTTTTTTTTGATCGACACCGGGGGTTTTGAGCCTAACCCGGAAACGGATCTCCAAAGACAAATTCAGGAACAAAGCCGGCTTGCCATAGAAGAAGCCGACGTCATTCTTTTTCTCTTTGACGGCAAGGCGGGCCTCAATCCGCTGGATCGGGATGCGGTGGCACTGCTGCGCCAGGTAAAGAAGCCGGTATTTTTCGCGGTTAACAAAATCGACACTCAGTCTAAGGAGAATCGTCTCTACGAATTCTATGCCCTGGGTTTAAACGAAATCTTTCCCTTGTCGACAGAGCATGGACTTGGGCTTTCGGAGTTAATGGATCAGGTTGTTAACACTTTCCCGGCCGGGCTGGATGGAGACGCCGGAGAAGATGAAGAGAATAGAGCAAGTCCCATGTGTCTGGCCATTGTCGGGCGCCCCAATGTCGGGAAATCGACCCTCGCCAACCGTCTTCTTGGCTATGAACGTTCCGTGGTCGATGCTCTCCCCGGCACCACACGGGATGCCGTGGACAGTCCGTTCGTTTGGCGAGGCGAGCAGTACATCCTCGTGGACACCGCCGGCATCCGCCGCAAGGCGAGGATCGTAGACCGTATTGAGCATTACAGCGTGGTCCGTTCCCTCGGTTCCGTGGAGCGGGGAGATCTGATCCTCCACATCCTGGACGGTCCCGAGGGAGTGACCGACCAGGACGCCCAGATCCTGGCTTATGCCTTTCAGCGCGGCAAGGGAGTGGTTCTAGTGGTGAACAAGTGGGATCTGGTGCGCGAGGATGCGAAGGCCTACGGCGAGCATGTTTTCCACAAACTCTCTTTTGTCGATTTCGCTCCGCTGGTTTTTATCTCAGCGCTCAACGGGCATGGTGTCCAAAAGACGATGCAGGCCGTGCGGCGCGTGGCGCAATCCTACCAGGCCCGCATTCAGACCTCGAAGTTGAATCAAGCTCTGCGCGGCCTGTTCCAAAAACACTCTCCGCCTCTGGCTCAAGGCCGTCAGGTCAAATTCTTTTATGCCACGCAGACCGCGTCGCGCCCCCCGACATTCACGCTTTTTGTTAATTTCCCCAAGGGGGTTGGTGTCGATTACCAGCGCTATTTGGTCCATCACTTGCGTCCGGCGCTGGGGTTGGAAGGCGCGCCGATCCGGCTAGTGCTGCGCGGGCGCAGGGATGAACGAAAAAAAACGAAGAGTTTAAGAGAGAAAGGAGTAAAGAGGAGAAGATGAAACCGAGGCTATTTATCCATACCACTGAGAGCGGGGTCAAAGGGTTGGGACTTGGGCGCAAAAGAACCGACCTGCGATTTTTTGAGAAAAACGGGGGAACGCTCTCCAAGCGCTGGGAGATGGCTGTCAGGAAAGAGCTGAGCGCTTACTTCGCCGGGCGGCGGCAATTATTCTCCGTCCCCTGCGATCTCGGCGGCCTGCCTCCTTTTACCCGGGCTGTTTTGAAGATCACCGCGCAAATTCCTTACGGGCAGGTGAGAAGCTATCGCTGGGTGGCCGAGCGGTTAAGAAAACCCAAGGCCATGAGGGCAGTGGGCAATGCCCTGGCCAGGAATCCGATACCGATCATTATTCCCTGTCACCGCGTGGTGCGGAGTGACGGCACCCTTGGGGGTTATGCCCTGGGGCTCCATTGGAAGAGACGACTGCTCGATCTGGAAAAATCCCATCGCAAGGCTTAACAAAACCTTTTCGTTCGGTTTTTCTGAACTTCGCCCTCTCAAGGAAAGCACGGCAGGATGGGGCGCCTCATCCTGCCCAACAGGGGACCGGCGCGATCTTATGGAGGCCGGATCTAGGGGGCTCTGGAGTTTCAATGGATTTTAGAATATTATGAAACCCTACCCTCTGAATCCAGGCCTCGGGATTGAATGCCCCTGGTTGACAAGCGATAAGCAGTTATGATTGAGCCGTTGATAATTTCGGATGAGGGTTTTTCTTTGCCTTCGCTGAATGAAAGAGAATACGCTCCGTGGCTCGCGTTGGCACGGGTCAAAGGATTGGGGTGTGTGGGCTTTAAAAACTTGGCCGACCATTTTGGCGACCCCAGGCAGGCTTTTTCTGCTTCTGAAGCGGAATTGGCGCAGGTCCCGGACCTCGACAAGGGGGCCATCGAAGGGCTCCTGACCTTCTCGGAGTGGGAGGAGGTGGCGAAAGAGCTGGAGCGCATCTCAGAGGCCGGAGCGAGAATCCTCCCTTTCAGCGCCGCTGATTATCCTGCGCGATTGCGCACGATCGCGGATCCACCTCCCTTTCTCTATGTCAAAGGGGAGATGCGGGAGAGAGACGGAAGGGCTGTGGCCGTGGTGGGATCACGCAGCGCCAGTGATTACGGAATGAGGATCACTCGGGATCTCTGTCAGGGTTTGGCCTCTTTGGGTTTTACCGTGGTAAGCGGCATGGCCCGGGGGATCGACGGAGAGGCCCATGAGACGGCATTAGGGGCCGGCGGCAGGACCGTGGCCGTTTTGGGGTCGGGCGTGGATGTAGCTTATCCGCCGGAGCATGAGAAGCTTTATCGCAGGATCTGTCAGGATGGGGCGATCCTCTCCGAGTTGCCTGTGGGGACCCCTCCCTTTTCGTATAATTTTCCTGCGCGCAATCGCCTCATCAGCGGCCTCTCCCTGGGGGTCGTAGTGGTCGAGGCGACCGAAAAAAGCGGCTCTTTGATTACGGCCGCGTTGGCCTTGGAGCAAGGGCGGGAGGTTTTTGCTGTGCCCGGGGAAGCCGGTGCAAGCCGTAGCCGGGGTACTCATCGATTGATTCGTCAGGGAGCCAAGCTGGTCGAGAGCGTCGAGGACATCGTCGAAGAAATCGCTCCTCAGCTTCTCGCGCAAGCCGGCGCGCCGCATAGAGAGGCGTCGATCTCTCTCCCCTCGGACATGGGTACGGAGGCGAGAAAGATATACGCGCTGATCGTGGAACGGCCGCTCCAGATCGACGAAGTCATTGAGGGGAGTGGACTATCGCCGGCCAAGGTCTCAGAGGTTCTTTTGGAACTCGAGATTAGAGGTTTTCTGCATCAGCTTCCGGGAAAGCGGTTTAGAGTAGGGAGGTAGATTTTAAATCTCAATTTGAAATTTGAGATCTGAAATTTGAAATCTAAAACTATGGCGGCAAAAAATCTAGTCATCGTTGAATCCCCAGCCAAGGCTAAGACGCTGGAGAAATATCTGGGCCGGGATTTTCAGGTCAAGGCCTCCGTGGGCCACATCGTCGATCTGCCCAAGAGCAAGCTGGGGGTGGACATCAAAAAAGGGTTCGCCCCGGATTTTCATGTGATCCAGGCCAAGAGGAAGGTTGTCGAAGAGCTCCGGCGGGCGGCCAAGGGAAAAGAGAACATCTACCTGGCCTCGGATCCGGACCGTGAAGGAGAGGCGATTGCCTGGCACATTGCGGGTCAGATCGGCAAAGACCACAAGAAATTTCATCGCGTCCTCATCAACGAGATCACGCGTAAGGCGGTAGAGGAGGCGATCGCCCACCCACATTCGCTGGACCGGAATAAGTTCGACGCGCAGATCGCCCGCAGGGTTCTGGATCGTCTCGTGGGTTATCAGATCAGCCCGATTTTGTGGAAGAAGGTGCGCAGAGGACTAAGCGCCGGGAGGGTCCAATCCGTAGCCGTGCGGCTGGTCTGTGAGCGGGAGAAAGCGATCCGCGCCTTTGTCGCGCAAGAATACTGGTCCCTCACCGCCATGTTGGAAGGCCGGCTGCCACCTTCTTTTGAGGCGCGCCTAGTCCAATGGCAGGGGAGCAAGATCGACAACAAGAAATTCCGGCTGGAACAGGAATCGCTGGTCCGGGAGATTATGAAATCCCTGGAAGGGGCTTCATGGATCGTCGGTAAGGTGGAAAAGAAAGAGCGGCGCCGTTTTCCGACACCCCCGTTCGTGACCAGCAAGCTCCAACAGGAGGCGGCAAGGAAGCTGGGCTTTCAACCTAAGCGGACGATGCAGATCGCCCAGCATCTCTACGAGGGGATGGATTTGGGTCCGGACGGCTCGGTCGGGCTCATCACTTATATGCGCACGGATTCGACGCGAGTCTCTGCTGACGCGCTCGGCGCCGTGCGGCAATTCATCCAGGGACAGTACGGTCAGAAATATCTGCCGGAGAAGCCGGTTGCCTACCGTTCCAAAAAAGGGGCGCAGGACGCCCATGAGGCGATCCGGCCGACTTCCATGGAGTACATGCCGGAACGGGTGCGGAAGTATCTCAGGCGCGACGCCTTCGCGCTCTACTCTCTGATTTGGGCCCGGTTTGTCGCCAGCCAGATGGTTCCCGCCCTGTTTGATCAGACGATTTTCGACATCCCGGTCGGGGAGTCGCTTTTCCGGGCCACGGGGCAGCAGCTCAAGTTCGACGGCTTTATCAAGGTCTACATCGAGGGCCGGGACGAGAAGGTCGATAAAGACGAAGCGGACGAGGAGGAGCGGGATGAGGAGGGCACCCTTCCGGACCTGCAAGCCGGCGACCGGCTCGAGCTCCGCTCCCTGGAGCCGCGTCAACATTTCACCCAGCCGCTGCCGCGCTTTACGCAAGCCACGCTGATCAAGGAGCTTGACGAAAAAGGCATCGGCCGGCCATCCACCTATGCGTCTATTATTTCCAATGTCCTGGAGCGGGAATATGTGGTCATGGACGAGAGGAAATCGCTGGCGCCCACGGAGCTGGGATTTCTGGTCACCGATCTTTTGGTCGACTCCTTTCCTGACATTCTGAACGCGGAGTTTACCGCGGGCATGGAAAGTGTCCTGGACAAGATCGAGGAGGGGAAGGAAGATTGGACCAAGGCGATGAAACGTTTTTATGCCTCGTTCTCGCGCGATTTGAAGAAGGCGGAGGCGGAGATGAGGGATGTGAAGCGCGAGGAAGTGCCGACGGATATTCCCTGCGAGAAGTGCGGGGCGATGATGGTGGTAAAGTGGGGAAGAAACGGGGAGTTTCTCGCCTGCCCGCGCTATCCCGAATGTAAGAACACGAAGAACTTTAGCCGGGGCGCCAACGGTGACGTGCAGGTAGTCGAGGAGGTCCAGGTCGATGAGACCTGCGAGGAGTGCGGCCGTCCCATGCAGCTTCGCTGGGGAAAATACGGTCGCTTTCTAGGCTGCAGCGGCTATCCGGAATGTAAAAACATCCGTTCTCTCGAAAAGCCTGTGGAGCTTGGCATCCGTTGCCCACAGTGTAAGGAAGGCAATCTCCATGAGAAAAAATCCCGCCGAGGTAAACTCTTTTATGGTTGCGACCGTTACCCTGATTGTCACTTCGCCAGTTGGGACCGCCCGGTAGCGGAGGCCTGCCTAAAATGCGGCGAGCCCATTCTGCTCGAGAAGGTGACGAAACGGGAAGGTCGGGTCCGGCGCTGTCATAAGAAGGAATGCGGTTATAAAGTCCAAGCCGTACAGTAGAGCGCCGGCGCCGGTCCGAGTGAAGGGCAGTACGAAGCGATTTGCCGCCATCGATATTGGGACAAACACCATTCTCCTCCTCATAGCGGAACTGGGAGAAGACGGGACCTTTCGTCTCCTCGATGACCGTGCGGAGATCACCCGACTCGGAGAGGGGGTGGATCGTACTCGGCGGATTGGATCGGACGGGGAAGAGCGCAGCGTTAGGGTGCTCAGGTCTTATCTCAAGAGGTGCAGGAATCTTAGCGTAGATGAAATAGTGACGGTGGGGACCAGCGCGCTTAGGGATGCCCGCAATGCTGAAGATTTTAAAGCCCGCCTCAAGCAGGAACTAGGATGGGATCTTCGCGTTCTATCAGGCGAAGAGGAAGCGGCCTATTCCTATCTGGCAGTCCAGAGAGGGCTCGCCCTCGAAGGAAAAGAGGTATTAGTGGTGGATGTGGGCGGAGGGAGCACCGAGTTCATTTGGGGCAGAGGGGGCGTTTTGCACCGTTCGATCAGCCTGAATTTGGGCTCTGTCAGGCTCACAGAGCGCTTTCTCATTTCCGATCCAGCGCGGGAAGAAGAATGCGCCCGTCTTGCTATGACCATCGATCGTGAGTTGGAGCCATTGCGCGTCGACTGGACGATGGAGGGCAGATTTCAAACGATGGTGGGTATCGCGGGAACATTTACTACCCTGGTTGCCATAGAGAAAGGGCTAAGGCAATATTCCCATAGTGAGGTTCACGGCAGCCTCCTTTATCGAGCCGAAGTGCTGCGACAGATTCAACTCTTCAAAACAAAGACCATCGCCGAGCGAAGAGAGATTCCTGGGCTAGAGCCTAAGAGGGCTGACGTGATTCTGGCGGGGGCCATGCTGATTGAGAGGATTATGGCCCTATTTCGCGTCGATCAGGTGGCAGTGAGCGATCAAGGCATTCGCTACGGGCTTCTCCATGAAAGATTGAGTGCTTTCCATAGATGACCAGAGCTTGGTGGTCCTTAAAGAAGTAACTAAGCGGTACTCCTCCCATTTTCCAGAACGCTAACTTTTTATTGACACGCTCTCCCCGGTTGATATAAGGGTTCAGTTACCGGCAAGAGCCTGATCCGACGCACTCTACCGAGTGTGGGCGGGCAGCATCTTTGACACGTCTTTTTAGAGCCCGATCGGATCCTCCCCTGGTCGGACTTTCTGTTTAGAGGCACTGGAAGTGAAAAGCAAAATACAAAAGCCTGACACGACGCATGTTAGAATAAAGGAAATGCCCGTTTCGCAAGATAAAAGTCATTACCTGTTCGCTCTGACAGGAGCTCTTCTTGCCTGGTTGATTTGGGTTAGTGCTTCCGCTGCAGCACCGCTCATTGTCAATGGTCACGAACTTTCATCCGCACAGGCTCGCTGGGTCGCTTATATCAGAGATACGATATTAGCGCAGCTACTAGGAGACCGGCCGAGCCGGATAACAGTAGCGGCACGAGCGAGTTGGTGGGGTTTTAAGGAAGGCACGTTTTCTTTATCTAACCCACACCTTCACTCCATCTGCGGTTCAACGAACCAAGTTCTCGGGCCTCTGGAAACTTGTAGCCCTAGCCTCGCCTGGCAGGTAGGACCTGCTGCCGTGCAGGTTCCAAACTTTACCGAACAACAGGTGTTGAATGTGCTTTCCACTCTCTGGCCAGGCCGAGCCATAAGCGGTGTCCTGGCCGAGAACGCAGGCTTGGCTGGATTTGACCCAAGTCAAGGCACCGGCGCCGCGATTGTCATGTCAACAGGTGTTCTAAGAAAGAGTTGGCTCATGCGACACCCCGCCATTGGGTTAACGCTTGTGGAGCGCAACGTGACCGCCGAGTGCATCGACGATTCTAAGCCCTGGTGCTACGGAACCGGCTGGCAAGAAACTAGAGATTACGCACCCAACCGCCAAGCGGCGCTGCAAAGTATTTCAGATTTGACGACCATCTTTGGTGTATCCAGTACAGGGACTATCAGCCTTTCTTTCCCATTAGGAGGCTCGAACCCTTATACCGCACCTATCTCTTCCGTGGTCGACCACTCGTCGATTCCCAGCGGCCGTTTTTATAGCGGCTCTGCAGATAACGCCGTTGTCGCTTACACAGGAGAACTTGGCAAGGATATATGTGGCCCATCCCGCCCATGCGGGTTTTTTAATCCAAGCAATAACGATTTTGTTGTCAACGGGAACTATGTAGGCGTAAATGCTGATGGCGTCAATAAAAGAAAAATCCTGAATTACGAGGGTCACCCTGGCTACGACTATCCATGTACTGCAGGTGAACCCGTGTTAGCCGCTGCATCAGGGACCTTAATTGTTCCGACCTCCGATCCTATTAATGGGTCGCCGACAACCTTTAATACGTTTAAAATCGTTCATGGAGGTGGATGGGAAACCTGGTACTTGCATACAAGAAATAATCTCCCATCTGGTACTGGCGTTAATGGTGGCCGAGCCGTGGCTCAATGCTGGAACACTGGTCCTCCTGGAACAGCGGTACACCTCCATTTTGAGGTTCGTCGTAATGGCAAGGTTGTCGATCCCTACGGGTGGGAGTGGAACACGGCCGATCCGATTTCCATGAATAGCCAGGCCTTAGTTCAGCTCGATCCTCTTTGGGGAATTCTGCAGCCCAAGGTTAACAGTGTCAGTCTTACTCCCATATCTGGCGACTTTACCGCAACAATCACTGGTCAAAATTTTGCTTCAGGTGCAGTGGTAACGCTTTGGGACCGATATTGTCAATTCTTCGTTCAGTCGATTAAGCCCACGAGTACTACTGCCACCCAGATTGTTGCGAATTTGCTTATCTCCCCTAGACGTCCGGAGGACTTTGTCCTCAAGGTGGAAAATCCTCCCGGACCAAGGTCCAAGGGCGTGGCACTTTTTTCATCTGTCCCACTGGCTCTTATTGGACAGCCAGCGCCTGGTGGAGGTACCTTCTCAAGTTTTGCGAGTTTCTATGCAATGAACAATCGTGGCGATGTAATCTTTAATGCGGTAGTTGATACCTCCGGGGCTGGAACCTTCAAATTCTCTTGCAGCCAATTTAGCAAAGTGACTGTACCGGGAATTGGCAATGCAGGAGCGGCCAGGACCAATAATAGAGGCGACATGGCAATTGGTTTCATGCCAGTTATTGGCTTCACCCAGGCTATCTATTTTCTTAAGTCTGGAACTGTAACCCCAATCAAAATCGCCGAACAGGGACAAACGACTCCTATTGGAGCAACCAAGGTTTACGATGACCTACGTGGTCCGCTCGTAATTAGCGACAATGGAGATGTGACGTTTTCTGCGGGTGTCATAGATACGGTTACCCATACTGGCTTTTGCTGCTATTTGTTCCTGTACTCCAATACTGACGGTTCGATCATTAAAGTAGTTGGGGATGGCGATGCGACCCCTGTCGGTGGCACTTTTAATGTCCCAGTACCGCTTGCGAGTCACATCACTTCCGACGGAGACGTGGTTTTCAATTCTCCAGTGAATGGAGGGCCAAGCGGAATTTTCCGCTTTTCTCGAGCTCTGGGGATCAGCAAAGTGGTGGTTTCAGGAGATCCTGCACCGCAACCGGTGGGAGGCAGCATCGGTAATCGTATTCAAATGAGCTACCATTCTGTGTCTGGCCGGAGATTAGTCTTCCAAGCCACGATATTGGGTAGTACAGCCCGGCAGGCGATCTTTGCCAAGGACGACGTGACCCTACCAGGTATGCGAGTCATTGCGTACCAAGGACAGCCCACTGGAACCGAAGTTGGTGGAACGTTTGACTCATTAGATCACGAGCCGTTCTCGCCTGTTGGTGACACGCCACATATTCGGGCTGATGGAGCAGTGCTTTTTATCTCATTCTATTCCCATGTCGGCGGCTTACCCACTGGGAGAGGGATTTTCTTGTGGACAGGTAAGGAGTTCAAAAAAGTGGTCGTGAATGGTGATCGCCTTCCGTCTGGGCAGACTTTAAATGGAGTGGGTTCGTATATCATGAACGATATTGGACAGGTTGTCTACTTCGTTGCGAGCATTAATTAGAAAAACGTTTTTTATCCCTATTCTTTTGTTTCTGCTTGTCTTGAAACCTGGGCAGGTGTTCGCCCAAGCGGTGGGGATCATTGGTGCGGATACTCCCACGAACTACGCCCCTGTGGCTAATCCGCAGCAGATTACTACCGCCATGAACACTCCGATAAGTATCATCCTTACTGGTGCAGATGCTAACGACGATGCCTTGATTTTCAGTATAGTAGATGCGCCGTTACGCGGCAGTCTGAGCGGGTTCGATGCCCGTACGGGTGTGGTCATCTACACTCCGGCAGTTGGCTTTACGGGTTCCGACAGTTTTACCTTTAAAGTGAACGACGGGATTGTAGACAGTGGACCGGCAACCGTCACGATCACTATCAACAATCCTGTTCCCTCGCTCACCTCACTTTCTCCGAATAGTGCCACAGCGGGCGGACCAGCTTTCACCCTGACGGTCAACGGCAGCAACTTCAACTTATCGTCGGTGGTGCGCTGGAACGGGGTGAACCGGATCACAACCTTAGTAAGCAGCACGCAGTTAACGGCATCCATTCCGGCCAGCGATATAGCCACAGCGGGGACGGCTCAGGTTACGGTGTTCAACCCTGCGCCTGGGGGTGGCACCTCTAATGCCTTGCCCTTCACTATCAACCCACAGCCCTTCGACTACTCGCTTGGCAACTCGGGGAACATCACGGTGGTCCAGAGTGCATCTGGCTCGAACACGATTACCGCGACCCTGGTCTCAGGCGCCACACAGGCAGTCAGCCTTGCGGCAACTGGGCTTCCCGCTGGAGCCACGCCTACATTCTCTCCTGGCTCTTGCAGCCCTACCTGCTCCAGCACGCTGACCATTTCAACCAGCGCCTCCACGCCGACGGGCACCTTCCCTATCACGGTGACTGGAACGTCTCCTCCAACTGGACCGACTAGAACGACGATGTTCAACTTGGTAGTGAACGCCCCGTTCAACTACTCGCTTGCCAACTCGGGGAACATCGCTGTCATTCAGGGCTCGTCTGGTTCGAACACGATTACGGCGACCTTGGTCTCTGGGGCGACGCAGGCGGTTAACCTTGCGGTCACTTCCGTTCTTCCCGCTGGTGCCACGGCTACGTTCTCTCCTGGCTCTTGCAGCCCTACCTGTACGAGCATGCTGACGATTGCCACTACTGGCGCGACGCCGACGGGCACCTTCCCAATCACGGTGACTGGAACGCCACTGAATAGAACCACAACGTTCAACTTGGTAGTGAACGCCCCGTTCAACTACTCGCTTGCTAACTCTGGGAACATCACAGTCATTCAGGGCGCTTCCGGTTCTAACACGATTACGGCGACGCTGGTCTCTGGGGCGACGCAGGCGGTTAACCTTGCGGTCACTTCCGTTCTTCCCGCTGGTGCCACGGCTACGTTCTCTCCTGGCTCTTGCAACCCCACCTGTACGAGCA
>Ga0105164_10002421_pt1 | contig 11533 bp, 12 predicted proteins | sample VDWuncwatermetaG_FD_89674 | JGI IMG/M metagenome (GOLD analysis project Ga0105164, IMG submission 89674) | Wastewater microbial communities from Netherlands to study Microbial Dark Matter (Phase II) - VDW unchlorinated drinking water | ecosystem: Environmental > Aquatic > Freshwater > Drinking...
ACGTTTAATGCGTTATGTAGTGCAGAAATATATATCAGAAAACAGAAAATTAACATTAATGGAAAACATTGCTAAAATAAATATTAAACATTAAATAAAATCTCAATAAAAAATTTGATATAAAAAATGGATAAAAGACAAGATTTAATCAAAAAGTGGAGTGATATAGACTGATTATTGGACTCTTGATTACCCTGTTGATTTTTTATGTTATACCCCAGAAGAGTTCGCCAGATTACAAAAACAATTTACAGTAGTAAGGGAAGCTGTAAAAAATGGCATTGAAATAAAATGAAGTTATTTAAAATTATAATCTCACTGTTGTTAACAGGTATCTATATCCCATATTCCTTTGCACAACTTGAATTATCAACCTCCACAAACAAACTTGGAGAGGCAACTCCAACTTATGGTTTTAATGTTGGAGACACATTAAGTTTAAACTATAACATAAAAAATCTTGGGAGAGAAGACGTAGGAGCCAAACTTGAAGTTTATGTTAAATTTCCTGATAATAATGAACATGAGTTAACTCCTTCAATTGTTTTAGCATTGAATAATGATTCTTGTTGTGGAGACCCAAAAATTAGAATAGGGAATAGTTGTGAAGGAGGAAGATATTCAATGAGATTCAAAAATGATTACTATTGCTGCAAAAAGCCTGCAAAAGTTCAAAGTCCATTACCCAATTGTCCTATTACAAATAATGTTGTTATTCCTCCAAATTATCCGCCAAATCCAACAGAATGGGCTGGCGGATTATTCAAATATACTTTTAGAAGCGATGATGGATTGCCAAGTGGAGAATATCAGATAAAAACAAAATTGGTAGAGCCAAATAATGAAAATGTTATTATTAAGGAGCATGTTGCGAGTTTCAATAAAAAAATTAACTTACCAACAACAACACTATCCTCTTGCCAAGAAATAACTCAAAGCGGGAATTATGTTTTGGATAGGGATATAAGGGCAACTGGAAACGGTTGTTTACATATCAATAATGTGGATAGTATTACTATTGATTGTAAAAATCATGCAATAATACTTGACATGGAAAATATACAATTGACAGAACAACGAAAGCCTCTTCTTGGTATGGAAAATGTCAAAAATTTTATTATTACTAATTGTATTATGAAGATCATCAATCCCAGCCAAGTTCCATCTACAATTATCATTTCGAATAGCAATGATGGTGTCATTTCGAGAAATACATTCTATGATCCAACTATAATATCTAGTGGCATAGATGATTTTAGCATACTTCTCGATCATACTTCAAACATAAAATTTAGTGATAATGTAGTATATTCCATCTATCAGCAACATTATTCAAATAATAATATAATAGAAAATAATATTTTATCACCTACATTAAAAACTCTAAAACAAATTAACGACCCAATTGATTTAGATCACGGAAGAGGGAATATCATACGTAATAACAAAATAAATGGAAAATGGGACGGCAGTGCAGTCTATTTACAAGTAGGTGCTGATGACGGAATTGTATTAACAGATGAATCCGATGACTTAATTGAAAAAAATAAAATTGAAAATAATTGGGATTGCGGTATCGAAACTGCAGGACTTATTACAAATACAAAAATTATTGGCAATAATATTAAAAATTCTGGTGTTTGTGGTATCGGTGCTTGGTATTACAACAGTTGGAAAGGAAACGAAGTTTCTGGTAATATTGTTGATATAGCACCTGTGCTTTTATCCCTTTTTAGAGATAGAGGGTTACGCCCTCAGGATGATTATGTATATTTCAAAGATAATATTTTCAATGGTAACAGATTCATTAATGCTAGACAGGGTTTAAATGCTAGGCCAGAGAGTTTATATTCATCTTGGATTGCCATGAATAATCTAGAAACTATACCTATAAATCCAGACATAACTCCTGGAGACCGACCAATTACCCCTAATGATGTTATAGTTGGCAATAATATCTTCACAAACAACGATTTCGGCGTAATTAAGCGAGCCCCATTTTTAATACCAGGGAGCATGATTGTTGATGGCGGCGGAAATATTTGCTCTGAGCCAACTATAGCGAATTATCCGTTAAAGGCTAATTATCCATTAAGATGTAGACAAACATCAACAAATCAACCAACAATAAGAACATAAATAAAATGTTATATACTTCAAAAAACTCAATAAACCAAAATCACCTTATCAGCTTTAGAGGAACTTGAGCGATAAGTATTTATTTAAATGAATTTTAACCTAACACAAAAGAGATGGGCAACAATGAAATTCAATCAAAATTTGAAAAAGGTCTTCAAAGACAAATAGTTATCATGCTGAAAAAGAATGGTATAGTTAAGGCAGGTTTATTCGGTTCTTATGCAAGAGGCGAAGCTACAAAAAGAAGCGATATAGATATTCTCATTAAGTTTGGAGCTGGAAAAAGTCTTTTGGATCTAACAAACTTAGAGTTGAAGCTTGAAAAAAAATTGGGAAAGAGAGTAGACCTTTTGACTTATGAATCGATAAATCCTTTGTTAAGGAAAAGAATTTTAAATGAGGAGGTCAAGTTATTGTGAAAAAAGATACAAGCATCTTTCTTAAACATATATTGGAAAGCATGGATAAAAAATAGAAAAATTTAAATATATGTTATACCACACCATATAGTATGGAAAGCCATATAGTAATCAATAAGATTACTAAATTCAGAAATTACATCATTAAACTAACGGGCTATAAATTCGAAAAGAGTGATAAAAATCCATTAGGCTTAAAATATTCATTTGTTTTGATTAAAGACCATGTAAGAATTTTAGGTTATGACAATCACGAAAATAAGCCACCGCATGTACATAAAGGCAGCAAAGAATACAATTATAATTTTAGTAATGTAGAAACCGCAATTAATGATTTTTACAAAGAGGTTAAAAATATAATTGAGACCAAGAGTGATTCAAATGGAACAAATAAAGATTAAAAAAATAAACGTTGTGATTGAGGATTTGGACACATTTTTTGATAAGTCCAAGAAAGAATTCAAAAAACTACAAGAAGGAAAACTGAAAAAATCAATTGACATCCTATCTTTAAGCGAAGACGAGTATAGAAATCTGTTTAGTAAGAAAAGGTTAGACATAATTAAGGCTTTGAGGCATAAAAAATTTATATCTATTTATGAACTTGCCAAGCAACTCCACAGAGCATATAAAAATGTTTATGATGATGTAAACTTGCTTTTAGAATTAGGAGTTATAGAAAAAACAGAAGATAAAAAAACACATAAAGATAATTATTATGTTGAATTTGATAAAATCAGTGTAGAGATACCTATCTTTAGTTGAGATAGAAATAAACCAATAAAACAATTATTTGAAAAATTTCAATATTATTAAACTAAAAATAAAATAGGATTTTTTATTATTAATAAAATTTTGTTTAATGGCAGAAACGTTAAATGCGTTGTGTAGGATAAAAAACATTGCAAAATACATTAAATTCACATTAATGAAAAACATTGCTAAAATAAATATTGAAGATAATATTCAAAACGCATAATTTAGATAATATATCAAATATTAAAAAAATTAAAAATAATAATAAATCATTGAGGTGATTTTAATGAAAAATTACAAGCAGATTTTTGATGAATTGATGAAAGAAACGAGCAAGATTATTGTAGGGCAAGAAAGCGTTATAGAGCAGATAATTGTTGCAATTTTGTGCGACGGGAATGCTTTGCTCGAAGGCTATCCAGGACTGGCAAAAACGTTGACAGTCAAAACTCTTGCTCAGTTGATGGATTTGAAGTTCAGCAGAATTCAGAATACGCCAGATTTAATGCCGTCTGATATTACAGGCACGTATATCATCGAGGAAGCATCCGGCAAACGACAATTCAAATTTCAACCTGGTCCGATTTTTGCAAACATTGTGCTGGCAGATGAAATCAACAGAGCAACTCCAAAGACGCAATCAGCTTTATTGGAAGCGATGCAGGAAAAACAAGTTACCTCTGGAAATAACACATTCAACCTAGAGCTGCCTTTCTTTGTGCTTGCAACGCAAAACTCAATCGAGCAGGAAGGAACGTATCCCTTGCCAGAGGCGCAAGCAGACAGGTTCTTGCTTAAGATAAGTGTTGATTATCCAAATTTTGAGCAGGAAATGCAGATAGTGGACAAATATTCTGCTGAAGTTAAGGATGAAAAATTAAAGGTTTTGTTGAACAAGAACCACCTGCTGACTTTGCAGGGACTGACAAGGCAGGTGCCTATTGCAAACGACATAAAGCAGAGGGCAGTGAAGATTATCAATACAACAAGATCCAACAAGGAGATTATTCAATTTGGCGCTTCTCCAAGAGCATCAATTGGATTGATTTTGGCGTCAAAAGCCCGAGCGCTCATACAAGGAAGGAATCATGTCAGCAATGACGATATAAACTTTCTTGCATATCCAATATTGCGGCATCGCATCATTCTAAATTTTGAGGCTGAGAGAAAAGGCATTTCAAAAGATGATGCAATAAAGCAAATCTTGGATAAGGTAAAGTAACTTTTATGCCAAAATTTGAATTATTTTAGGAGTATCTAAATTGAAAGTCGAATTTGATTTGGAAGAGGGAAATAATAATAAAGCAGATATAAGTAAAGAGGATATCAAACAAATTAGTAATACCTTTCAATCAATAACCAAATTGAATTTTAAAAAAATATTAATTGAATTAAACATTAAAAGACACGAGAGCGACTTTGTGATTTATTAATGAACGAATAGGTGAGGCTTAACGATATGGCAGAAAAGTTAAGCCGAGCACAAAAATTTGTTGCGAAGCAACGGATTGAAGATTTAAAAATCTTAAATAATAAATCCAAAAATTAAAATGATCGACACAGCATTTTTAGACCAGTTAACAAGATTTAACCTTGTTATCAACAAAAGAGTCACCTCTAATCTTACCGGGCCAAGAAAATCAATTGCTTCTGGAAGAGGTTTAACTTTCAAAGACTACAGAATATACGCCCCAGGAGATGATATCAGGCTAATAGATTGGAAAGTTTATGCAAGAACTGATGATTTATACATAAAAGCTTATGAAGAGGAAAGAAATCTTACAGTGCACATAATAATAGATGGCAGCGCTTCAATGGGTTTTGGAAAGCCGTTAAGCAAATTTGACTATGCTTCCATGATTGGGGTTGGAACAGCTTACCTTGCTATAAGGGACAATGAAAAATTCCAATTTTCCACTTTTGCAGACACTTTGGAAATTTTCCAGCCAAGAAGAGGCATGTCCCATCTTGCAGCAATGGTTCAGCATCTGAACTCGATAAAACCAAAAGGAAACTCAAAGCTTCGCGACACAGTGCTCCAATATAGGAAGGTTATAGGAACCAAATCAATGCTTGTGCTTGTATCTGATTTTCTTGTCAATATTGATGAAATAAGGGAAGCATTCTATTTATTGGGAAATCATGAGATAGAGATAATACAAGTCCTAGACAGAGTTGAGAAAGAGCTTAAGTATGAAGGCGACATGAAACTTGTAGACAGCGAAACAAAGGGCATGCTGCGGACTTTTATAAGCCCAAGGCTGAGAATGGATTACCAGCAGCATCTTGATAACCACTGCGCAAAAATAGAGGAAGTATGCAACAAGCTGAACATCGATTACAATCTTGCAATAACTGATACTCCTATATTTGATACTTTCTATAAGATTTTGGAAGGATAAATAATACAATTTTAAAAAACATCACATATCAAAAATATTATTATAGTCCTCCTGGCGTCATTATCTTAAATACACCCTCTGGATCAGCAACGCACCCGAAGAATGCAAGTAAAAGTAGCACAATTAATGTAATAATCAGCCATTTAAGTGTGATGTTCTTTTTCAGTTTAAAATATTGAATCATTATAATAGAGATGATAATAAATCCATCAAAAGTAAACATTATTAATTCCATTTGTCTTGCGCTTGGCACTGGACTAATGTAGTAAGCAAGGTAGTATTTATAATAAAACTTAGATAAGTAAAATTGCAGACCAGTGGGCATAAATACCAGTATAAGGAAAAAAATATGTGCACTAGCATCAATAAACTGAGAGAACGTTCCTTTACCATTTATAGATAGAAGCTGAATTGTAGCGAGAAAAGCGAGCACAACATAAAACACCGGAAAAAACCACCATTTTGTTGTTAGTTTCCAAAACCAATGCAATTGAGAATCATCGACTTGTACCTTAGATGCGTTTTCTGAAATTTGTTTAGCCATCATTTTCTTTTTAATACGGAACCTTTAGAGTTATTTCCTTAATTTTTTTATAATCATCAACGTTTCTTGTGATTAATTTGGCTTTCATAAAAAAAGCTGTTGCTGCTATGACTGCATCTGCAAATGCTGTTCCGTATTCACGCCTAAAATCTCCAGCTTTAACAGCTATTCTGTTATCAACGGGAATTTTTGAAAATTGGGATAGTATCTCGATAATCTCTGCCTTTTTTTCAATTCTTTTGCACTCTTTCCCACTAATCAGCTCAACTTCCGTAATAGCAGAATAATAAACTGTATTATCTTCTTTGTTTAATTCCTTGAAGTATTTTTCAGCTTTTTCAAAGCCCCTCAACAAGTCAACAAATATATCGGTATCAAGAACAAGATTAATATTCATAAGCGTAACCTTTTAGCTCTTTTTTCCCACTCCTTTCTTATATCTTTAACATATTTGACAGAATCCCTTATGCCTGCATTTTTCCAGCTGCCAAAGGCCCTCTTAAAAATATCTTCATCAAATTTTTTCATCTTTATTTCACCATTTTCCATAGTTATAACTATCTTATCGCCTTCTTGTATCTTTGCCTGCTCCCTTATATCTCGAGGTACAGTTATTTGATAGTTTCTTGTTACTTTTGTTAATGACATAGTATGATGATAGTAGTAAAACCTAGTATTTAAAATTAGTCTTTTTAAAAGATACTGGAAGGATGAAACTCAGTTATTCGTAAGAGTGTTTGATATTTAGTTTTATAATAAGTTAGGGATCTTATATGCAGTACATCCCTCTTTCAGCTTTAACCATCTTTGAGTATAAGTCAAGACCGAAGTTCCTATTTTGCTCATGAAAAATTTGCAGGTATCGACGGAAATTAATAATCCTGCTTCCAATAATCACGTCCTTATTTGCGCTATTAAAATTAAACTCAACAACTCTCCTGAAGTTTTTGCTGCTTATTTTTCTGGCGTAATCAACGACCTTTGAAGAGTAAGTTGGCCTTCCAGCATACATATTTAATGCACGATGCCATGAGCGATTTCTGTGGTTTTGGCTTAAGTATAAATCGCATAGTATCCTTGCAGCCGCATCAATGTTTTTTATAGGATGAAATCTATCATCATACCTTATTAATTTTCTTAAATCACCACCTGCCTCTTGAATAGCTCTTCTAAGTAGTTTACCTTGCTCATAATCCACTAGTTTTGTTGATGGTGATATCAATCGTAATCCGTATTGTGTAGAAGCCCTTGGTTGCATGTGGATTAAACCAGCTCCCCCATCACCACTAGCATTAGGTTGTGTAGGATCACCCTCAGATTCTGCACAGACCATACCTAAAAGACAACGTCTCGGTATTCTATATCGATTTTCTACAGCTTCTGTTATGTTACTCCAACGTAAGGCTCTTTGAACCCGTCCAATTTCTGTAACGCTGTCAGGTAGACTTATGCCTGCAAGATTTTGTTCCTTAACAATTTGTTTGTATGTTACATGAGGTAATGGAATCTTAGAATAATCTATCTTTGTTGTATTTTGTTGCCTTACTTCCATTCTTGCATGTGCTTCATCAGGCAAAAAAATTCCTGGATTTGCTAATGCCCCAATTAATGCAATTAATACAGTTCTTCTATTTTGATCTCTAGGTTCTTCTGGTAATCCTACAAGTGTTTCTAATCCTTCCATTCTAATGTAAGAACGTAGGTTGGTATTAAAAACCTTTCTATTTTTTATGTTTTGATAGTAGTAACAAAACTTACCCACCAACCTTAAACTTATAATCATACTTTGGTGAGTTTGCAGCAATTAATTTTAGCTGATTGATTCTTTTCTTTATTTCTTCTTTGTTTTTATGCCCAAGCTCAACTGCTTTTTCATAATTCTTGATTGCATTCTCAAAATCTCCTTTTTTATCAAGCGCAATGCCAAGATTATAGAAACCTATTGTATTTTTTGGGTTTAATTTGATAGAAATTTCCAGCATCTGCACAGCTGATTCATAATTTCCCTTTTTTTCCAAAACAGCTCCCAAGTTATTATATATAGTATATTTATTTGGATTTAGAGCCACAGCTTTAACTAAATTATTATATGCTTCATCAAGCATGCCTTTTTTAAAATAGCAAACTCCAAGATTTTGAAATGCCTCGATGAATTCCTTTATTCTAAGTGAATTTGTGTAGGATTGTATGGCATTATCCATCTCGCCTTTTTTTTCGTATATAACTCCCATCTCAAATAATGCCAGATTATGATTTTGATTTAATTCAATTGCAGTTTTAAATGAGCTTATTGCTTCATCAAAATTATTATTTTCTTTGTACAAAACACCCAATTCATAGTACGACGAAGCATCTTGATTTAGCTCTGCTTTCTTTTTGCAAAGCTCAAGATAAAATTGTTTTTTCTTTTTTTCAAGAATCGGATTTGCATTTCCATAGTGATGCACCGATATATTTGTTGCTGAAATTTTTCCATTGTTGTTTGCAATTGAGTGTTCAACAAGTTCATGAACTATACCTTCAAATTTGTAGCCTTTTCTATTTCTGAACAGCCTAACAATAGATGAGCCGTACCATCCGGCATAAGTGTTGCTGGCTATTCCGTGCTCCTCATTGACAAATCCTTTAATCGACGAATTATTTGTATAATTTTTTTGAATGAATAGAAATGCATCAGCTTCTTTATCATTTATTAAATCTTTTATTTTGTTTTTTCCTTCTTCATCCAAAACTTCGTCTGCATCCATTACAAGTATCCAGTCTTTTGTTGCATGCTTTATGCTTTCGTTCCTTGCAGCGCTGAAGTCATCAACCCAATTGAAATCAAAAAATTTCAACGCATTATTTGACTTGCTTTGAAATTTTTTGCATATTTCTTTTGTTTTATCAGTGCTTCCTGTGTCGACAATTACGATTTCATCAACAATGTCCTTAACACTATTCAAGCATTGCTCTAGAAATTTCTCTTCGTTTTTTGTTATCATGCATAATGAAAGTGCGGGATTTGTCATATTTTTTGATTAATTGCTTTATGTTTAAATTTTTATTGAAATATTTATTATTTCCATATACAAACATGCATACTGTATAATACTATAATATATATTTTTGAATATATGATAATACCAAAAGCTTTAAATATGGATAATAATAATATTCATTACAATATTATACAAAATAAAAAAAGAAAAAACACTTGGAGGTGTTTATAAGATGAGATTTCAAAAAGCTATAAAGAGGATAATTTCATTAGGCACAGGAGCACTTATGCTCTCATCAGTTTATGCAGCAGCAGATTTAGCTAATTACCCTGCACCATTTGTACAGAATGGAAGGTTCAGCGGAGTTCTAGTTGTTGGAGATAGGGCAGCTGCAGAAGATGTTATAGGAATTTCTGATATAGTTGCAAGTTTGCAGTTCGCAGCAACAAAGAAAGTAACTACAACAGGAACAGCAGGAGCAGTAGCAGTTACAGGCGATGCTTACAAAATCGGCGGCTCTAAAAAATTAGCACTTACAGAAGACCTAACAACTAGTGTCCTAGCACCAATGACAATAAGAAACGCATCAGTGACCTTACTAGGAGGTACTGGAGGAGAGCTTAAGGCATTGGCATCAGGAACAGCAAGAAATGGTAAAGGAGATGCGCCATACAATCAATATCTGCACCTTTTAGGTCCAGGAACAAGCGGAAATTCAGGTTTTGTTAAATATACACAAAATAGTGGTGATACAACAGCTGATTTTCTATACTTTAAATCTGGGCATGAGATTGGAAGATATGTACTTGAATTCACAACTGCGCTGCAGAGTAATGTTGATGACAGCACAGGCGCTACAAGTACAACAGGTACTTTCCTTGATAATTTCCGAAATACAGATTTAAATTTATTTGGAAAGACTTATTCAATAGTGCTTGCAAAAAGAAGCACAACAAATGGAAACAGCATAGAGCTGACCCTTATGGGTGGAGCTGCTAAAGACACGCTAACTGAAAAACAGACAAAAACATATACTGTAAATGGCAAGGACTATGAAGTTACATTAAGTTATGTAGATTCAACTTCTGCACAGCTTACTGTGAATGGACAATCATCAAGAAAGTTGAACAAAGGAGATACTGACAAGCTAGCTGACGGAACAGTTGTTGGAATTTCAGAAATTTTGTTCCAGAATTTCGCAGGAGGTATCCATAGCGCAACTTTCTTCATTGGAGCGCAAAAGGTTGAGTTGAAAGACACTGCAACCACCGACCTTGTATCATCTAACAACCTTAAGGTTGATGATATTTCAATTACAAATGCGCCAGTTATTATTGAGGGAACAGACGATAATTCAACTGTTAAAATAAACAGGATTACAGTTAACATGACTGCTGATGACAATTTTTATGTGCCAGCAGGAGGAATGTTAAGTGCTAACCCTGACCTGAGAAAACCTCAAGTTATGTTTACCCAAAACTGGGATATTCAATACCAAGGTTTAAGACAGGTACCAACAGAGCAAATTAAACTTGACTCATCAAGTGATAATCAGTATACACTACAATTCTCTGATGGAGATGGCAATAAAGTAAGACTGCCAATTGCAAGAGCACCAACTGGAGCCCAATTAACGATGGGCGACTCAAACAATAGGGCTTTCATAAATGTAGAGACTGGTCAAAATATATCAAAAGATGACTACTTTATTGTAACTGATAGCACACAAAGAAGAGGAGAAAGAAAAACTTATGCATTGCAATACAAGGGAGCTGATAAGTCAAGTTCAGATAACCACGTGTTAAGATTTAGAAATTTGGGAACAGGCGATACAATAGAGCAAGCTTATACTCCAGCTGCTAATGGAGCCGCGTTAGCCACATTGAAATTAGGCGGAGCAAGTTATAATATCGTCAACTCAAGTGGTTCTACAGATATTGCAACTACAAACGATTTTAACATTGGCGTAGATATGAATGGAGATGGTGCATTGTCTACTGTAACCAATGATGCTACCAATATTACGACAAAGTTCGGTGCAGAGATAGGATTGACAAATGCGACCGGTGGTAATGGAATTATGTTATCCATAAAGACACCTGACTCAAACAGAGATGGAAACGCTATAGACGCGATTGATCAAGTTCTGGCTACTGATTTTGTGGTAAACATTACAGCTGCATCAAGTAAGGTTCAACATTCCACGCAAAACGGATTTACTGCAGCTCAAGGTGGAAATGGAATTAACCTAAGAACACCAAGTGGAACAACCAATGTAGCATATGGTTACAC
>Ga0105164_10002422_pt1 | contig 11533 bp, 11 predicted proteins | sample VDWuncwatermetaG_FD_89674 | JGI IMG/M metagenome (GOLD analysis project Ga0105164, IMG submission 89674) | Wastewater microbial communities from Netherlands to study Microbial Dark Matter (Phase II) - VDW unchlorinated drinking water | ecosystem: Environmental > Aquatic > Freshwater > Drinking...
ACCCGCGATCACTTGTGTTCATGCCAGTGGTGATCTGCAAGGCAGCGAACGCTGCTCTAGAGCCATCCTTCAAGGACTCGCCGAACTTGAAACTCTACGACCCGGGAACAGCATAACCATCAGTGCACAAGCCGATTTTCCAGAGTTCGTTCGTACCTTCAAAAAAATTATTCCGAAATTGCAATAGCAACTTGCAATCTTCCAACGGACCGCTAAACAGAGTTGCACTGGAGAAAATTACGGGGCCTGGCAAATATAGTTTTTTCTCACTGATTCCAATAATTCTAAGGCGGTGCATTCAGCTCCCGTGGATGCTAATACGGCCATAGAGCCGGGCGGGCAAGTGCAGGCACCCGTTTTCGGATTAGCCACCAAGCAAGAATTCAAGCGATCCCCAATGCCAGGTTCGTCGCCGCAAGTAGAATAAGAACCGTACTGCGGCGGGTTCGGAGATGGAGTGGGGCTCGGAGTCGGTGTTGGTGTGGGCTGTTGTCCCGGCAACAAGACTTGCACTTGCAACTGAATTGAAGCGCCCGATGAGTCAGCGATCCTGAATAGCGCGATCTCGGGACTCGCTGGAGCTTGATAAACTGCTCCATTAAGAGCACCATTGCCAGAAACTTTGAAGTAAGAGTAAACCCCGGTACCGCCGAAGGCCGCAAGAGTAATCGGGGCTCCGACAACCGCTGGATTTGCCGAATAGACGCCTGTGAGGGGTGCTGGAGTCGGTGCAGCAAAGGCAAGCTGCCCCTTTTGCGAGGATACAGTTTGTCCACCTGGTAGAGTTTCACTGCAGTTCTGAAAGGCAACGACAAACAATCCGAAACTCAGGATGAGCGACCTAGCCATCAGACTGCTGACTTTCTTTGCTCCCGGCATATCCCCCCCAATTCGCAGAACCCGCTAATTGCGACCATGGACCAGTCAACTATCCTTTCGGCGAATCTGACTCGAAACTAAACGTCCCACACTCAATTCTCAGACTGAGACGTCGGACAGCAAAAAACTGGTTCATGCTCGCCAGGCGATGTTAGCTCCGACGGTTGAACGCAACCTTTTTGGTGACTCAAAGAACTTCGTCTCCTAAAATCGGCACAAAAGATCTTTAACGAAGGATGATTTTTTGCGTCGACACTTTACCAGTTCGTTTGTTCTTCTAGTGCTTGGTTTAATCCTCGCTGGCGTTCTCGGATGGATTTGGCGGCCCGAGCATCCCATCCATGGAGCCATCAGCGCTGTCATTCTCTGTGGTATGCTTTGTATGCTAGAGATCTCAATCTCGTTCGACAACGCCCTCGTCAATGCCACTGTCGTGAAGAGAATGAATGATAAGTGGCGGCATCGCTTCTTGACCTGGGGTATGCTTATTGCGGTCTTCGGCATGCGCATCGTATTTCCTCTGCTGATCGTTGGCGTTATCGCTTGGATCGGTCCAATCGAAGCCCTGGTGATGGCACTTCGTGAACCACAACGCTATGCCGAGATTATGCGATCGGTCCATACGCCGGTGGTTGGTTTCGGCGGCGCCTTTCTTCTCATGGTTGCGCTCAAACACTTTATCAATCATGATAAGAGCGATCATTGGATCGACCCGATTGAAAAGGTTCTTGCGAAGCTCGGTCGCTTCCCCGGCGTCGATGTTCTGATCACACTTTTGGTCATCGGAGCGATTGGCGCTGTCCTCCATGCTCGACAGGAAACCGAGCACGCCTACCACTTTTGGGTAGCTGCCGCCATTGGCCTCGTGACTCACCTTGCAGTCAGCGGACTCAGCTCGCTTCTCACCAAGGGTGATCACGGGAAATCCGGGAATTTGCCGCGCGCCGGAGCCAGTTTGTTTATCTACCTTGAAATTCAAGATGCGTCGTTTAGCTTTGACAGTGTTGTCGGTGCTTTTGCTGTAACCGATAATTTATTTTTCATAGCCATCGGACTAGGCATTGGCGCAATGTTTGTGAGGTCGCTCACTCTCTTCCTTGTCGAACACGGAACTATGAGTCGTTATCGCTACATTGAGCCGGGAGCGTTTTATGCGATTGGCGCTCTAGCGATGACAATGTTACTGAGCGCGATTCATGAAATGGGCGAACTGGTTCCCGGACTATTGAGTATGGGGATTATTGTGATTTCGCTTATCGCTTCAATACGGCATAATCGACAAATGGGGCGCTAGGTAATTTGTTTTATTTCGCTTACCGCAAGATGGCAGCACACAAAGGGTGGGACCTAAGAGGCCTGATAAGCACTTTTACAGATTCCGAGGCATTAAGTAATCCAGCTAAGGCACGACTGACAATCTCGGAGTTTTCCAATTTTTCAACAACTCGCTCGGCAGCATTGTAAAACTCTTGATCCCGAAAGTTAGCGACCACACCGAACGCACCGTAAACCGCGAGAATCGACATGCCGATCAAATTCACTTCAGGAACGAAGAGCAGCGGCCCCACAGCCATCAAGAATATTCGATTTGCGTAACCCATCAAACGAACAATCCTTTCAGTTTCCAAAGTTGGGCTTCTTTCCATCATACGGGCAAAAGCCATATCCCAAGTCGAGCCCGACAAAACATTAGATGCGGTCATCGTCATCAGATCCGCAAGAGCCGCGGCACTACCAAAGGTCCTGGCAAGGTCACCGAGATTTAGCGCCAAACTCAAAGTACTGTTGGTGGCAAAATGATACATGAATGCGGCGTTGGTTTTTCCGACCTCTCCGGCGCCCTTCAAAAAGGTAGGATTCTTGACCCCTAAGCGCTCCGCCCAGTCTCGCCCTATACGCTTTCCGCCATTGAGATAGTCGAGCATCAATGGTTGAAACTTGACGGTTAATACCATGAGAAAGGCGACGACCAACGACGCCGCCGTTGCTGGCTCTATCGCGAATGAAATATAGAGCATGGTCGATGCTATTCCAGTTCCCGCAACCGCCACCCATGTGCCAGCACGCTTGACGCCATCTAAACTGAACTGACCCTTTATGCCACTCCCTTTTTTCACTTTATATGCGACGAGCTTTCCCGGCTCCGTAGTCGCCGCTTGACGCTCGAGTTCTGGGGCAAAGCTCTCATCTCCTTGGTAAACAACTGTTGTCGGATCAGCCCCCTTTCGGGCCACTTGAGTCGACATTCTCTTTATGAAATCGCCCTCATGCTCGACCGGCACGCTCACGATGGAAATCGTCATTGTATCTGGCGTACTCGCATCAACACTTTGCCGTTGGGACTTGAACTGATAGGAAAAAGCTGGCCAGTGATAGGTCAACGCGGGTGTGGCATCAAACGAGAACTCAGACTTTGCGTCCGAAGCGGGTGACGTTAAAACAATAGACAATGCCAACAAAACTCGGCCCAATTTATGGGTACAATCGACGGCAGAACTCAGCAAATGCCCAAACACGCTATTACCTTCATTCCTCGATCCTCGCAGCAGCACCGATTTGGTTTTGTTGTACCCGCTGTATTTAGGACTGCAACATTCGCACCGCTAACCCCGTAAGCTAACCCCGTAAACTTGGCGTCAGTCCTCACGTTTCTGTCTATATTATTGACATTACTTACATATTTTCTAGAGATAGATCTTGCCAATGTTCGCTGAGCGAACGCAAACTTCGAAGAAACCCAAACTGACCTGGAGTTTCGGACAAGGCGTAGGCAGATTGTGCAGACACTTAAGCGCTTCCGCTCAAGGGAACGCCCAATCATAGGAGTTTTGAAATGAAAACACTTTTTTTGACCCTCGCACTTATGGCAGTGACTTCCATTGCTCACGCTAGGCCCCTTGATACCCCCGATCGCGCACTCGCCTTGCAGAAGAAGCTCACACCAAAAGTCCTGACCATAGAGGGCGTGAATGGAATAGGCATCATCGGCTGTAATCCGCGAACCGGTGAAACCGAGGTCGCTGACGACTTTGTCCACTGCGTGGTGATTTACACAATCACCGAGGATACGGCTCTTAAAGTCAAAAAGCTCTTCCCGACCGGACAGAAAGTGAAAGGCGTATTTGTGGTCACTGAAGTGATCGGTGAAATAGAACCGAGGCCACGAATAACTGGCGGAAATTAGTGAGTCCCTTTGACTCACTTCTCGAACATGACGATTACCGTGGGTTCTTAACTGAAGCCTTACGGATTAGATATCGGAAGTCGGGCCGAGTAAATCTCTCCGACTTCTCGAGAAGGGCGGGCTTTGCATCACGGAGCTACATGAGCGAACTGGTAACTGGACGCAAAGGACTTTCCCGCGATTCCGTTCGCCGAATCAAAGAGGCACTCCGACTCCCCAAGGCGTATGCGCGCCTCTTTGATCTTCTTGCCTTATATGGCGAGCCACAGTTGCGCTCTCGACAGATGGAGGCACATGCGATTCAACAGAAAATTGTGAATTTGCGCGATGACCTTAAGAAACTCAATGACCAGACAATAAATATTCGCAATCAGCGCCGCGTAGTCGGCCAGCCAGAACTCTTTCAAACCTTTGCAGCGTTGGGTTCGCGAAAAATAGGCGCTAGCCTCATTGAGATACGACAGCGCACCGGAATCGACGAGGCGACTATCCGTACTTGCCTCAGCATCCTGGAAAACGAAGGAATCATCGAGAAACTCTCTGAGCGCTACCACGTGATCGTCTCTCAGGTAGACCTCTTCGGCCTCAACGGCAGCGATGGTCTTGACGGCTTGATATTCCGTACATGTGGCGACATCCAAGATCGTCGTAAGGAGATTCTCGCGGACAAACACAATCTCGTATTCTACTCATGTTTCTCTGTTAAACAAAGTCAGCTCGATGTAATACGCGAGCGAATACGTGATGCCATTTTCAACGTACTTGACGACGTACAAGACGATGATGGCGATCATGTCATGCAGTTCTTCTTCGCAGGCTATGGTGCCGAGCGAACTAAAACCCCGACCTCAGACTGAACGCGGCTGCACCTACACCACCATCCACAGAGTTTCAAGATGCCCGGAGATACGACCGAGCAAACGATCACCGCTCTTCATCGGCCCTACGCCTGCTGGCGTACCGGTCAAGAGCCAATCACCATCCTCGACTGGAAAATGCTTACATAGGTAATCTCGAAGGATCGAGGGCGAGAAAACCAAATCCCTCAATGCACCTTTTTGCTTAAGAGTTCCATTTACCTCAAGCTCAATCGACAACTGCTCGATCTCTCCCAAGCTTTCAAGCCTTTTAAACGGCGAGATCGGGCACGCGCCTTGAAATGATTTCGCGATGGTCCACGGCGTGCCTTTTGCCTTAGCTTCGCTTTGCAGTTTGCGCTCCGTGAGGTCGAGAGCCAAGGCAAACTCGGAGAACTCGAGACGGTGATCAAACTTCAGGGCGAGCTCCACTTCATAGTGAACCTCAGTCACCCATGATGGCAGCACGATTTCCCTTCCGGGATTCGCACAACCACCTGATTTCAGAAAAATCATCGGTTGCGAAGGCAGTTCTGCCTTCATTTCGAGGGCATGATTGACGTAGTTGCGACCTACAGCCCAAATGTTTCTTGGATTCTTCATTACTTTTAAGTACCAGAAAGCTAGGTTTTGGCCAAAGCCGATTTGACCCATGCACCGAGTCTAGTTCATACTGCCGGGCAAACCGCACAGGAAAGAGGCAGCCATGTCAGAGAACGATCTAAAGGCAGAAATCGAACGACTCAAGGCAGAGAATGAGTCTCTAAAGAAACCCAGCGCACGAGGCACGCTATCGATGAAGGTAAGCGAAAAAGGCGCCCTTTCGATATATGGAATGGGCCGCTTTCCGGTGACGCTCTACAAAGAACAATGGCTGAAACTCCTTGGTATCGCCGACGAGATCAAAAAGTTCATCGCCGACAATGACGCAAGATTAAAAACCAAAGAGTAATTGCCTTATGTTACGCACAAAAGTCATTTCCCTTAATGCCGGAGGCCCTGAGACGCTTGAGTGGAACAGCCAAAGCGTTGTTTCCTCGATGAGAAAAAAGCAGATTCAGGGCAGTCTAAAAGTGCGCTTCGATGGTGTTGATGGAGATAGCTTTGCCAATAACAAGCTTCATGGCCTTGCCCATAGTGCCGTTTATATCTATGGCCTAAGTTCGATTCGCGATTATTTGTCTCGACTGGGTCTTAATAGCTACGAGCCCGGCGCTCTCGGCGAGAACCTTACCGTTGAACACCTAGATGAGTCAGAGATCAGCGCGGGTGACGTTTTTGAAGTGGGCAGTGTCACGTTAGAAGCTTCTTTCCCACGAATCCCTTGCTCAAAGCTCAATATTCGCATGCAGCACCCTGAGGGCCAAAAACAAATGATCGCGTGCGGCCGTAGCGGTGTTTATTTTCGAGTATTGGTTCCTGGAGAAATTGCCCCGGGGTCAGATCTCGTTTGCGTACGCAAGGCCGATGTTAACGTACCTATCACCGAACTCTACGCTCGTATCGCCTGCGGCAAAGGTTGGAATGAACCGTACCGAATCAAAGAGGTTTTGCAAAACCGCTCCCTACCCGAAAAACTCGTCTCCGACCTCACAAAGCGCCTCAACCCAGGCTGAGCGGAGGTTGATCGAGGCTGGGCCAGTTTAGGAGCGATGGCGGAACATACGCTATTATAGGTTGTCACTTGTTCTTGCGCGAAGACTTGGTTTCACCATTTGCGATTTTTTTTCGTGGCGTTTGCTTTGCAAGTCGCACGATCTTGCGGGTCAGTTGTGCAAAATCTAGAATAGATGGACTACTGCTGTTGGTGTAGCTAAATTTCTTGCCATCGCTCACCTTCGAACCAGATTTCATTGCGCGCTTACGCAGAGGTGCCGCTTCAACCACCACTGCCCGGGGCAACGAGTGTTTTCCGGTAATGGAATTCTCGATGGAGACAGAAATATCGTTGAGCGCTTGAACCTCACTAAAGAGCACCCCAGATGTAGAACTCGCACTACTCGCAACGCGGCTATTGACCTCCGCTGTTGTATTCAGCTCGGTCATGGCCCGGTTTGTCTGTGTAACACCCAGCTCTTGTTCTCGAGTCGCTAGCGTAATGTTGCCGACTTGCCCAGAAATATTGTTAATGTCTTTTGCGATGTCACTAAAACCTTTCAGCGCCTTCTCCGTGACATTTCGACCAATCGCAACTCGCTCTGTATTGCTCACAACAATATCATTCACTTGTCTTTCTGAGTCCTGCAGAAGAGCGCCGATTTCCTCCGCAGCCATACCCGACATCTTCGCAAGACTGCCGACTTCACCTGCCACCACCGAAAAACCAGCGCCATGGCGCCCCGCTCGCGAAGCCTCAATGGAGGCATTGAAGGCAAGCACTTGTGTCTTAAACACGATTTCGTTAATGACTTGGGTTTTGGCATTGATCTCTTGAATGATATCAACAATCCTGTGTAATTGCTCGTTGGAATGATGAACCGAAGTCATTGCCTCCGACATCTGGAACATGACAGCCATGCCTTCAGTGGCCTTTTGGGTCACAGTCCCAACTACTTCTTTCGACTGCTGAGCGAACATGGACGTTTGCGCCAACATACTCGACATTTCTGCCATTGCCGCGGTTGTTTCTTGCACAACCTCAGCTTGTTGACTGACTCCATGAGAAAGAGCATCCGAAAACTTCGACATATTGCTCGAGGTGTTCGATAGTACGCTCGTAGTTTTTGAAAGACGGTTGAGACTGGCAAGAAGCGGTCTGACAATTCCGCGCGAAACCAAAAAGATAGCGAGCGACAACAACAACTGGGTAAGAACAAGACAGAGGACCCCCAATTTAAACGTGCCCCAAAACGCCTGGTTAATTCGATCATGTTTGTAACCGACCACCACTTTACCGACTTTATTTCGCTTAAGATCATAGACGTCTTTTACAACCGTTGTTAGTTCAGAACTCTCAGTAATGTGGCTTGCCTCCGTAAGGGGCTTACCATCGTTGTCAAGATAAGAAACAAATGCAAAATCCGGATCTGCAGACACCACTCGCTCGAAATTTGCCAGCGACTCCAGATCATAATTTGAAACATAGGTCTGACCCATGGACTGGAGAAAGTTGGCGAAGCCATCGGCTTTTGAACGCATGGCGCTTTCTATCGCGTTCTGAGCCATGATGACCATGGCCGCACAAAGCAAAACCAACAAGGTGAACGAAATGATATTCACTGGCCAAAGCAATCGTCCGAGAAGCGACCTATTGCCCAATGAAAGACGAAAATACTGAGACATCGATGAGCCTCTCCAAGCATTTACTTGATCGGCCAGAGTTCCGTTGTATATTACTTGACCAAGGTCGAAATCACGATCGAGACCTATTCCAAACGGGCGATTTCGCCCAAGGCATGAGAAAAGATCTTTTCAAACTCACTCCACGCCTCTGCCGTGCACTGACCCGCCTTCAGTTCATTGTCCAGACGTGTGGCAATAGAGTGCAGCTTCATAGCCCCAAGGTTTCCTGCCGTGCCCTTAAGCTTATGCACAAGCCTTTCGGCCGTACCGAACTGCTGAGACTCAACTGCCATTTTGATTTGCGAAAGACTATCGATATTGTGATTACAAAAGCGTTTCAATAAGTGAATCATTGCTCGTTCATCATTCATAATTCGACGCAAATTGGTCAAATCGAATCCCTCGAGTGCGACAACTGTCGCGGTAGACCCCAGCGCCTTGCTCTCAGTCACTGCCGAAGCACGTGTCGCCCGCGCCGCGTCCTTTGGCGCACTCAGTGCTCGGTCGTCTTCCCGCTCAGAACTGGTCCAATAGGTAAGTTTGCTCACCAGTTCATCCAGATCGATAGGCTTGGGTATAAAATCATTCATTCCGCTGCTATAACAACGATCGCGATCCTCAGACGTCACCGCCGCCGTTAGAGCCAAAATCGGTAACTGCCGAAAGCGATCAAGCTTGCGAATCGCTCGAGTTGCCTCAACTCCCCCCATATCCGGCATATGCATATCCATAAGGACTGCATCAAAGTGGCGTTTTTCAATTAGTGCTAGCACATCTGCCCCAGTGCTTGTCAGACTCACCGTGGCTCCTGACATGCGCAAAAACTTTTCAACTACTTCTTGGTTGAGAAGATCGTCTTCCGCAACTAGAATGTGTTTACCTCGAAGGCGCTGCCCGTTTGACGCCAGATCTGGCATACTTTCGGACTTGGGCGGTCCGGCACGATTAATCTCCGAACTAAACGGAAGATCAAACCAAACTTCAAAAGAAAAGGTGGAACCACTGCCAAGTACGCTCTCAATCTTGAACTCACTTTCCATCAACTGCAAAAGTTTCTTGCTAATTGCCAGCCCTAATCCGGATCCGCCAAAGCGCCGTGTGGAGCTTGCATCCAATTGACTGAATGCTTGAAATAGTTGCTGTAGTTTTTCTTTGGGGATGCCAATGCCCGTGTCCATAACACTAAAGAGCACTTTGACCCTGGAGGCCGCTAGGGTCTTCATTTGTACTTTGAGAGTAACCTTTCCTCGCTCCGTAAACTTAACGGCATTACTTAAAAGATTCGACAGGATCTGGCTGAGGCGATGCGAGTCCCCTATAACCGCTAAAGGTGCATCGGGGCCGACTACCGCCTCAAAGTTAAGTCCCTTTTCTCGAGCGTTCGCCAAAAATAAACTCTGTAGTTGCTCAACCAGGTTTCTGAGGCTAAAGGGCGTTCTCTCGATAACTACCTTGCCGGCCTCTACCTTCGAAAAATCAAGTACATCATTCAAAATATGAAGCAGGTTTTTCGAAGCTAAAAGAATCTTCTCGAGCGAAACCACACGGTCGCTCACAGATGCCTCTGGACTCAGAGCCAATTGCGACAAACCAATAATCGCATTCATTGGCGTCCGGATTTCGTGACTCATATTGGCCAGAAAATTGGCCTTAACTTTGGCCGTTTCTTCTGCAAGTTCGCGAGCCCTACGCATTTCCGTTACATCATAAAACCAACTCAGAACGCAATCCATGCCTTGAAATTTTATTTTCAAAAACGTCGCCTGCGTCCAGCGCTTTTCACCAGAAAACGAACTCAGCTGAACCAGGATATTGGCAATATTCTCATCGCTCCGAAGTCTCTTGATGATCAAGTCAAATTCAGTCGGATCACTAAAGAAAGCTTTGGGATGAGCCGTGCTGACTAGGGTCTCCTTGAGACTCAGTAGCTGCGTGTATTGGTTGTTTGTAAACAGGATTTTATAATCACCAAAGGTGAATATCGCGACAGCGATCGGACTGGTTTCCAACAGGAGCCGGAACTGATCCTCGGTTTTGACCCGATCTCTGATCTGATCGTTCAACAACCTCTCCTTCTGTCGCAACATCTCCAGCGCAACCGCCATATCGGCGCGAATCGCTTGCTCACTCTCCAGCAAACGGTTCACCTCATCTTCAACCGATCGAGTCGATGGCGTCACCATGAACTCATCATAGGCATCGCCCTGAGCGACAAACGAAGTCTGCGTCGCCCAACAGTTAGTTCCGAAAAGTTTTGAACAAAGGCCCGCAAACTTACCTGCCAAAAGACCGCTTCCCCAGGAGACTCCGAGGGCCTTTTGGTACGTGCCTTCCCAGTTATTGTAGGCCCGAAAAATACAGACCCTCTTTGCCTGATCATAGGTGATGAGCTGCCAATTTCCCCACCCAGCAACTGTGGCGATTGAATGCAGTGCCTCGAATCCTTCACGAAAATCGTCATGACTTGCAATCACTAGCCAGTCAGACTCCACGCTTTTACGTCCCTCTGACTGCAGAGCTAAACTGAATTGCTCCGGGCCCACCATGGCAGCAATCCCTGACATCAATCCAGCCAGAGTAGAATCCACCCACAACATCGCCACTGGCATATTGCTGAACAAGCAGGTGCCGGCCCCAGTGTTCCAGCGAATGTCCACGCCCTCCACCACGATACCATCTTGGCAAGGCTCTATTTTACTAAACGGAGAAGGGACTGAGACGGAATTTTGCAAGCGATTTCCTGGGAGGTCTGCCATTTTCACATCTCAACAGGAAATCCTTTTCATTGCAACCAACGTGATCGCCAAAGGTGAGGCAAAACAGGCCTCTTTTTTCACTCAAGGCTCTTGCAACTCGTTACACAATCTTCGTGCTCTATCGTGATTCGTGGTGCCAAACATTTTGCGGACTTGAGATGTCTAACAATTCCATATTGCTCGGTCGACGGCGTTCGCTCGACGCCATCAAATTTGCTTAAACAAGCCTGCTTTGCATGACGCATGAAGAGATCAGACATAAGACCGCCCTTCGCCAAGTATTCGCTAGCGACGTAGCGATTGATACCGAGATGTTCTTGGCTCGAACTACTCTGAATAAACACGAAGTTGAAGTTACGATTCGAGAGCGACGCACATTGCGAGCGATCGCTTATCGCACGCAAACCGAATGGATCCGGGCCCGTACTGTCGACGATCACCACATGGCCTCGATAGGCCGCGATATCACCTGGTTGAATAGTGGCACTTTTGCTGACGCGTACATTTTCGAAACACGACCAACCGGATTTCTTAGCGTCAATAAAGTCTCTAGAAACAAAACGAGTATACACAGC
>Ga0105164_10002424_pt1 | contig 11530 bp, 15 predicted proteins | sample VDWuncwatermetaG_FD_89674 | JGI IMG/M metagenome (GOLD analysis project Ga0105164, IMG submission 89674) | Wastewater microbial communities from Netherlands to study Microbial Dark Matter (Phase II) - VDW unchlorinated drinking water | ecosystem: Environmental > Aquatic > Freshwater > Drinking...
AAATAATTTGAAATGAATCAATAGGCGAGGTGTTCCGATATGGCTGAAAAGGAACACCGAGCACAAGATTATGCCGAAGGCGGATTGAATCTTAAAATTAACTTCAGAAAGCTAAAGTCTTACGTTATTTTGAAAGATGTAATTCAAAATGCCAGTCAAAAACGCGACGAAAAACGTCATCATAAGCAATAATGCGAAGCTCTGCGATGACGCTCTCTCAAAATTTAGAGGTCTTATGTTCTCTAAATACGAAAAATCATTAATTTTCAAATTTGGCAAAGAAAAGATTATTGCATTGCACATGCTTTTTGTTTTTTATCCAATAGATGTTTTATTCATCAATAAAAATAAATTTGTAGTAGAAAAGAAGGAAAATTTCAAGCCATTTACATTTTACAGTTCAAAGAAAAAAGCAATGTATGTGATTGAATTGCAACAAGGGCTTATAAAGAAGTCGCGCACTGAAATTCTGGATAAGATTGAATTTTAATAATTTTATTGATAATTTTGAATGTTGTGCCTTAATGTCAAAGGCAAAAAGAACTAAAGCAACATCAAAAGAGAACATTAACTATCTTGTGTTTGATTTGAGGAACAGCATATCTAATAAAAAACCTATAAAACAAGCAGCTAAATAAATAGATAAAATGTTAATAAAAAAGGATATTAGATTAAATAAAAAATTTCCATACCCAACAAATCCTGCACCTAGTGCTAAAGTTCTGAGATAGCCAGCATCGACATTTATATCGCCTGTTACCAGATATTTGAAAGGAAAACCAAATGCCTTATAACAAAATGTGAAAAAAAAACTTGCACCGCAGGTAACCTCCCTAACACCATAAAGAGATATCACTCCAATCACTGACATCAAAACAATTTTTGTTTTCGTCAACCTAAAAAATTCTTTTATTTTTATCATCATTATTTATTTTATTTTTTTAATAATTTTATCCAATTTGCTAGACAGAACACTCCACTGAAGATTTTTCAGGTCATTGCCGTAGTCGATTCTCTGCGGTTTTTTCAATTTATTGATGATTTTTTCAGCCAAATCGTCAGCATCGCCGGGCTTGCATAAGCTTCCATCGTACTTTTTCAGCAACAAGGAAACATCACCAACATTAGTGGCTACAATAGGAACTTTGCATGTCATATATTCAATAAGTTTGTACGGAAAGCAATATTTGGAAAAGTTATTGACAGGATTTGGGATTATCGCAACATCTGCGGCATTTATTCCTAAAACAACCTCTTCCCTTTTGGGGAACTCCCTATATATTATATTTTTATGTTTGATATCAATGCCTTTGTCTATTTGCCCGCTGAGCAGCAAATATGAATCAGGATACTTTTCCTTTACCTTGTTGAATGCATTAATCATTATGCTGAATCCCTTTAATTCTTCCAAGTGCCCGATATAGGTGATTATCTTGGCTTTTAGCGGAAACTTTAGCTTCTTTCTTGCTTTATTTTTTTCTATTGCCTTAAATAGTTTCAAATCAACTCCATTTTGAATAACATAAATTGGTTTTTCTCTTGATTTTGAGATATATCTTTTAAGACTCTCGCTTACTGAAATTACAATATCTGCATTTTTAATGACCTTTTTGTCCAAATACGAAACAAAAGGGATTTTGTATGAATCATAAATCTCAAAATTGTCCTGCAAATCATAAACCAGAGGAATATTAAATTTTCTTGAATGATAATAGCTTATTATGCCTATTAATGGGTCTGTCGTGGCAACAATCACATCATATTTTTCCTTTCTAATGATATTTTTTAAATCCAAAAAAAAACTTGCTGTTGAGAAGAAACCAGCAGGTTTTATTACAAATCTTATTCCGTTCCTATTGACTATTTTTTCTTCCTTTTTTACATAATCTGGGCATAAGAAATCAACTTTATGTTTTTTTGCTAAAGGCTCGAATAATCTTATTTGCCTGCCAAAATCCTGCAAAACCATGTCTTTATTTGCGCCAAAACGCTTCATAATCACAAGAATTTTCATTTTTTAAGATAATCTTTGTACCATGCAATAGTTTCTTTTAAACCCTGCTCAATATTGTATTTTGGTTCCCATTTGAGAGTATTTTTGGCTTTCTGAATTGACAAGTATTGAATATCAATTTCATTTTTTGCTTCCCCGAGTATTTTTGGCTTTGCATCCTTGCCCATTAATTTTATAATCTTATTGAACAGCTCCAAAACGCTGATAGGCTTGCCTGTTCCAAAATTAAAAGCTTGTCCAACAACTTCTTTTCGATGCAAATTTTCTGCAAGCGTCAAATAAGCATTGACAGCATCTTTAATGTACATGTAATCTCTCTTTGGCGTGCCATCGCTCCTTATAACAGGCTGCTCGTTTTTGATAATTCTTGTTATAACATCAGGAATCACTCGGCTAAAATTCATATCTGCAGGCCCATAAGTATTGGCATTTCTCGTTATTGCCAAAGGCAACCGGTAAGTCATAAAATAACTTCTTGCAATTATTTCAGCGCATGCCTTTGATGCATCATAAGGGAAATATCCGCTTAATGGTGAATCTTCAGTATACGGCAATTTTTTTTGTTGTCCATAAGCTTTGTCAGATGAAGCAATAATTAAACTATTGATAGTTCTAGATAATCTGCATGCCTCCAAAACATTCCATGTGCCCTTTATGTTGGATTCAAATGTTGATATTGGGCTTCTATTTGCAGTCCCGACAATTGCCTGAGCCGCAATATGAAAACAAGTTTCAATGTCATATTCATTTACAGCTCTTTCGCAATCTGAATAATTTGTTATATCTCCATTAATAATTGTTATTTTTTCCTTAAATCCCAAAATGTCTATGTTGCTTCTTTTCTTGATATCCCTGACAATTGTTACAACTTCCGAGCCTTTGTCAATTAGAGCTTTGGCAATATGGCTTCCGATAAAGCCGTCTGCACCAGTTACCAAAACATTCATTCCCATCCAATTCATTTTAGCCATGGAACAAAACCTTTATCATATATTTCATTAAGTTCTATCACATCTTTCAAAGTGTTCATCGACTTCCAAAAACCATTATGCTTAAATGCAGCAATTTCATTTGATTTTGCAAGTCCTTGGAATGTATCCTTTTCTAAGTCATAGCCATCCTTCATATAACTAAAAATCTTTTTGTTGAAAACATAAAATCCCCCATTCATAAAATAGTTCAGCTTTGGTTTTTCTTTAAATCCGATAACATCCCCTTTTTTGTTAAACTCCAAAATTCCAAATGACGATACTAAATTTATCGCAGTTAACGTCACTATCTTTTTATTTTTCTTGTGGTAATCGTACAATTCTTGTATATTAACATCGCTCAAGTCATCGCCGTAAGTGACGAAGAAATCATCATCTTTGATTAAATGGGCTATCTTCTTAAGCCTTTCCGCTTTGTTAGAATCAAGACCTGTGTCTTCAAAATGAATGTTAACATTTTTTTCATTTTTAAAATATTCAATAATTTTATTTCCTTGATAACCCAAACAAAAAATAAAGTCTTTGCAATTAAATGACTTATAAATTTGAATAATGTGCCACAAAATTGGTTTGCCGCCTACTTCAATTAATGGCTTTGGTATTTTCTCAGTGTACTCGCTCAATCTAGTGCCTTTACCCCCGCACAAAACAACAACCTGCATGACCTCTACTATTTGAAGTTTATTTAAAAAGTTTTGCTTGCCACAACAAAATAATAAGTTGGAAATCTGTCAGTCTTGTCAAAAATATCTAAAATGCTGACAAGCTGGGCTGTTATATAGAGCGGATATAAAACATAGGCAATAATTTTAATAAAGTTTCTCATTGATTTCGGAAACATCAAAGGCAAACCCTTAATGAAAGAATGCAAAATTATCGCAGGCATATTAAAAAATCCCCCAATTGTTTTAATTTCATCAACCCTAAAATGTTTCTCTAGCATAGTTCTCAAGCCGTATTTTGTAAACCTGTATCTATCAAAAGGAATATCGTGAATCGGATAGAAAAAAGGCACAACCAAAATTATTTTTCCATTTTTTTTTAGGATTTTGTGCAAATCTTTTGCAACACTAAATGGGTTTTTGAAATAATAAAAGGAGTTGATGCTAATTATTTTGTCAAATGAATTTTCTTTAAATGGTAAGTTATCTGCGTCGCCAACAACATGCGCAATTTTATTTTTGACAATATCACAGCAGACTATCTTTCCTTTAATGAATTCATGATAGCTTGGTTTTTCACCGCAGCCTAAATCCAATATTGTATCTTTGTCATTATTAAAAATATCGACAAGATATCTTTTAATTTTCCTTTTTATTAGAAAAAATTCTCCAATCATTTTTTTATTTTCTTGCTTTTATTCTCCAAACATATCAGCGAGAAGTGCAAATGTTAATAGCTGAAATCCAATGCTCAATATAAGCACATCAAGCATCAGCAGTGCAAGATGCCTTGAAATTCCTGTTGTAAAATGTAATTGAATCATGTAAATCCCAATAAGTACACCTAAAGAAAAAACAGCAGTTCCAATCACGCCAAAAAACCTTAAAGGCCGGTAGTCCCTGTATATCCTCAACAGGTTAATCCATGCACTCAAAGCATAAGAAAAAGGATTGCTTATGAGTCTGCTTTTGTCCTTTCTTTTTGCAAAATATATTGGAATTTCCTTAATTTTAAATTTGCTTTTTACCCCCCTTATGATTTGCTCCTGAGTGTAAGTATGGTCCGATCTTATGGACACTTTTTTAGCGAATTCTTTTGTGAATGCCCTGAAGCCTGTTTGAGCATCTGAAATTTTCATATTTACAATCTGGGACACTATGTCGGAAAATGCCTTATTGCCAAACCTGTTAATCATCGGCATGTATTCTATCTTGCCCAAAAACCTGCTTCCAAGAACTAAATCATTTCCATTCTCTATTTCCTTGATTAGTTTTGGAATTTCTTCTGGCTGATACTGCAAATCTGCATCGATATGCGCAATCACATCTGCGCCAAACTCAAGAGATTTTTCTATTTCTGTCCTGAAAGTTTCCGCTAATCCATAATTCTTTGGATGCGAGTAAACTATCGCTTTTGCATTTTTTGCAACCTTTGCTGTCTTGTCCTTGCTGCCGTCATCAACAACAAGAACCTTATAGTTATACCTATTTAATTTCATTGCCTTATGGATTCTGCCTATCAAAATTCCGATAGTTTTTTCTTCGTTATAAGCAGGTATTGTAACCAGGATTTGCATGACCCCAACTAGAAAAGCTCGCTTTAAATATGTTTCTATAAGATATAGGCGTTGCGTGGATATTGAAATTTGCAAAAGTAATCAATGGTGATGTTTTCTTTATTTTTGATGGTAAATTTCAATATCCACGCAACACACGGTGAAACAACAACCTTTTTAAATCAAAATCTTATCCCAATAAATAAAATGGCAGAAAAACAAGCAGTATGTAACTCATGCAAAAGAAGAATTACAAATACTATTGGCTCAACCAGATTTATGTGCCCTAGATGCGCAAAAGTCGAGATTGTAAGATGCAATCACTGTAGAAAGATAGCCACAAAATATAAATGCAGTTCCTGCAGTTTTGAAGGACCTCATTGAGATGGCAAAAGTAGTTGTCACGCTTAGAATAATGCCACAGAGCACTGATGTAAATCTTTCTGAAATAGAGTCTGAAGCTAAAGGGAAGATTATAGATTTTTGTAATTCTAATGAATTCAAAACGCATATTGAACCAATAGCCTTTGGTCTGAAAGCATTGAACATACTGTTTGTTATGGATGAGGGCAAGGGAAGTACAGAAAAACTGGAAAATATCATAAATCAGATCAATGGCGTTGAGTCTGTTGAAGTAACAGATGTAAGAAGGGCTATTGGCTAAAATATAACTCACAAAAATTATGATGAATGAACAATTAGCTTTTTTGACAAATTATACACAAGGAGTTTATCGAGTTCGATTCCTTGCAACTTTAGAAAATGAAAAGTTATCAGAACACGATGAAACTGAATTTAGAAGGAATTTAGAGTATCTAGCAAAACATCCAGGTGAAGGATTTATTCAAACCCCAGATGAATTTTTTCAACGATGGTTAAATGGTCGTAGTGACAGAAAACCCGATTTATCCCATTACGTAGGATGTAAGGGATTTGAATTACAAGAACCTCAAGTTAGAATCCGAAAATTAGGAGATGGAAGTAGTTTTGGAAGAATTGAAGGATTAGTAATTGCTTCAGATTTTGGCTATTCTGGAGATTTTGGAGATAGTGTTGTCTTTGCCATCAATGATATCCCTTCACATAAAGTTTTAACTTATTATGATGAAGATGGAAAAAAGATGAAGGAAAATCCGACAGGAAGAAAACAGTTGACCCCAAAGCCTATCTATCAATTTGGAGACAAACCAGAAAAATTTCCTTTTGCATCATTAAATCCTTTAAAATCTTACAATTACATATGGACATTAGTCAATGTTACTTCTAAAGAAGTTTATGAGGCTATAAAAAAGATAGGTTTTGTTTGGTAGATTATTTAATATGATTAATAATTTTTTAGATTATTTTATTAAAGAAATTAATTTTTATTTAACTTAATAACACCCACTCCAACTCGCTTGGGGAATTTTTCCAGCTTCCTCCGATTGCTGCTGTAAGCCCGTTTGTTGTCTTAACGCAAAGCGTTTGCCCGGAATATAAATTGGCTATTGTTTCTTGGGCATTTATGCAGTCCTCTTTCTTGACATCTTTGATTTGCTTATTTACAATCCGCATTTTCGAAGGGCTGTATGCTGTAAAATATATGTAAGTGTTGTAGTTAGCTGAAAAAATATCAGGAGTTGCTGAAGCTGTCTCGGTAAACAACAAATTCTTAAAATCATAATATATAGAAAAGCTGTTGCTCACATTGATACTATTCATTTTTGAAGCGAATGATGATTCATTTTCAGCCGCTTTCTTTACCACTGATTTATTTTCTTGAGTTACAGCAGTTGTTGTAGCCAATTCTATCTGGGACAATGTCGCTTTTATTTCCTCTGTCCTTCCGACTACTACAGTGACTGTTTTTTTAAAATATTCATAGCCGTCTTTTTTAATCATCACTTCATGCTGCCCGACAGGAAAGTTGTATAGTGTGAAGGGTGTATCTCCCTTAAGCTCGCCATCAACGTAAATTTGTGCTGCACTAGGGTAAGATTTTACAACAAGAACCCCTGTATCAGCAACTTCTTCAGTTGTCTCATTAACAGATCTTTTTTCTTCTGCTTTTGAGCACCCGACAATAATTAACACAATAAAAATAAAAAATAAGAATTTGTTCACAATATTTTTAATTTTTTCTGGTGTCATTTTACAGCTTATACATATATTGCGTATAAAAACCTATTCATTTTTGATTAAATTAACAAGTTTTGGATAAGGGATGTTGCTTCTTATCCCTTCTCCTTTAAAGTGCGTATTACTTGCCTGATATCCTAATTTTTTTATTCTGTTTATAAAAATTCCTTTTTTCTGTAAATTTTTAATATTTTTTTTTTCACAAATATCGTGCAAATCATAAAATCAAACTGTGTTTATCTTTGATTCTTCTGTCATAATTTTTAGAAAATTTAATAATAAACTATTTTTATTGAAAATAATTTTTTCTGACGCATTTTTATGCATTTTATTAACTAAATTCTCATCCCATAAATTTCCAATCCACATAGGTCCTGCATCATTAAACATTTTGATTTGTTTTAAAATATTATCAACCTCATTTTTGCCTTTTTGGTTTTTTAAAAATACCCTCATATAATGTTCTTTGGAATACGAAAAAATCGGAAACAATGCTTTATTGTATTGAGCAGCTATGAGCTGTATTTTTCTTATTAAAATTCTTAATCCAGTTTCGTGCATAACAGCATCTTTCCTGGGTGTTGCCCAATATTTTCTGACGCACGCTTTTGGAAATGTACCGCATAAAGCAGATGTGTCAGTTGCTGTGACTGCTAGGATTCCGTTTCGTGCAATCCTTTTGCATGCAGCATCAAGAAATGGATTTGGTGTTCCAAACGGATCAATATCAATATAATCAAAACCGCTCGAGTTTAATAAGAATAAGTTTGCATCAATGCATTTTATTTCAATTTTTTGATTTTCTTTATGATTGAATTTATTTAATGCTAAATTTTCAATGATTAATTTTATCGCGCCTTTGTTGTAATCATTGATATAAATTTTTTTTATTTTGTCTTTTCTTAATTCCTTCAATAATCTAATGCTCCTAACCCCGGTTGCAGCTAAAGGGTCTGCTATCTGCATATTGGTTTTGTTTATTGAATTAAGCAATAAGATGGAAATATCTCTGTTCAAACTCATTACCGGATTATAAAAAACAGGCATTTCCTTGGATATTTTTTTTGATTGAGGAATTTTTAATTTAATTAATCCTTCTTTAATTATTTGATACATAAGGACAAAAAGTCTTCATCTTATTAAAAATCTTTGTTCTGGATTTTTATTTATTTGAGTATTAACTAATAGAAAAGCTTATTCTTGCACAACTTTTAAAAATATACCAACTTTACCAATTCCGATTAAAATGCTGCGTCAGCCAATAATAACGGTTATGGGAAATGTGGATGCTGGTAAGACTCAACTCTTGGATACTATAAGGAATACAGCCATTGTTGAATCAGAGCCTGGCAGAATTACACAATGCATAGGCTGCTCTCTAATTACTAAAAATACTATACAAAAAATCTGCGGCAATTTACTTGAAAAGAGCAAAATACAAATTGAAATTCCTGGATTCATTATATTGGATACGCCGGGGCATGCAAGCTTTACTGGCCTGAGGAAAAGGGGCGGCAACCTTGCTGACATAGCAATATTAGTTATAGATATTAATGAAGGTATAAAAGTTCAAACTGTAGAATGCATAGACATACTCAAACAGTATAAAACTCCTTTTGTAGTTGCACTCAATAAAATTGATATGTTCCCAGGTTGGAACTTAAATCCGAAAATAAATTTAATGGAAAACATACAAAAGCAAAGTGATAATGTGATTATGTTTCTTGAAAAAAAACTTTATGATGCTGTGGGAAAATTAAGCGAGCTTGGATTTAATGCAGATAGATTTGACAGAGTTGAAGATTACACAAAGCAAATTGCCATTATTCCAACCTCGGCAAAAATGGGAGAAGGAATACCGGAATTGTTGATGGTTTTGATTGGATTGTCACAAAAATTTCTTGGAGTTAGTCTTAAAGTTAATGTAGAGAGCAATGCGAAAGGCACAGTTTTAGAAGTCAAGGAAGAAAAAGGACTCGGAACAACTATTGATGTAGTAATTTATGATGGATCTTTAAGCCAGAATGACACAATCGTAATAGGCTCATTAGATGAACCAATTGTAACAAAAGTCAAGGCATTATTTGAGCCATTGCCTTCAGAAGATATACAAGACAAGAAAATTAAGTTTAAGTCTGTGAGCAGGATATCGGCGGCAACTGGCGTTAAAATTTCAGCGCCTGAGCTTGACAAAATTGTTGCAGGAATGCCTCTTAGGAGTTGCTTGACTCATGAAATTCAGCAAGTAATAGAAGAAATTAAAAAAGAAGTTGGTGAAGTTATTATTGAAACTGATAAGCAGGGCATTGTAATAAAGGCAGATTCTCTTGGATCTTTAGAAGCTTTGATTAAATTGTTGCGTGAGAGAAATATTGAAATAAAAAAAGCTTCAATAGGGGATTTATCAAAGAAAGATATTTCCGATGCAGAAATAAACTTTGAAAAGGATCCCATGCAGTGCGCGATTCTCGGATTTAATGTCGAGTTAATGTCAGAAGTCAAAGTTCCTCAAAATGTCAAGGTGTTCTATCACAATATAATATATAAGCTTATCGAAGATTTTGACAGATGGCGGCAAGATGAAAGGAAAAAGCTTGAATCAAAAGAAATTGAATTTTTGCACAAACCATGCAAAATACAAATAATGAAAGGCTATGTTTTTCGACAGAATAATCCCGCAATTTTAGGAATAGATGTCTTGTCAGGAACTTTAAATGTCGGCACACCTTTGATGAATACGGAAGGTACTGTTGTAACTGAGGCAAAAAGCATCCAGCAGGAGCAAGAAAATATAGAAAAAGCTGAAAAGGGCAAGCAAGTTGCTGTTTCATTGCCAGATATCACATTTGGAAGGCAAATTCATGAAGAAGATATTTTGTATTCTGCAATTCCGGAAGAACATTTCAAAAAATTCAAAGAATATAAAAAATCTTTAACTCAAGAAGAAATACAAATTTTAAAAGAAATAGCTGAAATAATGAGGAAAAAAAATCCCATGTGGGGGGTTTGATTTTTTGAAATATGTTAATGGATATATGATTAACTAAGAATGCCAAAACAATATTCATCAAGAGAATTGGAGAAAATCGTGGGGGGATTTAAGTTAGGCACTTCCTTGTCTGAGCTAGAAAAAAAATTAAGTGGGAGAACAGCGTATGGCATCGCATTAAAAATTAGAAAGCTTTCTAAAGAATATCCTAATGAATGGAATCCACAAAAAGTTGCAGATTATACAAGAGGTGAAATAAGGAAACATAAGGGCGACATTAAGGCACAGAAAAAAAAGTATAGGGCAAAACAAAGAGGAGAAAATGTAGAAAATGGAGCGCCGGTGAAAGAATTACAAAATTCTAATTTGTGGTTATATAATCCTGTCTGGAACGAAGTAACTGCTTACTTGAGGGAGTTCTTATTAGTTTATGACGGGAACAAGGAGCAGTTTGCAGAAGAACTTGGAATTCACCCAAGCAGTCTATCTCATTATTTAGCAGGAAGAAGAAAACCCACTGGAAATGTTCTTGGAAGAATGTTAGGCATATTCATAACCCAATGTCCAGAAGATTCACAGTACTTAAAGAGAATAGTCTACCAACAAAATGCCTCAGCTTAAAATTCTTAACAGCAAAGAAATAAAAGAAATATACGGATTGATCGATAAGCAATGGGGCGCAAAAATAAAACTGGATTTTGGGTTTCTGAAAAACAGCAAGAACAGGGTTTTTGTCGTGAGCAAGGATATTTCTCGAATTGATACCTCAAAATTAAGGCTTAATTCTGTTGGGATGTATTTTTGCGAATATGATAAAGTTAGCATAAGACTGAGTATTGAAGGAAGCCAAATTGTTGGACCGAAAGCAGAAAAAAATGTTGTTGAACTAAATGAGGACGAAACAAAAAAATGGTTCAAAGGAGAAGATTTGGAGAAAGAATGCAAAAATTGCCAAGGATTCGTTTTATTAAAACATAATGGTGATTTTCTGGGAAATGGAAAATACGCTAATGGAAAGATTTTGAATTATGTTGCGAAGACGAGGAGGGTTAATTTGTTTTAATAACTCAAATTGATAGGAAGATTAGTCATTAAACTTCAACCACTTCTTCTTCAATTAAATGAGGTATTGACTCGTTATGCTTCCTGTCTCGTTTTTCCTTGAGAAATACAGCCAGGCAAATAAGGACATTAAATAACAA
>Ga0105164_10002425_pt1 | contig 11528 bp, 13 predicted proteins | sample VDWuncwatermetaG_FD_89674 | JGI IMG/M metagenome (GOLD analysis project Ga0105164, IMG submission 89674) | Wastewater microbial communities from Netherlands to study Microbial Dark Matter (Phase II) - VDW unchlorinated drinking water | ecosystem: Environmental > Aquatic > Freshwater > Drinking...
CCTTGGACCTTCAACAACGACAAACGGTCCCGTTCTTCTCCGCTCAGCTGCTTGTATCCTCGTGGCATCTCGCCTCATAATAGCGTGACCAGCGAGTGTTGCACTTCGAAGTTGAACTCATTATGTGAATTAGGACGATAAAATCAGACGAATTTTATCGAAAACGAAGGGAAATCAGGCAACCGTCAGAGAGAGGCGGCTGTCCCCGCCGTTGAGCTGAGCTTCGACGCGCGCCCCCGCGGACACGGGCGCCACGCCTTTCGGCGTTCCCGTGAAGATCAGGTCGCCCTCGGCGAGGCCGTAGGTCCGGTCGAGGTGCTCGATGATCGCTTCCACCGTGAAGAGCATGTCGGCCGTGGTCCCGCGCTGGCGCGCGGCGCCGTCGACGGTCAGCTCGAGCTCGGAGGGAAGGGACAGCGGCACGAAGTTTCCCACCGCGGCGAAACCCGGCCGCCCCTTCGCCGAGGTCCAGGGCAGGCCTTTCTTCTTGGCCTCCTCCTGAAGATCGCGCGCGGTGAAGTCGACGCCGACGGCCATCATGAGGCTCTGTCCGGCCGCGACGACCAGCTCCACCTCGTGGTCGACGCGCTTGCTGTCGGACGGCAGGCGCAGGACGCCGCCGTCGAGCAGCAAGGACGAGGCGGGCTTGAGAAAAACGACGGGTGCGGCGGGAATCTCGCTGCCGAGCTCCTTCGCGTGCTCGGCGTAGTTGCGGCCGATGCACCAGATCGTGCCGACGGGGCGGCTGAGCCCGGGAAGGATCACGGGGGAAGGAGGCGTGCCTGGAACAAGGCCGCGAAGCCGAGGAAGGCGAAGAAGCCCACGACGTCGGTGACGGTCGTCAGGAAGATGCCCGACGACTGCGCCGGATCGAAGCCGAGGCGCTTCATGCCGAGGGGAATCACGGCGCCCGCGAGGCCCGCGGCGACGAGGTTGACGACCATCGCGAGGCCGAGAACGAGGCCCATCCACGGGTTTCCGTTCCAGAGCCAGCAGCCGAGCGCCGTGACGACGCCGATGACGAGGCCGTTGACCAGTCCGACGGAGACCTCGAGCATGGTCCGGCGGGCGGCGTCGCGCAGGCGGACCTCGCCGATGACGAGGCCGCGCAGCACCACCGACAGCGACTGCACGCCGGCGTTGCCGCCCTGGCCGGCGACGATGGGCAGGAACACCGCGAGGACGGCGATCCTGCCGATGAGGTCCTGGAACATCGCGACGACGGCCGAGGCGAGGAACGCGGTGCCGAGGTTGACGGTGAGCCACGGCAGGCGCTGGCGGACCTTGAAGAGCATGGGCGAGAACGCGCGCTCCTCGGCGCTCGCGCCGAACAGGCGCTGCAGGTCCTCGGTCGCCTCCTCCTGCGAGGACTCAAGGAGGTCGGAGGTGCGCACCGCGCCGAGCAGGCGGCCCTGCGCGTCGACGACGGGAATCGAGAGGTAGCCCTTCACCCGCGGCTCGGCGAGCAGCTCCTCGCGGTCGATGTGCGCCGGCACGGAGACCACGTCGACGCGCATGATGCTCTCGACGCGCGTGTCGTCCTCGGCCAGCAGGAGGTCGCGCATGTTCAGCACGCCGAGCAGACGGCGGTGGTCATCGACGACGTAGGTGTAGCTCTGCGGGTGCTTGGTGGCCGTGATCGTCTTCAGGCGCGCGACGACGTCGCGCACGCGCGCGTCCTTGGAGAACGCGACGACGTCGGTGCGCATGACCTGGCCCGCGCTGTGCTCCGGGTACGACAGCCGCTCCTCGAGCTCGCGGCGGCGCTCCGGCGTCAGCGAGGCGAGCAAGGTCCGGCGCGACTCATCGGTCAGCGCGCGGAACGCGTCGGCCGCGTCGTCGGCGTCGGCGAGGCCGAGCAAGGTCGCCGCGGGCTCGGGCACCAGGAACTCGTAGATCGCGGCCTCGGACTGCGGATGCACGCGGGCGAGCAGGCGCGCGGCTCCCTCGGGCGGCAGCGCGCGCACGACGGAGGCGGCGCCGCGCGGCGACAGCGACTCGAGCGCCAGCGCCGCCTGCTGGGGATCGGTGTCGATGAAGCGAAGGATGACGGAGGAGGCGGCGTCCATAGGGGTATCTTATGATACGATCGCCTCCGGGAACCACTGAGAATGCCCGGGAATATTCTTTTCGAACGCGGGAGCCGCCGCCCTCTTTTCATTTTTCTCGCCGTCGCGGCCGCGTCGCGGCTCCTGTTCCTCACCTCCAAGTCCATGTGGGCCGACGAGGCGTTCACCTTGATCGTCACCCGGCCGGAGCTGCCGGAGATGCTCCGCCTGCTGCGGCGCCTGGAGGTCATGCCTCCCCTTTACTTCACGGCCGTGCACGCCTGGACCCCTTTGTTTTCCGATCCCCTGATCGCCATGAGGCTGTTCTCGGTTCTCTGCGGATTAGGGGCGGCGGCCGCGTTTTATTTCCTGGCCCGGCGCACCGCGCCCAAGGAAATCTTCATCGCGCTCGCGATGGCGGCGGTTTCTCCGTACTGGGTCCACTACGCGCAGGATGGACGGCCTTATTCGATGCTTCTGCTGATGTCGCTGCTCGCGACCTTGGCGCTTCTCCGCGCCCTGGAACGGCCGTCGGCGGGACGGATCGCCGCGTTCGGCGCGGCCACTTTGGCGGCCCTCTACACTCATTATTTTTTCGGGTTCCTCGCGGTGACGCTCTGGTCCGTCGCGCTCGGGCACGAGCTGCGGAAAGGCCGCCCGACGGCCCCCTGGCTCGCGTGCGGCTGCGTTCTCTCGCTCTGCTACTTTCCCTGGCTGGGCGTCATGAGGGAGCAGCTCGCGCTTCAGGAGCAGCGGAACATCCTGACCAGCCGGCTGGGCCCGGCGCAGCTGACCCATTTGATCGGGACCTACTTTTTCGACGCGGCCTATCTGGGCATGCTCGCCCCGGGCTGGATCAAGGGCGTGGGCGCGGCCGCGCTGGCCTGCCTGGCCGCCGCCGCGGCGCTCGCTCGCCGGCGCCGCGCGCCGGTGTCCTTCGAGATTTTATTCCTGGCGATCTGCTTCGTCGTGTCTTTCGCGCTGATGCTGGCCGCCGAGGCCCTCCGCGGCGGTCCCGTGACCGATCAGCGCTACGTCATCATCCTGTCGCCGTTCGCTTATCTGCTCGTGGCTCGCTCGATCGGATCCTTCCCGGGGCGGCTGCGGGAAGCGCGCTGGCTCGTCCTGGGCGTCATGGCGGCCGGCTTGGTCGGGTATTACGCGAGCAACCACTATCTGGACACGCGGCTGGCCGTAATGGCGAAATATCTCAGGGAGAAATCAGCGGCCTCTGATCCCCTGGTCTACCTCGATCAGTACTATTTTCTTCCCATGCGATATTACTACCTGCCCGAACGCCGGCATCTGGCGCTGGTCGACGACATCCGCAGCGTCAATTGGCGGGACTTGCCGGGCGAACCCGCGATGCTCTCGCGCGAAGGCCTGAAGAAGATAGGCCCCTGCGTCGTGGTCGATCCCGCCCGGCGCTTCGCGTCGACGGCGCTCTGGGTCTCCAACGGCCCCCAGCTCGCGGCCGCGCTCGACCAGACGAAATGATCTGCCAGAACTGCGGCGCGCGCGAGGCGACGGTGCTCGTCCAGACCGTGCTCCACAACCACGTCAAGAAAGCCGCGCTGTGCGGCTCCTGCGCCGAGGGGCTGCACGCGGAGGCGGAACTCGACGCGCTGACGGAGGCAATCGCGGCCCTCGGCGCGCGCGTGCGCCATCAGACGGCCCGCTGCGCGAACTGCCGCACCTCCTTCGCGAACTTCAAGGAGAGCGGCCGCTTCGGCTGCCCGAGCTGCTACGAGCACTTCCTGCCGCAGGTGAAGGACCTCCTGCCGCGCGTGCACGCCGGCGCCTACCAGCACCGCGGCAAGACGCCGGGTCGAAGATAATGCAGCTTCACAACATGCTGCGCTTCAAGACCGCCTGGGCCGAGGCCGCGGGGCCTTCGCACGAGGTCGTGCTGTCGACGCGCGTGCGCCTGGCGCGGAACCTGCGCGGGCCGTTCCCGGGCCACCTCGGTCCGCACACGCTGAAAAAGACGCTCGACCACGCGTTTTACGCGATCAAGCTCGCGGGCATCAAGAACGCGGCTTTCTTCAAGATGGGCGACCTCGACGCGACCGACCGGGAGTTCCTCGTCGAGCGCCACCTCGCGAGCCCGGTGCTGGCCGCGCATCCCGCCTCGCGCGGCGTCGTCGTCGGCGACGACGAGACGATCGTGGTCATGGTCAACGAAGAGGATCATTTCCGGCTGGCCGCGCTGCTGCCGGGGCAGCAGCTCCACGCGGCGCACGCGGCGGTCGACCGGCTCGACGACCGGCTGTCCTCGGTGCTCGACTTCGCCTTTCGCGACGACCTGGGCTACCTGACCGCCTGCCCGACGAACCTGGGCACGGGGATGCGCGCGTCCTGTCTCGTCCATCTGCCCGCGCTGACGATGACGAGCGGGATCGACCGCGTGATGGAAGGCGTCGCGCGCGCGGGCCTGATCGCGCGCGGCCTGCACGGCGAGGGGACCAAGGTCGTGGGCGATTTCTTCCAGCTCTCGAACGCGACCGGCTTCGGCCGCACCGAAGGCGAGATCCTCGCCGCGCTCGAGAAGACCGTCGGCGCGGTCGTCGCGCGGGAGATGGAGGCGCGCGAAGGCCTGTCGAACGGCGCGGCCAAGGTCCGCCTCGAGGACTCGGTGCATCGCTCCATCGCCCTGCTCGGCGCCGCGCGGCTGATCCCGTTCGAGGAGTGCCAGCACCACCTCTCGCGCCTGCGCCTGGGCTTGTCGCTGGGCTGGCGCCTCGGGGCGGACCTGGCCGTCGTCAACGAGCTGACCTTGTCGACGCAGCCCGCCCACCTCGACCTGCTGGCTCAGAAGGTCCTGTCGCCCCTCGACCGCGACGCCCTGCGCGCCTCTTTGGTGAGGCGCCGCCTCAAGGCGTCTTGACGCGCCCCGGCCCGAAGGTCAGGCCGCGCAGGTAGCGCGTGGTCTTGCCCGCGGCCTCGAGCTCCACGGTCCGCGCGTAGGAATCCTGGGCCTCTGCGGCCGTGATCCGTCCCCGCAGAACGTCGTCGGCGAGGTTCAGACGCAGGTAATTGAGCTCCTCGCGGTCGGCCCGGCTCGTCATCTCCATGCGGGAGGGGTCGAAGGCGAGCCGGCGGCTGAAGGCGGCCAGGCCGGCGGCCTGCTCCGGGGTCAGGTCGTAGGCGACGCTTTGCTCGATGACGCCGAGCTCCTCCCCTGCGGCGTCGGAGTACGGCCAGGGGACGTTCCGCACGATGGTGCGCTTCCAGGGGCCGTTGGCGTGCCAGATCAGGCGGTGGGCGCCGACCTCGTCGGGGGCGCCGTAGCGCGACATGAGCGCCCGGGCCGCCAGGCGCGGCTTGTCGGCCCAGCCGGCCGAAACCCTCTCCGCGAGCTCGGTCCGGTCGGGGCCGGCGGCGGTCAGCAGAGCGACGGCTCCGGCCAGCAGGAGGTGTCGTGTCATCCCTTGAGTGTAGCCGGGAGGAAGTCCCGGCGCCGCCAAACAATCGTCAAATTTTGGGCCCGCCGGAGGTTGATATAGGTCAAACCCGCCCCCCCGCCGCCGTGGTAGAATGGGACATGGTCAACATCAAACACGCCAAGCTCAAAGCCTGGGTCGATGAAGTCGCCCAGATCTGCACGCCCGACGCCGTCGTTTGGGTGGACGGCTCCGAAGCGGAGAAGAAGCGGCTCGAGAAGCGCGGCGTCGCGCGCGGCCAGCTGATCCCCCTCGACGAGGAGAAGTTCCCCGGCTGCTTCTACAGCCGCTCCAAGGCCAACGACGTCGCCCGCACCGAGCACCTGACCTACATCTGCACCAAGGACAAGGAAGCGGTCGGCCCCACCAACAACTGGATGGCGCCCGCGGAAGGCTATGCCAAGGCCCGCGAAATCCTGAAGGGCTCCATGAAGGGCCACACCTTGTACGTCATCCCGTTTTCGATGGGCCCCGTCGGCTCCCCCTTCTCCAAGATCGGCGTCGAGCTGACGGACTCCATCTACGTCGTGCTGAACATGCGCATCATGACCCGCATCGGCACCGAGGTCCTCAACCAGCTCGGCACGGACGGCGACTTCGTGAAGTGCCTGCACTCCAAGGCCGATCTCGACGTCAACAAGCGCATGATCCTGCATTTCCCCGAGGACAACACGATCTGGTCCGTCGGCTCCGCGTACGGCGGAAATGCCCTGCTTGGAAAAAAATGCCTTGCTCTCCGCATCGCGTCCTGGCAGGCCCGCAAGGAAGGCTGGATGGCCGAGCACATGCTCATCCTCGGCATCGAGCAAAACGGCAAGACCGAGTACGTGGTCGCCGCCTTCCCCTCCGCCTGCGGCAAGACCAACCTCGCCATGCTCATTCCTCCCGAAGGGTTAAAAGGGAAGGGCTACAAGATCTGGACCGTCGGCGACGACATCGCCTGGCTGCGCGTCGGCCCCGACGGTCGCCTGTGGGCCTGCAACCCCGAGGCCGGCTTTTTCGGCGTCGCGGTGGGAACGAATTCAAAATCGAACCCCTCCGCCATCAAAACCGTCCAAAAAAATACGATTTTCACGAACGTCCTGCTGGGCGACGACCTGACCGTCTGGTGGGAGGACGGCGAGGGCGCTCCCCCCGCCTCGGGCACCAACTGGGAAGGCAAGGCCTGGAAGCCCGACTTCAAGGACAAGGACGGCAAGCCCCTGCTCGGCGCCCACCCGAACTCCCGCTTCACCGCGCCCGCCGGGCAGTGCCCGTCGATCGCCCCCAACTGGGAAGATCCCAAGGGCGTTCCGATCTCCGCCGTCATCTTCGGCGGCCGCCGCGAACGGCTCGCGCCGCTCGTGTTCGAGTCGCTCGACTGGAACCACGGCGTCTACGTCGGCGCCACCGTCGCCTCCGAGCGCACCGCCGCCGCGATGGGCGCGGTCGGCGAGGTCCGCCGCGATCCCATGGCCATGCTCCCCTTCTGCGGCTACAACATGGGCGACTACTTCGCGCATTGGCTCGAAATGGGCTCCAAGATTCCCAAGCCGCCGAAGATCTTCCACGTCAACTGGTTCCGCAAGGACGCGAACGGCAAGTTCCTGTGGCCCGGCTACGGCGAGAACCTGCGCGTGCTCGAGTGGATCCTCGCCCGCGCGCGAGGCGAGGGCAAGGCCGAGAAGACCGCGATCGGGTACCTGCCGACCAAGGACTCCCTCGACCTCTCGGGCCTCGATCTCAAGCCCGGCGCGCTCGACGCGCTGCTCTCGGTCAAGCCCGAGGAGTGGACGGCCGAGCTCGACGGCGTGAAAACCTTCTTCGACCAGTTCGGCGCGAAGCTGCCCAAAGAGCTGACGAAGCAGTTCGACGCGCTCAAAGAGCGCCTGAAGAGCAAGGTCGCCGCTTAATCGCAGGTCCTAAGACCTTCGAGGGCTGGGCCAAAAGACGCTATCGGCGCGTCGCCCGCTCGGGGTATGCTAGCGGCATGAACATCACCCGCTCCGCCGTCGCCCTGTCCCTTTTGATCGCCCCCGCCGCCTTCGTCCGCGCGCAGCAGCCCGCGGCCATGACCGCAGACCAAGCCGTCGCCGCCGTCGACAAGGCGATCTCGCGGGCGGAGCAGGCGGAGAAAATCCTCCCGACCGTTCCCGTTGAATACGCGGGAGCTCTGATGGCTTACGCCTACGCGTCCGAGATCGAGACGCCCAACAATCCCGACGCCAAGGCCGTCGCCGCCCTTCTGGACGCCAAAGCCGCGTACTGGCGCGCCGCGTCCGCCGCCCTGCGGACCGAAAACGAGCGCCTCAGCGACGAGATCGACGAAATGACCCGCAACGCCCACAACGGCGTCGAGGACGCGATCGCCCGGAGCATGAAGCTCTCCCGCACCCGCGCCGTCGTCGACGCGATCGTCGCGGACATCGAGGAGGACCAGGCGGCGCTCGCGTCGTCGGCTCCCGCCGGCCAGGCCCTGCTCGACCGCAAGGCGGCCCTCTGCCGCCGGCTCATCGCGCAGAAGTCCGCAAAGCCCTAAACTTCGGCCTAGCCGAAGATCAGGGCGCCGGCGCCCCAGGAAAAGGCGTTAGCCGCGGCGGCCGCGACGAGGCCTCGCCTGGCGAAATGGGGAGAGCCGCGCCGCCTCAGCAGGGCGCCGAGCAGCGCCGCCTCGACGAGCATCACGATCCCCTCCGCCGCGGCGATTTGCGGCGGGCTCGGGTCCACGGCCAGCGCCCAGGCCCAGAGCGCGGGATGCGTCGCCAGGTTCAGGAGCAAGGTCGCCGCGCAAGGCTCCCACCATCGCGCCGCGAAGCCGCGCAGCGCCATAAGATACACGGGCTGCTCGAGCGCGAAGGTCCAGACGAACGCCGCGAGCCAGCTCACGCTCGCGCCAGGCGCGCCGCCCCTGCGAGCTCGAGCCAGCCGTGGTACGCCGCGAGCCCGAGGTAGGCGGCCCGGATCTCCGCCGGACCCGCGAAGGCCGCGAGCGGCACGAGCACGAACACGGCGACGGCCGCCCAGGCCGCCGGACGGCCGCAGCGCGCGGCCGCGGACTCCATGAAGCCGCGCCACCGGCCGCCGCCCAGCTCGCGCGGCACGCCCCAGATCCAGGCCGCGTAGTGCGCGCACTGAAGGAAGACGAACGACAGCACCACGCGCCCCGGCCACGGTCCGGACAAGCCCGGCGCGAGCACGCGCTCCAGATCGGCCCATGAGAGCCCGCCCGCGGAGGACGCCCCCCAGGAGGCCGCGACGCCGTCGAGCGCACCGAGAAAAATCGCCGCCGTGCATCCCGCGGCGAGCGCCGGCGCCAGCCACGGACGCTTCGCCCCGCGGCGCGAGGCCGCCCAGCCCCAGGCCGCCAACGCCACGCCGTTGTGGCCGTGCGCCAAGGCGAGGCTGAAGCCTCCGGGAAAAACCAAACCGAGAATCGCCAAGGCTCCGGCCGCGGCCGCCGGGCGGCCTCCGCGCGCCGCGAGTGCCACGGCCGCGGCGCCGGCGAAGTGCGCCAGGCGAGCCGCGTGCGGTGAGCCGTGCGACAGGCTCAAGACGCCGACGAGCGAGACGACGGCCAGCGCCGGAGCGACGGTGAGCAGCAGGTTTTTCCGCCCGACGGCGGCGTCCACCGCCGCCGCGCCGGCCGCCAGATGCGGGGCGCCGAGAAGCAGGGGCAGGAGCAGCGCGGCCCAGAGCGGCGAGGCGGCGGTCAGCGCCAGGCAGGCGCCCAGGGCCAGGAGCTCCCTCACCGCTTGGCTTTGAAGAAGCGGGCCGCCGCGACGACGCCCAGGAACGCCGCGCTCGCGCCGAGCGCGAGCCGCCGCCGCTTCTCGGCGGCGCGGCTATCAAGCCGCCATTTTATTTCCGCGTCGAGCTGGGCCTGCCGCGCGTCGCGCTCGGCTTGCTGCCGCTTCGCGACCTCCGCTTCGAGCTCAACCACCCTCGCGCGGTCTTCGCCGCCCGGAGGGAGCATGTCGGCGCCCGCCGGAAGGACGACCGCGAAGAGCGCGACGAATACGAACGCCGGCAGCAGGCGCGAGCGCGCGAAGTTGGTCATGTCACCTCTTGGCTTTGTAGAAGCCGGCGGCGCCGATCATGCCCAGCACCGCCGCCAGCGCGCCGTACTCGAGCCTCTTCCGACGCGTTTCCTCCGCGTCCCGGGCCTCGCGCTTTTGCTGGTCCGCGTCGAACTGGACCTGCAGGGCGGCCACGCGGTCCGCTTCGACCTTCTCCTCCGCGGCTTTCGTCTCGCGCCGGTCTTTGTCGCGGGCCTCGCGCCGGAGCCGGCTCGCTTCGGCGCGCTCTTCCGGGCTCCGCCTATCGCTCATGGAGATGACGTCGGCACGCGAAATGGACGCGGCCCCGAGAACGGCGAAGACGGCGAACGCGAGCGTAACCTTTGTCATGGCCGTGAGTATATGTCTAAAGCCCGGATTTCACCAGGGCCGGGGCGAGCCGCCTGCCTCGGATTCATCCGTCCTATGGCTACCTCCAACATGGCGGTGGCCATAGCACGCGTCACTTTTCGACAGGCCAAAGGCGCCGCGGCCTAGCTCGCAGCCGCCGCCAATGCCCCTCCGGTCGTCCGGCTTCTGACAGTCGTTCAAGCTCCTCAAGCACGACGCTGGACGCCGGAATAAGCAGCAGCTCGAGTCCCATCGCCGCGTAAGCTCGCGTCCAGGTGCTTAGCAGACAATCCGCCCCCGACTCGATCCGCGAAACCTGGGATTGAACGAGCCCGGCCTTGCCGGCAAGCTCGTCCTGCGTGAATTTCAGGCGGCAGCGGAAGAACTGGAACATCCTTTCCGGAGGCCAATTTCGAGCTTCGGCGGGAGACGCCATGCCCCATTTAAAGAGAACTTCCGCCATCTCCGGACCCATCTCGCGCCGCATTCGCGCGATCATCGCCAGACCCTCTTCGTGGTGCGCCGCCATGTCCATCGTCCGACCATCCTCGTGATTCGCCGTCATGCTCATCGCCTCCCTGCTATGGCACCCGTTCCGTGACGAGTGCCATCGCATCGGAGCGAAATTGGGTGCCTCGTCCCCTACTTACTATACGATCGACCCCCGAAAAAGTTGCACGATGGCCCTTGCCCTCCTCGCGCTTTTCGCTTATATTCTCAAGCCAATGCCCGAACACGACATCATCACCTTCCTACTGGAGCTCGTGGTCATCCTCCTGAGCGCAAAGCTGTTCGGCGAGCTCTCGGAGCGGCTGGGCCAGCCCGCCGTGCTGGGCGAGCTCATCGGCGGCGTCGTGCTCGGCACGGGCGTCTTCACCTTCTTCCATCTCAACGACCCCGCGCTCGTGCTGATGTCCGAGGTCGGGCTCATCCTGCTCCTGTTCGAGACGGGCATCCACTGCGACCTCGACCAGCTGCTGAAGGCCGGGCCCACCGCGTCGGCGGTCGCCGCGATCGGGGTCGTGGTTCCCTTCGCGCTCGGCTGGGGGCTCATGACCATGCTCGGCCGCGGCGGGATGGAGGCTGTGTTCGTCGGCGCCGCCCTGACCGCCACGAGCGTGGGCATCACCGCGCGCGTCCTGTCGGACATGGGCAAGCTGAGCCTGCCCGAGGCGCAGATCGTCCTGGCGGCCGCCGTCATCGACGACGTGCTCGGCATCATCATCCTCTCCGCCGTGCAGGGCATCGCGCTCTCGGGCGCGCTGCAGTGGGGCGGCGTGCTCAAGACCGTCGGGCTGTCCGCGGCCTTCCTGGCCGCCGCGTTCTGGCTCGGGCCGCATCTGTCGACCGCGCTGGTCAAGCTCGTCCGCCGCATGCGCGTGCGCGGCGTGCTCATCACGCTCGCCGTCTGCTTCGCCTTCGTCATGGCACTGACCGCCCACGCGATCGGGACCGCGATGATCGTCGGGGCCTTCACGGCGGGCATCCTGCTCGCCCGCACGGACCAGAAGGAGGACATCGACCAGACCGTGCGGCCGGTCGTCGACGTCTTCGCGCCGATCTTCTTCGTCATGGTCGGCGCCAAGGTCGACCTGTCCGTCTTCAACCCCTTCGTGGCGGAAAACCGCGCCGTGCTCGGTCTCGCGGGGCTC
>Ga0105164_10002427_pt1 | contig 11519 bp, 9 predicted proteins | sample VDWuncwatermetaG_FD_89674 | JGI IMG/M metagenome (GOLD analysis project Ga0105164, IMG submission 89674) | Wastewater microbial communities from Netherlands to study Microbial Dark Matter (Phase II) - VDW unchlorinated drinking water | ecosystem: Environmental > Aquatic > Freshwater > Drinking...
GCCGGCACCAAGGGCGCCGCGATCGTCCCCGAGCTCGCGCCGCGCGACGGCGAGGTCGTGATCCCCAAGCGACGCTATTCCGGCTTCTTCGGCACGGACCTCGACATCACGCTGCGCGAGCGCCGCGTCGACACGCTCCGGCTCGTCGGCGACTGCACGAACATCTGCGTGCTGTACACCGCCGCGGACGCGCGCAACCTCGGCTACGCGGTCGAGGTCGTGCGCGACGGCGTCACGTCGTTCGACGCCGAGGCGCACGCGTTCGCGCTACGCGAGCTCGAGAAGACGCTCGGAGCGACGATCATCTGACCGCCCGAATTCACGCGGGGAGCGCGAACGTCGCGTCGAACGGGTCGAGGAATGTCACGGTCTCGAGCCTGCGGCCGTGGAGTGCGTCCTCCGTGAGCACGTAGCGGATCTGGTTGAGCTTCGCGGCGGACCACACGAGCGCATCCCATATGGACAGCCCGTGTTCGGCGCCGGCTCGGCAACCCTCGAGCACGATGGCGTCGGTCAAGTCCAGGACCAGACACGTGCTCGCGAGGCCCTCGACCCTGTCCCGCGCCTCCTGTCTTGACAGGGGCTCGGGAAGCCGCGTCGTGGTCACGCTGAAGAACTCGGAAAGGCACTGGACGCTGAGGGCCGCGCCGTCTCGACCGATGAGCTCGTCGAGGACCTCTACGGCCCGGCGCTGCTTGATGTGATCCCGCGGGTCGTAGACGTAGACCAGGACGTTCGTATCAACGAGAACGAGGGCCAAAACGCTCCTCGTACAGCTCTTCGCGAGTCCAGGCCCGGCCCGTCTGTGGCACCTCGAGCGTCACGCGCCGTCGGATGAATCGCTGCTCTCTCTCCCACCAGCTCTTGTCGCCCCTTTGACGCGCAGGCGCGGCCGCGACCCGTTCGATCCCTTCGCGGATGAGCTCGGCCTCCGGAACGCCGCGCTCCTTCGACAGGCGCTTGAGCGCCCGCTCGTGGCGGGCCGCGATATAGACCTGCTTCCTGATCAACCGCGCCATCACGGAAGAGGATACATCGAGTTATACAGCGCGTTGCGGTTGCGGAGGCTCGGAGCGTCTGGCCTTACTGCACCTGGTACTGCGCGACGAGTGTCAGCCCTCCGCCGCTCGCCGTCACCTTGAACGTGCCGCGTGGCGCGCCAGTCGTGCTGACATAGAAGAGCCAGGTCCCGCTCGCGTCCGCGCTGAGGGTCTGCCCGGGCGGTGGTGGCACCGGGAACGCGCGCTGATTCTCGTACTGCGTCGTGACCGTGAGCGCGGCCCCGGGCGGGAACCCCGTGAAGCTGCACGTAACCTGCGCGTCGGCGGGGGCAGACGCGGGCGAGCAGCTCGCGCTTCCGCTGCCCGCCGCGACAGGAGCCGCGGTTTGCGGAGTGACCGGCGGAGCAACCGGCGTCTGCGGCGGCGCGTTCGGCGAAGCCGGTGCCGCCGCCACGGGCGCTGCGACGACCTCGAATTGCGCGGACTTCGTCACGGCACCGGTGGTGATCGTGACGGCGAACGTGCCGCTGGTGCCGGGCTTGACCCGGTAGACGTAGGTGCCGTCCGCGTTGACGACCCCAAGCACCAAAGGCGGCGGCCCCCCGTTGATCGTGGGAGTGGCGCCCGGAACGAGACCGGTCACGAGGCAGTTGAACGTGGTCTGCGTATCTCCCGTCGCGGGCGTGCACGGCACCGGCTGGTCGGCCTGCTGTGGAACGGCAGGCGAAGGTGCGATGACTTGGGCCGCCGCGTTCGTCGACAGCGCAGGAACGGTAGGCGCGACGATCGGTGCGATCGACGCGGCGGGCCGCGAGAGGAGCGCACCGACGGCCACGCCGCCGCCGATCAGCACCAGCACGCCGATCCCGGCGGCGATCAGCGGTATCGGCAACGCCGCGCGCGCCGGCGCCGCGGGCGCCACCACCGCCTCGGTCGGGGGAACGATCGGCAGCGGGACGCGCGTCGGCGCGGCGACGGCCTCTTCGAGCGCGGCCGCGAACGCGCCCGCCGTCGGGTAGCGGTCGTCGGGCTGCTTCGCCATCGCTTTGTCGAGCACGGCCTCGATCGCCGGACCGATCGCGGGGTTGAGCGAGCTCGGTCGCGGGAGCGGGTCGCGCACGTGCTTGAACACGACAGCCAGCGGGGTCTCGGCGGTGAACGGCACGCGGCCGGTGAGCATCTCGTACGCGACCGCACCGAGTGCGTATACGTCGGCGCGGCGATCGATCGGCATGCCCTGACCCTGCTCCGGGCTCATGTAGTCCGGCGTGCCGACGCCGACGCCGGTCTGCGTGTACTGCGTCGTCGAAGATCCGAGCATCTTCGCGATCCCGAAGTCCGTCACGACCACGCGCCCCAGCTTCGTGAGCATGACGTTGCTGGGCTTCACGTCGCGGTGAACGATGTCAAGCGAGTGCGCGTGGTCGAGGGCCTCGGCGACGCCGCGCACGATGCGCGCCGCCTCCGGCGGCGGCAACGGTCCGCCGACCTCCGTGAGGCGCTCCTTCAGCGTCCCGCCGTCGAGGAACTGCATCGCGAGGACGGAGTGGCCGTCGATCTCGTCGAAGTCGTAGATCTGGACGATGTTCGGGTGCTCGAGCCGGGCGACCGCGCGAGCCTCGCGGCGGAAGCGCTCCACGAACTCGGGGTCCTCGGTGAGCGCCGCGCGCATGACCTTGAGCGCGACGACGCGCTCCAGCGCCGGTTGGAAGGCCTTGTACACGTTGGCCATCCCACCGCGGCCGATCATGCCCTGGATCGTGTAACGGCCGAGCGTGCCGCCGGTCTCGATCGTCATCGCGCTGCTTGCCTTCCCCCTCGCGCGGCGAATGCTAGCTACCATCGCCGCCGGGAAGGGGTCATAGGCGTGGCATTGCAGCCCGGCCAAACCATCGGCCGCTACCAGATCATCGAGCCACTCGGCACGGGCGGCATGGCCACCGTGTACAAGGCCTACCAGCCTTCGCTCGAGCGTGAGGTCGCGCTCAAGGTGCTGCGCGCCGGCTTCGCCGACGACCCGGAGTTCTTCCAACGCTTCCAGCGCGAGGCGCGCTCGATCGCCAAGCTCCGTCACCCGCATATCGTCCAGGTCTTCGACTTCGAGCCGCTCGAGGGCCGTTACGTGCTGGCGATGGAGTTCCTCGAGGGAGGCACGCTCAAGGACCGCATGGCCACACGCGCCGCGGAGGGCAAGCGCCTGCCGCCGGCGGAGGTCGCGCGGATCATCGGCGAGGTCGCGGACGCGCTGACCCACGGCCACGAGCTCGGGATCGTGCACCGCGACATGAAACCGTCGAACGTGATGCTGTCGCGGCGCGACCGCGCGGTCGTCACCGACTTCGGCATCGCCAAGATCATCGGCGGCGAGGGCCAGACCCAAACCGGCGTGGGGATCGGCACGCCGGAGTACATGGCCCCCGAGCAGGGCACGGGGGCCAAGATCGATCACCGCGCCGACATCTACTCGCTCGGCGTGATGGCGTACGAGATGCTGACCGGGCGCGTGCCCTTCATCGCGGACACACCCCTGGCCGTCGTCCTCGCGCACGTCAGGGACCCGCTCCCCCTGCCGAGCTCGATCGATCCGTCCGTGAGATCCGAGACCGAGCGCGTGCTCATGAAGGCGCTGGCGAAGGATCCGGGCGACCGCTACGCCTCGGCGACCGAGTTCGCCGACGCGCTGAAGGCGACGCTCGTGACCGCCTCGGTCGCGACTCCGCCGCCTGTGACCGTGGCTGCCCCGGTCACCGCACCGGCGGCCCGCCGCGGGCCGCCGCTCCCGCTGCTCGCCGGCGCTGGCCTGCTCGCGCTCGCGCTCGTGGGCGGCGCGGTGTTCGCGCTCACCCGCCAGGCGGCCGCACCGCTCACCGTGACCACCGATGTCTCCGCCCGCGTCACGGAGCCGACCAGCGCCGCGCGCTCGCCGATCCCCAAGGGCGAGCTCATCTGGCAGGCCGCGCTCGACGGCACCACGGGCGAGATGTTCCCGCCCTCAAAGTCGGGCGACGAGACCGCCACGGCGATCCGCACGCCGCCCGGCGCGATCGAGCTCGAGGTGGTGAAGGCGGGCACCGCGTCGGCGACGGTCTCGTTCCGGCGCCAGCTCCCGAGCGCCTTCGTCGCCGAGATCCTGTTCAAGGTCAGGCCGCAGTCGAACAACATCCTGAGCCTCGCGATCCGCACAGACTCGGCGACGAGCCGCCAGCACCGCGTCACCATCAACACCGGCACCGAGCTGCTCGAGTTGACCTACTTCGAGTTCAACAAGCAGCCGCCGGTCTCCCAGCTCTTGGGCAGCCGCATCGCCGTCCCCGGCCTGCAGTCGGGACGCGAGATCGCCCTCGCCGTGGTCGTGCACGGCAAGGGCTACGCCGTCTATCTCGACGGGCAGCCGGTGATCCCGCAGGTGGCCGACGACCGGCTCGCCGCGGTCGTCCCCGTCATCTCCTTCAGTACCTTCGGTAATCCTGGCCTCGTCACGATCAGCGGCGTGCGTGTCTTCACCTACACCGGGTCCGAGACCGGGGCCGCCAGCCCAGCGGCGGTACCGGCCGGTGCCCGACCGAGCCCACGAGCACTTCCGCAAAGGGGCGCGCTCCTTTGGCAGGCGGCGCTGGATGCGAGCGGTACCGATCTCCGGTCGGGCTACGTCAGAGGCGACGCGGCGGCCTCCGAGGTCCGCTTCCTCCCTGGCGCGATCGAGATGGCGATCCGAGAGGGGAGTGGCGAGCGGGAGACCGGCGCCTCCTTCAACATGCCGGGGGCCCAGACGTACGTCGGCGAGCTGGACGTCACCGTGACGCCAGGCACGGACCTGATCTTCCTGTGGACCCTGCGTCTAGCGCCCGATGGTCAGTCGTCGTACCAGGTGCGCGTCAACACCCAGACTGAGTCCATGGAGCTCCGCTACCGAGACCGCAGGGCCGACACCCGCCAGGCCCTGACCCCGGACGTGAAGATCCCGGGACTGCAGTCCGGACGCACCGTGACCCTCGGGGCCGTGGTGGAGGCGGCGCGGTACACGCTCTTCCTCGACGGGCAGCGGGTCGCTGAGGCCAGCGATTCCCGGATCAGCGCGCCGACCGTGCCGCAGGTCTCCGTCCTCAGCTCGGCGAAGGGCGGCACCGTGCGGATCGTCGGCGCGCGCTTCTACGAGCTGCCGTGAGGCAGCCTGGTGTCGCCCGCGCACTCGTCGTGGCCCTTGCCGCCTTCGCCTGCGGCGGGACCGTCACACCCGCGGAGCCGTCGCCGCCGGTCGCGACGGATCCGCCGGCCACCGCCGGGGCGCTGGCGACAGCCGCGCCGACCCTGCAACGGGCGACAGCGCGGGCCGGTCCGGCGGCTTCGAGAGCGGATCCTGCTGCATCTGACGCCGCGCTGGTCCCGACCCCGCTGTCCACGCCGAGGTCAACGCCGGCGCCCACTCCCGCCACCAGCCCGGCAGCACCTCCAGCGACCCCCGTGTCCACGCTGAGGTCAACGCCGACAGCCCCACGCGCAGCGAGCATCGTGGTCACGCCCGCCAGCCCCCTCCTGCTGAAGGGTCAGGGCACGCAGTTCGTGGCGACGGTCTGGGACGAGCGCGGGGCAGTACTGCCAGGCGTTTCCTTGGCGTGGTCGGTCGCGCCTCCTGTTGGTGTCGTCGGCGCCGATGGGTTCTTCACGGCCACGACAGCCGGAGCCGGTACGGTGACAGTAGCTGCGGACGGGGTCGTCGCGACGATCCCGCTTCGCGTGCGTGAGTTCTCTGATCTCGAGTACGTCGTCTTGCCCGTGATGCTCGTCGCCGCGGACCGGACGTCGGTCGCCGGGGTGCGGCAGGGGCTGGCGAGGTTTCGCTCCGTGATGGAGCACCTGCGAGGCTGGTACCAGCTTCGCGCCGGAAGGACCTTCCCCTTCCTTGAGCCCGTCTGGCTCCCCACCACTCGGACGGCGGCGGTGTGGGACCAGATCTCGTACGCCACGGACGTTCCGGAGAAGCGAGGAGATACGACCGTCCGGGAGCGGATCGAGCTCCTCCGCGTCGCGAAGGAGGAGTACGGTCAGCACTTTCCGCCGCCCGGACCTAAGCTCAAGATCGTCCTCGTGCCCTACACCGGGGATAGTCCCGACGTATGGCTCGGGGCCTTGGCGGAGTTCACTGGCGGCTCATTCCTGGTCGCCCCGCCGCGCGCCACGAGCGTGAACTGTCCTCCCTCGGGCGCGCTTGACTCCCGCTGCGCCGACGCTGCCTACGCGATCGGGCACGAGCTCGGGCATCTGCTCGGGTTGGAGCACGCTTGTCAGGCGTACCAGGATGCCACGAGTCAGAGCCGGTGCCGGATGTCCATCATGGAGAGCGGGAAGCCGCCCCTCGCCATCCTCCTCCCGCTGGAGGTCGCCGCGCTCACGGCCTCGCCGTTCCTTTCTCCCGCGGCCGGTCAGTGACCACAAGACGCCTGCTTCGCGGCCGGGACACGAGCCGCGCCGTGCACGCAGAGCGTGTCCATGTCGCCGCGGCGCGCCAGTGAGAGCTTCTGCGCCGCGGCCTCCTCGGGGTCCGCCATGCCCGGCGGGTCAAGCCGGTGGACCACCTCCGGGCGGGGGCGCCGTGCCGGTGCCGAAGGGACCGCTGCTGTTCCAGGCGCGGTTCGACGGCAGCGCGGGCGACATCGTCATCGAAAAGAGCGGGACCGCATCGACGCAAGTCGTAAACGGCGAGCTGCGTGTCACCATCGGCGGGAGCGCCCTCGACGCGGTGAAGGTCTCACTGCCCCAGCGGCCGAGCGTGTACAGGCCTTGTCATGACCCCAACCGAGCCATTGAGCGTGCGCGTCTTCGGACAGAGCGCGCCGGGGCGGGTCCGTGACGATCAGGGGCATTCGCCTCTACCAATCTGTCCCTGAGCGAGTTACTCGGTCCCTTGGCCCGGGGGCCCGGATCGGCTGGCGGCACGCGTCGCGCCGCTTCAGACCTCCCGGTACAACGCAACGGTGACGTTGTCCTTCCCGCCGCGCTTGTTCGCGAGATCCACGAGCGCCTTCGCCGAGCGAGCGGCGTCGGGACCGATCGCGGCGGCGATCTCCGCGTCGCTCGCCATGGCGTGCAGGCCGTCGCTGCACAGCAGGAGGACGTCGCCGGTCCGCATTTCTTCCTCACGCACGTCGGGCTCGACCTCATCGGCGACGCCGAGCGCCTTCGTGAGCCGGCCGCGGAGGGGATGCGTCTCGGCCTCGTCGCTCTTCAGGACCCCCGCGCGCACCTGCTCGGCGACGAACGAGTGGTCGGCGGTGAGCTGCGAGAGCGCGCCACCGCGCAACAGGTACGCGCGCGAGTCGCCGACATGCGCGATCGTGACCTGTCCATCGCCGACGAGCGCCGCGACGATCGTCGAGCCGCTCGCCGCGCCCTCCAGCTTCTCGCGTGCGTAGCGGCGGATCGCCGCGTTCGCGTCCGCGATGGCCGCGCGCAGGCGCTCGGGGATCGGGCCGCCGCCGGACGCGAGGCTGGCGGCCACGCGCTCGATCGCGGTGCGGCTCGCGACCTCTCCGGCCGCAGCGCCACCGACGCCGTCACACACGATCGCGCCCGAGCGGAAGCCACGTCCGGCCGGCACGACCGCGACCGCGTCCTCGTTGGACTTGCGGCGCTTCCCGACGTCGGTCAGGACGACCCAGTCCGCCTCAGGCTTGGGTATCGCGTTCCGTCCAATCCACGGCGTAGATCCGGGGGATCTCTTCGATGTTCTTCAGCGTGATCCCGGTGCGCTCCTCCATCGGCGCGATCCCCGACGTGCGCACAAGCACGCGGATGATCTCGCTCACGAAGATCTCGGCGGCTGCGGCATTTTGCGCGAGTCGCGCCGCGATGTTCACCGCCGAGCCGACGAAGTCGCCGTCCTCGCGGCGCACGGGCTCGCCCGCGTTCAGGCCGATGCCCATCTCGATCGGCCGGTCCGGACGCGCGGCGGTGAGACGAGCCGCCTCGCGCTGCATGCCGATCGCGCAGCGCATGCTCTGCTGCGCGCTCTCGAACGTGACGAAGAAGCTGTCGCCCTCGGTCTTGATCTCGGCGCCCTCGTACTTGGAGATCTCGGTGCGCATGAGGATCCGGTAGTCGTGGATGAGCTCGGCCGCCGCGGAGTCGCCCTTCCGCTCGACGAACGCCGAGTAGCCCCGCAGGTCGGCGAAGAGGAACGTGAGCGTCGTCGCCTTCACCACCGGCTTCGCGGCGAACATCATCGTCTCCTCGGTCGAGCGGAAGACGAGCACGATGCCCGGCAGCGCGATCTCGTCGCCGTCCTTCAGCGGGCGCGGTGCCGTCACGGCCTCGCGGTTCACGAGCGTGCCATTCCGCGTGCCGAGGTCCTCGACCAGGTAGCGCTCGCCGTCCCACCACACGCGCGCGTGCTTGCGCGACATGAGCGCGTTCGGGATCACGATGTCGGCCTCCGGCGACCGGCCGATGACGACCGGTGCGTCCTCGAGCGGATGCAGCATCCCCTTGCGGTCGCCCGTGGTCTCCGTCAGCGTCGCACTACCCATCTCTAGCGCTCCACCATTTCGAGCTTCAACGCGACCTCGCCGAGGGTGATGGTCTCACCGCCGCGCAGGACGCGCTCGGCCTTCACCGGCTGGCCGTCGACCTTCGTCCCGGCCGTGCTGCCAGCATCGGCGACGACGAAGCGGCCAGACCGCGCGAAGATCCGCGCGTGCTGCCGCGAGACGCTCGGATCGTTCAGGACGACATCGTTCGTCGACGAGCGTCCGATCCCATACGCGCGCTCCTCGAGCTCGAACGGCCCGCCGGATCCGCCGTGCTGGATGACCAGGCGTCCGCGCAGTGGCGTGCCCTCGCCGACGATGCGCAGCGCGTCACGCTGGATCTTTGCGCCCGATCCGATCGTCTGATCGACCGCCGCGTCGAACACGCGACGCGCGTGATCGCCGCTCTGGACCTTCACGTCCTCGTCGAAGAGCCGCCGCACGATGGCGTGGAGGACGGCAACGACAGAGTCGCTCGCGTAACCGCCGCGCTCCAGCGCGGGCGCGTCGATGCGACCCTCTGAGGTCGGGAGCTGCGGCTCGACACGCAGACCGCGCGACGAATCGACCTCGGCGATCGCGTCGCGCAGCCCGCGCTCGCGATCCGCGGCCTCCGCGCCGAAGAAGCCGAAGAGGAGCGCGTTCACCAGGACCGCAAGGTGGCGCGGCGAATAGAGCGGATCGTTCGCCGATGGTGCCTTGTCCGCGCGATGCTTGCCGAATCCCGCGAAGAGATCGACGATCCCGCGCTTCTGCGGCGGAGGCGGCGGCGTGGCCAGTGGGATGGTCGCGCCCTGCGGCAGGTACTGCGACACGAAGATGCTCGTCCGCTCGCCGGGATCCTCGGTTGCGACGGGCTCGGCCGTCGGCGTGGCAGCGGGTTCAAGCATCAGCGCTGCAGGGGGCCCGGCGGTCGACACTGCGAGCGCGGGCTTCGGCTCGTTCGCGCCGATCAGGATGTTCGGACGGACTCGCGGCGGTTCTGGCGCGGGCGTTGGCTCTGGCTCGGGCGGTGTCGCGAGGGCCGCGATGCGGTCGTCCACCGAAAAGTCGGTACCCGCGGCGAGCACCGGCGCGGGCTTGGGGGCGCGCGGCGCACGTGGAGCGCGCTCGCGCGGAGCGAGCGGCGATCGGATCTCGATGATCCCCTCGTGCATCAGCTCGCGCAGGTTGCTCAGCGTGGTCGGGCGGTCGATGCCGGTGACCGCGCTGATCCGCGCGACGTCGCGCTGCTGACCTTCGATCGCGCGAAGGATCCGCAGGTGATCGGCGGTCACGCTGAACGCCGCGCCAGAGGCAGCCGTCTCGGACAGCACGAAGGTGTGGCGGTCGCTCGGGATGTCGCGCCGGAGGGCGTGCTCGGCCTCGCGAGCCGCGCGGACCCGTTCCCGGAGCTCGTCCATCGTGAGCGTCAGATCGGACGCGCCCGTCTCGCCCTGCACGAACTCGAAGGGGGCAGCGTCAAGCGAGATGAGCGACCCGAGCGCCGCCTCGCCGCTCGTGCCGGCGTGCCTCGCCGCGGTCGGACGGCCCTCGGTGACCTCGAGCGTGCCGCGTGCCGTGCCCGCGCCGAGCTCGAGCCGGCCGGTGACCGACGCATCCGCGATCAATCCCAGTACGAGATCGAGCGGGAACGCTGCGAGTGATCCGCGGAGCACCGCCGACATCGCGTCCTCCCCTTATCCCGGTGCGGTGCGCACTATACCGAGGCCGGGCGCCCACTAAACTCGAATGTCTCCATGCCGCGCCCGCTCTGCTTCGTGCTGACGCTCGCGCTCGTCGCCGCGGCCTGCGCACCGGCCACACCTCAGCGCCCGGTCGAGCGCGGCACGCTGGTCGTGGCCTGGCAGGACCCCGAGACACTGAACCCCCTCTATTCGACGGGCAATCAGACGAACGCGCTCGTGTACCGCGTCGCGGTGGAGGGCCTCCTGGCTCCCGGCCCGACGGGCTGCTGCGTCCCCGTGCTGGCAGAAGAGATCCCGACCCTCGCGAACGGCGGGCTCACGCTCGAGCCGGACGGCCGGATGACCGTCCGCTACCGGCTCCGCGAGCGATCCTGGTCGGACGGCGCGCCGTTCACCAGCGCCGACGTTGCGTTCACCTGGTCGATCATCATGCGCGATCCCAAGGTCGCGAGCCGCGAGGGCTACGACCAGGTCGAGGCGGTCGATACGCCGGACGACCGCACCGCGATCGTCCGCTACCGCGCGGTCTATCCCGCGTACCTCACGCGCTTCGATGCGATCCTCCCGAAGCACGCGCTCGGCTCCGCGACCGACCTCTCCGCGACGGACTACGGCCGGCTCCCGCTCGGGACCGGGCCCTTCCGCATCACCGAGTTCGCCGCCGGCGACCACATCACCGCCGAGCGCAACGATCGCTACGACGCGACGGGGCGGCTGCCGCTCCTCGACCGCATCGTGTTCCGCTCGGTGCCATCGCTGGAGGGGGCCAAAGCACAGCTGAAGGCTGGCGAGGTGCACGCGGCCCCGAGCCTCGGCGATGCCGATGTCGCCGACCTCGCAGGTGCCGCGGGCATCAGACTGGAGATCTACCGCTCGCCGATCGTCGAGACGCTCCAGTTCAACCTCGCGAAGCCGGGCAACCCCGCCGATCCCGCGATCGCGCATCCGGTGCTCGGCGACGTCGTGTTACGCCGCGCGCTGCTGCTCGCGACCCCCAAGAAGCTCATGGTGGATACGCTCCTCGCGGGGCGGCCGACGGTCGGCTCGTCCGAGCTGCCGCTGGGCTGGCGCGAGGCCTCGACCGTGACGCAGCAGGGCTTCGATCGCGGGGCCGCGAGCCGGCAGCTCGACGCGGCCGGCTGGACGCCGGGCCCCGACGGCGTGCGGCGCCGCGACGGCACGCGACTCAGCCTGACCATCACGAGCACCACCGGGAACGCGCTGCGCGAGCAGATCGAGCAGGTCCTCGTCGACGAGTGGAAGCGGATCGGGGTCGAGCTCGCCATCCGGAACGTGCCTCCGGCGAC
>Ga0105164_10002428_pt1 | contig 11519 bp, 11 predicted proteins | sample VDWuncwatermetaG_FD_89674 | JGI IMG/M metagenome (GOLD analysis project Ga0105164, IMG submission 89674) | Wastewater microbial communities from Netherlands to study Microbial Dark Matter (Phase II) - VDW unchlorinated drinking water | ecosystem: Environmental > Aquatic > Freshwater > Drinking...
GCCGACTAAGATTAGACCGCCAGAAACCAAACTCGGTAAACTGTTGTAACTGTCTTCCGGGATTAAATGCCCGGAATACTCCAGCACCTCTGCGCCTTTTACTAAGTTTCTAATTGCCGGGTGCTCTTTAAAATAATCCAGCAAATCGTATAAAGCGATCCCGCTATGCTGGAGTTCGTCTATAGAGCAGCCTACGCCTACGGAAATTGTGCCTTTATTGGTATAGATGAAACCCGCGCCTACCATATTTTTTACCGCATCGCCAAAATATTCTATAGCTACGCCTTCGTTATCTGATAAATTAAATCTGTCTTCAATAATTTCCTGCGGCAAAGAAAGAATTTCCTTAACCGCTACCGCGCGGTTTAAGGAAGACATCTTGCTTTTACCGCTGCGCAGCCCCGCCTTTTCCGCCAACATTGAGTTTGCGCCTTCGGCGCATATAACCACATTAGACCTTAGTTCATCATAAGTATCCTCTGCAGAGCCTCTGGCTTTTATTCCTGCTACTTTTCCGTTTTCATATATAAAATCGTCCACTACCACCCGGGTATAAATCTCTGCCCCTGCCCCCTCTACTTTTTGCGCCAGCCATCGGTCGAATTTTGCCCTCAATACAGTAAAAGTATTATTGTACGGCGGTTGATTGTATTTCTCTGCTTTAAAATCAAACCCCGCTTCTGTATCAGGGGTTAAATAAACAAATCTCCTTTTTACAATATGCCTCTCAATGGGGGCATCGTCCCAGAAATTCGGTATTAATTTATTCAGAATAGTAGAAAATAATACCCCCCCGAATAGATTTTTGGCCCCCGGGTATTCTCCCCTTTCTAAAACAGCTACAGAAACGCCTGCCTTTCTAAGGGCATATGCGGCAGTAAGCCCTGAGAGGCCCGCCCCCACAACAATGACATCAAAATCAGGTTTGTCTTGATTATTCATTTTAACTTTTCTTGCTATTCACTTATTGCGGCGATGTTCAGGTTCTTTATTCCCAGGCCCGTTAATACATCAAGCACGCCCACAATATCCTTAAATTTTACCGACCTGTCGGAATACAAAATAACGCCCAGGTTAGGGTTATCCCTATATAGCATACCGATTCTTTCCTTGAATTCTTTTCTGGTGACCAATTTCTCATCCAGATAAGTTAACCCTTCATTTGTAATGGTAATATCTGCCTGAATTTTTCTTCCGGGCTCAATACTTGTTCCGCTCTTAGCGCCAGGAAGCTGCACTTTGATATTGGACTGAGAAATTAAAGGAGTGGTGATCATAAATATTATTAATAAAACAAAAATAACATCGGTAAATGGCGTTATATTTATCTCTGCTACTAATTTTTGTTTTCTGGACTTTCTGTTCATTTTGGTTTAATGTTCAGCAAATCCATCGCTTCGGAAGCGCAGAGCTCCATATCCGTAATGAAACTATCGACTCTTTTCACAAAATAATTATAAGCAATGACTGCCGGCACCGCAACGCAAAGGCCAAGCGCAGTGCATACTAACGCCTCGGATATGCCATTTATAACCACGCTTATTCCTCCGGAACCGCTTGCAGAAATATCGCCAAAGGCCCTGATGATACCTAAAACAGTCCCAAAAAGCCCTATGTAAACCGCAGTGCTGCCGATAGTTCCAACTATGCTGGTGTAGCGCTCTAATTTAGTGGTTTCCACGGTCACTTCTCTTTCCATAGTATTGGATATTACTACTTCATTATGGCCGTGCAAATTAAGCCCTGAATACACCACGCTTGCAAAAGGGGTGTCTGTATTTTTGCATACCTCAACGGCCCCTTTAATATTGCCCTTTTCCAATTCCTTGCGTATAAGCATCATAAATGCTTGCCTTTTTACCTTAGACCTTCTGCGATAATAAATGCACCTTTCAATAATAATAGTAAGCGAAAGAACAGAAAAAGATAAAAGAATAAACATTGTAAAACCGCCAACCCTGAGCAGCTGCCATAGCGTCATTTAAAAACCCTCCCTTTTATCTCTATTGCTTATGATGTTAGTGCACAGATTATGTGAATCATACCGTTATTTATTTTACAAAATAGTATACCATATCATTATAGGCTGGCCGCAGACTATTGCAACACTATTTTCGCTAAAAATTAGACGACGCGGCAATCCAATTAAAGAACGGATAAGGGCACAACCCCACTACTAAAACGCCAGCCAACATGATAATTAATGCCGCCTGAAGCGCCAGGGATTTCGGCTCTATGCTGTCTGCCTTGGGTTCTTCCAGATACATATACTTTATAACCCGCACATAATAATATAGCGCGATAATGCTGTTTATCACTCCTACAACCGCAATCAGGATAAATTTTGCTTCAATGGCGGCTGCGAATACAAAAAATTTCCCCAGGAAACCGGCTAGCGGCGGAATCCCGGACAGCGATAATAAGAATACAGCCAGCATAAATGCCGCCGGAGGATCCCTTTTATAGAGCCCTGCGTAATCCTCAAGCAAATCGCTTTTGATGGAATTAGAAATTAAAACTACGCAGCCAAATGCGCCTAAATTCATAAGAGTATATACCAGAAGATAAAATAACGCCGCCTTAATCCCTAACGCTGTCCCCGCCACAAAACCAATCAGAATATATCCGGCCTGCGCAATAGAGGAATATCCAAGCATACGTTTTATATTCGTCTGGGTAAGCGCGGTTATATTACCTACGGTCATAGTAAGTATGGAAACCCAAGTAACCAAATCCACCCAGCCATTAAATAGCGGGAAGAAATTTTTCAGAAAAACTCTTAGAAGTATAGCGAACCCAACTGCCTTTGGCCCGACCGAAATAAATGCGGTAATAGGCGTAGGCGCCCCCTGATAGGCATCAGGGACCCACATATGAAACGGCACCAGCGCGCATTTAAAAGCCATGCCCGCCAGAATCAAAATTAAGGATATCAACGCAATAAAATTATTCGTACCTCCGGCGGTTAAGGCCACTGAAATAACAGAGAGATCAGTAGTGCCGAATAGGCCGTAAATAAAGGAAATACCGTAAAGCATAATGCCTGTGGAGAGCGCCCCGAACAAAAAATACTTTAATGCGCCCTCGCTTGATAGGGCATCTCGTTTTAAAAAACCCACCAGTATATAAGATGTCAAAGAAACCAATTCAAAAGCTACGTAAATCATAAGAAGGTTGTTTGATGAAACAACCAGCATCATAGCAATAGTTACTATGAGGAGAAGGAAATAATACTCCCCCCTGTCTTCTTCTCCAAAGGCCTTATAACCCATTGAGATGAGTATGACCACAGAAGTAATAAGGAGGAAAATTTCTTTAAAAAATTTTGCGAAGGGATCATTGAGAAGCAGGTTAGAAAATATAGGGAGGGATGTTGCGCTGCTTTGATACAAAGATAAGGCCGCAAAGATAACTCCCACAAGACTGAATACCCCCAATACATTATTCTTTCTTATGAAAAGTCCGCAAATTAAAATTGACAGCGAAAAAACCAGAAGTATCAATTCTGGGGTTATGTATTTTATGCTTTCAATTGCATTCAAAATAACCTGCCTCCTAGTGCCCAGTAAAAGTAGTTTCTGATAGTTTTCTTTAAGAATTTGGCTGGCACTATACCGAGTCCAACTCTTAAAAACTTATTTGACGAGGTACTAGTTTCTGAATTAACGCATTAATGGAAACCGCCTGATACTTCAGGGCAATCAGCGGATATACGCCTATTGCTATAACGAGCAGCATTAAAGGTATTAATGTACATAACTCGCGCTTGTTTATATCGGTAATAGCAGCCCATTTTTCATTTAAAGAGCCCAGCAAAACGCGTTGGAGCATATATAAAAAATAGCTTGCGGTGATAATTATTCCCAAGGTAGAAATTATGGTGATTATTTTAAATACCGGATATGCCCCCAATAAAGACAGGAATTCGCTGACAAACCCGCTTAACCCGGGAAGCCCCAGCGACGCAAAGGTGAATACGGCTAATATTCCCGCATAGACCGGCATCTTCACGCCTAAGCCGCCGAATTCATCTAAATTCCTGGTATGCGCGCGGTCATAAAGCACGCCTACGAGTAAAAACATCGCCCCGCTAATCAACCCGTGGCTAAGCATCTGTAAAAGGGCGCCGTTAAACCCGGTCATAGTCATACTCGCTAAGCCTAAAATAACAAATCCCATATGGCTTACGGATGAATACGCGACCATCTTCTTAAAATCTGTCTGCGTCATCGCCACAAAAGCGCCGTAGACAATATTGATTAATCCCATAACCGCAAAGGGCAAGGCAAAATAATAAGCCGCTTCTTTTAAAATAGGGAAACTGATCCTGAAAAAACCGTATGCCCCCATTTTAAGCAGGATACCGGCAAGCAATACGCTGATGGGTGTCGGCGCCTCAACGTGGGCATCCGGAAGCCAGGTATGAAAAGGAAAGATGGGGACTTTAACAGCAAACCCCAGGTAGAAAGCAATAAATACCGGTATCTGAAAACTTAGTGCCAACGGACGGTTACCTGCTGCAAGCTCCAGCATATTGAACGTATGCGGAGCGGAGGTAAAATAAAGAGCCAGTATCCCCAAGAGCATAAATACCGATCCGGCAAGGGTGTACAGGAAGAATTTAATCGCTGCGTATTCCTTTCGGGGGCCTCCCCAGATGCCGATTAAGAAATACATCGGCACCAGGACTATTTCCCAGAATACGTAGAACAAAAATAAATCCAGCGCCATAAATGTCCCCAGCATCCCGGTAGTGAGCAAAAGGTAAAAAAAGAAGTATTCCTTTTGCCGCGTATTTATGCCGTAAGAGGCCACGCAAGCCAAAAACCCCAATAACGCCGTCAGGAATACCAGGCCTATGCTTATGCCGTCAACGCCTAAATGATACCAGACATTTATCTGCGGAATCCAGGGTAATTTTTCTTGAAATTGCATTACAGGACTAAACAAACTAAACTTAAACATCAAAGGCAGAGAAAATAAAAGCGCAGCTGCGGTGGAAAGCGTAGCAATTGTTTTTATCAACCCTATATTTTTCTTCGGAGTAGCTAAGACCAAGAGCGCCCCTAAGAGCGGTAAGAATATAATACAGCTCAAAATTGAGAAAGGCATATTCCTCCTCGTATAATATGTTAAACAAGGTTACCCGAGGTTAAGCCAGGTTAATCGAGGTTGCAAGTTATTTTGATGTTACTATGAGATTAAGCTAAAAGGTTACTTTTAAATGCAACTTTGATTAACCTATCAGTAACCTTTTTACAACCTGCAACTTTGATTAACCTCGTTTAACATTGGTTAACATGGGTTAACCTGCTTTTATGAATTTAATAATTATTAAAATTAACAGGCCGAAAAATGCTATGAGCAGATAATTCTGAACGAGGCCTGTCTGAACTCGACGCAACAGCCCCGAAGACAGCCTGACAGTTTTTGCCAGGCCGTTTACAGCCCCGTCAATAATGTATTTATCAAACCAGCTTTTTATTTTACCTATGATTACAGTAACTTGGGCCACCGCATTAACCCCAGCGTCTATGACCCCCAAATCAAATTTAAAAGACAGCCTTGAAAGCCTGATACAGGGATTGATAAATAGGATTTCATAAATTTCATCTATGTAATATTTATTATAAATAATTCTATATAAAAACAGGAATTTGCTGCGGACCGAATAGGCGAGAATTTTATTATTCAGCATATAAAATGAATAGGCCAGGCCAATACCCGAAAACGCCGCCAGCGTAGAAAACGCCATTACTAAATGTACCGCCCCTGCGGCGTGCGGGATATAGCTTTCCTGCGGGAATACCATAAAGTTCTGAAATGCATGGTTCATAAAGGGCGAACCTACAAAACCGGCAATTATCGAAAAGAAAGCCAAGATACTTAAAGGTATGGTCATTGTCGCCGGCGATTCATGGGGATGAAGTTCGCTGCGGGGTTTACCGAATAATACTAAAAATATGAGCCGGAAGATATAAAAGGCCGTCAATAGGCTCGTCATTAAACCTATGGCAAATAAAACCGGATGCCCATTATTTAAGGCCTCTGAGAGAATTTCATCTTTTGACCAAAATCCGGAAAGAGGCGGCACCCCGGCAATGGCTAAACCGGCGATAATAAAAGTTGCGCCGGTGACTTTCAGCTTAGGCAGAAGGCCCCCCATCTTTTGAATATCCTGCGTGCCCACCGCATGTATTACGCTGCCGGCGCACAAGAAAAGCAATGCCTTAAAGAATGCGTGCGTCATTAAATGGAATGCCCCCGCGCTATACCCCCCTACGCCTAATCCTAACAGCATCAGGCCGACCTGGCTGATGGTCGAATAGGCAAGGATTCTTTTGATATCGTTGTTTACCGTGGCAATTGAGGCGGCAAAAAGGGCAGTTCCCGCTCCGATATAAGCCACCCAGATTAATGACGGCTGGTGCATTGCGAATAACCAAAAAGTGCGCGCCACCAAATAAACGCCGGCCACCACCATGGTAGCGGCATGAATTAATGCCGAAACCGGGGTCGGGCCCTCCATTGCATCCGGAAGCCATACATGAAGCGGGAATTGCGCAGACTTCCCGACTGCCCCGCATAAAATTAAAAATGCGGCGATAGTAAATAACGCCTGATTACCGCTGCTATGCTCTAACGCCTTAAAGTTAAGCGTTCCGGCAGCAGAAAAAAGCATGAGTATGCCGATGAAAAGCCCGGTATCGCCAATTCTGGTCGTAATAAAGGCCTTCATTCCCGCCTTTGCTGCAGAGGCGCGCTCAAACCAGAATGAAATTAACAGATAAGAGCACAACCCCACGCCTTCCCAGAAAATATAAAGCATAATAAAATTATCTGCCAGCACCAGCCCTAACATCGAGCACATAAAGAGCGCCATATAGGCAAAGAACCTGGAGAACCTTAGGTCATGGCTCATATACCCTATTGAATAAACCTGGATAAGAGTCCCGACGCTGCTTACGACCAGAAGCATCATACAGGTTAAGGGGTCAATAGTTACTCCGAAATTCAATGAAGCGGCGTTAAAATCCAGCCACCTTACCACAGTATATGAACCATTGCCGCCCAAATAGCCTATAAAGGCCGCCAGTGAAAGAAAAAATGAAATCGCAGAAGCAAGAATTGCCACCAGCGCGCTTAGTTTTTTTATCCGGCGGCCAAATAAAATATTTATTACAAATGCCGCAAACGGAAATAGGGGAATTAAATAGCTGTATTTTACCATTTCATCAAATTAATCTTATCGGCAAAGATGGTCTTTGCATTTTTATAAATCGCGATTATTAACGCCAGGCCCACAACCGCAGATGCCCCGGCAATAGCAATTACCAGCATGGCAAACACCTGACCCAATCCATCGCTGCTCCCTAAAAATTTATTAAAAGTAATGAAGTTTATATTGGCTGCATTTAAAATCAATTCTATAGACATCAAAATTCCTACCGCATTGCGCCGGGTTAAAGCGCCAAATAGCCCGATACAAAAAAGTATAGCGCTTAAGATTAAAAAATGGCTCTGCGGTATCATTTATTTTCTGGCCTTTCCGATTACTATAGCTCCGACTAACGCCGCAAGCAGGATAAGAGATATGACTTCAAATGGCAAAACATAAGCAGACATAAGCAGCCTGCCTAATTGCGCCAGAGCTAAACCCTCTGCCTTGGACGCCGCTGCCTGCCAAGGATTCCTTCTGATGATAGTTACAAAAAAGCAAAGAAACACAAAGGCAACAATGGCTGACAGCAGTACCTGCTCATTTGTCTGTTTAATAGTGCGGTCCTGGATACTGGCAGTCAGCATTATCGCAAAGATAAACAGGGTGACTATTGCGCCGACATATATTAATATTTGAATAACCGCTAAAAATTCTGCATCCAGATATAAATAAATGCAGGCTATGCCGATCAGCGCCAATGCCAGAAAAATAGCTCCGTGGAATACGTTTGGGGATATCACCATACGTATGGCAAAAAAAACTGTGGAAGCGGCAATGATATAAAATATTGCCTTGAGCATAAATTCCTGCGGCAGGCCGGTATTATTTAACTGTTGGATTAACCCACTCATTGTATTTTTCCGGATTTAGGAGGTTAATATATAGTTTCTGGCGGCTGTAGACAGCAATCTCATAAATTTTATTCATATAGATTGCCTGCGTAGGGCAGACCTGCGCGCATAAACCGCAGAAACAGCAAAGTTCCATATTGTATTTAAATGTTTCCAGGGCCTTCTTCTTTTGCTCAGATTCTTTATGCGTAATCGCCAGGCATCCAGTCGGGCAGATTTTTACGCATTGATAACAAATAATGCACTTCTGGAGGTCTAAATCCACCAAGCCGCGGAATTTCTCTACCATTGGCTGCTTTTGTGTCGGGTATTGAAGCGTAACTGCCCGGGAGGTAAGATTTTTGAATGTAACCGCCATGCCTTTTATAAGGCTTGCAGGGCCGGTGAGCAAATTATTAATATATTTTTTCATCGCAGCGCCAGCCATCCGGCAATTATTAAATTAACGAAGGAAACAGGGGTTAAGAACTTCCAGGCAAATCCCATTAATTGGTCTACCCTTAGCCTCGGGAAAGTCCACCTTACCCACATCAAGACAAATACTACACCGTATGCCTTAATCAAAAACCAGAAAACTGGAGGCAGGAACGGGCCCTGCCAACCGCCCAAGAAAAGAGTTGTGGCAATAGCCGAGATGATAAAAAGATTCGTGTATTCTGCTACAAAGAACATCGCAAATTTCATCCCCGAATATTCTGTATGAAAACCGGCCACGAGTTCGGATTCGGCTTCCGGTATATCAAACGGAGTGCGATTGACTTCAGCAGTAGCGGAAATAAGGTAAATCAAAAACGCTAACGCCAGGCTGGGATGAAAAACAAACCAAGACCTGCTTTGCGCCGCAACTATCTTTTGCATAGAAAGGGAGCCTGCGAAAACTAATACCGTAACTACCGATAAGATAAGCGGAATCTCATAACTTATAATCTGGGCCACAACCCTCATCCCCCCCAGAAGCGAATATTTATTATTCGAACCCCAACCCGCCATAAACATACCCAAGATGCCCAGAGAAGTAATAGCCACGATATAAAGAATCCCAACATTTAAATCTTTGACGATTAAATTTTTCCCGAAAGGAATACAAACAAATGCCATAATTGAAGGCACAGCCGCAAAAAAAGGGGCAAACCACCAAACCCATTTATCTACACAGGCAGGCATTATATTTTCCTTAAGTAATAGTTTTATCGCATCAGCAATGGATTGCAGAACGCCGTGCCAGCCCACGCGCATAGGGCCGAACCTGGTCTGGATGTGCGCGGAGACCTTTCTCTCCCACCAGATCAAAAACATAGCCGATGCCGCGATAAACCCTAAGACCGCTAGGCCGGTTATTACCATCAACATCAAGCTCCAAACCGTAACCATCACCTGTCTATTTCCCCCATTACAACATCCAGGCTTCCTAAAATACAAACCACATCCGCCACCCGCAATCCTTTTATCAGATTAGGAAGGACAGCGAGGTTAGAAAAAGAAGGCGCCCTTATTTTTAGCCTATACGGGCATGGCGAGCCGTCGCTTACGATATAAAAACCCAATACACCGCGCGGGTTTTCAGTCTTTGCATAAACCTCTCCCGCAGCAGGCCGATGTATCCGCCCGACTTTTGCAGTGGGGTCGCCTTCAGGCATACCGGCAATAGCCTGCTCTATAATCCTCAGGCTCTGCCTCATCTCCTCCATCCTTACTCTATATCTATCCCAGGCATCCCCATTCTCTCCCACCGGTATATCAAATTGAAATTTATCATAAACTAAATACGGTTCGTCTTTCCTTAAATCATATTTTACTCCGGATGCGCGCAAGTTCGGCCCGGTTACGCTGTAATTTAACGCCAAATCTTTCGGCAGTATTCCTATATCTTTTGAACGGATTAAAAATATCGTATTGTAAGTTAACAAGGACTCGTAATCATTAATCCGGGAGCGCAGATATTTAATAACCTGTCTTATCTTTTCATCTATGCCTTGGGGAAGGTCAAATTGGACCCCACCTATACGCATATAATCATAGGTAAGGCGGTTTCCGCAGAGCTCATCAAAAAGCTCAACTATTTTTTCGCGCTCGCGGAAACAATAGAATAACGGCGTAGCAAATGCGCCTAAGTCCTGTGCGAAAGTGCCCACTGCCACTAAATGGCTGGCAATACGGTTTAGTTCTGCAATGATAACGCGGATATACTTTGCCCGCTCTGTAACTTCCAAATTCAGCAGTTTTTCAACGGCTAAAACATACCCTAAGTTATTGTTCATTGAAGCCAGGTAATCAAGCCGGTCCGTAAACGGGATGAACTGGGTATAGGTGCGGTTCTCAGCTATTTTTTCCATTGAGCGGTGAAGATAACCGATATGCACAATACAATCCACCACAACTTCTCCGTCCAGTTTCAACTCCAGGTATAATACGCCGTGGGTAGAGGGGTGCTGCGGCCCCATATTCACGTAAAATTCTTCGCTATGAATGCTGTTATTGTTTTCGGTAATCATTAATTCCATTTTAATATTGCGGCTTCTTTATAAAATCCGGATCGGAAAAATCCTTCCTTAAAGGATGGGCATCCCAATCGTAGGGATTTAAAATCCTGCGTAAATCCGGATGGTTTAAGAAATAGACGCCAAACAAATCATATATCTCCCGCTCAAACCAATCCGCAGACCTCCATAACCCCGCTAAACTTTCAATCTTTAAATCATCCGGCGCCAAATATACCTTTATGGTCAAGGTATGGCGCTTTTCTATGGAATAAAATATATAAACCAGCTCTATCCTCTCTACCCTATCTATAGCAGTAATGCAATGAAGGTCGTCAAAAGCCAACTCTTGGTTTTTTAAAAAATCGGCAACATCTAAAAGCAGGGCTTTCGGAACTACCGCTGCCTTTGTCGCTTCTTCCTGCGTTATCTGCCCAAACCTTCCTTTAAGGAGCTGCAGCATTTCATTCTCTTGCATTTTTTTCCTTCCTTATCTTTTCCTGCAATTTCATCAGCCCAAAAAAGAGATTTTCCGGCCGCGGAGGGCATCCGGGGATATAGACATCCACGGGAATCCCTAAACTTTCAGTTCCTTTGACCACTGAATAAGTATCGTGGTAGAAGATTCCTCCTGAAATGGCGCAATTTCCCATAGCCATTACATATTTTGGTTCAGGCATCTGCGCATAAAGGCGCTGCATGCAATCGCCCATCTTAACGCAAATGGTTCCGGCAACAATCATCACATCACATTGCCGGGGGCTGGCGCGGAATACCCCGGCGCCAAATCTATCGATATCAAAACGAGAGGCCCCTGCGGCAATCATCTCAATTGCACAGCAAGCCAAGCCGAATGTCATCGGCCATAATGACGAGGCCCTTCCCCATTTTAAGATATTTTCGCTGGTAGTTAATAAAATTTTGCCTCCGGGAAATTTCCCTATTAGTTTTGAGGCAGGTATTTTTTCA
>Ga0105164_10002429_pt1 | contig 11518 bp, 11 predicted proteins | sample VDWuncwatermetaG_FD_89674 | JGI IMG/M metagenome (GOLD analysis project Ga0105164, IMG submission 89674) | Wastewater microbial communities from Netherlands to study Microbial Dark Matter (Phase II) - VDW unchlorinated drinking water | ecosystem: Environmental > Aquatic > Freshwater > Drinking...
GCATGTCACTGCCTCCGAGCAGTAATATTTGCCGAAGGCGTATTGAAAAATTAAATATTATCATAAAAAAATGAAATAAATAAAATCAAAAAAATGATTTTAGTCCTTAACTTTGGCGGGCAATATTGACATCTCATAGCAAGAAGGGTGCGTGATTTTGGCGTTTATTCTGAAATACTGCCCTGCGATGTTTCTTTAAAGGAAATTGGAAAAATCAAACCCGATGGGATTATTCTTTCAGGAGGACCTGCAAGCGTTTATGAGCATAATGCGCCAGCAATGGACAGGAAAATTCTCGGCTTGGGAATTCCTGTTCTTGGCATCTGCTACGGGCTGCAATTGATTGCAAAATTTGTCAATGGCGAGGTTTTGGCTGGCAAATTAAAGGAATTCGGGAAAAAGGAATTGCGCATCAAAAAAAACGGAAAGTTGCTGAAAGGGTTGTCAAAAAAAGAGCAGGTTTGGATGAGCCATGGCGATTTAGTTGAAAAATTACCAAAAGATTTTGAGATTTTAGCCTCAACAGATACTTGTTCAATTGCAGCTTTTGAAAATAATATAAAAAAGATTTATGGAATCCAGTTTCATGCAGAGGTTGTTCACACTTTAAAAGGAAATGAAATCCTGAAGAATTTTGTTTTTGGCATCTGCAAGGCGAGGAAGGACTGGCACACCAAAAACATATCCAAAAAATTAATAAAGGAAATAAAAAAAGAAGTCGGGAAAAATTCCGTGATAATAGGCGTTTCAGGTGGCGTTGACAGCGCAGTTGCCGCAACCCTGATGCACAAGTCAATCGGCAACCGCCTTTACTGCGTTTTTGTCGACCACGGTTTGGTAAGAAAAGGCGAAGCAGAAGAAGTAATAAATTTCTTTGAAAAAAAACTGAAATTCAGGCATTTCTATTTTGTTGACGCTTCAAAAATATTTCTTGAAAGATTGAATGGGATTCTTGATCCAGAGGAAAAAAGAAGGATTATAGGGCACACCTTTATTGAAGTGTTTGAAAATAAAGTTATGGAACTGGAAAAAAAGAACAGGAATATAAAATTTCTCGGGCAGGGCACAATTTACCCTGACAGGATTGAGAGCGCGCAGCCGACAAAGTACGCTTCAAAAATCAAATCACACCACAATGTAACGCTGCCGGAAAAAATGAAGCTTAAAGTTATTGAGCCGTTGAAAGAGTTCTACAAAGATGAAGTAAGAAAACTTGGCAGGGAATTAAAAATTCCCGCTGAAATTCTGAACAGGCACCCTTTCCCAGGCCCCGGATTGGCAATAAGAATTTTAGGCGAAATCACTGAAGACAGATTAAGAATTTTGCGGGAGGCAGATTACATCTTTGTTGAGGAACTGAAAAAATCCAAGCTTTATGACAAAACATGGCAGGCATTTGCCGCCTTACTGCCGGTTAAAGCAGTTGGAGTTATGGGCGATTCTAGAACTTATGAATATGTAATCTCATTAAGGGCAGTCACAAGCATCGATGCAATGACAGCTGACTGGGCAAAGCTGCCGAATGAGTTGCTGGAAATGATTTCTAACAGGATAATAAATGAAGTGAGAGGGGTTAACCGGGTTTTGTATGACATAAGCCAGAAGCCTCCGGCAACGATTGAGTATGAATAAACCCATAGCATTTTAAAGTGATTGATATTACTTATTTCAATGGAAAAAACAAAAAAGCCAAAATTGTACAAAATAATTGGCTTTTGCAGATCCTGCAAGGAAAGATTTGTTGTCGACATGGACAAAAAATATGTTTCTAGGAATTATTGCAAAGCCTGCACAAGCAAATTTAAACAAGGAGGAAATAAAAATGGTTGAAGGAACTGTAAAATTTTTTAACAGCATGAAGCATTTTGGCTTTATCGCCGGAGACGACGGCAAGGAATATTTTGTGCACTCAAGCGGTTTAAAGGAGGGCACATCAATAACCGAAGGCGACAAAGTTTCCTTCAAGCCGGCGCAAGGCGACAGGGGACTAAAAGCCGAAGAAGTGGAGAAGGTATAGGAATTTTTATAAAAACTTAAAATACCTTTTTATATGGTTATTATTTTCTAGGCGTGTAATGAAGGTAATTAAAGGTATTGTGGCAGGAACACTTTTAACTTTAGTTAGTAGCGCTTATGCAGCCAACGATGGCATTGATGGAAGATGCGCCGATTATGCTGCATTTCTTATAAATGAAGCAAGAGCAAACCCGCAAATGGCTATCCAAGGTATGTTTATTTCCCAGATGAGCAAAAGGTATGCTAAATGCATCAATGAACTTTTCAGAAGTAAGATCGGAGGCAGATACCACCTAATCGAAGAAGATGGGGGTTACAGGTTAATTGAATACTTTTGACAAGCTCGATATTTGATAATTTCATTCAGCAAGCATAAGTCCTGTCCTTTATTCCTTTCCTGAAATTGTTCCATGCCTTTATGTACAATTTTTTGCCGCCTGGCGTTGGATACTCTCCAGTTAAGCATGCCATGCACAAGTCTTTTGCCGGCTTTCCTATGCTTTTGACAAGCCCCTGTATGCTTTGATACCTTAAAGAATCAGCTCCCAAGTCCTTAGAAATCTGAGCAAGGACTTCTTTTGAAACCTCGCCCTTTCTCGGCTCTTTTTCATATTTTGGGACTAGCAGCTCTGCAACAGTTGACATGTCAATGCCGTAAAAGCAAGGGCCTCTTATCGGCGGGCATGAAACACGCACATGAACTTCTTTTGCCCCTCCGACCTTTTTGATGTAATTAATCAATTGTTTTGTTGTTGACCCTCTGACTATGCTGTCATCAACCAAAATTATCTTTTTCCCTCCAAGTATCTCCTTTAACGCCGTATACTTGTTTTGAACCCTGTCTTCTCTTGACGAGCCTTCTATAAATGTTCTTCCAACAAACCTGTTTCTTATCAAGCCCTCTGCAGATGGCGCTTTCAATTCATAAGCCATTGCATCTCCTGCTGCCTTTGCAGTATCAGGCACTGGAACAACAACATGGCTTTCATCAATTTTTTCTGTCTCTTGTCTTGCCAGTTCTTTGCCCAGGTTCGTCCTTGTTATATAGACTGACTGATTGTCCAATACAGAACTTACATTTGCAAAATAAACCCACTCAAACATGCAGTGCGCTTTTTTCGGGCTTTCAGCATATTTTTTTATTTCAACATGACCATTTCTTATGTAAATCAAGTGCCCTGGCTCAAGGTTCTTGTAATCAGTCACACCGCAGTTAATTAATGCATTTGATTCAGAAGCCACAAGGAACATATCATCTTTCCATCCATATACAATTGGGCGGAATCCATAAGGGTCGCGAAGAACAATCATCTCGCCAAAGGCGTTCATAAAAGCAATGTTAAAGCACCCGTCAAGCTTTTGCGCCAGTCGTGTAAAAGCCTTGACAAGGTTTGGCTTTTTTGAGCCGCCAAGCTCCCTTGAAATGTAATGCATCAGGATCTCTGTGTCTGTGTTGTAAATAATATGGTAATCAGCTTTCTCCATTAAATGCTGCCTGAGCTCCTGGTAATTTGCAAGATTGCCGTTCCAGCAGAATGAAAACCATTTCCATTTCCTTCCATGATGCCTTTCAAACGGCTGGGCTAAACTTCTTTCCTCGCTTCCGGATGTTGCGTACCTTACATGCCCAATGCCCTTGTTGCCTGAATACCTTTTAAAAATTTCCAGCGACTGCTGCCTGTCGCTTGTTTTGAAAACTTCATTCACAGGCCCAAGGTCCTTGTATGTGTCAAGAATCTGCATGCGGGAAGGATTAAAGGTTGTCACGCCGGCGCTTAACTGCCCGCGATTTTGCTGGTTGAGAAGGAGCTTGTAGAGGTAGAACAGCGCCCTGTTGGATGAGTCGCCGTTTTCCTTGATATAAACGGCAGCTATGGCACAATTATGGTTTGCTTCACCTTGCATCTTTCCCCCACATAATATATTTTGTAGGAGTAAGTTTTATATAAAACTTTCGTATTTTATGGAGGCAATTTTTTGGGTAAATTTCTATATTGAATATAATGCACAAGAAACAACAACAAATTATTTAAACCAATCTCTTTATCGCTTTTCTATGAAAATTCTTCTAATCGGCAACGGCGCAAGGGAGCATGTGATAGCAGAGACGCTGAAGAAAAGCAAAGATACAATACTTTATTCTTACCTCAAGTCAAAAAATCCCGGCATCATTTCTTTGTCAAAAGGTTTTGAAGTTGGGAATTATAATGATTTAAGCAAAATAAAATCGTATGCTGAAAAAATAAAACCAGATTTTGCTTTCATTGGACCAGAAGAACCTTTGAATAATGGCGTTGTTGATTTATTTAAAAAATTAAAAATTGATGCAATTGGACCAACCAAGAGTTTAGCAAGATTGGAAACAAGCAAGTCATTTACAAGAAATCTTCTAAGAAAATATAAAATTGAAGGAAACCCAAGATTCGGGATTTTCAATAAAAATAATATTGGCAATGCAAAAAATTTTATTGATTCGCTGGAAAGCTGCGTAATCAAGCCAGACGGATTAACTGGAGGCAAAGGAGTCAAGGTTCAAGGCGACCATTTCAAGACAAAAAAAGAGGCATTGAACTACTGCAATGAAGTCCTGCAAACTCACCAAGCTGTAATTGTTGAGGAAAAACTTGAGGGAGAGGAATTTTCGCTTCAATGCCTAACAGATGGAAAAACAGTTGTTGCAACTCCGTGTGTTCAGGACCACAAAAGGGCTTTTGAAGATGACAAAGGACCGAATACAGGCGGCATGGGCTCCTATTCATGCGAGAATCATCTGTTCCCGTTCCTGACAAAAAAAGATGTTGAAGAAGGATTAAAGATGACGCAAAAAGTTGCTGATGCAATATACAAAGAAACAAATGATTTTTACAAAGGGGTAATGTATGCCGGCTTAATAAAAACAATAAACGGCGTCAAGCTGCTTGAGTACAATGCAAGATTTGGTGATCCAGAAGCAATGAATGTTCTGCCGTTGATGGAAAATGATTTTGTTGATGTCTGCAATGCAATAATAAGCCAGCAATTGCACAAAATAAAAATAAAATTCCAAAACAAGGCAACTGTGTGCAAGTACCTTGTGCCAAATGGTTATCCTAATAATCCCTTGGCTAATCAAAAAATTGAAATTAAAAAAACCCCTTCAAATGCAAGAATTTACTATGCTTCTGTTGAGCAAAGAGAAGGTAATTTATACACAACGAGCTCAAGAGCAATTGCATGCCTTGGCATTGCAGAAAATCTTGAAAAGGCAGAAAAAATTGCAGAGCAGGCAACAAGCTCAGTCAAGGGAAAATTATTTCATAGAAAGGACATCGGGACAAAAAAACTGGTTGAAAAAAGAATCAGGCATATGAAAGAGATTCTTAGTTAGTTTTTATCATTCCGTCAAATGTTTTTTGATAAGCAGTGTTTTAATAAATTGCGTCAATAATATGTAAGAAAACAATGTTGCTGCCAATAGCATGAAGTACAGGGGCGGCAATACAACAAAGTGCAATGTTGATGCAAACGGCGAGAATGGAAGCCATATGCCTATGCCGACAATAACCAATGTAGTCATGATTAAAGCGGTGCTCGCCCTGCTCTGTATGAATGGTATCTTTTTTGTTCTTATCACATGGATAATAAGCGTTTGGGTTATAAGCGACTCAACGAACCAGCCGGTCTGGAAAAGGTGAGGATTAGACCAAGCATTGAATACATAAAGCATTATAAAATAGGTAGTGTAATCAAAAATCGAGCTTATAGGCCCTATGAAAAGTATGAATCGCTTTATGCTCTCCATCTGCCATTTTCTTGGTTTTGTAAGATACTCCTCATCAACATTATCAGTCGGGATTGTGGTCTGTGATAAGTCATAAAGCAGGTTGTTTATCAGAATCTGCACCGGCAGCATAGGCAAAAACGGCAGGAATATGCTTGCTCCAACTACACTAAACATATTGCCAAAATTTGAGCTTGCTGCCATTTTGATGTACTTGTCTATGTTTCCAAAAACCTTGCGCCCTTCAATAACCCCTTCATTCAGCACAAGCAAACTCTTTTTCAGCAGAATAATGTCAGAGGATTCTTTTGCAACGTCAACAGCAGTGTCGACTGATATGCCGACATCAGAAACTTTTAGGGCAGATGTGTCATTAATTCCATCTCCCAAAAATCCAACAACATGCCCGTTCTTCTGCAGCGCTTTGATAATCCTCTCCTTGTGGTAAGGAAGAAGCTTTGCAAAAATTGTGGTGCTCTCAACTCGTTCAGACAATTCTTCGTCAGAAAGTTCCTCAATTTCATTGCCAAGGAGAATGCCCTTTGTAGGCAAACCCACAATCTTGCATATTTTTTTAGTGACAAGCTCGCTGTCGCCTGTTAATATCTTTGTTTCAACTCCGTTGTTGCGCAGCTTTGCAATTGCCTCCAGCGCAGTGTCTTTCGGAGGATCAAGGAATGCGACAAAGCCCAGCAAAATAAGGTTGGACTCGTCTTTTGTTGAATAAACAGTTTGCTCGTTTTGGGTTTCCTTGTAGGCGACTGCAATCACCCTGAAGCCGTCGTTATTCAGCTTATTGACAATTCTCCTGGCTTTTGCGCGATGGGATTTCTCGAAATTGAAAATTTTGTCGTTTGCCTTTGCCTTGCTGGATACATTCATTACCTCTTCAACAGCGCCTTTGCAAATCAGTATTTTTCCAGCGCCTTCTTTTTCCACAACAACAGACATTCTTCTTCTTACAAAATCAAAGGTTACTTCGTCAATCTTCCCATAGTTTTTATCTGCTTTTAAGCTTGTATGAATGTCCACGTGCTTCAGCACAGCCTCGTCAAGAATGCTTTTTAATCCGGTTTGGTAATAGCTGTTAAGATAGGCAAATTCAAGCACTTCCTCATTTTGCTCGTTTCCAAAAACGTCAATATACTTTTCCAGAATAACTTTTCCTAAGGTTATAGTCCCTGTCTTGTCTGTGCAAAGGACGTCCATGGCGCCAAAATTCTGGATGGAATTTAATCTTTTGACAATTACCTTTTTGCGGGACATGACAATCGCGCCCTTTGAGAGATTGACTGTCACAATCATTGGCAGCATCTCCGGAGTCAAGCCGACTGCTACTGCCAATGCAAATAAAAATGCCTCAAGCCAGTCATGCTTGGTTAGCCCGTTTATAAGAAAAATGACAGCAACAATGACAACTATGAAGCGAATCATCAGCCATGTAAATGATTCTATGCCCCTGTCAAAGCTTGTTAATATTTCAGTTGTCAGGGACTGCGCCAAATGCCCGAAATAAGTATTTTTTCCAGTCATTACAACAATTGCTGTTGCAGTGCCGCTCTCTATATTAGTGCCCATATAGCACATGTTTTGAAGCTCAAGAGGGTTTTTTATTTCCTTTTCCATTTTTTGGGCATGCTTCTCAACAGGCAATGACTCTCCTGTTAAGGTTGCCTGATTGACAAACAAGTCCTTTGACGAGATTATCCTTATATCTGCAGGCACCATGTCGCCTGCTGACAAATGGACAATGTCGCCTGGGACAAGCAAATTTATCGGAACTTCTTTCTTCTGCCCATACCTGATGACAGTTGCAGTTGTCTTTACCATTGCCTTAAGTTTTTCAGCAGCGGTATTGGCTTTAAATTCCTGAAAAACACGTATGGTAACGCTTACCAGCACCATCACGGCAATAACTATGCTTGCTGCGGTGTCGTGCGTGACAAATGAGACAACTCCAAGAATAAGTAACAATATAATAAGGGGATTTTTCAAAGTCTTGAGAAGGAGTACGAGCCAGTTCTGGCGTTTTTCTTGCACAACTTCATTAAGTCCGTATTTCTTCAGGCGCTCGTGTGCTTCTGCAGTAGTCAAGCCCTCTGTTGATGTGCCAAGCGACTGAATAACCTCTTCTGGCTCTTTATATGCAGTGTCTATAAGCTCCTTTGCTACAGAAGAATGATTTTTATTATTGAAGCTAGGGTGGATTAGATATCTAAATGGAGTTTTGTCAATAATCCCCATATTATCCCCTGATTTTTGATGACAAAATAAAACATGCTATCTTTTTATTCTTTTTGCTTTTGCAAATGAAAAAGTTTAAATAGCAAAAATAAAAATCCCATATCATGGCAAAAAAAAGAGGCAAAATTAAGCAAAGAGCTATTTCTAAAAAACAGTCGAATGCGAGTGAGCATCGTTCTTTGCGAACTCGCTCACAATTGACCAAAAAAACTAAAATCCCGAAGAAAATAGAGGAAATAAAAACAGAAAAGCCGATAAAGGATATCCTGCAAGAGCTTCACCTTCTCGCCGAAAGAAAAAAAATGGAAAGCAAAATCAACGGCGTGGAAGAAAAAGAAGAAGAAATCGAGCAGAAAGAAAATCAGATTATGAGCGAGGAAAAAAATATTGAAAAAGAGACAGAAAAGATTGAATCAGTTGAGAAAGAGATAAAAAGGGAAGTGACGCAAAAGCCGTTGGCAAGGCTTACAATGCGGGACATCAACAAGGGCATTATCGGCGCCTTTATCGGCGTTGTCGCGCATTTCGCATTCATTTACGGCAGGCAGATAGCAAAGGATTTGACCCTGACGAGGGCAGTCATCTTAGTTGTTTTTTCCTATGTGCTGATAGTTGTGCTGATGTACGAAACCGGCTACAGGGTGGTCAAGGAAAAAAGGATTTTTGGGATACTGCCAAAAAGAGCAACTGTGATATACATAACTTCGATGATAGTCATTCCCGTCATTTTCTTTTTATTCAACCAGCTGAACTTTTCAGACCCTGTTGACCTTTTCAAGCAAATCGCTGTGTCGTCAGTTTTCGCTTCAATCGGCGCAGGAACAGCAGACATAATAGGGAAAGAGTAGAAAGATTTTTATTAATTAATTAAAATTTATTCTATATGAAAAACCAATTGAAGGAATCAATCCTTGAAAAGCGCAATTCTCTGTCAAAAGAAGAAATCCTGGAAAAAAGCAATAAAATAAAAAATAATTTGTTCAATCTAAACCATTACAAAAAATCAAAAACAATCATGCTCTTTGTTTCCATCAACAGCGAAGTCAGCACTCATGAGATGATAAAAGAGGCATTAAATAATAAAACAATCATTGTTCCAAAAGTTGCGCATCATGAAATTGAGCCAAGCATCATCATTGACTTTGACAATCTTGTGCCTAGCGGAAAATTTGGAATTCTTGAGCCGATTGAAGCAATGAAAACTGCTTATAAGAATATTGACTTAATTTTGGTGCCTGGAATTGCTTTTGACAGAGAAGGGCACAGGATTGGATATGGCTTTGGGTTTTATGACAAATTCTTAAAAAAAGTTCCCAAAGCAATCAAGATTGGCTTGTGTTTTGATTTCCAGCTTGTTGATAAAATCCCAAGGGAAATGCACGATGTTCCTGTTGATTTGATTGTGACGGAGAAAAGGATTGTGGGGTGCAGAAAATAATCTAATTCTGAAAATAAAATGCGCCAGCCGAGATTCGAACTCCCGATTTTAGCATTTGCTAAAATTCTCGGGTGAGAGCCTTGGCAAGGCCCTATCATAGCCACTAGATCACTGGCGCATAAGCAAATGGGCCTGACCAGATTTTCTGCTTGTGAGTCTCGTGAACTCAACATTTCGAACTGGTGACCTACACCGTGTAAGGGTGTTGTCATTTGCAGCAATACTTTTTGATTTATTGTAGCCGCTAGACCACAGGCCCAAATGAAGGATTTGTATTAATAGAGTGTATAAAAAGGTTTTGTAATCAAACAGTAACCAGCAATCTGGAATTCCCGCAGTAGAAATAGCTTCTTACATTCTCAAGCTTCAGATATTTTTTAATCCTGTTGAGCTGCTTCTTTGCCTTTGTAATCCTGTAGGAGCACTTTACTTCATACAAGTCGAACCTGCTGCCTTTTTTTGCAATAATGTCAATCTCCCCTAATGAGCGCTTTAAATGCTTGACAGGCACATTCACAGATATAGAATCATAGTTGGCTTTGATTTTGTTGCTTAGCTCAAGAACGTACATATCGTGTTTGGATAGTTTAATTGCTTTCATCAAAACACATGGAAATATTTAGCCAGCTGGTTTAAATAATTTTCTATTTTATGGAAGGTTCCTTAATTGTAGCGTACTTCAGCGTTCTAATGAGGTATACAATAAACACAAATAAGAAAGTTTTGCTAATCAGGCGTAATATCTCTGCTGTTGAGTCATTGCATGCCCCGAATAAAGCCCCATAAACCGCCATAAAGGAAAACACAAAGGACAGTGCAAGCAAAACCAATGAATTTCTAAATATTTTTTCCCTTTTTAAACGCTCAAATTTTATTGTTAATCTGGATGCCTTTGATTTTCTTTCCGCGATGCCAAGAATTATAATAATGTAGAATAAAGCAATGATGGAAAGGATGTCTATAGCAATGCTTGTGAAAATAGGCAGATTTGACATCTTGAACGCTCCTTGATTAATTATTATTTAAATTTTTTGGTTGCAACTTCACAATGAATAAATTTATATATAATAAACCCAGAAAAGTAATTAGAATGGACCCTCACGAAAGAATTTTCAACATTCTTTTTTCAAAAGCAGATGAAATTACTTGGCAGACCATAATCTATGAGCTTGTCAAGAGCGAGCAGATGGACCCTTGGGACATTGATGTCAGCATTCTGACTCAGAAATACATAAATATGCTCAGAACGCTTAAAGAGCATGATTTCAGGATTTCCGGCAAAGTATTGCTTGCAGCTGCCATTCTACTTAAAATGAAATCCAACAAGCTTGTTGGCGAGGACTTGAGCGAGCTTGACAGGCTGTTAATCGGCGTAGATGACGAGATGGAAGAGCTCGGCTTTGACGAAACAGGCGAAATCCCGAAATTGGGCGAAATTCCCACCTTAATTCCGAGAACGCCTCAGCCAAGAAAAAGAAAAGTGTCAATATTCGACCTTGTTGAAGCGCTTGAAAGGGCTTTGGAAGTCAAGAAAAGAAGATTGCTGAACTCTATTCCGCCGTTAAACCTTGAAGCGCCTAAAAAGAAGAAAGATGTGACTGAAATAATAAGGGAGGTTTATGGCAGGATTAAATCATTTTTCATAAGCGCATTGAAAGACAAGCTGACTTTCTCAAAGTTGTTGCCTTCCGAGTCAAAGGAAGACAAAGTTCATACTTTCATTCCACTGCTGCATCTGGCTCAGCAAAACAAGATAGAATTGGTACAGGAAGCGCCTTTTGGTGAAATAGAAATATTACTGCAGAAAAAAGAAGAGGAAAGTAAAATTGAAGAAAAAAAAGATGTTGTTGAAGAAAAAAGTGAAGTTTAGCTCGAGATTCGGCTCTCAACCAAAATTCCGCAAATTTAAGGAAAAAGAAAGGATGAAGGCTCATGAGCTTTAGCAAGAATGTTCAATGCAAAGGTTGTGATTGGGGATGAACATTTCAGGAATTTGAATGCAATAATGATAAATTAAAAATAAAACCCAAATCTTCTTAAAGTGCTATTGATTCTAAAAC
>Ga0105164_10002432_pt1 | contig 11508 bp, 8 predicted proteins | sample VDWuncwatermetaG_FD_89674 | JGI IMG/M metagenome (GOLD analysis project Ga0105164, IMG submission 89674) | Wastewater microbial communities from Netherlands to study Microbial Dark Matter (Phase II) - VDW unchlorinated drinking water | ecosystem: Environmental > Aquatic > Freshwater > Drinking...
AATAGGGCCTCTCTCCCATGGCGGGGCACGAAACCTATAAAACATAAAGAGACATGCCCGGGATTTTTTTAATATAATATGCTAAACTATAAAGATAAAAATTTCATTAAACTAGCGTCTCTTCTGTTAATCCAGGTATTTCTGATTACAAGCGCAGCCTGTCCGGAATCTATATCTAATAACCGTACATCTAGCATATATATACATGCTACAACTCTAAGAGTGCCTATTAGTTCATCCAATTATACCAGGATGCTGAATAGTATGCCGGGCAGCGGGGATTTTATCGAGTTAAGCTCGATGCTGACAAAAAAGGAAGGCATGGAAAAACCCGCAGAACTCAGGCTGTATAAACAAGAAGAGCTTACTCCGGAGATGATGCGGAAATTAAAATATATTTTTAAGGACTGGGCAATATCTAGGAAAAAAGAAATATTAAGCGCAAAAAAACCCTTTATAACAGATTTTAGTTTTTGGTTAGAAATTTCTGGATTAGCAAGAACGGTGAATGAGTCAAATATATGGCCTGATTTTATTATTTTTGATAATAATAGGCCTGTTGCTGTCTTTGAATGTTCTTATTGCAAAAAAGAAGTATCGCGCAAGAGTAAATATGAGTCAGGCATAGACATATATATTCCGCAGGGAGTTATATTGCGCCTGATTTTTGTTGATCCGAGACAGCGGGCTAATTATCCGGAATTGGAAAAGGATCTTTTTACATTAGCGCTTGAGCAGGCTGTTAAACGCAATTCAGCTTTTAATGTATTTTTAGGAGGTTCAGAGAAAAAACTTAAAGAGCTGCTGCAACAAAAATACGGAATTAATGGTGAGATTGTAACCCGTGAAAATATTGAGGACAAAACTAATCTGAAACGATTGGTATCATATACCGTAGAGCATGTTGCAATTTCGCTTGAACAGGCGGGAGAGCTTTATAATTCTATTGCCGAACCAAAAAGGAAAAGCATTATGGCAGAGGAGGAGGCGTTACGAAGCGCAATTTAAGCCGCAAAGCCACCCTTTACTTTTATAACAAATTCTATATAATGTATTGAACTAATTATGCATCAAGAGACATATTGGCGATTTTTTAATATGCTAAGCTATCCGAATAAAATCTTTACTAAATTAATCTCCCTCATATTAGCCCAGGTATTCCTGCTCGCAGGCGCAGTCTATCCTGAATCTCAATCTAATAAAAATACACCTATTATATATATGCAAGATAGGGCTTTAAGAGTGCCGATGGCATTTGAAAACGGACAAGGATACTTTTTTAAGAGGTTTAACGAAGCAACCAGCGCCGCCTCTTTTCTCTCCAGGACTAACAGCCTTACCTCTCAATCTGAGATCAGCTCCGCTGATAGATTTCAAATCGGCATGGAAGAATATGATGTTAAAGACGAAAAAATAAGGGAAAAAATAGAGGCAGCAACAGATAAATTAGGGACAATAGGGCCTGAATCCGGCTTAAACGTAACTTTTACTATTCGCGGCCCAACTGCAAAAGCCGGCTTAGCAGATTATCTCCGCAATAATGCGTCTATTTTACAAGAAGCTATATCGCGATCAGAATCCCTCCATAATGGAACATTAAACCTGGATATTACAGTGTTGTTAGCCGATAAATATGATTATCTGGCAGGAGACCATAAAGCAAATAATCTCATAATATTAAATGCCTCGGATCTGGAGGATATGCTCAATAAAAATAATGACCCGGTATTTATTTCTGAGCTCATAACTTCTCTATTATCAGAAGAGCTTGCTCACGAAAGAGGCGCTGATGGAGCGCTTGATACAGAAACTGCCTTGGCGCTTAACACAGGCTATAATACTAAAAGTGTCTTGAAATCTATCCCTGATTCAGGGGCCTTATCTGAATATATTAAATTTGTAGAAAAATTCTGCGTTGGCCTGAAGAATGAACCGGTATATTTGAATTATCTGAAAGCTTTTAATAGGTATCAAGATTTTAGCTGGACAAGCAAACATGCCCCTTTGGTAGAAGACCGGACAGCTGTTATATGGCAAATGGAGATGGGGCTTTCGAAAGCCCTGCTGGAAAATCTATACAAAAAACTTATATCTGAACGCGGGTATTCCAAGCAAGCTGCTGAATTGGAAGTCGGAGAGCTGGCAAAGCTTACGATGGCAGGCGGATTAGGGAATATCAAGCGTGACCTTACTGAGAGCTGGGCGGAAAAAGGCGCGGATCTCATATCTATCAATATTCTTTATGGAAAATGGATTAAAGGGGTGGGCTATGTGGAAGAAGATTCCGTTAACCATCTCATAGAAACAATGGGTTCTCCGGAGAAGGAGTTTGAAATAGAGCTATTCGATAAAAATAATGTACGGCAGAGGATAAAAACAAAAGTCTACATCTACAGAGACCCGTTTTCAAGTTTTCCTAATTACTGGATATATTGCCCTGAGGTTTTTGACGGCGCTTATCCTGAAGGGAGAGAACATCTTGCCCAGCAGATACTTTTATACAGAAAAGCGGGATTAAAACTGCTTGAAGAATTAAAAGCAAGCGGCAAGGTAAAAGATAAGCTTCTGTTCAGTCTCAGCGAAGTGTACACAGCTCTTTCCGTTCCGAATGCTGTTAAGGATGAATTCAAGGATAGCCCTGTTTTTAAAGATGTTTATCTGCATCATTATAACCATACAGTAGTGCCGGCCGGCATGCCGAGGCTTCCCGCATCTTTATATGATTTTATAGGGCTCAACACTGAGAGATACGGTTCTTCTATAGTAGAGGGCGATAAGATTGTCCTCGCTAGAATTATAGGCCGGGAGGCAGATGAAATCACAGGGTGCTCAATGCTGCACACAGATATTTTAAGAAAAGAAGTAATGGAAGATTTTAAAGATAAAATACCGGATAACATTTCGAAAGAGAATAGCGAAGGAGCGTATCTTGACAATTGGCAGGGAGAAGATATTCAAAAAGTCATAGCAAAATATTATGTCGCGCTAGGCGCTAGAGATGATGCCGGATTATTTAAAATATTAGATAATTCTTTTGAACTGCGTTCAACATTTATCGCGGGATTAGAAGACGCTATTAAGAAACAAAAGGATCAGTCAATAGCGTGGTTTAATAAAGAAGGAGTGAATCTTAGCTGGGATTCCGCGCTTATTTCTCTAACCAGGCGCATTGTAAATTATAAACGGCTCGATATTGTAGTAGAGATGCTTAAGAATCCGGAGTACAGGGCGAGGTTTATGGAATTGGACATTTCTATTATCGTAGGGGGCAGGAAATTCGATGTCGGCGATCAGGGTTTCGGCGCGACTCAGATACGCACTTTAGAAAAATTGATTGAAAAGTACCCGGAATTAAGAAACAATGTGGCGATAGTCTCGGAAGATTCTAATCATGCCGGATACAATATTTTTATAGCCCCGAAGATTTATAATGCCGTAGATGCCACTATAATGCTTTCAGACAGAGGTCAAGAAGCCGGGCCTACCACCCCCAGTAAAGTCCTTGTCAACGCCGGGGCAATCATAGCTACACTAGACGGAATTATACCGGAAGTGCTGGTCCCTTTCAATAGAGATACCCTGGAAGGCAATGGTTTTAAAGTAGCGTATTCAGAAGAAGGAGCGCCATCAGTAGAAAGCTTATTTAAAGCCTTGGAAGATTTTAACGCGATTTATAAAAATAAGGAGTTTCATCGAAACCTTATATATAATTCGCTGAAGACAGGCATGCTGCAGGGCAACATTTCTGCTACCCAGGGCCCGGGGTTGATAATGCTCTGGCAAGAGGGTCTGGAAAGAAAGAATAACGCGTTGGAACAAATGCTTTATCCAGCCCAATTTTCCGCGCGGCAGAGTTTATAACCCTGCGCTTGCCGAATATTTCTTTTGATTTTTCAAATCCCTTAGTGTATAGTAAATCTATGTTTTATGAAGAGGTGTTTAGGGAATTGAATAGGAAAAAAGTTAAATATGTGGTTGCCGGAGGTATAGCGGTAAATTTGCATGGTGTTCCTCGAGTGACAGAAGATCTGGATTTGGTTATATACTTGGGAGAGGAAAATGTCAGTAAATTTTCCGAGGCAATGGAAACGCTTAGGTATAAACCCAAGATCCCTGTTAAGATAGAAGATTTTGGCGTTAAAAAGAACAGAGAAGACTGGATTAAAAATAAAGGCATGATAGTGTTTTCTCTATGGAATAGAAATATACCTTACAGAATAATAGATGTTTTTGTGAAAGATCCGATAGATTTTAAAGAATTATATAGAGACAAATCCAATATATCAGCGGGAGAATTTAAGATACCTGTCGTGTCAATTGACCACCTGATTAAATTAAAAGAGATGGCAGGCCGCAAACAGGATATTTCAGATATCGTGTCTCTTAAAAGAGTCAAGAAATTGAGGTCAAAATGAGCAAGGCGATAAAAGGCTTTAGTTATTATTTAGAGGACGACAAGATTATCGATTATTTGAAATTGTCTCCGGCTATGCGGTTAGAATGGTTAGAAGACATAGACTCTTTAAACCGTAAGGCGCTCAAAGGAGAGAGAAGAAAAATCTGGGAAAAATTCAGGAAGGGTGAGATATGATGGGAAATATTAAATTAGTGCTTTTGAGGCACGGAGAGAGCGTTTGGAATAAGGAGAATAAATTTACAGGATGGACTGATGTTGATTTATCCGAGAAAGGCATGAGCGAGGCTAGGGAAGCCGGAAAGGCCCTAAAAAAAGAAGGCTATGAATTTGACGCGGCGTACACGTCTGTTCTTAAAAGAGCCATAAGGACATTGTGGTTTGTTTTAGACGAAATGGATCTGATGTGGATACCTATATATAATTCATGGCGATTGAATGAAAGGCATTACGGAGCCTTGCAAGGCCTTAATAAATCAGAAATGGCTAAAGAATTCGGGGAAGATCAGGTGCTGATTTGGAGAAGAAGTTACGATATTCCTCCCATGGCGCTTGAAAAGAAAGATCCTAGATATCCTGGAAATGACCCGAGATATAAAAATCTCGCTGTAAAAGACACCCCTCTTACGGAAAGCCTTAAGGAAACAGTCGCAAGGGTTGTGCCGTATTGGAAAGAAACAATCGCGCCCGTATTGAAGTCCGGTAAAAAGGTTATCATAGCCGCGCACGGAAACAGTTTGAGGGCGCTTGTAAAGTATTTGGACAATATTTCGGAAGAAGAGATATTGAAGTTAAACATCCCGACAGGCATCCCGCTCGTTTACGAACTCACCAAAGATCTTACCCCGATAAAACATTATTACCTCGGGGATCAGGAAAAGATCAATTCAGCCATAGCGTCAGTCGCCGGCCAGGGCAAAGCCAAGAAATAGACAAAATCGTCCTTACCCTTGACGATTATGTAAACATAGGATATACTTTACCGTTTAGGAATAAGTTCTTTCGCAAGATAGATGAAAATCAGCGAAAGAACTAAAGGGGTGTGGGGAAAAATTTTCCCCACGCTTTCGGGGTAACAGTTCCGACGAAGTCGGGACGCCATAGGGGCAGAGCCCCTTTGGAGAGCGAAGCCGAAGGCGAAGCGAGAAAGGGGGGTGTATATATGGACTGGAGCGTAATAGTAATTGAACCGGTTAAGGCTATGCTGGTAAGAGCAGCTACATTTTTACCTACTTTAATAGGTATATTGGTAATACTTATAGTAGGGTGGATTGTAGCGGCGGCATTAAAGAATGTGGTCGTGAAGTTATTGAAGGCAATACAGTTTGATGTTGCAAGCGAAAAATCAGGGCTTTCCGACGTTTTAAGAAAGGGAGGCATAAAGAACACTCTTTCGGAATTAATGGGCGGGCTCATCTATTGGGTAGTGATGCTTCTTGTGTTTATGGCTGCTTTGAATGCGCTTGGCATGACAGTCGTGGCGTCTCTATTGGATAAGGTCATACTATATATACCGAACGTTATCGCAGCTATTTTTATAATTTCTCTCGGTATATTTTTCGCGAGCATCATAGGTTCGATAGTCATGACCGCTTCTATGAATGCAGGCATAAAGCAGGCAAAATTGCTTAGCCAGGTTACGCAGACCGTGATAGTGATATTCGCGGCTATCATGACCCTGGAACAATTGAACATAGCTACCGCGATATTGAATACAACTATTACGGTTTTACTTGGGGCCATAGGTCTGGCGGTTGCAATTGCAGTCGGCCTTGGTTCAAAGGATATAGCCGGAAAGTTGATGCAGGAATTATTGGATAATCTGAAAAGAAAATAAACAACGATAGTTTTGTTATAAGGGGCGTGCCCCGTTCTTTTGGCTTTGCCAAAAGAACGGGGTTTTTATTTGCAAATATAAAGCTCGCTCTGTATAATGAGGGGATATGAGAGAAGATAAGGGTATCGCATTGGTTCTTGTTATCAGCATACTGGCTGTCACAGGCATAATGGCATTGTCTTTTGCATTCACGATGAGGCTGGATCTTAAAGCCGCGGCTAATTATTTGGAATCCACGAGGGCGTCTTACCTTAGCCAGGCAGGCGTTACGCATGCCCAGCAGATTTTAAAAGAAGATAACAGAAATATAGATAGCTTTGAAGACAAATGGCATTCCATTTTTACAGGCAGCGATGTTGATAATGATGGGGACGGCCAGGCTGATTCAAAATGGATAAACGTGTACGACGAAGAAGGCGAAGCCGTAGGAAGATACGCTGTTTTAGCGAGAGATGAAACCAGCTTTCTTGATGTAAACTTGGCCTATAAACACAATCTCTCGCCTCTAAAGGTTACGGAAGGATGGATGCCGTACGAGCTAGACCTGAAAAAATTCCTGGCATCTTTAGAATTAAAAGATCCGGATAAGATTTATGAAGATATCCTTGGCTTCAGATATGGGCTTGATGGCCAGCCCGGCGAAATGGGGTCGGACGATAATCAAAATCAGAGAATCCTGGATTCTGACGGGATAGATAACAATGCAAACGGCATTATAGACGAAGCAGCCGAGGGCATAGACGAACCGATGGAATATGACCCGTTTAATCTTTACGGAGACGACAAGGCGTTTGAAACGCCTTTTGAGATAAGCAAGATTAGTTCGGTCTCAAAACAAGGCCTACAGAAATTATACGCTTATATAACAACGTATTCGGTTGACAGGAATGTAGACGTGGAAGGGAGATTAAAAAATAATATGAATTCCATGGATGCCCAGACTCTCGCGGTATTGCTTCAGGATGCGGGCGCGAGAGACCCTTTTCAAAAAGCGGTTAATATAATAGACGCATGCGATGATGATTTCAGCCAGAGCGTCATGCCAAAATTATACAACAGGCTGTCTGCTGTAAATAGAGGGCCTGTAGGAGATTGGATATGGAAGGGAGGCTCTTATCAAAGCGATGTAATCGACGGCCAGCCATATAACATTACTTGGGTCAATCTGCCGGAAGGCGAGTATTATATAGGTGTATTCGGAATAAAGGATGAACCGATAGGCGATGTCACTGTAAATAACATGACTCAAAACTCCGTAAAACACGGCGAGATATTAAGAATAGGAGCTGTCTCATTTGAGAATAAGATCCTGAATCTCACTATTGCGAACAGCACAGGCGCGCCCTGTTACTTTTCCTACCTGGAATTATATCCCAGGCTTGGCCAGCAGAATTTCAGCGTAACAGAAATAAGAGGCGTAGAAGGTATAAGGATAAACGAAATAATGGTAAGGCCTGTTGTTTCCAGAAGCGTTTTCAGCGGCCAGGCCCCGGGCGGAGACTGGATATGGCAAAACGGATTCTATCAGAATGATGAGCCTAAGGGAGGCAAAACAGGAGAGGGCGAATGGACATGGAAGGATGTCCCTGACGGTAAATATTATATCAGGTTATTTGCAGGCGCAAGCGGTCAGGAGATAAGCGATGTAGAAATAGGGGGCGCTCATTCAAATAATATGATGGACGGCGATCTATTCGGAGGCGAAAAAGTCGTTACTATTTCAGGCGGGAAAATTACCATAAGGATCCAGAATAACAGGGAAACAGGGCCTGCGTATTTTAAGTCAATAGAACTTAGCCAGGAGCCTGACGGGGAATACATAGAGCTGATAAATCTTACGCCAAGAGAAGTGAATTTGAGCGGCTGGACCGTAGAAGGGCCCGGCAAGGAAGGGTGGCCTGCCACGATTCCTCTCGGAACTGCAATCGGCCCGCATGAACACCTTGCGCTTTGCGTTGATAAAGATGATGCGCAAGGCGGAATAAATAATAACGGCATATCATTTATTTCAATATGGGGCAAAGAAAGATCTGCGGCCTTGCATTTTCTAAGGGCTATTACTCCCAACTCTGATTTATTGAGCGACAGCCCTTTCATAGGCGGGAATTTTATAACGCTTAAAGACCCTATGGGCCATATTGTAGATAAACAGGAATATTTCGCCGGCAATGTAGCTGATTACAGGGCCCTGGAAAAATCAGACCCAAGCTATGTAATGGATTCAAATAATAACGGCATGCCCGATAACTGGTATGCCTCTACCGCAAAAAAAGGAGGAACCCCGGGCCTGCCGAATAACAATGACGGCATGAGGGAAAAAATAGGGGAAGAGATTATAGAGCATTACGATACAGAGGTTAATATAAAAAATAAGAATTTTTCGTCAATCGGAGAAATCGCGTTTATTCCGCTTGGGACTGAATCCTGGAAGGCCATGCCTTTGGAGGACGTTGCTAAGATAGCTGACAGGCTTACGGTATTTGGAGTCAGGCTGGAAGCAGAAAATCATATTGTAAAAGATCTCGAAGGAGGATGGAAGGTTGTTCAGAGGGCAGCGCCTTTTACAGACTGGTGCGAGAGCGGAAAGAAAGACTCAATCGGAGCGTGGAAATGGGACGTAAAAGATAGGTTAAAAAACGGATATTATAAATTAAAAATATTTGGGGAAGAAAGCGAGGCAATAGCCGTATCAATGCATCTCGCGAACGATACGTGGACGGCTTTTACTCCCGGCCTTACTCCCGGGCCTGACGGAGGAATAATATTCGGGAACATAGAGATAGGAACCGGAAGCGCTATATCTACGCCGAGTAATACTTTGGAAATAAAAGTAAAGAATGCCTCAGAGACAGACGCGGCGCATTTTGATTTTATAAGGCTGGACCCGGAGAATAATTTATATGGAAGGATAAATATAAATACGGCTTCCAAGAAAGTCCTCAGCGCTTTACCCGGCGTAGACGACGCCATAGCGGATAACATTATTAATAACAGGGTTTTTGGAAATAAAAACGGCCTTAATCTAGGCATAGGCGATCTTATCGCTACAGGCGCGCTTGGTTCAAGCGATGCGGATAAAAAGAACAGATTCAAACAGATCTCAAACCTTGTCACTGTGCATTCCGACTGCTATAGGATTATTGTTACAGGCCAGATCCTGGAAAAAGGCAAGGTCCTGGCTGAAAAGAAGATCTGGGTAGTATTCGAACGCTAAGTTTACAAACTGACAATGTCAGAAGTGTAACCTTAATTTTTGCTTGATTTTTTATACGGCTGGGATATAATCAATTTAAATATGCGTCGATTTAAATCAGAAAGATATTTTATATCAAAGGCTGCTGTATTTTTTATAGCAGCCTTTTTTATTGCCTCCGGCATTGCGGGCGCCAGCATAGCCAGCAGTAAAAGTTATAAATTACACTCGGCCATAGCTGACGGCGGAGGGGCCAGCGGGGCCTCAAAGAGTTATAATGCAGAAAACAGCGTGGGCTATCCGTTAGACACTAACATTATCGCAGGCCCGAGTTATAAGTTATACGGCGGTATGCTTTCTACCAGAAATGTCATATCTGAAGTAACTATAATGTCGCATAATGACGGTCAAGCGGTATTTGAAAATCCTCCTACTCTGAAATGGGCGGTTACGGATAAAGATAGGGACCCTCAGCGTTATTATCAGGTTCAGGTATCCAAGGATAATTTTAAAACAATGGATGCCGATTCAGGCATCGTCAAATCCGGCGCTCAGGAATATACCACGCTAAGGCTTCCCACTACGGAAGGTTATATAGACTACAAATGGCGGGTGAGGGCGAGCGATGGATATGATTATTCAGGGTGGAAAGTAGCTACAAGCGGATTTAAACTTGCGATTGGGCAAATTGATGTGCCTGTAATATGGGCAAAAACTGCTTCTGGAGGCGCGAATATACCCGCGAAATTGTGGCAGGAGTACGGAGACCCATACATGTCCTGGGAATATCCTGTTAAGGGTGTGCAGCCTGTCGGTTACAGTTATGCGTGGGGAGATATGCCTGATAATCAGGCTGATACAGCGGGTAATTTTTATCAGACCCCTTCTGATCTTCTGGGAGACGGGATCAGGGTATTTAACCTTAAGGCTGAGAATTCTGCCGGCAACTGGGGAGATATGGCTTCTTTTGAAATATGGATAGATAGAGGCAGCCCTGTGATAGGGAATTATTCTCCTTCAAAAGGGTCTATCCTGGCCGCTGATAAACCTACGATTACTATCGGCGCCAGTGATGATAAGAGCGGAGTGAATCCTGACGGTATAAACATGAAAATCAATAAATCAAGCGTAACCGCCGCTTATGACGATAAAACCCAGAGCATAGTCTATATCCCGTCTACGCCTCTGAGCGAGGGAAACAATGTTGTATCCATTTTGGTATCTGATTTTGTAGGCAACAAGACTTCTCAATTGGTTTGGAGTTTTACTGTTGATACAAAAGGCCCGGCAGGATATGTCATAATAAATAACCAGGACGCGGTTACAAATTCTGTATATGTCAACCTTGCATTGGGCGCCAGCGATTCCACCACAGAAGTTCAGAGCATGGTGCTTTCAAATGACGGTGTTTTTGATACTGAGCAGTGGGAGTCGTTTAAAACCAAGAAAGAAAACTGGGCGCTTGCTCCCATAAGCGGTACCCGCAAAGTTTATGTAAAGTTTAAAGATATGGCAGGTAATGAATCAGAGATATTCAGCGATACGATAGAGCTTATAATAATAGCGCCTGATACTATAATTACAAGCGGGCCAAGTTTATTGACAAAATCCAAGGATACCCTTTTTACCTTTAAAGGAAGCGTAGAAGATTGCGTATTCAGATGGAAGTTCGATGATGAAGAATGGCCTGATTGGTCCAAGGAAACCTCAATTGCCAGGAAGGATTTAAAGGAAGGGAATCATTATTTCAAAGTCCAGGCTGCAAAAGATGTCAATAAAAATGCCAAGATAGACCTTGATGAAATGGATCCATCACCCGCAGAAAGAACCTGGACCATAAGCGAAAAAGGCCTTGTAAAGCCTGAACCTGAAAAAAAGAAGCCTTTTAAGTTCTGGAAAGAAGAATAACCTAACCCATTTATTACCAATAACTTACCATCAGCCATCAGCCATCAGCTTTCAGCCTTTTTTCAGCCCCACCCTTGACAAATACTATCAGATAGTATATAGTTATACCACTCCCTATCAGGTTATATTATTTTTGCGGTAGGGTTTTTGAGTCTA
>Ga0105164_10002433_pt1 | contig 11505 bp, 9 predicted proteins | sample VDWuncwatermetaG_FD_89674 | JGI IMG/M metagenome (GOLD analysis project Ga0105164, IMG submission 89674) | Wastewater microbial communities from Netherlands to study Microbial Dark Matter (Phase II) - VDW unchlorinated drinking water | ecosystem: Environmental > Aquatic > Freshwater > Drinking...
CGTCAGCTGCATCTGCACGACGAGTTCGTCGCCGCCCGCGTGCCTCACGTGGATGCGCGAGGCGCCGGAGGCGACCGCGCCGCGGACGTCCTCGATGACGACCGTCTCGCCGGCCGCGAGCCGATCGCGGTCCGCCGCCGCCGCGAAGGTCAGCGGGAGCACGCCGAAGTTGACGAGGTTCGCGCGGTGGATCCGCGCGAACGAGACGGCGATCACGGCGGCGACGCCGAGGTACCGTGGAACGAGCGCGGCGTGCTCGCGCGAACTGCCCTGGCCGTAGTTCCTTCCGGCCACGATCGCTCCCTGGCCGGCCGCCTTGGCTCGGGCCGGGAACTCGCGGTCGACGCGCGCGAACGCGAAACGCGAGATGGCGGGGACGTTCGACCGGAGCGGGAGGATCTGCGCGCCTGCCGGGAGGATGTCGTCCGTCGTGACGTCGTCGCCCAGCGCGATGAGGACCGGTCCCTCGATGCGCTCGGGCAAGGCGCCGAGAGCGGGCAGCGCGGCGATGTTGGGCCCGCGGACGACCTCGATCCCGGAGCCATCGGCCGGCGGCGACACGATCATGCGGTCGTCGACGACGTAGCGCTGAGGGATGGCCTCGATGTCCGGATGCGGGATGCCGAGACCGCGCGGATCGGTGATCTCGCCCGTGATCGCCGCCGCCGCGCACACCTCGGGGCTCGCGAGGTACACCTTCGCGTCGGCCGTGCCGGAGCGCCCGTCGAAGTTGCGGTTGAACGAGCGCAGGGACGCGGATCCCGATGCCGGCGCCTGGCCCATGCCGATGCAGGGGCCACAGGCCGACTCGAGGATGCGCGCACCGGCCTCGATGAAGCTCTCGACCGCGCCCGAGACCTCGGCCATCAGGAACGCCTGCCGTGAGCCCGGCGTCACCGTGAACGAGACGCGCGGGTCGACGACGCGCCCCTCGAGCATCTTCGCCGCCACGAGAAGGTCGCGATAGCTCGAGTTCGTGCACGAGCCGATCGCGACCTGCTCGACGGGCGTTCCCGCGACCTCGCGGACAGGGACGACCCGATCCGGCGATCCGGGCAGCGCGATCAGCGGCTCGAGGCGTTCGAGGTCGATCTCGATCCACTCGTCGTAGGTGGCTCCTTCGTCCGCGGCGAGCGGCCGCCAGGACGCGTCCCGGCCCTGGGCGCGCAGGTAGCGCAGCGTCGCCTCGTCGCTCGGGAAGATCGAGGTCGTCGCGCCGAGCTCCGCGCCCATGTTCGCGATCGTCGCCCGCTCCGGGACGGAGAGGGTCGCTACGCCCGGTCCGCGGTACTCGAAGACCTTGCCGACGCCGCCCTTCACGGTCAGCCGGCGCAGCAGCTCGAGGATCACGTCCTTCGCGGATACCCATTCGTTCAAGCGCCCGCGCAGCGTCACGCCGACGACCAGAGGCATCGCGAGGTGGAACGGCTGGCCGGCCATCGCGACGGCGACGTCGAGGCCGCCCGCGCCGATGGCGAGCGTGCCCATGCCACCCGCGGTCGGGGTGTGCGAGTCCGAGCCGAGCAGCGTCTTTCCCGGGACCGCGAAGCGCTCGAGGTGCACCTGGTGGCAGATGCCGTTGCCCGGTCGCGAGAACACGAGCCCGTGCCGCGCCGCGAACGTGCGGAGGAATCTGTGGTCGTCCGCGTTCTCGAAGCTCGCCTGGAGCATGTTGTGGTCGACGTACGAGACCGCCAGCTCGTTCCGCACGCGTTCGAGGCCGAGGGCCTCGAACTGCAGGTCGGCGAGCGTGCCCGTGGCGTCCTGCGTCAGGGTCTGATCGATCCGGATCGCGATCTCGCGACCTGCGAGGAGGTCGCCTTCGACGAGGTGCTCTTCGAGGATCCGCCGAGCGACGCCGCGCGGCTCGCTCACCGCCGGTCCGTCCTGGTCGCGCGCAGGAACAGGCGTGCCGTCAAGCGGCCGATGAGCACCGCGACGACGACGAGGATCGCGAGAAGCAGCCCCCATGCGGAGAGGGCCAGCCAGTCGATCGGCACGCCGGCATCGTCGGGCTCCCGCGTCCTTCCTCGACAGGGCCGAAGGTCCCACGACGGCCGGTCCGGCGGACCCCCGCCAGGCACGACCAGGTCCCGTCCGTGCGGGTCTCCGGGCACTGTCCCGCGGCTCGGCGGGGTGGGAAAGTTACTCTCGATCAGACCTCGAAAGGAGAAAGAAAATGGCACGAGTCACCGTCGTCCAGGAGCCGCCGTTCAGCCGGTTCCTGTTCAACGACATCCGCACGGCGCCCCTCTGGCTCCTGGTCCGCCTCTACGTCGGCTGGGCCTGGGTGGACGCGGGGCTCCACAAGCTGCAAGACCCCGCCTGGATGCAGACCGGCACCGCCCTGAAGGGCTTCTGGGTGAACGTCACCAAGGTGCCGCCGGACGTGCCGAGGCCGGCGATCACCTACGACTGGTACCGCGGCTTCCTGCAGCTCCTGCTCGACAACAACACGTACACCTGGTTCGCGAAGATCGTCGCGGCCGGCGAGTTCCTCGTTGGCCTCGCCCTCATCCTCGGGATCTTCACCGGATTCGCCGCGCTGACCGGCGCCTTCATGAACATGAACTTCATGCTGGCCGGTAGCGCGAGCACGAACCCGGTCCTGCTCGTCCTCGCGGTCCTGGTCCTCGTGGCGTGGAAGGTCGCCGGGATCATCGGCGTCGACCGGTTCCTGCTCCCCGTCCTTGGCACGCCGTGGCGCGCGATCCCGACACCGCAGCTGAGGACAGCGCCAGCGGCAACCTGACCCCATACCCTCCTCCTCGCGTAGCCGATGGGAGGGGCGGCACGCACCGCCCCTCCCGGCCGGCACCTGCTCTGGTCCTCATCGCGTCGCCGTCGCGCTGACCGCATCGCCTTCCCTCGCGCCACCTGAGACCATGGGAGCGTGACCTCACGGCGCGGCCGCCCGTTCCCTCGGCGGATCGAGATCGCCGCGCTCGTCCTGCCGTCTCTGCTGCTCGGCGCCCTCGTGCTGCTCGACTACTACCTGCTCGAGGAGAGGGTCCCGCGCGGCGTCTCGCACGCCATCGTCTTCGCGCTCGGCGTCGGCGGCATCCTCGCGTTCTCTGTCGCGATCTTCGACCGGCTCTCCGAGCTGCAGCTGCGCGAGCGCGAGCAGGCGCAGCGGCAATCGGAGCTGGCCGAGGCGCTCGATCGACGCGGCCGGCAGCTCCAGGCCCTCAACCAGGCGGGCCTGACGCTCGCCGCCGAGCTGGACAGCGCGTCGGTGCTGCAGAAGATCGTCGATCTCGCGCGCGACGTCGGCCGGTCGAAGTACGCCGCCCTCGGCATCTTCAACGAGAACGGCGAGGTCGTGCAGTTCCTTACGAGCGGCATCACGCGGGAGGAACGCGAGCGCATCGGCCCCCTGCCGCGGGGCCGGGGCCTTCTCGGCCTGCTGCAGGACGAGCAGCGCCCGATCCGCATCCGCTCGATCGCGGAGCATCCCGCCTCGGTCGGGTACCCGAGGGGCCATCCGCCGATGAACAGCTTCCTCGGCGTGCCCATCATCTGGCGCGGGCGGTCCGTCGGGAACCTCTACCTCACGGAGAAGATCGGCGCCGAGGAGTTCGGTGCCGAGGACGAGGAGGCGATGATCACGCTCGCGGCCCAGGCTGCGATCGCCATCGAGAATGCTCGGCTCTACGAGCAGGTCGGCCGGATCTCCGTCCTGGAAGAGAGGCAGCGGATCGGGATGGACCTCCATGACGGCGCGATGCAGTCGCTGTACGGGGTCGGCCTTCTGCTCGAGGACGTGGCCGAGCGCTTCCCCCCGGCGGCGGGCCAGGCTCGCGCTCCCGTCGAGCGGGCCGTGGAGCTCCTGAACGGGACGATCGCCGACATGCGGCGTTACGTGATGGGGCTCCGGCCCATCCGCGGCGCCGAGCGGCCGCTCTCCGAGTCGCTGCCGACGCTCGCGTCGCAGATCGGCGAGCAGGCCCGCCTCGACGTGCGCGTCGACGTGGATCCCGAGGCCGAGCGCGACCTCGACCCGGAGCAGCGCGAGGCCACGTTCTACGTCGCCGCGGACGCGCTGACGAACGTCGCGCGCCACGCCCGAGCGACCCGCGCGGAGGTCCGCCTGTCGCACATTGACGGCGGCGCGGTGCTGGAGGTCACGGACGACGGCATCGGGTTCGACCCGGCCACCCGCCCCCCGGGCCTGGGCCTCCGTAACATGCGCGAGCGCGCGTTCGTCGCGGGCGGCAGACTTCGCGTGGGATCGTCACCAGGCGGCGGCACGAGCGTGCGTCTCGAGCTGCCGCTCGAGCGGGAGGTGGCGCGGTGACCGACGGGCAGCCGACCAGGGTGCTCATCGTCGACGACCATGAGGTCGTGCGCGAGGGGCTGCGCACGCTCATCGGCAAGCAGAAAGGCATGAGCATCGTCGGGGAGGCGGCCAGCGTGAAGGAGGCCGTCGAGACCGCGGCGCGCGCGCGCCCGGATGTCGTGATCATGGACGTCCGACTGCCTGACGGGAGCGGCGTCGAGGCGTGCCGGACGATCCGCGCCGCGCGTCCCGGGACAGGCGTGATCATGCTGACCTCGTACCCCGACGACGAGGCGCTGTTCGCCTCGATCATCGCGGGCGCGGCCGGCTACCTCCTGAAGGACGCGAAGGGACAGACCGTGCTCGACGCCATCTCCGCGGTGGCCGAGGGCCGGTCGCTCCTCGATCCCACGGTGACGGGGAAGGTCCTCGAGCGCGTCCGCAAGGGACCCGAGGAGGACCCCGGCCTGGCCTCGCTCACCGAGCAGGAGCACAAGGTCCTCGGGCACGTCGCCGAGGGCAAGACCAATCGGGAGATCGGCGAGATCATGTTCCTCTCCGAGAAGACCGTGAAGAACTACGTGAGCCGGATCCTCGACAAGCTGGGCCTCGCCCGGCGTGCCGAGGCGGCCGCGTACATGGCGAGACGCCGCCCGAGGTACTGACGGATCCGGGAAGCGGCTGCGCCGAGCGGCTGCGCCTAAAGGCGGCGCCCGAAGGGCGACCGCCGAGAAGAGAAAAGCGGGGCCGAAGGCCACGGCCGCACGGAAAAAGACCCAATGGATCAGGGCCGGTCGGCAGTGTCCGGGTTTTCCCTTCGTGGTCAGGATCCGCGGCATGCAAACCTTCTCAGCGTCCACCTCGGTGAACACCGAGCCCCGGCGGCCCGTCCGCGTCCTCATCTGTGACGACCATGAGGTCGTCCGCGAGGGCCTCCGCACTCTGCTCGCGGGGCGCCCTGAGATCCGTGTCGTGGCCGAGGCCGGCACCGTCGCCGATGCCATCGAAGCCGCCGCGCGGGAGACGCCTGACGTCGTGATCATGGACGTCCGCCTGCCCGACGGCAGCGGCGTGGAGGCGTGCCGGTCGATCCGCGAGATCCTGCCCGCGACGCGCGTCATCATGCTCACCTCCTACCCTGACGACGAGGCGCTCTACGCGTCGATCGTGGCGGGGGCGTCGGGCTACCTGCTGAAGCAGACCCGGGCCCGCGCGCTCGTCGAGGCCATCGACACCGTGGCGAGGGGTCGGGCCCTGCTCGATCCCGACGTCACCGCCCGCGTGCTCGACCGCGTCCGCCGGGGCCGCGCCGACGAGGATCCCGCGCTCGCTTCGCTCACCGACCAGGAGCGGCGCGTCCTCGAGCAGCTCGCGACGGGGAAGACGAACCGCGAGATCGGCGAGGCGCTCTTCCTGTCCGAGAAGACGGTGAAGAACTACGTCAGCCGGATCCTCGAGAAGCTCGGCCTACACCGCCGCGCCGAGGCCGCTGCTTTCGCCGCGCGACGAGGGATGCACAGCGCCTAGCGGGATGCACAGCGCCTAGCGGGATGCACAGCGCCTAGCGGGGGCCGGCCCCGGTGAGATCCCTCGCGCTCGTCGCGGTGGTCGCGATCCGACCGGTAGTGCCGAACGTCCGCGGACGTGGTGCGCATCGACCCTCTCGCGCAGCCGCCCGGCCGCCGTCCCATGTCGTGCGACATCGAGGCCGCCCACTGGAGCGGCGAAGGAGAGAGATCCATGAGGGCGCTCGCGCACTTCCTCGTTGCCGCCGCTGTCGTTGCCGCGGCCTGCGGGGGCAGCGGCACCGGCTCGAGCACCGGCTCGAGCGCGGGCGGCACGACCATCACCGCGACCCTGACCGATCAGGCCGTCAAGCTCGATCAGCCGACCGCCGACGGCGGCACCGTGACCTTCAAGGCCGTCAACTCGGGGACCGTCGTGCACTCGCTCGTCTTGCTCAAGACCGACCTGCCGCACGACAAGATCCCGGCGGACCCGAAGGACGCATCGCGGGTCGACCAGACCGGCGCCCTCCGCGAGACCGGCCAGATCGCGGTCGGGCAGACGAAGGAGTTCACGGTCAAGCTCGCCGCCGGCAACTACGTGCTCGTGTGCAACGAGCCCGCGCACTACGTCATCGGCATGCATACGGGCTTCACCGTCAAGTAGCGGGATGAGCATCGCTCCTCCTCGACCTCGATCTCGTCAACTGAACGGCACCATCCACCGGTCCCTTGGTCATCGACGCCGTGCCGATGGGACCATGCCGCGGCGCCGACGGTCCCGGCGGAGAGAGGTCCAACGCCGGTAGAGACCGTTCGGCCCGGACCGGATGATCCGCGGCGATGGGACAGAGAGAAGGGAGCGACGGACCCTCGGACCGCTCTCGCCGCCGATCGCTCCAGATCCTTCTCGCGGGCACGGCGGGCCTTGTGGCAGCGCCGCTGGTGCCGATCGCGTTCCCCGAGGCGCAGGCGCACGTCCATTCGGCCCAGGGGAAGAAGCAGCGCCAATGGGCGATGGTCATCGACCTTCGCAAGTGCGACGGCTGCAGGAAGTGCACCGAGGCGTGCCAGACCGAGCACGAGCTCCCGAAGAGCTTCGAGTGGATCAAGGTCTTCGAGGTCAAGGACAAGCAGGGTCGCGAATACTTCATGCCGCGGCCGTGCTTCCAGTGCGAGAGCGCGCCGTGCCTGCGGGTCTGCCCGACCGGGGCGACGTTCCGCGACGACGAAGGTGTCGTGCTGGTCGACCAGGTGTACAAGTGCATCGGCTGCCGCATGTGCATGGCGGCGTGCCCCTACGGCGCGCGGTCCTTCAACTACGCGGACCCGCCGACGCCCGCTCACCCATTCGTGAACCCCACGCCGCAGCACCCCGTGCCGCAGATCAAGGGCACGGTGGGCAAGTGCATGTTCTGCGTGCACCGCACCGAGGACGGGAAGCTCCCGGCCTGCGTCGAGGCGTGCGGGATGGAAGCGATCTACATCGGCGATCTCGTCGAGGACGTCGCCACGAACGGCCACGAGACGGTCCGCCTCTCCACGTTCATCAGGGAGAACGACGCCTTCCGCTACAAGGAGGAGCTGGGCACGGCGCCGCGCGTCTACTACATCGCCGGCCACGGCCAGCTGCTGGACGCGTAGATGGACGCTCGGACGCGGGCGCTCTACGTCGAGCGTGCGGTGTGGCCGATCGGCAAGGGCGACCGCAACTTCTGGCTCGCGGTCGTCGTCCTCTCCGCGATGGTCGCCGGCGGCTTGTACGCGTGGGTCTATCAGCTGCAGCGCGGCCTGTGGGTCACGGGGCTCAACCAGAAGGTCTCGTGGGGCTTCTACATCATCAACTGCGTCTTCTTCATCGGCATGAGCTACGGCGGCGCGATGACGAGCGCGATCCTCCGGCTCACGAACGCTAAGTGGCGCGCGCCGCTCACCCGCATCGCCGAGGCGACCGCCGTCGCCGCGCTCCTCGTCGGCGCCGTCTACCCGATCATCGACCTCGGGCGGCCCGATCGCTTCCTCAACGTCATCCGCTACGCGCAGGTCGGATCGCCGATCGTGTGGGACGTCGTCGCGATCGGTACCTACACCATCGCCAGCTTCGTCTTCCTCTATCTGCCGCTCATCCCCGACCTCGCGATCGCCCGCGAGGCGCTCGGCTCGCGCACGCGGATCCTCTCGCCGATCTACAGGGTCCTCGCGCTCGGCTGGCGCGGCACGCCCTCGCAGGAGCGCGCCCTCGCGCGCGGCATCGGGATCATGGCCGTGCTGATCATCCCGCTGGCCGTCTCGGTCCACTCCGTCCTCGCGTGGCTCTTCGCGGTGACGGTCCGCGCCGAATGGCACAGCACGATATTCGCTCCGCTCTTCGTCCTGGGCGCGATGTTCTCGGGGGTCGCGGCGGTGATCATCGTCGTCGCCGCGCTACGCCGCGTGTACGGCCTGCAGCCGTTCATCACCGCGAAGCATTTCCGCTATCTGTCGTACCTGCTCGTCGCGCTCGGCCTCGCCTACGTGTACTTCATGATCAGCGAGTACCTCACCGAGGGGTACGTCTTCGAGGAGAGCACCACGCCGGTCCTCGAGTCGCTCCTCACGGGCGCGTACGCGCCGGCGTTCTGGTCCTTCAGCATCGGTGGCCTCGTCCTGCCGCTCGTGATCGCCGCGTTGCCGGGCCGCTTCCCCGTGGCGCGCGCCTGCGTCGCATCGGCCCTCGTCATCGCGGGCATGTGGCTGAAGCGGTTCCTCATCGTCGTCCCGGGCATGGCGAACCCCATCGTCCCGTGGGACTGGGGCCGGTACCAGCCGACCTGGGTGGAGATCGCCATCACAGCCGGGTCGGCGGCGGCGATCCCGCTGATGCTGATCGTCTTCTTCCGCTTCTTCCCGGTCATGTCGGTCCACGAGCTGGACGAGGTCGAGGGGGTCTACGAGCCGCCCGTTCCGCGCGTGGCCCCGGCCTTCTCGGGGGGTGACTGATCGGTGAGACGTCCGGGCGCGGCGCTCGTCGCCGCGATGACGCTGATGCTCACCTTCGGCAACGTCGCTCTGGCCGACCACCTGAAGGCGATCTGCGACGTCCAGGTGACGGCGAGCGCCAAGCTCGAGCAGGGCTACGTGCTCGGCGTCCGTCTCCACACGAGCGACGGCCGACCGGTGAACGAGGCCACCGTCCGCTTCTACGACAAGGTGGAGCTCTTCGGCGATCGGGAGATGTACATCGGATCGTCGATCACCGACGGCCAGGGCAACACCTCGCTCAGATACCTCCCGGCTCGGCTCGGGACCCACGAGCTCGTCGTGCGCTCCAGCAGCAAGGACCACTTCACCGCGGCCGAAGGCCGCGTGACGTTCGAAGCCACGGTCGCCGCGCCGGCGTACCGCTCCGAGCCCGCCCCGCTCGCGGCGTTCAGCGCGCTGGTCCCGTACGGCGTTGGAGCGGTCGTCATCTCGGTCTGGGCGCTCCTCGCCTTCGCGCTCTTCGGCACCGCACGCGGCGTCCTAGGCGGCGCCCGCGATCACGCACAGAAGAAGGGAGACCTCGCATGAAGCTCCACTGGCGCATCCTCGCGACCGGCGTCGCGGTCCTGTTCGCTGCCGCCGCATGCGGCGGCGGGACGGGCGAAGGCGCGCCGGCGACCACGGCACCAACGGCCGCCCCGGTGGCGACGCAGGCGCAAGCCGCCACACCGGCGGCCCCGCCGGCGCCGAAGTTCCTCGTCATCGTCGGTGACACCATCCGCGGCCAGCTCGGCCTCAACGACGTCGAGAAGCTGCTCACCGCTCCGGGGCTCCACTGCACGCAGCAGAGCCGCTTCCCGCAAGGCGGGCGGATCGTCTGGCGCGTGAAGGCGATGGACCCGACGACAGGCAAGTACCTCGATGACAAGCAGATCAGGGACTTCACCATCACGTACCCGGACGGGAAGAGCGAGACGCTGAAGTACGCCGGCCACGGCGGGACCAAGGAGCAGCCCCAGGACATGCTGTGGGCCGTCGGCTACACCGTCCCGCTCGACTACCCGACCGGCGCGTTCAACGTGAAGATCCAGGCCACCAGCGTCGAGGGCGCGGTCGGCGTCTTCGACCAGTTCAAGGTCAGCGCGGCCCAGCTCACGGTCGTCCCGGCCGGCAAGGACTACCCGCCGGACCACAGTGGCAAGCCATAGCAGCGCGCCCACCCACGGGGTGCCCTTGGTCCCGGTCAGAGCGGGACCAAGGGCGCCTCTCTAGATGTCGTGAGGCCCCTGTGGCGAGCGCCCGCCAACGCTGAAGGTCATCGTCGCAGATCCGGATCGGCGCAGGGGTCGTGCCCGATCGAAAGGAATACGGAATGGCACCTCGCTCACGCCTGATGCATCTGGCCATCGCGCTCGCCGCCACGGCGCTCGTGGCCGGCGCCTGCGCCGGCCAGGCACGACCCGCGTCGACCCAGCAGCCGCAGATCGTCCCCGCCGAGACCGCGAAGCCCGCGGCCTCCGTGCCGGCAGCCGCCGCTTCGGCGGCACCTGCGGCGTCGCAGCAGGCTCTGGAGGTGACCGGGAAGTTCGCGCTGGAGCCGGCGCACGGGCCATGGGACACCAAGGTCACGGCGACGGCGAGCGGGCTCAAGCCCGCGACCACGTACGACCTCGTCTGGACCACCGGCAAGGTCGCCTGGAAGCTCTCCGACGATCGCAGCAAGTACGTCGGACGCGAGGCCAAGATCGTCCAGAACGTGCTGCGGACGATCACGACGGACGGGGCCGGCGCCTTCCAGGCGACGTTCGCCGTCCCGCAGGGCTTCGGCTACGCCCACGACGTCATGGTCGTCGACGCGCAGAAGGTGATCCGCAACAAGAGCCTCTTCGACGTCGACATGGAGACGCGGATCACGCCGGCGAGCGGGCCGGTCGGCACCCCGATCACGGTCGAGGTGCGCGGCATCGGCTACCAGTCGTACCAGAACAGCTTCCAGCTGACGTACGACAACGCGTACACCGGCTGGGTCTCGTCGATCACGACCGACGGCTACGCCAGGTTCGTGATCCCCGCGACCGGCCGGCCCGGGACGCACTACATCACGCTGGGCCACAGCGAGTTCGGCGCGCCCTACATGAACCCGAACCAGCAGCCGGTCGTGGCCTCGCGCCCGTTCCCGCACCTGCCCTTCACCGTCACCGACGGGGCGGCGGTGCTGCCGCCCCCCGCGGCGCAGCAGGCCTTCGCGACGATCGCGGCGAGGCCGCTCGACAAGGGGATCTGGACGTCCCCCGGCGGGGCGACCGTCGGTACCTCCGCGACGCTGAGCGCGAAGGCGCTCCCCGCCAACGGCGACGTCGAGATCACCTGGACGACGATGGTCGGCAACCGTTCGGTCACCGGATTCGAGGAGCGCACCAAGACGCTCGGCAAGACGAGGACCGACGCGAGCGGGGCGTTCACGTGGGCGTTCGACGTCCCCGACGACCTCGGCGGGGACCATGTGATCGCCGCCAAGATCGGCGACAGCGTCGTCGCGAAGACCAACCTCTACATCCTGGCGAACGCGTTCCCGCTCACGGTCGACCGCGGTCCCTCAGGAACGAAGACGACGGTCCATCTCAAGGGCGTCGGCTGGACGGAGACCGAGCAGATCTACCACCTGGTCTACGACAACGCCTTCGCTGGCTACGCCTGCGCGTTCCAGAGCGCGGGCGATCTCACGATCTTCCTCACCGTCTCGGGCGACCCGGGATGGCA
>Ga0105164_10002436_pt1 | contig 11499 bp, 10 predicted proteins | sample VDWuncwatermetaG_FD_89674 | JGI IMG/M metagenome (GOLD analysis project Ga0105164, IMG submission 89674) | Wastewater microbial communities from Netherlands to study Microbial Dark Matter (Phase II) - VDW unchlorinated drinking water | ecosystem: Environmental > Aquatic > Freshwater > Drinking...
CGCGAACGCATCCTCTCGCAGATGGCGGAGGAGCGCGACGGCATATTCAACGAGATCCGCACGGTATCCGAATCCGTCGCGGCGGGCGATTGGGCGTTTGGCTACGCATTTGAAGAAAGGATTCCTAAAGTGAAACGCGTAGACATCGACCGCGCCGCCAAAAAATATCTCACACCGAAGGGCGAGACGGCCGGCATTCTCGCGGATACATTAGAAGCAAGGCCGGAGGTTACAAGGCCGGAGGTTAAACCTCCTCTCGAAGGAGGTTTAACCTCCGGTCCCATCGCCGCCACTATAGCCGTATGACCTACGCATCGCGCATAAAAGAAAAGAAACTGAAGGGCGGCGGCAAAGCGCTCTTTGCCGCTTTTCCGGCGCACGGGGAAATTTCCATCACCGGAAGCCTCGCGGGCGGCGCGCACCTCGCGCAAGGATTTCTCTGCGAAGGCATCGAGCATTGCACGCTCTCGGGAGACGTGCTCGCCGACATGCACGCGGCGATGCTCCTCGAAGGCGTGAAGAAGCGCGATAAAAGCGCGATCCAGATCCTCCTCGACTCCATCGGCGCGTCGCTCTCGTTTTCCGCCGACAAAGACCGCCTCGTATTCCAGTGCCACGTCCGCGCCGTGTATGCCGACAAGCTCCTCTCGCTCGTGAGCGAATGCCTGCGCGAGGCGACGTTCCCGCAAGAAGAAGTGGAACACCTCAAAGCGCGCATGCTCGCCGAGCTTTCGCTCGAAGCGCAAAATCCCCACGCGCAGGCGAGCATCAATCTCTCGCGCATGCTCTTTGCCGCGCGGCATCCCAACAGGCACGAAGACACCGCGCAATCGAAGATCGCAGTCGAAAAGATGACGCGCAAGGAATTGCAATCGTATCACGCAATAGCCATTGATAGCCGCTCATTCATTATCTCGATCGCGGGCGACATCGAAAAAGACCACACCTTCGCGCTCGTCGAGAAACATTTTTCCAAACTACCACGGCGAGAATCGCCGATGGTACCCTATGCATTCGCGGAGCCCTGCGCATCGCAGAAAATGATCGTGCCGATCCCCGACAAAGCGAGCATCGACTACATGCTTGGGCTAGCGACCGGCATCACGCACGATCATCCCGATTACCCCGCGCTCGTGCTCGGCCTGCAGATATTGGGCAATCGCGGATTCACCGGCCGCCTCATGAGGACCGTGCGCGAGGAAGAAGGTCTCACCTACGGCGTGTATGCGTATCCGGGCGGGTTCAGCTCGGGTGCCGATGGCTACGCCGCGGTGTCGGCGACATTCGCGCCGGCATTATTCGAGCGCGGGCGCGCCGCCGTCTTGCGCGAGGTCAAGAAGCTCGTCGAAGAAGGGCCGGGCGCGATCGAGGTCAAGCGTCACCGCGAGCTCTACGAGGCGCGCTCGCGCGTCTTGTGCGCCAATTCGGCCGATCTCTCCCGCGCCGCGCACGACATCACCGTCGAAGGCAAACGCCCTTCATACCTCGACGAATTCCCCCGGCGCATCCTCAAGCTCACCAAGGCGCAGGTGCATAAAGCCCTCAAGAAATATCTCATCATGGAAAACCTCTCCGAATCCATCGCCGGGCCGATCACCGAGATCAATTCTTGAAATCCGTAAGGCGGCGCCTTACGGTGCTCTGCAAAAGAAGCCTCCGGTACAAAAAGAAGGAAGATTCTTCTTGGTCTTCGGCGTTATGTTTATGGGGTGCGCCTTATGGTTGATGTAACGACGCGAAAGACGAACCTGATCGTGTAAACAAAACACGATCATGTTTTTTGTCTCTTTGACAACAAAGATAAATTCGTGTACCAATACATCAGGTTCGTTCACTAACGGGGAAAGGAGGCTGATATGCGTTCCCCACAAACAGAGCGAAAGACCCTTCTTTCCGACGAGGAATCGAAGCGGTTGGGAAAGCTGATATTGCAAAAAGACCCGCGTGGGTGCGACAAGCTCCTGCGGTGGTACTTGCCGCACATGCGAGGCATGGCCCGCAAGATTGCGTGGCAGTACAAGGTAGACAGCTCCGAACTGGAGTCAGTCGGTTACGAAACCCTCGGGAAGATCGCCCCTACGTGGGATTATCGCGTGGCGAAGTTTTCTACCTTCGCGACACAGTGTCTCATGCGGGATTTCATCAGGTGCGTTCGTCAGATTCGCGCGTCTCGCGCGTACTCTCTCGATGCTCCCGTTGGTCATGCAAAAAGCGAAGAGAACGAGAAAATCACCTTTGCCGATTTGGTGGAGGATCCGCATCGGCCGGATACGTGCCTTGAACTTGTAGAAGATCTGCTTCACGCACCCCGCCGCATCGCCGACATGTTGCAGATCGTGGCAAACATGACCTGTAAACAAAAGTCGGAGGAATGTAGAAAGAAGTTCGAGGAAAACAAACGTTTGTTCCTCGAACTCTACGGCCTCGGCGCCGGAGCAGAAGCGTGGGGCGCACAAAAGACCTTGCGCGAGGGTCAAACCGTAGGCGGCAAAAGCAACCAGCGGATCGGGCAGGTCGAGAAACGGATGTGGGAGAAGATTTTCGCATCCATACAGTACACCAAAGAAAAATTGTGGCAGGACATCGAGGCGACTCTCACCTTCAGAGAACTCGGTCTCGGTCTGTCTTGAGACTTCGAAGGCCGCGCAAGCGCGGCCTCTTTTCTTTTGTCGGATTCATCTTTATGTATAATCGCCCATCATAAAATTCCGCCTCTTGACATTATGATCCGGTACCGTCATATTTTCTCGTAGAACATACGCGTCAATGTCAATGGAGGGTATCATGGTCTATCTGAATGGGACGAGTCGCGATCTTATCAAGGCCGCGGCAAACGCGCCCTATCTGGAGCGCGAAGAGGAAAAGCAAATCGCGCTGGCGTGGCAGGAGGGGAAGGACCGCGCCGCACTCGAAAAGTTGGTCTGGGCGCACCTGCGTCTTGCCATCGCGATTGCCGTGCGATTTCGGCATTACGGGTTGCCGGTAGCCGATCTTGTGCAGGAAGGGAATGTAGGCCTCATGCAAGCCGCCAATCGTTTCGACGCGACACGCAACGTGCGTTTCTCGACCTACGCGACATGGTGGATCAAAGCGGCGATGCAAGACTACATATTGCGCAACTGGTCTATCGTGCGAGGCGGCACAAGCTCTTCGCAAAAGATGCTCTTTTTCAAGCTACGGCGCTTGCGTGCGAAGCTGGAACGACAGGGAAATGAATTGTCTCGAGACGTCATACGGTCGATCGCGAAAGCGACCGGCTCAGCGCTCGGCGAGGCCGAGGTGATGTACGTGCGTCTCAGCGGGCCCGACATATCCCTTGATAAGGAGATCATGGCGGGCACAGAGTCAGCGACACGCATGGATTTGCTGGTCGACGGCAACCCGCTACCGGATGAAATCGTCGAAAAGACGGTCGACGACGACCGCAGGACACGCACATTGCAAGAAGCTCTCGCAGTGCTCGATCCGCGCGAGTTGCGCATCGTGCGTGAGCACCAATTAAGCGATCCTATTGTTACGTTGGAATCGCTCGGTATGGCGTTTGGTATTTCCAAAGAACGCGTGCGCCAAATTGAAGTCCGCGCGCTCGTAAAACTGCGGTGCCAGCTCGTGCGGTCTGGCGTGATGTCTTGATACAAGAAAAGAGGGATTCGTCCGGTTCACGGCGGATCCCTTTTCTTTTGCCGCAAACCGCGCTACCCTTTGCGCATGAACGTACACGAAGTGCGCGCCAAATATCTCGCATTTTTTAAGACACGGGGACACTCTATTATCCCGTCTGCTTCGCTCGTGCCGCAAAACGATCCCACGACGCTCTTCACCGGCTCGGGCATGCAGCCGATGTTGCCGTATTTCTTGGGTGAGCCGCATCCTGAGGGCGCGCGCATCGCCGACAGCCAAAAGTGCTTCCGCGCCGAAGACATCGACGAAGTCGGCGACAATCGCCACACGACCTTCTTCGAGATGCTCGGCAATTGGTCGCTCGGCGATTATTTCAAGCGGGAGCAATTGCGCTGGGTGTTTGAATTTTTGACCGACGAGATCGGTCTCGATCCGCATCGTCTCTACGTGACCGCATTTATCGGCGATGAGAAAAAAGATTTGCCGCGTGATACCGAAGCGGTCGCGCTGTGGAAGGAGCTTTTTGCCGAGAAGGGGATTGAAGCAAAGGACATCCTCATCGGTTCCGAGGCCGACGGCTACGAGAAGGGGATGAGCGACGGACGCATATTCCTCTACGACGCCAAGAAGAATTGGTGGAGCCGCGCGGGCGTGCCCGAGCGCATGCCTGCGGGCGAGCCGGGCGGGCCGGATTCGGAAGTGTTTTATGATTTCGGCACGCCGCATAATGAAAAATTCGGGAAGCATTGCCATCCCAACTGCGACTGCGGGCGATTCGTCGAAATCGGTAATTCGGTTTTTATGCAATATGTCAAGAAAGCCGATGGGGCGTTTGGCGATCTACCCAAGCGTAATGTCGATTTCGGCGGCGGACTCGAGCGCATCGCGATGGCCTCCAACCACAATCCCGACATCTTCAAGATCGATATCTTCGCGCACATCATCGAAATGCTCGAACGATTTTCCGGCACGTCATATGACGACTTGCGATATCAGCGATCGTTCCGCATCATCGCCGACCATATGCGCGGTGTTGTGTTTATGCTCGCCGATGGCGTACGACCGAGTAATACCGACCGCGGATATATCTTGCGCCGTTGGATTCGCCGCGCTGCGCAACACACCCAAAAGATCGGTGTGCAGAATGACAAACGCGAAGAAAGCATGCTCAATCGTTGCGCCGTGATCATTATCGAAAAATATAAAGGAGTATATCCCGAGCTTGGAAGCGATGACATGTACCAAGAGATCACCAAGGAGATTTGGAAGGAAGAAGTGCAGTTTGGGCATGCGCTCGACAAGGGCATGAAAGAATTTGAGAAAATGTCGGCATCGAAATCGATCTCCGGCGAGGATGCGTTCATACTCTTCACCACCTACGGTTTTCCGTTTGAGATGACAAAAGAGATCGCACACGAGCGAGGGATCAAAATCGACGACGCTGATTTTCATACACGCATGCAAGCGCACCAGGATCTTTCCCGCACCGGAAGCGAACAAAAATTCAAAGGCGGCCTTGCCGATCATTCCACAGCGACGACCCGCTTGCATACCGCGCACCATCTCCTTCTCAAAGCCCTCCAGATCGTGCTCGGCCCGCAGGTGAAACAGCGGGGTAGTAATATCACGTCGGAGCGTCTGCGCATAGACTTTTCCCATAGCGCGAAGATGACACCCGAACAGATCGCCTCAGTGGAGAGTATCGTCAATGAGAAGATCGCGGAAGAATTACCCGTGATTCGCAGTACGCTCCCGCGCGAAGAAGCCGAACAGCTCGGCGCGGAGCACGAATTCGGCGCCAAATATCCCGACATTGTATCGGTATATTCCGTCGGCCCCAAAAATGCAACGGCAGATGATCCCCGATTCGACCAAGCCTATTCAATAGAATTCTGCGGCGGGCCGCATGTGCAAAATACGTGCGAACTCAAGGGCGCATTCAAAATCCGGAAAGAAGAAGCGGTAGCCTCCGGCATCCGCCGCATAAAGGCGGTGCTGGTATAGGGTACACCTATACACATCGCCAACACCACGCATGTGGGTGCGCGCGCTATACTGGCTATACATGAGCATGTTCTCTTTCGCGTCGTCCAAGGTGAAGCCCGTCGCCATTGCCGACATCCAGAACGGGAGCGTATCGATCGCGATCGCGTTCCCGCATCGGGATCGGCCGCTTGAGATGCTTGCGGTCGGACGCAGTGATCTTTCGTTTGAAGATCGCACGGCGGATGCGGTAATCGCGGCGCTTCCGGAGCAGATTGATGAGGCCGGGAAAAAAGCATTGGAGGCCTACGCGGAGGCGCGGAAGACGTACGGCCCCGTCGCGCGCGCCTACGCGGTCATCAATACGCCATGGGTGCGCTCGCAGACGATCCGCACGATCTCAAAATTCGACACGGAGGTGGCCGTCACCGATCAGATGATCTCAGACCTTGCACAGCAAGCACTCGATGAAAGCACGGAGATCGACATCCCCAATCTGCTCGAAGCCAATGTCGTCCGCATCGAGCTCAACGGCTATGTGACGACCGCGCCCTCCGGCAAGCATGCCCACAAAATATCCGTCTACGCGCTCGTGAGCGGATGCGACACGCGTGTACGCGCCATCGCGCAAGAAGGCCTTCAAAAGCTCTTTCCCGGAGCGCCCATCGCGTTTCGTTCGCAACTGCGAACATTGTTGTCCGTTACCGAAGCCTTGCCCGATATCGCGAAGGATTATTGCCTGATCGATATCGCGCGCGACGCTTCCATCATCGCAAATATCCACACCGGCCTCTCGATGGCTCATAAGACGGTCGGGGAGGGGTTGTTGTCGATCGTGAAGCGCGTCGCAGGCCCAGGCATGCCCGAGGAGACCCTTGCGCTCCTGCGCATGGCGGAAGACGAGACATGCAGCACGAGCGCATGCGCCGCGATCAACGATGCGACCGCGCGCGCGGAGCCGGAGCTCGTGCGCATCTTCGCAGACGCCATGGTCGAGCTTGCCGCATCGCGCTATCTGCCTCCCACGCTCATCCTGCTCTGTGAAGACGCGCTTGCTCCGTGGCTCACCGGATTATTTTCCCGCATTGATTTCACCCAGTTCACGACCACCACGCGGCCTTTCAATGTGCTCGCGCTCGATGCCGCCTCCCTGCATCCTTTTGTCGCCGCGCCGGCGCAGACCCTCATTGATCGGCGTCTTTTGCTTGCCGCCGCGCTTGTGCACATCGAGGGAAGACGCGCTTGACCGTGTGATATACTTGTACCAAGTATGGCGAAAGATTACTTTCAAGATATTATCCCTCCGTCGGTCAGCGGCGCCCGCAAGAGCAGGACCGCCGCGGCTCCTGCGCGAAGTGCGCACCCTGTCATACGCAAATCCGCGCCGGCGGATGCCGATTCCGCGCGCGACGATTCCCCGAAAGACGCTCCCGACAGGGACGCTTATTTGGACGACGAACCGATTGACAATCGCGAGGCGCTCCGGGAAGAAGTGGGCTTGCGCGGCATTCGCAACATCAACATCCCGTCCCGGGAGCGGGAGCAGAGGACACCCGACATGCGCCAATCGCCGACGCTTCTGGGCGGCCCGTCTTCGCTCGCGCGCGGCCCGCGCAGGCGCCTGTGGATATGGATCGTCGCCGCCGTATGTATTCTTGCACTGCTTTTATTCGCCGTTCTCGCCATGCGCCCGACGGTCGTCACCGTCACCCCGCGCTCGCAGGCGATCGTATTCGATAAAAACGCCGCGTTTGTCGCGTATCCCGAAGAGACCGCGGCCTCCGGCACGTTGCCCTACACCGTACAGACGATAGACCTGGAAGACTCGGAGGTGACACTCTCGCAGGGAGGCACCGCGCATGTCGAGACAAAAGCATCGGGTACGATCACTGCATACAATGCTTACTCGGCCTCGCCCGTCCGTCTCGTCGCGACGACGCGTTTCGAGACCGCCGACCATCTGATCTTCCGCACGCCCAATGACATCGTCATCCCGGGCAAACATGGCGCCGTGCCGGGGAAAGTGAGCGTCACCGTTATCGCCGATCAACCGGGACAGCAATACAACGGCACCTCCACCCTGCACTTCACCATCCCCGGCCTGCAGTCCAACGCGCCCATGTACAAAGGCGTCTATGCGGAATCAGCCGGGCAGATCACCGGCGGGTTTTCGGGCGACCGAGCGGCCGTCGATCCCGCCGTGCGTATGGCGGCCATCGCCCGCACTCGGGAACGCCTGCAAGAATCCGCGCTCAAAAAGGCCCGAACCGACGCGGGAGACAGTGCCACGATATTCCCCACATTGATGCAGACGACCTACCAAGACCTCCCCGATACCAATGAATCCAACGGCATCGGCGTCCACGAACGCATCCGCGTCCTTATCCCCATCCTCCCGGCGGATTTGTTTGCCCGAATGGTCGGCGCAAGCGTCATCGCCGACGCCGAAAACACCAGCCTCAAACTCGTCGGCGGGAGCGATTACAGGGCCATCTCGTCCGATTCGACATCGAGCACGCTCGGCGCTTTGCCGTTCCACTTTACTCTCGCCGGCAACGCCACTCTGGTCTGGAATGTCGATACCGCAAGCCTCGCGACGGCTCTTGCAGGCCGGGATCAGGGCGTATTTAAAAGCATTATCGCCAACTTCCCCGGCATCGAAGCGGCGCATGCCCGCGTCGAACCTTTCTGGAAGAACACCTTCCCCAAGGAGGCAAAAGACATCAAAATAACGGTCACGGCGCCTGAACCCGCCAAGGGCGGCAAGTAATCGGCTTGACAGGGCGCCATGCTTTGCTATCATCTCCCACGCAGATATGGCTGAACCGGATGTTGTAGAAGGAGTCGTCGAAGAGGCGCTTCCAAACACGCTTTTCCGCGTACAGCTTGCAGACGGGAAGATGACGCTCGCGTACCTTGCCGGCAAAATGCGTCTGCATCGCATCAAAGTGCTCGTCGGCGATCGGGTGCAGGTACAGCTCGATCCATACGGCGGCAGATCGCGAATCACGAGACGCGGCTGACATTTGTTTTTCTAACATCCGATTTCCACTATCTTCGCCAACATGAAAGTCAAAGCTTCCGTCAAGAAAATCTGCATGCACTGCCGGCATGTGCGCCGCCGCGGGCGCCTGTGGGTCATTTGCACGAATCCCCGCCACAAACAGCGCCAAGGCTAACAAAATTATCTAAATATGCTCAGAATTTCAGGAATAACCATCCCCGAGAATAAGCGCCTTGAGATCGGCCTCACGTCCGTCTACGGTGTCGGACGACCGCTTGCGCAATCCACGTTGCATGCCCTCGGCATTGATCCGGGTCTCAAGCCCAAAGACCTTTCCGCCGCGCAGGAGACATCCCTGCGCGAGGCGATCGAGAAGCGCCCGGTGGAAGGCGAACTCAAGCGCGAAATCGCGGGCAACATCCGCCGTCTGCGCGATATCAAGGCGCACCGCGGCATCCGGCATCTGCGCCATTTGCCCGCGCGCGGCCAGCGCACCAAGACCAATTCCCGCACCGTACGCGGCAACGTCCGCAAGACCATGACATCCGGCCGCCGCAAGCTGGAGAAGACATAATATGGGTAAAAAACGAATCATACGAAAATCGGGCGGAGGCGTCGACGCGGGACTCAAATCGCGCTCCTTGGCGCGCACCGCCAAGAAAAACATCGTCGCGGGCACGCTCCACATCCAGGCGACCTTCAACAACACCAAGGTACTGCTCGCCGACAAGAACGGCAACGCGGTGGCGTGGTCGTCTGCCGGCAGTCTCGGCTTCTCCGGCGCCAAGAAGGGCACGCCGTTTGCCGCGGCCAAGGTCGGCGAGATCGTCGGCGACAAGGCCAACATCATCGGCATCAAGGAGGTCGACGTGATCATCCGCGGGGTCGGCTCCGGCCGCGAATCGGCCCTGCGCGGGTTTGCGGGCAAGGGTATCGAAGTCTCGCGCATTGCCGACGACACGCCCGTGCCGCATAATGGCCCCCGCAAGCGCAAGGCTCGCCGCGTTTAGAAAAATAAGGAGTTTACGACTATATTTTTCTTAACCCAGCACTTTTTAAAGCAAAAATTTCCTCTTTTGTAAAATATGGAAAATCAAGTATTATCAAAATCGCAAACAATCTTCACTCAGAAAGTGCTGGGTGGTGATTTTTATATTCGCTTTACTCATTAAAAATCTACCATGCTTCAAGTCAAATCAAAATACAAAGTCGCGAAACGCCTCGGCGCCGGTGTCTTCGAGAAGACGCAATCGCAAAAATTCGCCCTCTCCGAAGCCCGATCAAAGGCGAGCAAGAAGACGAGCGCGCGGCGCGGCGGCGGCTCCGATTATGGCAAACAGCTCCTGGAGAAACAGCGCGTGCGATACACCTACGGCCTCTCGGAGCGCCAGCTTTCCAACTACGCGCAGAAGGCATTCGCGCAAGCCGAACCCTCCAAGGCGCTCCATCAGGAGCTTGAGTCGCGCCTCGACAGCGCCGTATATCGCGCCGGTCTCGCCTCCACGCGCCGCGCCGCCCGCCAGATCGTGAGCCACGGCCACGTCACCGTCGGCGGCACCCGGGTCACCGTTCCCTCATACCGCGTCCGCAAGGGCGACGTGCTCGCGGTGCGGGAGGGAAGCCGGATAAGCCCCCTCTTTGCCGTGTTGTCCGAGCAAAAGGAAGAAGGAGGTCGCCCGGTGCCGCAATGGCTTGCCGTCGACTTGGCTCTTCTGCGCGCCGAGGTGAAGGACGAACCTTCCTATGAAGCGGCCGCAACGGGGCTTGATTACGCGACAGTCTTCGAGTTTTATAGCAGGTAAGACAAGCTCGTTTTTGGACGTCATTTTCTTCATGCAATCCACACGCTTGATTTTCAATTTGGGTAGGGTATAATGGAGCCAATTTTGGTGTTCAAATGTATTTTTATTCATTTATTTATCATCGTTTTATTTACTATCTAACTAACGGCCAACTCGTCATTATGTCCGACTACCACATCGCACTCCCCGGCAAACCCCGCATCGTGAGCGAATCCGAGCGCAACGGCATCTATGAGATCGACGGTCTGTACCCCGGATACGGCTTTACCCTCGGCAACAGCCTCCGCCGCATCATTCTCTCGTCGCTCCCCGGAGCCGCCGTCACGCACGTCAAGATTCCGGGCGTCAACCATGAATTTTCGACCATCGAGGGCGTCAAGGAAGATGTGGTCACCATCTTGCTCAATATCCGCAGGATCCGTTTCCGCCTCCTCACCGACGAACCGCAGACCATCCATCTCTCGCTCAAGGGTCCCCGCGAAGTCACCGCCGCCGACCTCAAGCTCCCCGGCCAGGTGGAGATACTTAATCCCGAGACCCCGATCGCGCATATCACCTCCAAGGTCGACCTCGAGATCGAATTGCGCGCCGAGCGCGGACTCGGCTACATCCCCAAGGAGATCCATCAGAAGGAGCGCGTCGATATCGGCACCATCGCGCTCGACGCGATCTTCAGCCCCATCCGCCGCGTGAATTACGAAGTGGAAAACATGCGCGTCGGCGATCGCACCGATTTCAACCGTCTGCGCATGATCATCGAGACCGACGGCACGATCTCTCCCCGCGAGGCGCTTGAGACTTCGATCGAGACCATGATCCACCAGCTCAAAGCCATCATCGGCTTCAAGGAAGAAGAGGTGATCGAGGCCGCCGCAATACCCGCGACCGTCGAGCACGCCGCGCATGCGCAAGACAAGACCGTCCCCATGGATGCGGAGATCCTGAAGACCCGCATCACCGAGCTCAGTCTGCCCCAGCGCGTCGAAGCCGCCCTCGACAACGCATCGATCCGCACCGTGGGCGGTTTGGTCCGTAAGCGCGAAGACGACCTGCTCGCCATCGAAGGGATGGGCCAGAAGGGCTTGCAAG
>Ga0105164_10002437_pt1 | contig 11498 bp, 12 predicted proteins | sample VDWuncwatermetaG_FD_89674 | JGI IMG/M metagenome (GOLD analysis project Ga0105164, IMG submission 89674) | Wastewater microbial communities from Netherlands to study Microbial Dark Matter (Phase II) - VDW unchlorinated drinking water | ecosystem: Environmental > Aquatic > Freshwater > Drinking...
AAGATTTTCGGCATGCACGAGAGCCACCTCTGCCCCTTTCACACTTCATCCTTGTTTATTCCCCCTTGACGCCCACCCGCAGTTTCGAATAGCCTTAGCCAATTTTCTAAGCTGCTTTTCGGCAGGATCACCCGATCCGGTCACATCTTGAATTCAGTATCTTACCGGAACTGCAGCTCCTGGAGACTGACGAGTGTTTGTTACGTATTCTGTTACTGGCGTGCCTGTTAGGCTAACGGATGAGAGGTGGAATCATATCTGCCGTCGGCATCCGGAGTTCAAGGGCCAGGAAAGAGGGGTTCTTGAAACGATCGAGTCGCCCGAGATAGTTCTGCGGGGAGACTACGGCGAAAAACTGGCCGTCAGGTTCTATAAAACCACTCCTTTAACATCGAAATACTTGGTGGTAGCATATAGAGAGTTGACCGAAACAGATGGGTTTGTAGTCACAGCCTATTTTGCTCGAAGGATAGCTGACGGGAGAGAAGTTCTATGGAAGCAGTAAAGATCTTGGAAAAGAGGGATAAGATCGATTGGGAATACGATGAGGAAGGGGACGTTCTCTACCTCAGTATCGGCAAGCCTCGAAAGGCTACTGGGGTGGACATTGGCCAGGGCGTCATCGTCCGATATGACGAGAAGAAAAAAGAGGTTGTCGGCCTTACAGTCCTTGGTGTGCGGTCAAAACTCCTGGAGAGCTTGAGAAAATAAACACGAGCACGAACCACGGCTCACGGTCCTTTTTGATACGAAATAACGGCTGGGTCATCCGATCCGGTCACAACTTTGGTTGACGCATCTAGGCCTGGAGTGGGTTTTTCCAGTCGGGTGTTTTTCAGAGAGCAGGTAGTCAATTTCAGCAGAAAGGAGTTACAGCTATTTCTTGAACATATCGGCCATGAATGGTCGCATCACAGATAAAGACCTACCACCGGTAGTCAAAATCCTAATTAGCGAGGGCCTTCACGAATTGCCTTCAGCTGACGCCCTCTATCGAGCCTTAGCTGACGGCGGACTTTGGAACGACCTGTGCGCTCAGGCCCAGGGGAGTATCAGAGGTTATGAATACGAGGAATTCAAGCCACAATCCCGCGGCCAGCTTGTGTTTACACCGTCTGCTTCGTTAGATCCGTTTTCCAATGTTAGCAAATGTTCTTCCATCTCCTGTCGTCTCTCTTTAGCCGATAGCTTCGTGAGATCTCTAGGTCTTTATGCCGATAGGATTGTTGTGACTGACTACTTTACGTCTGCATTTCTTCAAACAGATCGCGCGTCTCGCGGTCTAGCTGAAGAATTATTCAAAGACCTTGCGATTCTCCGAAAGTTATTGCTGTTTATCAAAGAAGGTGTAATCAAATTCGGAACGCCGGCCTGGGCTTTTGCGACCTGCATACAAAAGAGCTTCACGAAACTATTAGACAAACTAGTGAGGCATTGCTTGAGGCGTTCGGGACTGAGCTTGCGGTAGAATTCGTGCCTGAGAAACCGCACGGTTTACTATTTGTAGATGCGTCTGTACTTTCTGTCAACGAAACTCACAAGCTTTACTATACAATTCTGCTGGAACCAAGCGAGACAAAACAATACGCTGCGCAGATAGCTCGGCTTAAAAGACTAAAGCGTGTGCCAAAGGAGGTACTGAAACTAGTAAAGCAACGTTTGAGATCGACTTTGGAGGAAGAAGCTACTGCAACACTTCTGTCCATGAAGTCGTCAGAAAGAACGCAGTCGACCTTGGTTGCAGGTTCGCGCACCGATGTTTTATGTCTTGCAGAAATAGAAGGGCGAAGTCCGGATCTGGCAGATATAGAACGATGGGAAGCGAGACGAGACCTAAGACTTCCCTGGCTTAGCGAACTTACGACAGAACAGATCATTCGTCTAAGACAGGAGGCGAAGCTGGTGCTTCCGAGACTGCGGGAGTTGTTAAGGAATCGGCTGGAGGAAGCAGGTGAAGAAAACGAGAATCGGGTTAGGAATCTGCTCGCTGAACTTCGGTCGCAGGCGGTTGAGGTTGAGAATGAGCTGCGAGGACTGGGTTTGCAAAAGAAAGACAGACATCGAACGGCTATGGGGGGGGCTTGCGTTCAGCTTGGTTCTGTACGGCCTTACCAGTGGAGCTCCAGGAGTCGTCGCTACAGGTGTGGGCGCTCTGCTTGCTACTCTAGCTCATCTCCATATTGGGGAGCGGGAATCCGAGAGGGAACATTATAAACTTATTAGTAGACCTGCATACGTCTTGCTGAAAGCACGTGAGATACTTTCACGTACCTAAAAATCCGGGGACATAATATTGATTTGTTATAGACCGCCACGTTAAGGATCGAGCATCTTTCGCTCGGGGTGGCGATTTGAACAGTAGCTGACCAAATCTGTATTATGTCCCTGGAAATTCGGGATGATGCGGATGATGAAGATGATGGAACAGTGCGGAGCTATGATGGAGCAGTGCTGCCCGGCAGCTGAGCCTGAGAAGAGCGAGGGAGACCAAAGCAAGTAAGATGCGCAGTAGCAGGAAGTCGGAGGTTCCGCTCTGCTGTTTTCTAGAGGTATTTTCATGAATAGGAGAATGGCTGCGGGAGTTCCTCTATGGGTGTACGATCATTCTGGTGCTGGACATTACGCTCGAAGATTTCTCAGGGAAGAGAGTCAGTCTTAAAGTCCTAAGAGGTTAGATAGGAGAGAAAAATGGATAGAAGGTATGAGGACGATCGGATCTCAACGCGGGACTCTGATGTGATGGAAAGACGAACTTTTTTGACCAGAGGAGGTACGATAATCGGGACTGCTGTGCTGACCACCTTTTTCGGCCGGCGGGCATTGGCTGTCGTTCAACACCGTTACAAACTTGCTCCAGAGTCTCTCCTTCCATCTGATATTCGTCAGGCGGCCCCAGAGGTGCGGGAGGCCTACCGCTTCGCTATAGCTAACCGAGAGATCCTCCGCTATATCCCTTGCTATTGTGGCTGTGTTGCTGACGGGCACACGAGTAATTCGTCATGTTACCTTAAGGACTCTTCAACGCCGGGGAATTTGACTTTCGACCGGATGAGCCTGAACTGAAAGATTTGTATCAACATCACGCGGGACGTGATGCGCATGTTAGATCAAGGCAAACCTCTTAAGGAGATCCGAACGCACATCGACTCGACCTATAGCCAGTACGGTCCTCCTACCCCAACGCCTGCGGTTCCGTAAAGGGAGTTCGTGAAGATGTCAGGATTGAGTTATTGACCCTTCTGCACCAGGCGGTTCAGGCGGCCCTTGATGATCTCTTCCGCCTCAGCGACCATGCTTGCGATGATTTCGCCGGCGGGTTTGATCGAATCGATCAGGCCGGCATCCTGACCAAAGAGGATAGGGGCGTTGTCAACGTCGCCAGCGCGGCGCGCTTTCAGCGCCGCCTCCCCCGCTTCACGATAACACTGGCGCAGCGCCCATTCCCGCCCCGCCCAGCGTTCGATAAATTTGTTGCGCAGAGCGCGCGCCATCGCCCCCGGCCAGACGCGCCCGGCCGCGATGTCCGGGATCTCCGTCAATACGGTATCATGGCCGTCGCTATTCACGATCGCCTGCTTCATGTTCGGGTGAATCGGCGATTCGTGGGTGGCCATCATGCGCGTCCCCAGGAGGACGCCGTCCGCCCCCAAGGCCAGAGCGGCCGCGAGTCCGCGCCCGTCGGCGATGCCGCCGGCGGCCAGCACCGGCAGGGGCGCCACCGCCCGGACGATCATGGGCACCACGGCCATCGAGGCCATCCAGCCGACGTGACCTCCTCCTTCCGTTCCCTGCGCGACGATGACATCGGCGCCGGCCATGGCGGCCCTGACCGCTTCCGGAACTTCGCCGGCCATATACATGACCTTGGACCCAACATCGTGCGCGCGCTGAAAGTAATCACGGAGGTTCTGATCGGGACGGGCCCACGCAAAGACGACTACAGAAGGGCGGGCGCGAAGAGTCACCTGGAAGACTTCTTCCTGTGTCAGGAAAAGCAGGTGATTGATCCCGAAGGGCTTGTCGGTTCTTTCCCGGATGGCTTTGACCTCGCTCTCAAGCTGAGCGGCGCTCAGGCCTGAGGCGCCGAGAGTGCCGAAGCCGCCGCCATTCGACACCGCCGCGACCAGAGATGCCGAGGTCGCCGAACCCATGCCGCCGAGAACGATCGGATGCGTGATCCCGAGAAGATCGCAGATGCGCGTGTGAATCATGGTACCTCCTAAAGCGATGGGAAATTTTATTTGCTTACTAACCTAAAGGAGGGGAGATGTCTATCTCTTACCGGATCCCAAGGGCCGCTTGTGCTTCCCTCAGCGGGCCGAAGTCGACCACGTCTGAAGGTGTGACTTGACGATTCCCCGCTTGCGTTCGGCCGATTTCCAGCACGTTCTGGATCCCCGCCAGCGACGCCGACCCGTCTACACTATAGGACTTGACGGACAGGTCGTAGGAAGCTTCGGCGGCAGCCCGATCCATTTTGAATATCTTTTGCATTATATCGACGGACTCCTGGCGACGGTTTCTAATAAAGAGCAATCCGCGCAAGACGGCTGTCACGACCGACACCACCTCGGAGCGGGCGGACTTGAGCTTGGCGGTCGTCGTGGAAAGCCCGGCCAGGGGAAGTTCTACAATGTCTCCGGCGAAGGCCAAAACGCGTAGTCCCATCTCTTTCGCTTGAATGGGCGCCGGCGGGGGCGCTGTGGTCGCCTGAATGGATCCGGATCTCAGCGCCGCCATCCTGACGGGAAGGTCCCCTATCCCAATCATCGTGACCTTATCCGGGCCGACCCCAAAGTGAGCCAGCATCTTGCGAGTAATAATGTCATTGATTGCTCCAACCGTGCCTACCCCCACAGCTTTGCCTCTTAGGTCCGTAACATTGCGAATCTCCGGCCTTACGATCAGATAGAAATTGGGTCGATCTACCATGCTCATAGCTCCTACGACCGGGGAGCCTTGCGCCGCCCAGCGGATCGCACTGCTGAAGGATGTATTGTAATCAACGGAGCCGCTTAGAAGGCCAGCGAGACCCACGGTCGATCTCACCTGAACTAACTCGGGGCTTATGCTGGCTTCGCGAAAAAAACCTTTGGCCTGTGCGGCAAACAGCGGAAAGTTATTGAGGTCGCGTGAGGTATAACCTATGACAACGCGTTTCTCTTGGGCGTTCCCTGAATCGGGATGGAAGCCGAGGAGCAACGCGGGCAGGAGAAAAACAAATATAAGGAGCTTTTTCATCCGTTCCATGACCTCCCGTGGCTGGGCCATGACCTCCGTAGTCAATGCCACAGTAGCGGCTATCAATCTCCATTCAAGTTGAAGAAGCGGAAGGCCGTTCCACCAAGGAGATTGTCTTTGTCTTCGCGCGTCAGCCCTTGGCTCGCCTCGATCATCTTCACCGTGTTGGGAAAGGTCCCGTCGGGGTGAGGATAATCGCTTCCGATCATGAGCCTCCCGCTCCCCCTCCTGCGCACGACGTCGGCGAGGATGGAGTCATCGGCGCCCAAAGAAAAGTAAAAGCTCTCGAAATAGTGCGCCGGCCTCTTGGTGATCTTGGCCCGGGCGGCGGGGCGCGCGTCGAAAGCGGCCTCCAATCGATCGATGAGCCAAGGGATGAATCCGACGCCGACTTCGAAGAAGCCGAACCGGAGCCGAGGAAAGCGCTCGATCACTCCGCCGAAGATAAGGGCCGCTATGGCGATGAAGACTTCGAAGGAAAAGCCCAAACAGACATCCAGGTTGAAGCGGGTGTAACGCTCAACTCTCAGAAGAGGCCCGCTATCGACTCCATGGACCAGAAGCGGAACTCCCATCTCCTCGACCCGCTCATAAAAGGGCCAAAGGAACTCGCTGTCCAAGTCCTTGCCGTTCACGTTCTGGTAAATGATGATGCCGTGAAGACCGAGGTTTTGCACCGCATGCTCCGTTTCCCGGATGGCAAGCGCGATATCCTGAAGCGGCACGGGAGCGACCCCGATGAAGCGCTTCGGATAACGGTTAAGAATTCTCGAGATAGCGCTGTTAAAGGAGCGGCAGACGCTAGCGCAAAACTCCGGCGCCGTATCGTAATAAAATGGCGAGTTGTTGGGGATGAGGACCTGCATGTCAAAGTCTTCTTTCGCCATCGCCTCCACTCTCGGCTCCACCTCGAGGGCGCTGTGCTCGTGGCCCAGATTCCTCCGGCCGCGCAGGTGCTGGGGAATCGAATGCGCCCGCGATTTATTCTCGACGAGATAATTGCCGCTAGGGAGTTTTATGAAATGGGGGGCGCTATCCGCGTATCGCGGGTCGACCTCGTCGAAGGCGTCGAGGGGAGTAAAGTGAGTGTCGGCATCGATCCTGATCATCCATCCTCCTTTGGCCCTCTTGGACTCTAATCCTTGCGCTAATCCTTACGATAGATGAGCTTGTTAAAAAGTTCGACGAGTTCAACGTTGCGCTCGCCCCACTTGATCGGCGAGACCATTTGTACTGTCCTCGAGCCCGGATCCACCTGGTAGGGTACGTCGCGCCGGCTCACCCATCGCCCCTGATGGGCCATCATTTCCTGGACTTTCTTCGATAGCAGAAAATCGACAAAAAGAGCGGCGGCATGAGGGTGAGGGGCGTGGGCTGCAATCCAGACAGGCGTGGGTGTTTTTGCCGGAACGTAGGGTTCGGGAAAGATATAGTCGATCGGAGCCCCCGTTTCCTTTAGACCATAGGAGATGTGATTGTAGCCATCGATGAGCATGGGAAACTCCCCTGCCACAAGCAGGTTGGCAAGGAGCGTTCCTCCCTGGCGAAAGCTCAACTCTTGCCGCCCTAACTTCTCGGCGATGGCTCTGCCTTTTTCCTCCCCGTAGTGATCGATCAGGGCGGCCAACCAATCGTACCCTTCGGCGTCCATGGCCATCCTGCCGCGCCATTTCGGCATCAGGAGCTCCTCGATCGAACGGGGATAATCCTCTTTTTTCACCAGCTTCGTATTGAAGACGAAAAGGTTTCCTTGCGTGAAGAGTCCGTTAAAATAGCCTTCTCTGTCGACAAAGTCTCTGCGGAGAAACTCGCGTCCCGGAGAACGATATCGGACGATGATTCCCCCGCTTCTGAGCGTGGAAAGGAAAAGCCCTCTGATGTGCGTGATGTCAAAAAGGTAAGCCTTGGCTCGATACTCCGATACGATCCGGGCCATGGTCTTGACCGCGCCGGCATTCACGAGCCTGATCTTGATGTAGGGATGCTCTTTCTCGAATTCCCGGATAAACTCGCTTGAGTGCTGCCGGTTCATCGTCGAGTACCAGACTAGCTCTCCTTCTTTTTTGGCTCCTTCGATGAGCCCTTTGTGTCGCTCCGAGGAGGGAAGACGATTGATATTGTCCAAAAGCTCTTCAACGCTCTTTTCGGCGGCCGCAGAGAGAGCGGGCGCTGGAAAGTAGAGAAGACTTGCCCATAGAAACGCCGAGCAGAAAAGTAGGGATCTCATCAATCCTCCTTCCCCGCCAAAAGGCCTAGGTCGAAAAAGCTTGAGCCTTTTTTTCCGCGCGATCTTCTAACTCCGCACCTATTCATTTTCCCAAGAGCTTTTTCATCCGGTCGACGACGTCGCGCGGCTGGGCCATGACCTCCTTGGCCAAAGCCTCTAATTCTTGGCCGGTGCCCGGGTTGAGTTCCAGGTTTCCCTTCTTCGCCTCGGCGACCAGAGCCGGATCTTTCATCGCTTGACTATAGGCATCGCGCAGAGTCTTGGCCCGACCCGCCGGGATGCCGGGCGGGGCGACAATCGGCCGGCCGAATTCGCTCGAAGCTAAAATCAGCTTCGCAAGACCGCGGCTCGAATCCGAGGTTTTATATTCGCCCATCAGCTCATTGAGCGTGGGAACGTCGGGCAATCTTGGATCGCGTTTTGCGCTTGTTTGCAGCAGCACGCGGATGAATCCGGTTTTGAGCCAGGTCGGGTAGGGCTCATGAGAAAAGAAGCCGTCGATCGTGAGCGCGCGGCACTGAAGCTCGCTGCGCTCCACTGCGAGATCGACATCCGGCCCGCGCTTAAAGCCTGTCACGATCTTGAACTTCGCCCCGAGAGTCTCTTCGAGTAGTTTGGGCAGATAGTAACCGGTCGTCACCTCGTCGCCCGAGCCGCAGAGCGCCGGGACAGAGGATGCGCTTATGTCTTGGATCGTTTTGTACGGCGCGTCCGTGCGCATATAGAGCAGATAGTGCGACTTCGTGGGAGTGCCGATCCAGGTGAATTTCGCCAAGTCATATCCGGCGTCACCGCTTCCCATGAGCTGTTGGAGGTAGAGGGCGGGGATCAGGACCGCGAGCGTCATCCCGTCCGGAGCGACACGGTAAATGCGCTCGGCCGTTTTCGTCCCTACCTCCGGATTGTTTTCGACAACGATGGTGGGGCTGCCGGGGATATGCTGGCCCAGGTGCTTGGCTGTCAGGCGCGCGTATAGATCGTAGGCGACTCCGCGCTCGAAGCCGACAAGAATCTTGACGCTCGTTCCCGCGTAGAAGGAAGCCGCTGCCGGATCTGCGGCGCCCGCTAACATACTTGCCTCCTTTTTGCTCCATCATGTGGCAATTGGCTCATCTTCTATTGCCTGTTGCCTATCTTTTATAGAGCTGCTTGATGAATCCCTCTTTGTCTAGCTCCTGGACAAAACTCGTGTCAACAAAGCTCTTCGAATCTGCGGCGGCGGCCTTGGGATTGCGCGGCGCCATGTCATCCAGCAACGTTTTGATCCCTGCAGGCTCCGGGTAGGGCAGCTCCAGGAGAACCACAGAATAATTCTTATAGGTCCTCTCAAGCCCTTCCGGGTCGGTGATTTTGAGATTTTTGCTGAGAATGGCCTTTGTCCCTTCCTTGTCGGTTTTTACATAGTGAATCGCTTCGGTGATGGCGCGAGCAAACCTTGCCACCATCGGACGCTTGGCTTTGATGATGGATTCCCGGGTGACAACGCCGTTCCAGAGAAGCGGAATTCTCAGGGTTGAGATATCTACAAGATCTCTAAATCCCATCTTTTCCGCCTCTCTCACGAACGGTTCGCTCAAGATAACAAACTGAACAATTCCTTTAGAGAGGGCTGCCAGTCTCTCGGGATTCCCTCCGGACGAAACGATCTTGGTATCCTTTTCTGGATCTACCCCCAGCCGTCTCAAGGCGAGACGGAGCCCCATCTCAGAGACGCTGCCCTGACGGTTGACCCCGCCGATTTTTCCTTTCAGTTGTTCTGGACTCTGGATCGTTGCTGCGGTGACGATGTGATCGATAAAGGTCGGGATCACTGCCAGGATCATGACGACATCGACTCCGGCAAGACGAGGATTGACAACGTTGGGAGCCGAAGTGAGGAGAATATCCAGGTCGCCGGCAACAAGGGCCTGAAGAGCGGTCGGGCCTGCACCGAAGAAGATGACTTCCGGGGCGATACCATGCTTTTTGAGCAGCCCCCTTTCGTAGGCCACCCATAGGGGAACGTGCGACGCGGAAAATCCTGCCCAGCCGATCCGGGCCCGCTCCTGGGCGGTGGCCGCGATGGGATGGCTGAGAAAAAAGGCGACAGTAAGCGCCGCTGCCAAGAGAGCTCTAAGCATAGATCACCACTGTGTCGCCTATCTCTTATAGAGCTGCTTAATGAATCCCGATGATTCCAATTCCTGGACGAAGCTCGTATCCACGAAGCTCTTCGGGTCTGCGGCCGCGGCCTTGGGATTTTTCGGCGCCAGATCGTCGAGCAGGGTCTTAACTCCCTCTGGAGCGGGCAAGAGATTCTCTGGGAAAACCACGTTGTAGGCCTTCCAAGCGCGCTCCAGGCTTTCGGGATCGGTGATTCGAAGATTCTTGCTGAAGATCGCCTTGGCGCCTTCCTTCTCTGCCTTGATGAAGTGGACGGCTTCCATCATGCCGCGCCCGAATCTAGTTAGAATAGGCCGCTTCGCCTTGATAATCGCTTCCCGCGTAAGCACCGCGTTCCACCAGAAAGGAATCTTCAACGAGCCGATGTCCAGCAGGTCTCTAAAGCCCAACTTCTCCGCCTCGCGCACGAACGGCTCCGGCATGATGACGAATTGGACCACTCCCTTTGAGAGCGCGGCGAATCTCTCCGGGTTGCCTCCCGCGGTAATAATCTTGGCGTCCTTTTCAGGATCGACCCCCAATCTCCTCAGAGCCAGTCGGAGTCCGAGGTCCGACGTGCTGCCGAGCCGGTTGACGCCCCCGGTTTTTCCCTTGAGCTGCTCCACGCCAGTGATCGACGGCAGCGTGATGATGTGATCGACGAACGTCGGGACCATCCCCAGGATCATCACGATATCCGCGCCCGCCAGGCGGGAACTGACCAGCGTGGTTACCGAAGTAACGATGACGTCCACTTCTCCGGCCAGCATCGCCTGCAGCGCCGTCGGACTGGCGTTGATGCGAATGACCTCGCCGATGAGGCCATGTTTCTTCAGTAAACCTTTTTCCTGAACCACCCAGATGGGGCTGTTCGCCGGGCTGTCCCCGGCCCAGGCGATGCGGATCCGCTCTTGAGCGGCGACCGGGCTTTGGCAAAACAAAAGAGCTGCGACAGCGATGATTCCTGCAAGAACGCGCATGGTATGACCTCCCTTTATCGCGGGCAAGACTAACATTCCGATCTTGAAGACGTCAAGGTGAAGAGGTCTAATCGTTCCGAAAGCACTCCTTCGGGGAGCGCGCCTTCGGCCGCGGCCAATGGGCCAGTGCCTAACGGCTTAAACGACTTGAACTGTTCCAACTGTTTAAAACGTTCAACGAGGAGTGGGCTCCCTCCGCCCCACAGCGAAAGATGGTGGAGAGGGGGGTGTCACTCTGCTATAATTTCCTTCGTGCCGCTGAAGGAGGAAAAACTGGATAGCCTTCCCCCTCAGCCCGGCGTCTATCTGATGCGCGACCGGGGCGGCAAGGTCATCTATGTCGGCAAGGCGAAAGATCTCCGGGCCCGCGTGCGCGCCTACTTCCGCAGCGGCGATGGCCGCTCGCAGATCGAGTTCTTGCTGCGCCGGGTCGAAGATGTCGAAACCCTGGTGACGGGCAACGAGAAGGAAGCCTTGATCCTGGAAAACAACCTGATCAAACAATACAAGCCGCGCTACAACATCCGCCTCAAAGACGACAAGAGCTACCTCAGCATCAAGGTCAACGTCCGCCACCCGTGGCCGAGGATCATCGCCACGCGGAAGATCGTCAAGGACGGCAGCCGCTATTTCGGCCCTTACTCCTCGGCCTTCGCCGTGCGCGAGACCCTCGATGTCATCGAAAAGCATTTTCTCCTGCGCAATTGCACGGAGCATAATTTTAACAACCGGGCCCGCCCCTGTCTCCAGTATCAGATCAAGCGCTGCCTGGCTCCCTGTGTGCTGCCGGTGGAGCCCGAAGAGTATCAGGAAAACCTCAAGCGGGCGCTGCTCTTTATCGAGGGGAAGCGCCAGGAGCTGGTGGAGGAGCTCAGGCGCAAGATGGGAGAAAAGGCGGACGCGCTGGA
>Ga0105164_10002438_pt1 | contig 11492 bp, 21 predicted proteins | sample VDWuncwatermetaG_FD_89674 | JGI IMG/M metagenome (GOLD analysis project Ga0105164, IMG submission 89674) | Wastewater microbial communities from Netherlands to study Microbial Dark Matter (Phase II) - VDW unchlorinated drinking water | ecosystem: Environmental > Aquatic > Freshwater > Drinking...
AGACTATTTACCGCAAAATCTGATGAAAAAAGTCTTGAAAGAGCAGAAAAATCACTTGGAAGAATTGATGAAATTTTTGCCATTGCGGCAATTCTGCCAGGACAAGCAGGTATTGATCAAAAAAAGCCATATGTTTTTGAGATAGCAGTAAAAGGCGGAGATATAAAAAAACAATTTGCGTTTGTTAAAGATCTTTTGGGCAAAGAAGTTAAAGTTGATCAAGTTTTTCAAAAAGGCGCAGATGTTGATATTGCTGCCATAACAAAAGGTAAAGGAATTGAAGGACCAATTACAAGATGGGGTGTAAAAAAGAAACAACACAAATCAAGAAAAAGTGTAAGAGCGGTTGGTACATTAGGTCCAATTAGTCCTGCAACTATCATGTATACTGTTCCAAGAGCTGGTCAACGAGGTTTTCATCAAAGAACACAATATAACAATAGGATAATGATAATGAGTAATACACAAAATTCTGAATTCAAAATTAATCCTGCGGGAGGATTCAAACATTTTGGATTAGTAGAAGGAGACTTTGTTGTAATACGGGGTTCAATTCCAGGAACTTATAGAAGACTGGTAAAACTACGCTCTCCAATGCGTCACAGAACTTCTAAGATCACACAACCAAAAGTTTTGGAGATAATGGTATGACCATACAAGTATTTTCAATAAATGGTTCAAAACAAGGAGAAATTGAATTGCCGCTTGTTTTTTCTACGCCGTTACGAGTAGATCTTTTACACAGAACATACATACATTTAGAATCACACAAGTTTCAAACTCAAGGACGTTATCCACTTGCTGGTATGAATGTTGTAGCAGAATCAAACAGTCCTCCAACCGGTCATCATCAATCAAGAGTTGCTAGGATGCATGGTGGAGGCGGTGGTAGACAGGGCCAAGGCGGTGGTGTCGCGATGGTACGAGGTGGAAGACAGGCACATCCTCCTACAACAGAAAAAGTGACTTACAAGATGTTAAATAAAAAAGAAAATAAACTTGCTTTGTGTTCTGCAATTGCAGCAACTGCATCTGAATCTCTAGTAAAATCACGCGGTCATAAAATTGATAAACTTGAATCATTTCCTATTGTTGTTTCCGATGAAATTGAATCCATATCAAAATCAAAGGAACTTGCAAAATTCTTTGAAGCGCTTAACTTGACACAAGATATTGATAGACTAAAAAATAGATTAAAACGCCGTTCTGGAAAACCTCAGTTGCGAGGTAGAAAATCCAAGATTGGAAAAAGCATACTACTTGTAGTAAAAGACTCTAAGAATTTATCAAAAGCAACTGGGACATTTTTAGGTGTAGATGTAAAAGCAGTGAACAGCTTAAGTGTTTTAGACCTAGTTCCAGGTGCTCAACCAATCAGACTAACAGTATTTTCAAAGGGTGCAATTGAGGAACTCGCAAAGATAAAATCTCCACATTTGGAGCTAATGGTGATAAAAAGATGAATATAGAAGAAGCAAATCACATTGTACTCAAACCATATGTTACAGAAAAGACATTTGCGCTAGTTGAAAATGAAAATAGAATTTGTTTTCTAGTTAAGGAAAGTTCTACTAAACCAAAAATCTTGGAGGCAGTAAAGCTTCTCTACAAAGAAGAGCCTGTAAGTGTCAATGTCTGTAGAACAGTTTATGGTAAAAAAGCATTTGTCAAATTTCAAACTGTAGAAAAGGCAAGGGATCTTGCAACAAAGATAGGAATGCTATAATATGGTCTGCTTTGAATCATTTCGAATGATGGTGAACATACATGGTTAAAGAATTCAAGTATAGAGGTGTACCTACAGAAGAATTACTGACTATGTCATTAGAAAAACTCTTCTTGCTATTTCCAGCAAGAGCCAGAAGGTCTCTTACTAGAGGCATTACTGATAATAAAAGAAAATTAATAGAGGAAGTAAAGTTGGCAAAAGCAGGCAAACTTACTACTCCAATTAAAACACATCTTAGAGATATGATAATTCTTCCATATATGATAGGACTTACAATCAATGTTTTCACCGGAAAAGAATTTCATCCAGTTATAATAAAACCAGAAATGGTTAGTCACTATTTGGGTGAGTTTTCACCAACAAACAAAAGAGTTCAACACGGAGCACCTGGTGTTGGAGCGTCACGTTCTAGCTTGTATGTGCCATTAAAGTGAGTAGTATGCAATTCAAATATGCTTTTCAAAATTATGACAGGACAAGACACGTTCGCGCTTCACTTAGGGAAAAAACAATTTCTCATAAACATGCACGTGAAATTGCAGTTAAAATAAAAGGTATGTCGATAGAAACTGCCAGAGATTATCTGCAAGATGTCATAAGACTGAAACGTGCAGTGCCATTTAGAAGATATAATAACGAAGTCGGACACAAATCAGACACAGGAGTAATGGCTGGACGATATCCACAAAAAGCAGCTACTGAATTTGTGAAACTTATTGATAATTTAGAATCAAATGCAGAATACCGTGGGATGGACTTGGACAGACTAAAAATAATAAACGCCACTGTACACAAAGGAAGAAAAATTCAAAGGTTTACTCCGCGTGCAATGGGAAGAGCATCGCCAAAAGTTGACATACTAACACATGTGGAGCTTGTAGCTCAGGAGATTTAAAATGTCATCAGTAAAAAATGTGATAAATGATAGTTACAAACTTATGCTTCTAAAAGACTATCTTAGAGAGGCTATTAAAGAAGCGGGATTTTCTGAGGTTGATATACAAAAAACACCGACAGGAACTCGTGTCGGATTACATGTTACAAGACCTGGTATAGTCATAGGTAGAAAAGGTTCTGGAATACGTGATCTGACAAAAGTTTTAGAAAAAGACTTTGATCTTAAGAATCCGCAAATTTCAGTTATAGAAATTATCAGACCCGAACTTGAGCCAAGTGTAATGTGCAATAGGATGTCACAGCATCTTGCAAGAGGAACTGCATTTAGACGTGCTGTGATGTGGACCATGCAAACAATAATGAATGCAGGTGCAATGGGTGTACAAATTACAACTTCAGGAAAATTGAGAGGAGATCGTTCTTCTTTTGAAAAACATAGCAAAGGAATTTTACCAAGAGCAGGCCATTTTGCAGATGTTATAGTTTCTGAAGATATTGTTCATGTTCAAACAAAGATGGGGCTGATTGGAGTACGAATTAGAATTGCAATAAAAGAGAGATACATTCCAGAATTTGAACTTAGAGTGATGAAAAAAGAGGCAGTAATAGCAAAACCCCCGATAATAGAAGAAAAAGAAGTCGAAGTAGACGAAAAAGAAATCGAAGTAATAGAAGAAATTCCGATAGACCCAACAAAACCAAGAACTGAAAGTGAACTAATTGCAATCGAAGAAAAATTAGTAGAACAAGTAGAGACTTTTGAAGAAATTGAAGAGGAATTAAAGTAATGACACGGATGAAAATGAAAACAATACGTCAATTCAATGAAACTGATCTAAAAGATAGATTGGGACAACTTCGTTCAGAACTTACAAAATTACGTATAGAATCATCAAAAGGCACTCTTAAAAAAGAAAGCGGTAAACTGAAACCAGTGCGAAGAGATATTGCTAGAATGTTAACAAGACTAAATGAGATGAAAAAACAATGATTACACAAGAAAATCTACTCATACATGAACTAATAGGATTAGAAGCTACGGTAGTGAAAAGTAACAATGAGCAAATCACTGGTATTTCAGGAAAGGTTATAGATGAAACAAAATCAATGTTATTTCTAAATACAATAAATGGCATTAAAAAAATACCAAAAGAAAATACCGAATGGAAGTTTTCTTTTGATAAAAATGAATCCATAGTGAATGGGAACTTGTTAACAAAAAGACCTCAAGAAAGATTGGGAGGAAAAACATGACACGCAATATTGGTATTCCAGTGACTGTTCCTACAACAGAATGTACAGATCACCTTTGTCCATTTCATGGTACACTTAGTATACGTGGAAAACTGATTCAAGGCAAAGTAGTAAGTGCCAAGGCACCAAAAATGGTTGTTGTTCAACAAGAAACTCCAAAGTTTATTACAAAATACAAAAGATATGCAAGAAGTCAAAGCAAAACTCATGCATACAAACCCTCTTGCATTGATGTAAAAGAAGGAGATATTGTTCTAACCGCTGAGTGTAAGCCTATATCAAAGAGTGTTTCATTTGTAGTTGTGGAGGTTAAGTCATAATGGGAGCAACTAAAAGTCGTGCAGTATCTGCAAAAGGTGTTCAAGAATTCAGACCATATATTACCAGAGCGCTGCCACTGGGAGCTCAAATTATTTGTGCAGATAATACAGGCGCAAAAGTTTTAGAGATTATAATGGTTCAAAAAACAAAAACCAGAGTTTCAAGATATCCTTCTGCAGCTGTAGGTGATTTTGTAAATGTAGTTGTCAAAAAAGGACCAGGAGAATTACGAGGTCAAATTTTTGGAGCCGTTGTAATAAGACAAAAATATCCAATTAAGCGACTCAATGGAGTAAGACTTTGTTTTGAGGATAATGCAGGTGTACTGGTTACACCTGAAGGGGAGATCAAGGGAACTGAGATCAAAGGCCCTGTTGCAGCAGAAGCATCAGAAAAGTGGCCAAGAATAGCAAACCTTGCATCTATGGTGGTATAAAATGAAGCCAACAATAATCCGAAACAGAATGATTTACCAAGCACCGCATCATTTTAAAAGTAAACAATTGGGATCTATGCTTTCAAAAGAATTACAAGAAAAATATCATAAACCCAGTGCACGTGTAATTGGAGGCGATAATGTAAAAGTAATGCGTGGTGAATTCAAAGGAATTGAAGGTAAGGTAACTCAGGTGTCACAAGAAAAAAATGGAGTGGCAATTGAAGGAATAAAGCGTGAAAAACTCAAAGGTGGTAATGTTGATCTTTACATTCATACGTCAAATCTCATGATTACTAGTTTGAACCTAGAAGACAAATGGCGACAAAATAGGCTTGAAGGACAAAAGGTAAAGACTCTGAAAGAAAAACCTATGGAATCTCAAAAAGAAGGTTCAAAACCAAAAGAAACTCCTGAAACTAAAGAAAAATCTACAGAAACTAAAGAAAAATCAAAGCAAATCAAAGAAACACCAAAAACAACACCAAAACCTAAAGAGAAAATTACTAAATCAGAAAAACTACCAGAAAAAAAAGGAAAACAAACAAAAACAGCTAAACCGGCGAAAAAGGAGACAAAGTAATGGTAAGCATAGCAGGAAGCAAGAAATTAAAACGCCAAATGGCTCCAATTTTCTGGGGCATTACAAGAAAGGACTCTAGGTTTGTAGTAACTGTAAAGCCTGGGGGTCATTCAAAACATCTTGCAATACCAAGCGCTGTCTTTATACGTGATACTTTAAAACTTGTAAATACACTAAGAGAAGTAAAATCAGTAATTTATGGAGGAAAAATAAAGGTGGATGGTGTTACACGACGATCATTACATCACGGCATTGGTCTTATGGATGTAGTAGAGCTTGAAGGAATTCCGGATGTTTATAGACTAGTGCCAAAGAATTCCTTTGTACTTCAACCAATTAAGATAAACCCCTCTGAAAAGACTAAGAAATTACTTCAAGTAACAAAAAAAGCTACAATAAAAAATTCTAAAACGCAAATTGGATTTCATGATGGCCGTACTCTCATCTCTGACGTAAAAGTAAATATCGGTGACACTTGTGTCATGCAGATTCCAGAGACTAAAATTCTTGATATTATAAAATTAGAGAAAGGCGCTCAAGTCATCATAACAAGTGGAATTAATGCAGGTCATGTTGGTAAAGTTATTGAAATAAAAGAAGGAACATTTGTACTTCCACGACGTGCATTGGTAGATATTGCTGAAAGACAAATTGACATTCCATCAGAGCTTGTGATGGTGGTAGGAAAAGACAAGCCAGTGATACAAATAGAGTGAATATTATGTCGCAAAAATTAGAATCCACAATGAAGAAAATAACAGTTGCAAAAGTAGTACTAAACATGGGTGTAGGTAAATCAGGTGAACCAATTGAGAAAGCAAAACGTGCGCTAGAACAAATTGCCGGACAACAGCCAAGTCCTCGTATGGCAAAAGCAACACAAAGAGATTGGGGGGTGCACAAAGGTGAGCCCATAGGTGTAGCTGTAACCCTTAGAAGAAAACCTGCAATTGAGTTAATTAAAAGATTATTTGATGCAAAGGGTAACCAGATAAAGGGTTCATCTTTTGACGATTTTGGAAATCTTTCATTTGGAATAAAAGAACACATCGATATTCCAAAAGTGAAATATGATCCAGATGTTGGTATTTTGGGATTGGATGTATCAATTTCATTGGCAAGGCCTGGATTTAATATAAGATTTAGAAGCAAACATAAAGCAAGTGTTGGACGTCATCATAGAATTACAAGTGAAGAAGCAAAGGCATTTCTGACAAAAGAATTTGGAATAGAGGTAGTATAAAATGGTAAAAATTCGAGATTATGCAGTAACAGGAAGAACAGTGCACAAGTTTGGCAAAGGTTCACGTTGGTGCAAGCGTTGTGGTGACTATAACGCAGTAATTCAAAAATATGATTTGGACCTATGCAGGCGCTGTTTCCGCGAAGTAGCTGTATCATTAGGGTTTAGAAAGTTCAAGTGAGAATATGCCCTCAAATAATATAATTTCAAACCTGTTTGTTACACTTTTCAATACTGAAGCTAGACGCAAAAATGAGTGTATTGTATTGCCATCATCAAAACTTGCTATGGAGATACTAAAGACACTTCAAAATCATAAATATATTGGAGAATTTGAACACATTGATGATAAAAAAGGCGGTAAATTTAAGATTCAACTTTTGGCAAAAATAACAAAATGTGGTGCAATCACTCCAAGATTCAAAGTAAAAAAAGACGATTATGCTAAATGGGAGCACGAATACCTTCCATCATATTCACGAGGTATGCTACTAGTCACTACAAATCATGGAGTAATGTCTCATCATGAAGCAACAACAAAAGGATTGGGAGGACTATTGATAGGATATGTCTACTAAACAAACGGAAAATCACGAATTGATAATCACTGTACCTGAAACTGTTAAGGTTACAGAAAAACATCGAATCCTGAATGTTGAAGGACCATTAGGTAAAACAAGAAAGAACTTTAAAAAAATACCAGTAGACTTGCAAGTAAGCGGAAAAAACATCACATTAAAGTCATTTGGAACAAGAAAAAAAGACTATGCCATATTCAAGACTGCAGAATCCATAATTAATACTCTCATTAAAGGCGTTCAGCAAGGATATACATTTAAGATGAAAATCGTTTATGCTCACTTTCCAATCACAGTAAAAGTAAAAGACAATAATATTTTAGTAGAAAATTTCCAAGGTGAACGAGCTGCTCGTATTTCAAAGATAGTTGGCGATACTAAGGTAGTCTCTAAAGGAGATGATGTGATAATAACTGGACCGGTTTTGACAGATGTATCTCAAACTGCTGGAAGTCTACAACAAAACACCAAAGTCAAAAACAAAGATCATAGAGTTTTCTTAGACGGTATATATCTCTTTGAAAAATTAGACGGGATCCAAAAATAATCTTAGCAAGGATTAAATCCGTATATTCTACGAACAAATCTATTGCCGCCCTAGCTCAGCGTGGTAGAGCAGCTGACTGTTAATCAGCTGGTCGTCAGTTCAAGTCTGACGGGCGGCGTTTATTATATTTCTAAATTCGAATTCTGAAACATTATATTTTGTTAACGGTGATTCAAACTTTTAAAAATTAAACGTGTTTGTTTTGTATGTTTCAAAATTCGGGTTTTGAAATATTGTTATGCGATCACATTTGGGTTTATTCTATTAGACTACTTAGATCTTATACCGATCATAACATCTGGATATATGCAGGAGGTCCGCATTGGCCAGAACAAGACGCGCAAATAGATACTGCGTGGATTGTGGGGGAAGATTAGTCTATTACCCCCGCCTTTCTAACCCAAAAGCTCCCAACGAACACAGGGTTCTGGTTTATGCTTGTCCAGACTGCACTAAAGATTTTGATAAACCAAAGATGTTTTCCATTAGGCGAAATGTAGTAGATGAACCCATAGAAACTGTAGAAATAGAAATAGTTCAAGCAAGGGAAAAAGTCCAAGTTACAAATTAGAATTAGAGAACAATAAAACTTGAAAGATTAGAAAAATTCAAAGTTACTCATAAAAGCTAAACCCCTATTGATTTACTACATATTGCGCCTAGGATGATTTTTTCAAAAAATCGATTTTTAGAGGGGGGTTTAACATTTGTGCGTACATATGCGAGCCAATAGTCAAAACACCCCCATTACCTGGTAAGAGTTGGTCTGATCTTTTATGGTACGAATAAAAGCTCAACCCCATCCCTGTCATAGTTTTATCAAAATTCTGGGGTCTTTTTCTTGGATTTTTGGCATTTAGATATTAAATGTTTTGAATTTAAGTTCCGTTCAGAAAACGGGGTTTGGTTTCTAATTGTTCTCCGTGTTAAGATTCGGGGTTTGAGGACTATTTACTAATTTGAGAAATATGTTATAGTTTGTAAAAGAATTAACACTTTTCATATGAAATCACATCTATATTTTCCCTTTTTGTAATAGTCAGAGTGTTAAGATCAATTGTTACAGTTGAGTACCAACCACAAGATATCCTTTCAGAGGAGTCTCTTATTCCATGTATTACAAGACGTACATCATCATACCATGAGTATTTGAATGGGTAAAAACCCATGTCTCTTATCTTCCAAGCAAAAGATTGCGATTTAATTCCAGGATCATTTTTGATAACGTCTATTACCTTTTCCACTTGTTCTTGAGATAAAAGATTTGTTTTTAATCCCACTTGAAAGAATCCTGCGGGAGGAGGGTAATTTGAAGCACCTCCTGGGTTAAAATATTTGAAAATAGGTGAAGGCAGGTTACCAATTCCACTTGCGTTAGAATTTGAAATTATACACGTCCTATAAGAATCGTTTATTTCCTTTATTTGTGAACAAGATCCTATATTTGAATACTGATAATACTGTTGTATTGGCTTTGTTAGATCTTCTGGATAAACTGAAGATGTTGGCAAGATCACATCCTTTACCAGTATGAAAATAACTGATATGCTCACAACTAAACCAATCACAATGCCAATACCAAGACTTTTTGTAGTTATCTTCATCTTTCAATCCGTTGATGCGATTAGGACATCAAAGATATTATCTTTTTTTAGAAGCCAATTTAATCAAACTCTCAATTTTATTCTGACCTAATTCTAGTTTAATTCCTGATTGTTCCGCAGGCGTCTTACCAATAGCACTATATGCTCTCTTATGAAGTTATAATGAATCCTAAACGCATCTATTGTTTTTTGTGCAGATTCTTTGTGATCCATTCCTCTTGACAGTAACAATCTCCTTTTCTAGCCCAACCTTATCAAGAAAGACTTCTTTAATCCTTACAAAAGAGGCAAATTCTTCGTCTATTGGATTCATTTTTTGGTTCAAATATGCCTCTTCCCTTATTCCGCTACCATCTTCCTTGGTAAACACCCTGATTTTGGCCATGACTAGTTGTATGGTTAGTTGTGTTTGGTAGAGAGGACTTTGCCACATTCTCTGCATTCAATACAGTTTTGTTCTCGCTGAATATTTTCAGAACCACATCTTATGCAAATACGAATATACTTTCTTGTCTCTTTTATTCCAAAGAAGTTCAAAAGTTCAGAATTATGATAACCTGATACCATTTTTCTTATCGATAGTTGACTACGTTACCATGTGATTTAACCTCTATGTATGCACTGAACTGCATTAACACACACCGACAAATCGTACATTTCATGCATAAAATGGGCGCACGGCACTGCATTCTTACTAATTTATCTATTAATCTACTTAATGCAATAAAATGGAATCAATAACACCGCCTAAATTTTTCTGGGGTAAGACGTTTGATAACAACAATGGGCACACAAAAAATGAATGGGGTATAAAAAATGAAGAAAAATCAGAAAATATTAGTCATTGAAGTCTATACCATAACAGGTAAATTGGCAAGAATAATACCTGATGGTTTTGTGGGCTCACATTATAAAAAATAACAACAAAAAAGATTATGATGGAGCAATAATCACGGACAAGAATGGGTCTTTATTTCCATTTCTGATTTTTGCGCCACTTTAATTTTTGTAATCTGTATGTGTAATTTCTTAGAAAATCCTGGGTGAATTTCTTACCATATTTTTTATGCATGAATATCATAAGATCATTCCAATCCAACGTAGCCATGTGTTCCAATGTTTTCTTGTCAGGAGCTGGGATTTTACGTTCCATATTATAATATGTAAATTTACTACCTGTAAGCCTTTTGATTTTCTGGACTGTGATAGCAATTTATAGCGACTTTGATATTTTCAAGTTTAGAATGGTTCTTTGCTACAAATGCTCTGATGAGAAACATGTAGAGTGCCTAGGAAAAATGGGTCTATTTGACTGTGATTGTCAACAATGTAGAAAATGACGTCTCAATAATGAATCAAAATTAAGCTAAATTCTGTCTGTCTCATGATTTGATGTAAAGATTTGCATCACAATTGATAAAATATGATTTCCTTGCTTTAAATATATAAAAAACCACAACAATGCATGGTAAAGCAGTTTGAAGACTCCATTGCAAGTTCAAGTGAAGTAAAGAAGATAGTATCAGATGAGGTAAAGCCTTTACTTGAAAAGCTAACTGAGCTTGTAGACAAGTTAGAAAGATATCATAATCATGATATAGAATTTCAACAAAAATTCTTAGTGCTAGTATCTAAGATGTTCAGAAGCCAGCAAATCTCGATGGAAGCATTTGATGAATTGGATTCTTTTATGAGGCAAGAATTCTTTTGGGGAAAATAAAATCAACAAAATAGTAATTTTCGGATTAGCTTATGGTCAATTTAGTTATAAAACAACCCATAATTCATTTAGATATCAACCCAGCAATCACAAGTATGGAGAAATTTGAAATTTCGTTAAAGACAAATAAAAAACTAACCGATCAGCAGATTAGAAAAATGCAAGAATATTTTAATGAAATACCTATTGAAGAAATTTTGGCAGGTTTGCACTTTGCAAAAAATAGATGGACTGCAAAAGATGCCGGTGTGTTAAAAGTAGGACGAAAAAGCATAATCAAGCGTGAAATTCATTCAGTAACTTCAGAACAAGCACAATGGAGATTAAAAAATTGGAAGATGATGATTGCAAATTATAGAAAATTAGGATACAGCTATCCAACTATTTCCAGAATAAAAAAAATCCTTCAAGAAATAAGTAAGAAAAAATCTAAGTAGTTGGTTCTTGAGTGCGTGTAGTGGAAGGAAGAGAAGTAGGTAAGTCTGGAATAGTTTGTCTCACTTGACCTTCTAATACTGCATGAGCTTCTTCGAGTATAGTTGATGTGTCCACATTTGGAGTCTCTATTACAATACTGGCA
>Ga0105164_10002439_pt1 | contig 11487 bp, 12 predicted proteins | sample VDWuncwatermetaG_FD_89674 | JGI IMG/M metagenome (GOLD analysis project Ga0105164, IMG submission 89674) | Wastewater microbial communities from Netherlands to study Microbial Dark Matter (Phase II) - VDW unchlorinated drinking water | ecosystem: Environmental > Aquatic > Freshwater > Drinking...
ACTCCGTACGGGCCATAATCCCAGGTATTGCTTAAACCCCCGTAAATCTCAGAGCCCTGGAATATAAACCCGCGCCGCTTGCAAAGAGAAACAACTTTATCCATCAGGTTTTCTGCCATTTATTGACAATTTTCTGCCGATAGTCTTAAAGCTTTATTTTTACCTAAATAAGCCCGCTTGTCAAGATTTAACTTTCAGGAGGATATTACATTTAACTTTCATTGTAATTTTCTTAGTTCATCGCTGCTTATGCTGAAGGTATGCTCGGCAGCGGGAAATTTGCCTTCGCTAACTTCGGTTTTGAATTCTTCAATAGCCTTAAGTATCACAGGCGAAAGGTCGATATATTTCTTCACAAATTTAGGGGTGTAACGCTCAAAAAGCCCCAGCATATCATGTATGACTAAAACCTGTCCGTCGCAATTTACCCCTGCGCCTATCCCAATGGTAGGAATTTTTAGTTTTTTAGTAACGAGCTCCGCTATTTTGTCCGGAACGCACTCAAGCACTATCGCAAAACAACCGAGCTTTTCCAATGAGCCTGCCTGTTCTATCAGCCGCTTTGCAGTCTCAGCGTCCTTGCCCTGCACCTTAAAACCTCCGAGTTTATCAGCTGTCTGCGGCGTCAGGCCGATATGGCCCATTACCGCAATACCTGCCTGGATAATTTCTTCCGTAACCTCAAGGCACCTGTCAAACCATTCTAATTTTACTGCATCGCATTTTGCCTCGGAAATGAACTTTCTTGCATTATTTACAGACTCTTGCGGATTAACCTGATATGAATCATAGGGCATATCTCCGACTACCAACGCCTGCTTTACCGCGCGCGTTACTGCCTTGGCATGATGGATCATTTCTGTCATGCCTACTTGCGTTGTGGATTCTAAACCCAAGACCACATTGGCCAATGAATCCCCTACTAAAATCATATCTATTCCTGCTCTGTCAACCAAGGAGGCTAAAGGATAATCATAGGCAGTAAGCATAGTAATTTTACGTTTATTTTTTAGCGCCATAATACCTGAAACTGTAATTTTATCCTTTTCCATTTTAATCCTCTTTTAGCGTTTAACGGATAGCGTTTAGTTTTTCTATCCGCTATACGCTCTACGCTATACGCTAAACCTGATTTTCGGACTTATTTTTTATGTATTTATCTATCGCAACCGCAGCCTTCTTGCCTGCGCCCATTGCCGAAATGACCGTATCCGCTCCGGTGATAATGTCCCCTCCGGCAAAACAGCCGGGAATAGAAGTCATATAATTCCTATTCACGGCTATTGTCCCGTCCTTGTTAGTTTTGAGCGCCGTCGTTACTTTTGACAATAGAGGATTAGGGCTTTGTCCTACCGCAACAATCACCGTATCAACATCAATAATAAAATTAGAATCCTTTAGAGGGATCGGCCTTCTTCTGCCGGATTCATCCGGCTCACCCAATTCCATCATTATACATTCAAGGCCTTTTACAAGCCTCTTTTCATCCCCTATTATTTTTATTGGCTGCGTAAGTGTTTGAAACTTAATACCCTCTTCTTTTGCGTTCTCTATCTCCTCAATTCGGGCAGGCATCTCTTTTTCGCTGCGGCGGTATACCAGCATCACTTCCTTCCCTATCCTAAGCGCTAGCCGCGCAGCATCAAGTGCAACATTCCCGCCTCCGATAACTGCCACTTTAGCGCCTATATTTATAGGCGTAGCATACTCCGGGAATTTATAGGCTTTCATCAAATTGACCCTGGTTAAAAATTCATTGGCTGAATAAACACGGCCAAGGTTTTCTCCAGGTATCCCTAAAAACTGCGGAAGGCCTGCGCCGACTGCTACGAATATGGCTTTAAAGCCATTCTTGAATAGCTCTTCCAACGTATAAGTTGCACCTATTAAAGTATCTGTTTGTATTTCAACACCCAGGCTTTTTATATACTCTAGTTCGCTTTCAACTATTTTCTTTGGCAACCTGAATTCGGGAATGCCATAAACAAGCACCCCCCCAGGAAGGTGCAGGGATTCAAATATAATAACCCGGTAACCATCTTTGCCAAATCTGCAGCGCAGGTCAGGCCTGCGGGGCCACTTCCGACTATAGCCACCCGTTTAGGGACAGCCCCCTGGCGAGGCGAAAGTTTAGCTTTGACGGGGACAGTCCCTACTTCAACAACATAATCCGCAGCATACCTCTCTAAAGCGCCGATATTTATGGGTATTTTTTTCTTGTTCAAAATACATACCCCTTCGCACTGGTCCTCCTGCGGGCAAACCCTCCCGCAAACAGCCGGTAAATTATTTCTTTCTTTAATCTTCTCTAAGGCCTCTTTTTGTTTTCCTTCGGAGATCAATTTTATAAAGGCCGGGATATCTATCTCAACAGGGCAGCCCTTTACGCAAAGAGGGTCATTGCATTGTATACAGCGCTTTGCCTCTTCTTCAGCTTGCTCCTTCGAAAAACCAAGAGTAACTTCGAAGAAATTTTTTACCCGTTCTTCAAGAGCTTGTTGAGGGGTTTTCTGCCGCATATTATTTTATAAAACTGGCTAATAACAAGGTTACTGATAAGCCGATCATTACCAGAATAGTCAACACCGCAAAGATATTATAGATTCTGGAATTAGTGTATTTGCCCATCAGGCGCTTGTTGTTTACTAAAAGAAGCATAAAAATCAAAACAAATGGCAAGAGTATGCCGTTAGCTGCCTGAGAAATAAGCATTATAGGGATAAGTTTTAGGTTAGGGATAAGAATAACTGCGGCGCCTATAATAATTATCGCGGTATAAAGCGTATAAAATTGCGGGGCCTCCTTAAACCTGCGGTTAACGCCCACTTCCCAGCCCATCCCCTCACAAACCGAATAAGCGGTTGACAGCGGCAATATACAGGCAGAAAAAATCGAAGCATTTAGTAGCCCAAAGGCGAACAAATAAAAACAATATTCCCCTGCCAATGGCTTAAGGGCTAAGGCAGCATCTTTAGCAGTATCAACCCTTATTCCATTTTTAAACAATGTATCCGCGCAGACAATAACTATAAAAACCGCCACAATATTAACCACGAATGCACCTACGATTACGTCAAGCCGGCTGTATTTATAATTCTTCAATTTTATTTCTTTTTCCACTACGGAAGCCTGCTGGTAAAACTGCATCCATGGAGCGATGGTTGTGCCGATTATTCCCATCAGCATAAAAAGATACGCCTTATCAAAATGCAGCTTGGGCCTTATTGAACTCTTTACAACTTCGTTCCAGTCGGGCCTGGATAAAAAACCCGAGATAATATAGGAAAGATAAAAAACACAGGCAACCAAAAATACTTTTTCTACCGACTTATAAGTCCCTTTGACTATCAACCACCAGACAAATAAAGCGCATAGCGGAACCAGGACATATTTACTTATCCCGAATAATTCTGCGCTCGCGGCTATACCGGCGAATTCAGATATAGTGTTAAAGAGGTTTGAGAAAATCAAAACCGCCATGGCGTAAAAAGTAACCCTGACTCCGAATTCCTCCCTGATTAAATCAGCCAGCCCTTTGCCTGTCACAACAGCCATGCGGCTGCACATCTCCTGGATAACCACCAGCGCAATAATTATAGGGATGAATGACCATATTAAAGAATACCCGAAATGCGCTCCGGCAACCGAATATGTTGTGATTCCTCCGGCATCATTATCAACATTTGCAGTGATAATGCCCGGGCCCATTATTGAAAGGAATATAAGAATTTCTCTCCAGCGTCTTCTAAATTTTGCTTTCATCGCGCAGGTAGTTTTATTTTAATCTTTTTAAGCCTTCGCCAGGCAAAAGAAACAAGCTGGCTTAAGATATCATCAACTGTAATTATGCCTTGCAGGGCATTATTTTCATCTACAACAGGAATAGCGTTATATTTATATTTCTCCATGAGGTAAGCCACCTCTTTGACGCTTGAGTTCAGGTGCACAAAATAGGTTTTAGGAAACGCCGCATCCTGTAGGAGGGAGGCAGGATTTTTCAGGATAAGCCGCCTGAAATTTGTAGAGCCGATCAGGTGGTTGGATTCATCCACGATATAAACAAACTGCGCCGGCTCTACTTTAAATGTGCGCTCTTTAATCTCTTTTATTACGGAATCTATACTGGTATCCTTAGCAAAGGCCATATATTCCGTTGTCATAAGGCCACCAGCAGAATCGCTTGAATAACCCAAAAGTTGAGAAAGTTTTTTTGCCTGCTTGCTTTCCATAAGGCCAAGCAGTTGCTCTGAAATATCCCTGGGTAATTTCTCTAAAAAGTCGGTTGCCTCATCAGCCGGGACGCTATTCAGAATATCTACTACTTCCTTATTGTCTAATTCCTCTATCAATGACCTTTGCGCCTTAAAATCAATGTTGGTGAATATCTTTGCCTTTGTATTTAAGTCCAGGGTTTTAAAGAGCGCCATCTGATGCTGCGCCTTCAGATCAAGAAATATCTCGCCTAAGTCTGCCGCCGGAATACTGTTGAGCTGCTTTTGCGGTATGTCTACCTTTATAGTCATACTCACCGGATTTATGGATAGAGGCTGGATATGTTTCCATGAGATCAGGTGTTCTATTTTAAGGTAGTCGGCATTTTTATTAAATACCCCCACAATAAAATCTACCGGCCTTTCAAGGCCTAAGCGCCTTAAAAGCCCCCTTATGCTTATATCCACATGCGCTATCATTAAACAATGGTCTACCTCAAGAAGATGGATATCATTAACGCGGATAACTTTATGATTAGAGGTATCCACCACCTGCTGATCAAGTATATCCCGGCGCAGGGTCAGTTCCACTTTATTATTATGTTTTTTTTTAAAAACGATCTTTGCATTCTCTATTTTTAACCTTACCTCTTTTTCATCTATTTCTAAAATATCCGTCCAGTTAATCAGGGCGTATTGCCTATTTGGAAAACCCTTTCGTATAATCAAACTTGTTGACTGCGGGTAAACCTCTGTGGGCTTGACTATGATATCGTATAACTCGCCAACCAAAGCCCCGTTTTTGTCAATAACGCGCTGGTCCATCAATTGCGAGAAATATACAAACATAATTATTTTAACTTACCCTCTTGCGTTTTGAATAAATTTAAACGCGCCTGCAATTCATCAAAGTCAATTTGTTGGCCGTCAAAATCAGGGCCATCCACGCAGCCAAAAACAGTCTTTCCTCCAACCGTGCACCGGCAGGCTCCGCACATCCCTGTAGCATCAACCATTATGGGGTTTATGCTCACAATTGTTTTTACCTGATAACCCTTAGTGAATTCACTAACAGCCTTCATCATTGGAACCGGGCCTATGGCATAAACAAGCCCAGGATATTTTGTATGGGTTGATTTTTCTATTACCCCAAAGAGCTCTTTTAAGGTATCGGTAACAAAACCTTTTCTGCCGCTTGAGCCGTCATCAGTAGTAATAAATAGTTCATCGGTTACTACGCGCATTTTATCTTCCAGTATCAGTGCATCCTTTGAACGCGCACCCGTTATGCCTATAACGCGGTTTCCTTCCTCCTTGAACGCCCTTGCCACAGGATAAACTTCCGCGATACCAACGCCGCCTCCGACACAATAAACTTCCCCGATGTTTTTAATCTCTGTAGGATGGCCTAAGGGGCCTAGGATATGAGCTATACTATCACCTTTATTTAAACTCCCTAATTTTTTTGTAGTGTAGCCGACCTTCTGGAATATCAGGGTGATTGTCCCTGTATCTTTATCCCAGCCGGCTAATGTCAGGGGAACTCGCTCACCCTTTTGGTCAATGACTATAGTTACAAATTGGCCGGCTTTTGCTTTTTGGGCAATTACAGGTGCTTCCACCGAAAGCTCAATGATATCTCTGGCTAAATCTTTTTTATTCAGGACCGCGAACATATTTTTCCTCTTCCCGGAATGCTAAATTCTATCATATTATCGCCTTCGTTTAAAATAATTTTATTAAAACCCACCCTGTAGTGTCTTCCTCTGGCAACCGCACAACATAGTAGATAGTAGGCAGTAGATAGTAGATAGCAAAATTAGTTTTTTCATTCAACCCTTAGTTTATAGCTTGCCTCAATGGTTTTAACTAAATCTACTAATATTGAATTTACCGGCGCGGAAATTCCTAATTCCTGCGCCTGCCTGACAATAAAACCGTTAATAAAATCTATCTCGGTGCGTTTTTTCCTTAATACATCCTGCAGCATGCTAGACGCATTTCCTGAGGTTGCCTCGCAAACTGCTTCTACCTTTGCCAGGGGGTCGTCGTAAATAAGTTTTACCCATTTTCTTTTTGCAATACGCGTTGCCTCTGTAACCGCTTCCCTTAAAATCCTGCGCGTCCCCTCAAATTCAACTAATCTTCCATTATTGAGGCGGGTTATAGCTGTAAGCGCATTTATACCTACGTTTATAATAAGCTTAGACCATAAAAGGCCTTTTATGTCGCGCGAAATCCTTGTTTCAAGGCCGCACTTTTTAAAAATCTCGCGGATAAAACGCATTTCAACCGGTATCTTTGCGTCAGGCCTTCCGATTACTGTTTCCCCCCTGCCTGCGTGCCGGATACTCCCTCTATCTAATAAGGTAGCGCCCTCATTAGTCACTCCGCCAATTACCCTGTGATCACCCACAACCTCAGCGATAATCTCAATATTGCCTATCCCGTTTTGAAGGGTAAGGACATTGGTCTTATCCCCCACCAGCCCCTTTGCCGATATAATCGCATCCTTGGTGTCATAAGACTTGACGCAGATAATGATCAAATCTGCAAGGCCTATCTCTTTTGCATCCGCGCTAACCCTCACTCTTCCCTGCCAGTCACCGGAAACACCTTTTACAATGATGCCGGTTTGATTAATTATGGCTGAGCGCTCCTTGTCTTTATCTAGTATCCATATTTCCTCCTTGCACTTGGATAAATAATAGGCGAATAAACACCCCATTGCCCCGGGGCCAACTATAACAATCTTCATAGAGTCTCCTTTGCTATACAGCTACTGCCAACTTATTCAAAATTCTCTGAGATTTAAGTTCTCTTTCCAGGTGAAAATTAAGAAAGGAGTTCAATATTAATTCGAGTTCTTTTTTTATCTGCGGATTAAGCCCTAAATTTAGGTTAGTCCTGAAATCGTTCCTTTCAATATGTAAAATCGAAGCCACTGTGCCGCGAAATATCGAGCGGCTGGCTGTATCTTTTAAGTAGCATCTGGGGCAAAGCAGCCCGCCAAGCGAGAGGCTGAATTTAGACTCAACCCCAATCCTATCAGCGCAGGAAACGCATGAATCAAGGTGGGGTTTGAAGCCTGATAATACCAGCATTTTTATCTTAAAGATAGTCATCACCTTATCGGGATTACCGGTAGCTTCTAATTCTTGAAGGCTCAAAGAAGTTAAATCAAAAACCTCCTCATTTTTATCTTCAGCCGGCATCAGAGCGCCCAATAGTTCCATCATAAAACTAGCCATAGCGGTTTTAATGATACCCTGCCTTATGCCGGTAAAGTTATTATTCAAGTCGCATTGAGAAACAAGATGCAAGCCAGAATTTGCGTTACTGTAAAATATGATTTCATTTTGCGAGAAGAGCTCCAAGTTACTGGCAAACTTTGCCGGTTCTGTCCTTACTCCTTTAAGCAAACCGCTGAGCTTGCCGAAATCACGGGTATAGAAGTTAACTAAAACGGAGGTCTCGCGAAAATCCTGCCTGCTCAAAATGAGCGCCTGCGTCCTTTCAATCGACATATTCTTTTTCCTTCTCCCGCATCAGTTTTTTCTCTTTGGGGGCGCGGTCATCATAACCCAATAGATGCAAAACCCCGTGGATAAGGTAGAGGTTAATTTCCTTTAAAATATCTGTCCTAAAGGCCTTCGCGTTACGCAAGGCAGTATCGGTAGAAATAATTATATCGGCAGATATATGTTTCTGGTCAGAAGGTTCCAGCATATCAAAAGTCAAACAATCGGTTGCCTCATTTTTCCTCAGGAATCTCTTATTAAGCTCTCTAATCTTTCTATCGCCGACAAAACAAACGGTTATCTCGCCTGTTTTTTTTATCCGCTCAAAGAAAAGGGCATTAAGAATTGTTTTTTTTACTTCTTTAGGGCTGATGGGGATTTTCTTTTGGAGATTTCTTACGGTTATCTTCACTTAGGCGTTCTCCGGAGTCATCAGGATAGGTTTCCCTGCTATGATATATACCGCTTAAGATACGGATAAATATAGCGGCAATCTTTTCTAATTCCTTTAAGGCCAGTTCGCATTCATCAAGCTGGCCGTCAATAAATTTATTATTGATAACCTTATGCACTACCTCTTCTATTTTTGCAGGGCTCGGGGCCCTTAAAGCGCGGGTGGCTGCTTCAACAGAATCTGCCAATAAAACTATTGCTGTTTCCTTTGTGGCGGGCTTCGGCCCGGGGTAACGGAAGCCTTCCTCTTTTACCTCACGGTCTTCCTCGATATTGGTAAGCGCGCGGCGGTAAAAATAATACACCAAACTATCGCCGTGATGCTGGGAGATAAAATCAACTAAGGGAGGGGTGAGTTTGTATTTTTTAGCCAACTCAATGCCTTCCTTGACATGGTTCATAATTATGAGCTTGCTCATCGTGGGAGCCAGTGTATCGTGTTTACTCTCTTTGACAGGCTGGTTCTCGCTGAAATATTCCGGTTTATGCAGTTTTCCTATATCGTGGTAATAAGCGCCGATCCTCGCCAATAAGGAATTTGCGCCTACTGCCTGGCATGCGCTTTCGGAAAGATTTCCCACTACTAAGCTATGGTGATATGTGCCCGGGGCCTCGGTGATCATACGTTTAAGCAGGGGATGATTAAAATCCGACAGCTCAAGGAGGCTTATATTGGTTACGGTCTTAAAAAGGTATTCGAAAATAGGCAATATACCCAACACAATAATACTGGAAGCTAATCCATTAAGCAGGAGCATCGTGTATCTGTGGGGCTCTACCCACCAAAACCTGTCAATAAGGATAAGCGTGATTACCTGCGCGATGCCGGCAATAAGCCCGGCGCGGATGATAGTGGTCCGTTTGCGCGCCCCAACAAGAAGCAGGCTTGAAAGGATTCCGCTGATTAAAAATAAAAGAAACAGGGGCAGCGCGTAATTTGAAATAGAGGCAACTGAAATAGCGGCTGAAAGCGTAATAATCAAAGACAACTCAAGATTTTGAAAAAGAAGCGCAGCCAGGATAGGTACGGCAGAAAAAGGAATAAGAAAAGCCGGGTAACCTTTTTTTATAATATAGTATCCCACAACAAAGCTCATTAAAAAAAGCAGGCTGGTATTAAGCAGGGTGTAACTTTTTATATTCAGTTTTCTAAATCTTAGATATACCGATAAGAGGATTAAAAACGGCGCAATGGCAGGGTTTATACCGGAAACCACCCCGAATAAAAATACCATTACGCTAAAGAAAATAAATCTCGTAAGTTTAAAATCTTTAAGGCCAAAGAGGTGTTTTAATTTATTTTGCGCGTGCTGACTTTTCATAAGCTTCAATAACCCTTTGCACCAACGCATGCCTTACCACGTCAAAGCCGGTAAAATAAATAAATTTAATGCCTTCTATTCCCTTAAGCAAATCCTGTGCCTGAAGCAGGCCTATGGGCTTACCTTCTGGCAAATCACTCTGGGTCATATCCCCTGTAATAACCGCCTTGGAATCAAATCCTAATCGCGTTAAAAACATCTTCATCTGCTCTGCGGAGCAATTCTGCGCTTCGTCTAAGATTATAAAAGCATCGTTAAGGGTCCTGCCGCGCATATATGCCAAAGGAGCCACTTCTATAATGCCGGTTTCGATATATTTTTCTATGCGCTCTGCCTCCATCATATCGTAAATAGCATCGTAGAGAGGCCTTAAATACGGAGACATCTTCTCCTGCATTTCGCCCGGCAGAAAACCCAGCGACTCCCCTGCCTCAATTGCCGGCCGCGTAAGGATAATCCTGCGCACCTCTTGCTTCCTTAATGACTCAACTGCGCAGGCCATAGCAAGGTAAGTTTTCCCCGTTCCGGCCGGCCCAACTCCAAATACGATATCATATTTGCTTATGGCATCAACGTATTCGCGCTGCCCCTTGGTCTTTGGGCCGATCTCTTTTCCTATTAAAGAATGGGTTATCCCGGCTTGAGAGGCCTTAATTTCTCCGGCCCTATTTTCTTTTTTAAAATTTGAAATAAGGGAATAGAGATCAGCCCTGCCTAACTCTCCTTTGTTTGAACGCAACCCCTCTAAAATATACTCTATGAGCTCAGATGTTTTTTTGATATTTACTGTAGTACCGCCTATCTTAAGGTGTTCTCCGCGGATGGTTAATTTGACCTTGAGTTCCTTTTCTATTGCCTTAAGATATTCGTCATGCGAGCCGCAGATGGCCTGCGCCTCCTGATGCGACTGAAGCTTTATTGTTTTTTCCATATGCTTTTAATCAGAGATTGCTGCATTGTTTAGGATTTTTTCAGCAATCTCATTTAAGGTTCTCTTTTAGGCCCTCTGTAGGGATATTTAAAACCTGGCCAGGACGGATCTTATCCGGAGCTTTCAGGGTATCTTTATTTAGCTCATAAATCTTATTCCATTTTTTAGTTGTGCCGTAGAATTTTTTGGATATTTTCTGTAAAGTATCATTTTTTTGCACGGTGTATTTTTCAACTGCGGCAGGCTCTGCCACTTCAGGCGAGATACTCTGGGTAAGGTATCCGCGATTCCCCTCTTGCATAGCCTGATCTTCTTTAATAAAGGGATGCGCTTCTTTAGTTTTTATCTTAGGGGCTTTTTCAAATTTTATCGGTGAATGCAGTTCAATTTCAACTACCTGTGTAGTGCGGGTTGCGGGCCTTTCTCTTTCTTCTCCGGCAGGAGCCTTCCCCAAAAGATATCCGCGGTTACCGCTTAAACTCTGGTCCACTCTTTCTTTGGTTAAAGGATATGTCCTTACTACGCAGCCGGATAATAAAAAAGAAATTCCAATAGCGTAGAGGGTATAGCGTAGAGCGTAGAGCGTTTTCATACTTTCCTCCTTTACCCCGTGGAAATCCAGCTATTTATTTGCGGATTTCTTTACGGGGCGAACATTTAAACCTAATTCTTTTAACTGTTTTTCATCTACGTCTGAAGGCGCGTTTGTCAATGGGCAAATCCCTGCGCTCGTCTTAGGAAAAGCTATTACCTCTCTGATGCTTTCTTCGCCGGCTAAAATAGCTAAAAGCCGGTCTATACCAAAGGCAAATCCTCCATGCGGAGGCGCTCCGTATTGAAAAGCCTCTAAAAGAAAACCGAAACGTTTCTTTGCCTGATCAGCATCTATGCCGATAATCTTGAAAATACTCTCCTGCAATTTATGGTCGTGTATTCTTATTGAGCCTGACCCCAGTTCTGTGCCGTTTAAAATGAGGTCGTATGAACGCGATTTCACTTTTTCGGGAGATTTTTCCAATAATGCTAAATCTTCAAGCGCGGGTGAAGTA
>Ga0105164_10002441_pt1 | contig 11484 bp, 11 predicted proteins | sample VDWuncwatermetaG_FD_89674 | JGI IMG/M metagenome (GOLD analysis project Ga0105164, IMG submission 89674) | Wastewater microbial communities from Netherlands to study Microbial Dark Matter (Phase II) - VDW unchlorinated drinking water | ecosystem: Environmental > Aquatic > Freshwater > Drinking...
GAAGAAGAACTGGCGAAATTCCTGGCCCAATTTTTTCACCTTCCTTATGTCGAACTCATGAATGAAAAAGAAATCGACTTGGCGGCCGCCGAGTTTGTCTCCGAATCTCTGGCCCGCCGCTACTGCTTGATGGCCCTTCAACAGAAGGGGGATTCCGTAGTCGTGGCCATGGCCGACCCCCAGGACATTCGGGCCATTGATGCGGTGCGCCTCGAGACGAAGTGCCGGGTCCACAAAGTCGTTGCAAGCCGCACCGCGATCCTCCGGACCATTGACCGCTGCTATCACACCGCCCTTCGAATTTCCAAGTCCATGGATCAATTGCTGGCAGAGAAAACCTCACCCGAGGCGAGCCTTCAATTCCAAACTTCCCCTGAAGCGGAAGTCCAGCTGGAGCAACTCCAGCACGAGGCCTCGGACGCGCCGGTGGTCCAGTTCGTGAACCTTCTTTTAATGCGGGCCCTCCAGGAAAGGGCGAGCGACATCCATGTGGAACCGGAAGAACATTCGGTCACAATCCGGCTTCGGATCGACGGCCAGCTCCGAGAAGTGGCGGCCCCGCCGAAAGCGATGCTGCAAGCCGTCACGACCCGTATCAAACTTCTCGGAAACCTGAACATTGCCGAAAGAAGACTTCCCCAGGACGGACGCTTCAAGTTCAAATTTTTCGACCGGACAATCGACGTCCGACTCTCTTCCCTCCCGACGGTTTATGGAGAGAAATTGGTCCTCCGTCTCCTCGACCGCGGGGCCCTGATCCTCGATATGCAATCGCTCGGTTTCGAGCCAAAGATGCTCGAGAACTTTCGCCAGGCCCTTCAACTTCCCCACGGCCTTCTCATTCTGACGGGACCGACCGGCTCCGGAAAGACCACCACCCTTTACGCCGCGTTGAATGCCATCAAGACGCCGACGAAAAACATTGTCACGATCGAAGACCCGGTCGAATACCAATTGGCGAAGATCAACCAGGTCCACACGCGCTCCGAGATCGGGCTCACCTTTGCGGCGGGCCTGCGTTCGATCCTCCGCCAGGACCCGGACGTCATCATGGTGGGAGAAATCCGTGACCGCGAGACGGCTGACATTTGTATCCGCTCTTCCCTCACCGGGCATTTGGTTCTTTCCACCCTTCACACCAATGACGCCGTCTCGGCCGTGAGCCGTCTGATTGATATGGGCCTCGAGCCCTACCTGCTCGCGGCCACCCTGACCGTGGTAATGGCGCAGCGTCTCGTGAGAAAAATTTGCATGGAATGCAGCGAAGCCTACGAGCCGTCGCCTGAACTGCTCAAGCGGCTCGAAGCGGTGGACCCGGACGCCATCCTTTGGAAATTCCGCCGCGGCCACGGGTGTCCACGTTGCGGCGAGACGGGCTATTTCGGGCGCGTCGCGGTTTACGAGCAATTCGTCGTCACGGAAAAGATGAAAACATTAATGGCTGAAGGAGCGAGCCTCCAACGGCTCAAGCGCCAGGCCCAGGAAGAAGGCCTTCAAACCCTTTTTCAAAGTGCGCTTCACAAGGTGCGGGACGGAGTGACCACATTGGATGAAGCTTTTAGCATCTGTGCCACGCAAGGGGAGATTCTCGAATGAGCGCCCTTTCTTCCGAACTGCGTCCCTTGATTGATTTGATGCTGAAGAAAAACGCCTCCGACCTCATCTTGACGGCGGGGGAAAGGCCGGTTCTTCGAATCGTGGGTGACCTCGCGCCCGTGGAAGGATGGAAGCCGCTGAGTCCCGAGGACGTCAAGCGCCTCGCCTACAGCCTCCTCACGCCGGAACAGCAAAAAACTTTTGAACGGACCCTCGAGATGGACAGTTCCTTTGGGATCGAAGGCACCGCGCGCTTTCGTCTTAATATTTTCTACCAGCGCGGCGCAGTCGGCGCAGCGATTCGAATGCTTCATCACCAAATCCCCACGCTCGAATCCCTCGGCGTTCCCGAGATCATCAAGAAGTGGCTCAGGGTCCCGCACGGCATCTTGATCACCACCGGTCCGACGGGCAGCGGAAAATCCACCTCGCAGGCCGCGATGATCGGCTACCTCAACCAGCACAAGCGTTATCACGTCATCACCATCGAAGACCCGATCGAATACACCCACCCGCACGGCACTTGCACCATCGAACAGCGCGAGGTCGGCCGTGACACTCATTCTTTTTCAGATGCCTTGAAACGTGTTTTTCGTCAGACCCCGGACGTCATCATGGTTGGTGAAATGCGCGACCGCGAGACATTTGAAATTGCGCTTCAATTGGCCGAAACAGGTCACCTCGTCCTTGCGACCCTTCACACGGGCGATTCCACCCAGGCCCTGAGCCGTATCATCGACGTTTTTCCGGCCGAGCAGCAGCAACAGGTCCGCGTCCAACTTTCGCTTTCCTTGGTTGGCGTTCTCGTCCAGCAACTTGTGCCGACCCTCGATGGCGAAGGCCGGGTCCTTGCCACCGAAGTCCTCGAGGTCACGCCGGCCGTCCGGAACCTCATTCGCAAGGGCGAGCTCCAGCAAATTTATTCCGTTCTCCAAACCAGCATGAACGAGGGGATGGCCACGATGAACGCTTCACTGCTTGACCTTTTCCAACGGAACAAAATCTCCCTCGAACAGGCCAAGCTTTTCACCACGCGCCAGAAGGAATTCGAGCAGCTCACCCAACGGGAGACCAAGGTCTATGCCTAAAAAATACACCTGCGTTTCCCGGAACTCCCAAGGCGAGCGCGTCACCGCGATGGTGGAGGCCGAGACGCGTCAAGGACTTCTCCTTCAACTCAAAGAACAGGGGCTCACGGCGGTCGAAGTCAAGGAATTCGACGGCCAGCCTTTGGAAGGAAGCAAGGGAAAGAAATTTTTTTCTCTCCCCAGTTTTTCGTGGCGCCAGGTCGGAACCGAAGAGCTTGCAGTTTTCTGGCGCGAATTTGCCACGATGGTCTCCGCGGGCCTTCCCATTGTGGATGCGCTCCAGTCGATCACCGAAGAGCTTGAAAACAAGAAATTCCAGGCCTGCCTTCAGGATGTGGTCTCCCACATTTGGGAGGGCTTCAGTTTTTCAGATAGCATGAAGAAGCATCCGCGGGTTTTTTCACTGATGACCGTCGCTTTGATCGGCGCGGCGGAAGAGAGCGGAAGCCTGCCGGTAGTCGCAAGTCAACTGGCAACCTTCCTTGAGAACCGCGACCGCCTCATCCGCAAAGTCTGGGCCGCACTCACTTACCCGATTGTTCTCTCCATTGTTTTTTTGGGCGCGCTCATCGTTTCAACCTTTTGGATCATTCCGAAATTCCGTGAAATCTATGCCGATTTCCACGCCCAACTTCCTTGGTTGACGGAGAAGGTCTTCGCCGTGAACGCTTTTATCCTGGCCTATCTTCCATGGATCATTATTGCCAGCGTTCTATCAATCCTGGCGCTCATTTTGTGGGCCCGCAAACCTTCGGGCCGCCAAGTGATCGACCGTACCCTTCTGAAACTTCCCCTGTTTGGGAGATTGGTCGGGCAGGCATCCGTAGCAAGACTTTGCCGAAGTCTCGCGATTCTCCTGGGGGGTGGAATTCCGATCAATCGAGCGCTCGAAATGGCTCAAGCGACTTCTGGAAACAGTGTATTGGCGAAAGCCATTCAGTTGTCCCGTGAAGAAATCCTAAAAGGCGGCAAGATTGCAGCGACCTTGAAGCAACACACGATTTTTCCCCGAATGGCCATACGGATGATCTCGGCCGGAGAAGAGACTGGAGATTTAAACGGACTTTTAGAAAAGGTTGCAGATTTTTATGAGTCCCGTGTCGATGCGGCCCTCACGACGATCAATACCCTGATTGAGCCCTTTTTCATCATCGTCATTGGGATGTTCGTGTTGGTCCTGGTTTTATCGTTGTATATGCCGCTTTTTAGTTTGGGTAAGTCGATGAGACTGTAACAACGATAAATGTGAAACAGGCTGTGTGGCCTGTAAAAAATTAAAACTCCAAGGAGGAAGTAAACAATGAGAAGTTTCAGAAAAAATCGATCAGGCTTTACCCTGATTGAGTTATTGATCGTGATCATTATCGTTGCCATTTTGGCGGCGGTGGGTCTCTCGCTTTTGACAGGCAATACCGATGCAGCCCGTTTAACCGAAGGGGTCTCAGGTCTGGGTACGATTCGGACATCGATGCGAGCGAGGTTGGCCCAGGATGGTGTGTATCCGAATCCGACCAGCAGCGGAGCCGGCACCTCGTTCAACGCGGGACAAAGCATTGTCGCATCCGGAATTGGCTTTAACGTAGGCGATCTGTGCGGTAGATACTTTAGCGATAAAAGCTATACGTGGGGTAAAGACACAACCACTACCACTTTTTGCGCCCACGTCCAAGGACTCGGTGCAACCGGAGAAGGTTTATGCACAGCGATTCCAGTTGGTTCCCTAGCCCCCAAGGCGAGCGCCGTCGCCACGACTGTAAATCGTTCCATGGATCAAAACGGGGACATTTTCACCACCGGAGACTGTTCGGGTACCCGTATTAATTAAAGGACCCCTACCACCTTGAGAGGGCGGGCCCGTTCAATCCGCAAGTTCGCCTTACCGAGAGGGGTTCAATTTTATGGGTGATCAAAAAGGTGTCAGTCTAATGGAAGTGCTCGTGGGGATTGCGCTGATAGCAGTGATTTGCATCGCCACGCTGAATTACTTTTCCTACGGCGTGGGAGGGATTGGGAGGCAAGGCAACCGGCGCGCGGCGTTGGAGCGTGCCCGCCAGCGGCTTGAAGAATTGGCAGCGACAAGCGCCACGAGCATCCAACCGTCTGACACCAATCTCCACTGGCTGACTTGTGCTGGCAGTCCGTGTTCTTGGACAATAAAGAATAGCGTGACTCCGGAAACCGTCCAAGTGGGAAATGTGAATCAAAGGATGGAAACGACCGCGCAGTGGGCGGACGATCCCAGCGTGACTCCGGGTATTACTACCGATACGCTGGCAATTGGCGTGAAGGTTTGGTTCACCTCCGACACGACTGACGATGAATATCATCGCGTCTATTTGAGGACACTGCGGACCCCATGAAGCGAGTGAACCATCAACGGGGTTTCACATTGCTTGAGCTCTTGATTGCGATCATCATCAGCTCCATTGCCCTTTTGGCTGCTACGATGCCCTTCATCGCCGAGAGAATTTTTTGGAACACCGGCACGAGACAAGCCGAAGCTCAGCGCGATGCCCAAATGGTCTTGCGGTCAATGGCAAGTTTCGCCAGGGAAAGCAATAGCTATACCCCCGGCGGCAGTTCTGGCGATGCCACCCTTGCTTTTACCCGTGCGAGCGGCAACGTCTGCTTTGAAGGAGGATCGACCTTTAACAGTGGTCAGCTCCGTCGATTTGATGGAGCTTGCGGGAGTTCCGCAGCGACTATTCTGATTGACGGCGTACGAAGCAAGGTGACTCAATTTGTCGTTACGCAAGTCACCGCCAACAAACTGGTCAATGTCCAGCTCCAGATCACTCACGAGAACCGGCAAAATGAAACGCTCCAGACAAACCTTTTCTTGCGCAATGCAACTTAAATCCGAAAAAGGGTTCGTCCTGCCCCTCGCCCTACTGCTGATGATCTTTCTCACCTTGAGCGGGACGAGTTTTCTGCAGCTTGGTTTTCTCGAGCAGAGAATGACAATGATCGAGATCAATAACCAAAGCGCGTTCTATCTCGCCAACGCAGGGATTGAGCGCACTCGCGAGGCCATGAAGATTCCTGATGATTTGACTTGGACCACCGTGTTACAGGACACTTCCCAAAGGGACTCATCGCCTCCTTGCTTGACCAGCGATCCCACTATGTGCTTGTGTCCAACTCCCACGTCTTCAAAGGGCTGTATCATTCCTCCCTTCGGCGCCACGGTTTCATCGCCCGGTCTTGCTTTCGAAGGCACCTTTGACCACGGGCAATATCAAGTAAGGGCCTTCAATAACGAGTCTGGAACGATCGACACCGATCAGATCCTCACTTTCCGGGCCCTCGGCACGGTGAACGGCCAACAAAAACTTATTGAAACGAATGTGCTCGCCACGTCCAATTTAAACTTACTGAATTGTATAGAAGGCCAGCCCTGTCCTGAAAAAAACAACGGTGCTCCAACGGTCTGTGATGTTAATACAACTCCAAAGTGTGATTCTACTGAAGGTCGCGAACCCGCTTCAGCCCCTAATCTCCCGACGCCGGATTTTCCGCTGACTGATCCGAACAATTATTATCGGAGAGTAGCCAATGACAAGGCCGCTAATTTTTCATCATTGACCTATCAAACCTCGATCTCTGGGGGTCTGCAGGATAACAGTTACTACTTCCTGAGTGGAGATATTACCCTTCAGAATATGACAGCAAATCACGTCGTGATCTTTGTAACCGGGAAGTTGACTGTGAAGACCGGTGTTAATTTGACCAATGCGATACTCATTGGTGTCAATCAGGTTGAGTTGAAGGGAAACGGCATCATTTCCTCACCACTCCCATACCCAGTCGTTATTTCGGGAGGCGATGTAACGAAGTCCAACGATACTCTCTTTGGTAACATTTACGCGTCGGGAAAAATCGACCTTAATCCGGTGACTTCCTATGGTTCACTCATCGGTCAGGAGATAGTCATCCAAGGTTCAAGTACTTATACGGATAAATACGGCACTGCAAACTATTACGCCTTAATGCCCGGCTTCACTTATCCTCCTGAATTGAAGACAACCGTTACCGTATCCAATAGCTGGAGCGAAGTTGCCTAAGATACCTAGCCTTCTGACCTCGCGACTCATGTGGTCTCGAATGCAACCCTCTGGAAATAAATTGAATAAGATGAAGGACGGTCTTGTTTTTTTGAAAGACTGGGTCGACCGCTGGACCCGCGTTTCACTCGTGGGAGTCGATCTCGGCTCCACTTTCCTCAAGGCTGTGGAACTGGAAGGAGCCGACGGAAAAATTCTTCTCCGACGGGCCGTCGTTCAAAAACTCGAAGGGAAAGACTCCACTCCTTCTTTCGTCAAGCAGATCTTGCTCGAGGCCGGCATCACCGAAGATCAGGCGGCCGTGGGCCTGGCTTCTCCCGAAATTATCGCAAGACCCTTTCAATTTCCATCCATGCCTCGCAAGGAACTCCGTCACGCCATTCAGCTCGAAGCCGAGCAGGCCATATTGAATGGACACTCCTTGAGTGAAATGGTCATCGACTGGCAATCCTTCGCAAATTCCTCCGAGGGTTCCCTCCGGGGACTCCTCGCCGTGGCTCCCCGAAACGTGGTTTCAGATCGCCTGGAGCAATTCAAAAAGGCCGGACTTTCTCCCCGCATAGTGGATATTGAAGGGCTCGCTTTGTGGAATGCCTACTGGATTTTAATCGGAAGGAACGAACCGCGGGCTCGGACGGTTCTTCTGGCCAACATCGGCGCCCGGACGACCAACCTGGTGATTGGAAGGGGACGAGACGAACTTCTTCTGATGCGCGACCTCTCAATCGGCGCTCAAGCCTTGTCGTCGTCGGCCTCTTCGGCGGAGTGGGCGGATGAAATCCGCGACTCGCTCGGTTATGTCCGTTCCAAAGGGAAGTCCTTCGAACTAGACCACATTTATCTCACCGGCGGAGCGAGCGGTCCCCAAGTGCCGGCCCTTCTCTCGTCTTGGATCAAAGCCCCCGTCACACTTTGGAATCCTCTCGATCAATTGCAATGGGCGGATCCACCGGGAACTCTTCCCCTCAAGAAATCCGACGGCCCTCTCCTGACGCTTGCGGTGGGACTGACCTTGAGGAGGATCGGATGAATCCGGTCCCGGTGACGAGCGAAGTCTTCTCGATCAATCTCATTCGCCGGCAACTCACGCTTCCACCTCGGAAGATCGTCCTCTACGTTGCCCTGGCTTACTTGGGGTTTCAGGCCGTGTGGACCGTGGGACTTCTCGGGACGGCAGCTCATTCCTTCGTGAAGCGTTTTGAATTGCAACACGCGTTGGAAAAGCACGGATTAGATCTTTCTTCCTTGAAGGCCTTGAGAAGCGAAGTCGAGACACTTTCCCACGAGGCCGAGGACCACGCGGGCGAATTCACGAGCATCCTGGCTCTTGAAAAAAAACGCTTTCCCATCGGCGGGAAATTAGCGGCCCTGACCGAGACCCTGCCTTCGCGGACATGGATCACCCAGCTCTCCGCGGACCAAGACCAACGTCTCTTCAAGATCCAGGCCGTTTACGCGGTGGACCCCGCGAAACCCTTCGAGCTCCCGGCGAAGAAGTGGATGGAAGCCCTCAAGGCCGATCCGCGCTTCGGGTCCGGCCTGAAACGGATGGATTTGGAGAGTTCTTCCCGGGTGGGCTCTCAAGATAAGATTTCCCTTTATACTTTTGATCTGGTGGCGGAATGGAAATCCCCATGAAAGACTGGAACGATCTTCGGGCTCGGTTGTGGAACGCGCGGCCGTGGATCATTCTTTTTGCGGTCCCCCTCGTAATCAACACATTGATTGCTCAGCTCATCGTCCGTCCGGAGCAGGGAAGACTTCGAGACTGGTCCGAGCTTTCTCGCCTCGTTGAGATCAAACCCAAACTGGAATCCCTTTTGACGGAAAGCCGTCAGGTACTCTTGACCCGCGAAAAAAAATCCGGCTTTGAGGCCTCGGATCCCGCTGCAGCTTTGAATGAGGCCGAGCGGTTGGCCCGTCAGCATCATGTGGAGATTGATTCAAGCCAGATCAAAGGAAATAAGGCCGCGGCCACCTCTTTCAGTCTGAAGGTGACAGGAAGTTTTGACCGGCTCGCCCGCTGGATCAGTGAGGCGGAAGCGTCTCGTGGCTGGCAAATCGATCACTGGACCCTGACAGCCGCCAAGGAACCCAACCGGCCGCATCAATTGATGATCGACCTCTCGGTCTTGAAGGAGGGGCTCAAGTGAAGAAACGAAGATTTTTTCTTCTAACAGGCCTTGCGGTATTTTGCGGGACGGCGCCTTTCGCCCAAGCGTCGGCGCCCCGGTATGAACAGGGCCTCCAAAATCTTTCCAACGCGATGACCGCTTACCGGAAACTCAAAGATCAATTCTCGGGCTATGACGTGGTTTTTCGCCGCGACCCGTTGCGTTCTTTAGTGGATGCGAACAGGAACTTCGTCAACGTGGCGGGTCTCGAGAGCGGCTTCGCTCTTCAGGGAATTGTTCAATCCCCCGGCCTCAACCTGGTCCTCGTCAATGACCAGTTTCTTTCTGAAGGTGCCCAAGTGGGCGCTTACAAGATTCTCAAGATCGAATCCAAGGGCGTCACGGCCCAACGGGGCAAAGAAACCCTTTTCATTCCCCTCTACTCCCCAGAGACCCCAGAGAATTCTTGAAGATTATTTTTCTCGACGCGGGGACCGTGGACTGGCGGGACGCCTCCCTCGCCCCTCTCAAGAAGCTCGGAAATTTAAAAGTTTATTCCTGCACCGGCCCTTCCGAAGTTGAAAAACGCTCGGCCGGGGCCGGCATCGTCATCACCAACAAATGTGTCTTCGACCGGAAACGGCTCACACGGCTCAAATCTCTCGAGCTCATCGCCCTCGCGGCCACGGGGACGAACAATGTGGATCTCGAAGCCGCCAGCCGTTTGGGAATTGCTGTCACGAACGTTTCCGGCTACTCGACCGAAAGTGTGGTCCAGTGGACCTTCGCTTTTCTCCTGGCCCTAGTCGGAAATCTTTTGCAATTCAACGAGGCCGCCCACAACGGCCGGTGGTCCCGCTCTCCTTTTTTCACTCTGCCGGATTTTTCCTTCAGCGAAATTGACGGGAAAACGCTCGGGATTGTCGGATACGGACGGATCGGAAAGCGGGTCGCCCGGAGGGCTCGCGCCTTCGGGATGAAAGTTCTCGTGGCACGAATTCCGGGAAGAGTTTATTCCGCCTCTGAAAAAAAGGGACGGGTTTCCTTGAGCGAGCTCCTGCGCCGCTCGGATTTCGTCTCGCTCCACGCGCCGCTTTCGAGCCAAACGGAAAAATTAATCAATTCAAAGGCGATCCGACAAATGAAGCGGGGAGCGTTTCTCATCAATATGGCGCGGGGAGGGCTCGTGGAGGAGAAGGCGCTCTTTGAAGCGCTCCGGTCCGGGCGCTTAGCCGGTGCCGCGGCCGATGTTTTAAGCGAAGAACCGCCTTCCAAAAATCATCCGCTTCTTAATAAGAAGATTCAAAATTTGATCCTGACGCCTCACATCGCCTGGGCAAGCCGCGAAGCCCGAGCGCGTCTCATCCGCGAGATTGCCTGCAACGTCAAAGCCTTTCAAGAGGGGAAGCGGAGAAACCGGGTGGTTTAAAGAGTGTTTTGGGGAAGCTTGAGGCCGCGGATCAGACCTTCTTGGACCCAGCGGGAAAACCATTCGGAGACGGGGAGCGTTTCATCTTCCTTGAGGCGTTCGGCTAATTCTCCGCAAACTTCCCCCAAGGTTTTTCCGGCGAGCAGTCCCTCCAGGAGCCGGTACTGATTTTGATCGAGAAGCTCGGTGCGGATCTGATCTTCTTTTCTTCCGATGAGGACACGTTGGCTCCGACGCGCGAGGTTTTTTTCACTCACGCCCTCTTCCGGGCGCTTTCGCTCGAGCCACAGATCCAACACCGGCCATTCGGAAATCACGAGCCGGACCGAGGGCTGAAATTCGAATCGGATGTTTTCCCAGTCCCCTTCGGAAAGGCCACGGGTCTCGGAAAGGTTCAGCGGTTTCTCGTCAAAGGCGTGAAAAGCCTCCCAGACCGCCCACTCGAACTTCGCCAAATCGGGAAGAAGGTTTGAATTCTGGTCCCGGGACCAGAATCTCAAGAATTCCTCGAAATGCCGGCCCGCGTAGTTCAGGTTGTAATTGCGAGACGGAAACTGGTGGGCGTAATCGGTGGCCCGTTGGTCGAATCGTTCGGGTCCCAGGACTTTTCGGACGGCCTCATAGACTTCGAGGAGGGTCTCGCGGATCCGAGCGAGGTAGCCCGAGGCATAGACTTTCATCCGTTCTTCTCCCGGGTCTCCGGCCTGCGGGTTCAAGATCGATTCACTTGAAGCAGAGCCCGGAGGTTTTTTCTCCCACGGTTGAATGTATGATTTCATCCAAAGCTGAACCGCCGAGAGAGATCTTCCGCCCGTCACGGTAGGGGTGCCATTCATGGCACCCTCCTCTTGAGGGGCGTGATGAATCGCGTCCCTACGTTTGCATTTGCGGTCAATCGTCCGCGCCTTCTCAGCTTCCTCGGCTAAGACTTCAAAAGAAGGAATCGCCTCGTCCCATTCAATCAAGGTGGAGACCGGTCCCCAGAGCCGGAGGGCCTCCTCGTAAAGTTTCCAGACCGGATCAATCACGTGGGCGCTGTGGGTGTCGAAGAGAAATTTTCCCATGTCCGTGTGGCCCGCCAAGTGAAACTGCCCCACGAGTTCGCCGGGGACCGCACGCAAATAGTCCATCGGATCAAATCCGTGATTGAAGGAATTGACGTAAAGATTATTCAAATCGAGCAGAATCCCGCA
>Ga0105164_10002442_pt1 | contig 11482 bp, 9 predicted proteins | sample VDWuncwatermetaG_FD_89674 | JGI IMG/M metagenome (GOLD analysis project Ga0105164, IMG submission 89674) | Wastewater microbial communities from Netherlands to study Microbial Dark Matter (Phase II) - VDW unchlorinated drinking water | ecosystem: Environmental > Aquatic > Freshwater > Drinking...
GAAAGACATTTACCTACAGAGCAATTGCTACAAAATGAAGCCTTAGTTGCTTTTCAGGAATGGCAACAAAAAACGGATAAAATTGAGTATTGATTTGAAAATGTGCTAATTTGTAAATGAATCTATTGCATTTTCAAACCCTTTCCAAATTTTAAAATTTACAAATTTATTTTAAGTCGTTTCATATTAACAGATTTTCAAATCATCAAATTTTCAAATTGAATTATGACATTTAGCGTAGAAGGAAATATTGTTGACGTACTAAATCAAGTTGTTTTTAAAGGCATTATAACCGTTGAAAATGGAATCATAAAAAGCATTTTAAAACAAGAAGTTGCTTCCACTAATTATATACTTCCCGGATTTATTGATTCGCATGTGCACGTGGAAAGTTCCATGCTTGTGCCTTCCGAATTTGCCCGGCTTGCTGTAACCCATGGCACCGTAGGCACTATCTCCGACCCCCATGAAATTGGCAACGTATTGGGTATTGATGGTGTTAAGTACATGTTGGATAATGGAAAAAAAACACCATTTAAATTTTATTTCGGGGCACCCTCTTGTGTTCCCGCAACAACGTTTGAAACCGCAGGTGCTGTTATAGGGGTGAAAGAAATAGATGAATTATTACAAATGCCAGAGATCGTTTACCTGGCTGAAATGATGAATTTCCCAGGGGTTTTGCATCAGGATGAAGTTGTAATGAAAAAAATTCAATTGGCCCATAAGTACAAAAAAGTGGTGGATGGCCATGCTCCGGGGCTTCGTGGAGAAGATGCAAAAAAATATATTTCCGCAGGTATTACCACCGATCACGAATGTTTTACTGCCGAAGAGGCATTGGAGAAACTGCAATTGGGCATGAAAATATTGATACGCGAAGGAAGCGCAGCTAAAAATTTCGAAGCTCTTATTGATCTGATGCATGATCACTACCCGAATATGATGCTTTGCTCTGACGACAAGCACCCAAACGACTTGGTGGTAGGGCATATTGATAAATTGGTAAAACGTGCCATAAAAAAAGGCATTCCAGCAATGCATGTATTTCAGGCTGCATGTGTAAATCCTGTTAAACATTATGGAATGAAAGTGGGACTTCTTCAAATAAACGACCCTGCAGATTTTATTGTGGCCGACAATTTAACTGATCTAACAATTCTTGAAACATATATCAATGGTGAGCTGGTTGCTAAAAACGGAAAAAGTTTTATCCCTTCAGTAAAAGCAGATATTGTAAATAATTTTAATTGTAATAAAATCTCCGAAAAAGATATTGAAGTTGTTGCCGATAGCAATAAAATAAGGATTATTACGGTAGAAGACGGTCAGCTGATTACCAAACAACTACTTACTGAAATCACTCCAAAAAACAGTCGACTTTACAGTGATACCTCCAAAGACATACTAAAATTAGTGGTGGTTAACCGTTATAACGATGCTCCACCAGCTGTTGCATTTGTAAAAAACTTCGGATTAAAGGAGGGCGCAATGGCTTCCAGTGTGGCGCACGACAGCCATAATATTATTGCAACCGGTGTGAGTGATGCTGATATAGTAGCGGCAATTAATTTATTGATCGAACACAAAGGCGGGGTTTCTGCTGTAAATGCTGAATTTACAGGAATCCTTCCTTTACCTGTTGCCGGACTGATGAGCACTGAAGATGGATATATTGTTGCAGAAAAATATGAATTACTTGACAAAAAAATAAAAACATGGAACTGCACGTTGCAATCACCTTACATGACCTTATCTTTTCTTGCTTTGCTTGTAATACCTGAATTAAAACTGAGTGATAAAGGCTTATTTGATGGAAACGAATTCAAATTTACTTCTTTGTTTGTAAAATAAATTAATTTTGAGTCGCTTCCCAAAAAAGTTTTTGACACGAATTGCACGAATTTTTTTAAAAATATAATTGATAATCCGGGTATTAAATTTGTGAAATTAGTGTCAAATAGAGTTTAAGGGGGGAATGGACTTAATTTTCAAATTATAGTTAACTTTAAAAAAAAATTATCACATGAATTTTAATCCTATCATATTATCCATTCCGGTATTTTTTATTTTGATCGGACTTGAATTATTGGTTGATAAATTCCGGAACAAAAGCAACTATCGTTTTAACGATGCCATTACCAATATCAGCTGTGGTATTGGGGAACAGGTTACAGGTGTGTTTTTCAAACTTGCCATTGTTGGCCTGTATACATTATTATTTGAGAACTATGCATTTTTTAAAATTCCTGTAAACTGGACAACAGGCATAATCCTTTTTTTAGGTGTTGATTTTTTTTACTATTGGTTTCATCGCTACAGCCACGTAATAAATTTGTTTTGGGGCGGACACGTAGTACATCATCAAAGTGAAGAATACAATCTCTCTGTAGCATTACGCCAAGGCTGGTTTCAAAAGTTCTTTTCCTTTGGGTTTTATTTACCTCTTGCGCTTATTGGTTTTGATCCCGTACAATTTTTATTGGTTTCTTCGTTGGTCACTTTGTACCAGTTTTGGATACACACAAAGAATATCAATAAGATGGGCGTTTTAGAATATGTGCTGAACACTCCATCGCACCATCGTGTTCATCACGGGGTGAATCCGAAATACATTGATAAAAATCATGCAGGCACATTAATTATCTGGGATAAAATGTTTGGCACTTTTCAAGAAGAAGAAGAAGAACCCATTTATGGTATCACGCATCCGATCAATACCTGGGATCCGCTATCCGCTAATCTTCACCATTGGAAACAGATGTATCAGGGGCTAAAACAAATGCGTGGTATTAAAGATAAACTGAGATACACTTTTAATCCTCCCGGCTGGAAACCGGCTTATATAAACGATCCGGAGGCTCCTGTAAATTCGGCACCGTACAAAAAATTTGACACCCTCGTACCGAATTCTATTAACTATTATGTATTGTTTCAATACGCAATTACATTGGCCGGTGCTACTTTCTTTTTATTAAGTTCCGGTAAATTAAGTTTCACAGAAAAGCTGATCGCTGCAAGTTTAGTGGTTCTATCCATTGTAAATTTCAGCAGCTTATTTGAATCAAAAAAATATGCGGTGTTTGCTGAAGCGTTTCGAATTTTATTATGTGCATTCATTTTTGTTGCGTACTTTCAAATACATACCATCCTCTTTTTGATCGTATTGGCTGCATGGGTCATTTTATCCGGTTTGTGGTTATTTCAAATAAAACGATCTGAACAATGAAAAGTTTCCTAAAAAAAAATTTCCTGATCTTATTCCTGATCATACTTGCTCTTGTTTTTTATGCTAATGTGGTAGAAAGCTTAATGCTACATATTATTTTTAAACCACTCATCGTTATCAGTTTATTGGTTTATTTATTTATGGAGGACGGGCACAAGGAAAAGGCGGTGACCTTTGCAATTGGCGGTTTGATATTATCCTTGCTTGGGGATATACTTCTTATTTTCCAGAGCGAAAACCCCTTGTTTTTTATTGGCGGACTCGTTTCATTTTTAGTTGCACATGTTTCTTACATTTTTTATTATTTACGTTCCTCCAATACCGTTGCTGTAAAACAACTAAAGGGCAAACCCGTTTTTATTTTTATGATGGTAATTTATGGAATTGTATTTTGTTTGTTGCTCTACAATAATTTAGGAGGGCTGAAAGTACCGGTATTCCTTTATACCACGGTTCTGATAGGAATGAATATTTTTGCTTTAAATCGTTATGGAAAAGTGAATGATACAAGTTTTAAACTGATCATGATCGGAGCTATATGCTTCGCTGTTTCCGACAGTTTGCTGGCCATCAATAAATTTCTTTTACCATTGCCGCTTGCGGGTGTATGGATCCTGGGGTCGTATGCTGCTGCTCAATATTTTATTACACAAGGAGTGTTAAGCAAAAAATAAAAAAAGATGGAAAACAGTTTAACAGAAGATACGAGAATTGCTATCAAAAGAATTTTTAATTCGCAAAAAAATAATCAGCTATCCATTAAGCTTGCTCCTGTTAATGATCGTAAAAAGAAATTAAAGAAACTTAAAACCGCTATCAAAGCCAGGGAGAATGAGATCTTTGAAGCTTTGAGAAAAGACCTTAGAAAACCTGTTTTTGAATCTGCCGTTTTTGAAGTGCTTTTTATTTATGCCGAAATAGATTTTGCGATCAAAAATTTATCGCCCTGGACAAGCCAGCAAACGGTATCTTCCAACCTGTTAAACTTAATGACAAAATGTTGCATTAGCTACGAACCAAAGGGCGTTTGTTTGATCATTGCACCATGGAACTATCCATTTCAATTGCTAATGTCCCCTTTAGTTTCAGCCATTGCTGCAGGAAACTGCTGTATTTTAAAGCCCTCTGAATTAGCGCCTGCCACCAGTACTGTATTAACAAAATTGATACTGGAAATTTTTAAGGAAGATGAAATTGCTCTTGTAGAAGGCGATGCATGTGTTTCAACCGAATTATTAAGTTTACCCTTTAATCATATATTTTTTACCGGCAGTACCCACGTTGGCAAAATAGTAATGGAAGCCGCCTCCAAACATCTTTCATCAGTGACTTTAGAATTAGGCGGAAAATCCCCTGCAATCATTGATGAAGATGTTGATCTGAAAAAAGCAGCTGATAAAATAACATGGGGCACCTTCGCAAATGCTGGTCAAACGTGTATTGCACCCGATTATGTTTTTGTTCACGAAGATCAACAGGAAAAATTTATTGACTTAATGAAGGCGAATATTGAAAAGAAATATTTCAACAAAGAGCAACTCAATAAAGAAGATTATGGAAAAATTATTTCCGGAAATCATTTTAAACGATTAAAAAAATTATTTGATGATGCTCTTGCAAAAGGTGCGAAGGTTAGAATAGGAGGCACTTTCGAGGAATCCGACAAAACGGTATATCCTACTGTTTTAACATATGTATCTCCGGATTCTCTTATCATGCAGGAAGAGGTTTTTGGTCCGGTGTTACCTGTGGTAACATATAAAAATATATCTGAAGTGATCAATTATGTGAATGCGAATAACAAACCATTAGCTTTATATATATTCAGTAATAGCAACAAAAACGTTGAGAGTATCTTAAAACAAACCTCTTCGGGAGGAGCCTGTATAAATGATGTAATGATCCATATCTCAAATCCTCATTTATCTTTTGGTGGGATAAACACAAGCGGAATGGGCGGGTCCCATGGTTTTCATGGATTTAAAGCTTTTTCTCACGAACGTTCAGTAATGTATCAATCTAAATTAATTGATATCAGCAAGATCATATACCCGCCCTATAATGGTAAGGGAATGATCTTAAAACTGCTTAGAAAATTGATGTAATTTTAAAACAATAAAAAATAATTTATGAAACAATTTGCAATAGCAATACATGGTGGTGCAGGCGCTATACCCCGTTCGATCATGGGTGCTGAAAATGAAAAAAATTATAAAAAAGGATTAGAAGAAGCTCTTCTTGCAGGAGATACTATTTTATCATCGGGCGGTAATGCCCTCGATGCAGTTGAAGCAGCGGTAAATAAGCTGGAAGACAATCCTCTTTTTAATGCAGGAAGAGGTGCGGTATTTACCAATGGAGGAACCAACGAATTGGATGCCTCTATCATGGATGGTAAAAACCTTATGGCTGGCGCTGTTACAGGTATTAAAAATGTCAAAAACCCTGTTTCATTGGCAAGAGTGGTAATGGAAAAATCGGAGCATGTGTTTTTATCCGGTGCAGGTGCAATGGAATTTGCAAAAAAAATGAATTTGGAATTTGCACCCGATGAATACTTTTTTGTGCAGGACCGTTACGACCAATTATTACAAGCAAGAGAAAGCGACCAGGTAGTGTTAGACCATGGTAATACAAGAGGAACACCCAACTCAAAAAAAGGAACTGTTGGTGCTGTGGCTCTGGATGTTTTTGGAAATATTGCTGCGGCCACTTCTACAGGTGGAATGACCAATAAAAAATTCGGAAGAGTTGGAGATAGCCCTATCATTGGCGCAGGAACGTATGCAAACAATAACACCTGTGCTATTTCATGTACAGGTCATGGTGAGTTTTTTATTCGCTCTGTGGTTGCTTATGATATTTCCTGCCTGATGGAATACAAAGGTTTATCCTTAAAGGAGGCTTGTGATATTGTAGTTTATCAAAAATTAGTGAAGATAGGTGGAGAGGGCGGTCTAGTTGCAATTGATGCAAAAGGAAATATTGAAATGCCTTTTAATTCAGAAGGAATGTATCGTGCAATGAGAAAATCGGGTGGTGAAATTTATTTGAGTATTTATAAAGATCCGGCACACTCGTAACCCCAATACAATTAATAATTCGTATTAACTTTATACTTTTTCACCTAAAACCGCTGTGTCCAGCGGTTTTTGTGTTATTGAATAATGATTTTTTTAGTTAAAAAATTATCTTTGTCCTGTAGCTGAATAAAATAAATTCCTTTTGGTTGATCGCTAATATCTATTTCCATCTTTTCGGAATTTAGTTTTGTTTTGTAAATAATTTCCCCAGGTAAATTACAAATAGTTACCTCTCCATTAGCCTGAACAAAGAACTTTCCTGATGTTGGGTTTGGAAAAACAATGACATTTTTTTCGGAAAAAATTTCATCATTACCTGTGGTGGCGCAGTTGTGTTGCCATAACGTTCCGGCAGATTGAAGCGTTACGTCATTTGAATCCACTAAACCACAAGTGTTCCAAAGAGTGCTGGGAGTCTGCCATCCAAGATACGGGTCCACAATTGTAAACCACGTCATACCAATTATTTTTGAAGTGTCAGTGTTGTACCAACTTAAAAGTGTGTCGGCATACGCAAGTTGTTTTGCAGGAGAACCACAGTTACTCATCACTCCTCCTCCGTCCCCCATGCAGGTTTCTGTGATCATCATTTTTTTGCTACCCACTTCTGCTTTAGCAATATTGAGCCAGGAGCTCACTGTAGCCGGATCTCCCCAACAATTATCATTTGGTGGGCCTAATGAAGTATAATAAAAAGTATATCCAACAAAATCAACGTGGGAGCGAATAGAATCAATTATATCATAATTTCCCGACCACGTTAAATTGTGAAAAGTTACAACACTTCCAAGCTTTACATTTGAAAAACCATCATCATTCATCCTATTTCGTATGGTATCAAGTAAGGCTGTAAACCTTGTTAACCGACCTGTTCCCCAATAAGCATTCTTAAAATAAGTATCAATTTCATTTCCAACAGAAATCCATTTTACATTATTTACATTTTGTAAAATATGTTTTATTGCCAAATAATTTTGATTTACATAGGCTGTATCAGAAAAGTAAGATGAGTTTGTAGAATCCACAGCGGAAACAAAACCGGAAGGTTCAGCCATTGTTGTGTTCTGCGATTCAACTTTTATTGCCGGATAAATAATATGAACATTACAATTTCCCGCCCAGGTGGTTTGCAAATTTTCGAAATTGTAATACGAACTGAATGTTGGAATACCGCTGTTTATTTGTTGAACAACATCTGTCCAGGAAATATAACGTTGACGATAATCAAGATTCAAATTATCTACCCATGTTGCTGCTTCTTGCCATGCGCCTGTGTTTCCAAAGTTGCCATTGTTCGAAGAATTACTGTGTGTGGGAACAACTACAGCTCCGAGATTTAACCCTTGATTGCATTGACCAAAGAAATGGAGTTGCCGGATAAAGATCAGCGTAAAAATTAACACTGTTTTTTTCATGATGTCCAATTTAATGTTTGCGGTCTTTTTAAAATGCTTCTTTATGGTTTCGGTTCTTATATTGATTTGATCAATGCTCTACCGTAAATTTTAAAATGGTATTGTTAGCGTGAATAAAATATATCCCATTAGTAAGAGCTTGAACCGAAATACTTTTTGCCGATTTAATTTTCGGCAGCACCAATTGCCCAAACAAATTATATACTTCAATATCCTGTAAGATCTCTGAAAAACCAACAGTATTATTGCTTGGGTTTGGATACAGAGAAATTAAAGGTTTATTACTAATTGGGGAATTAATTCCAACGGCAGTGGTCGTCATTGTTATTAAATTAGAAGTATAGGGTGGCAAAACAAATACCCCACTTGTCCAAGGGGCTGGGGTTTGTCCATCATTGGCATCTGTTACCGTATATTGATTTACATACGGATACATAGATGTAGATAAACCCGTGCTGTTTAAAGTAAGACTTACATTTATTGTATTTGAAGTAGGGTTTGAAAGAAGCACCGCTTTATTGCCATCCACATCTTCACCTGCTAAAGTCCATATAACACCACCATTGGATGCAATAGCGCTCACAGGTGATATTAACTTTTTGTTATATATCGTCTGCATTTTAGAGCATTGTTTAAACCCATACGCTACAGGTTTGTATGCGGCATTCGCATCCCCCTGAAACAAGCCCATGACTCCTAAGGTAACATCGGAGCCAAATTCGCCACCACGGTAAATATATGCACGTTCAATATCTGCTTGTTGCAAAGCAATAAAAGCGCCTGTATGATGGGCTGCTCCTCTTTGTTTATTAAACAAAGAATCGCGGGTAGATGCAGGTAAAGATTGGTCGTTATCAAATCCCCAGGCATCGCAAATTAATTCTACTCCATCAAAAAAACTATTGTTGCCGTTGCCCCAAACAGAAGTGTAGGAAGTAAACGGAGGTTCTGCTCTTAACAGTTTTCGGTATCGGACCGCACTATTGTAAAAATCATCAATAGTATTACTAAACACATGGAATCCGATCCAATCAGGTTTTAAACTTCGCCCATGTAATTCCCTTAAAAACAAATCAACATGATCACTGATATTGGCATTAATGGTATTCCCTATTTGTATAGACACAGAACTGTTGAACCCCGGGCCACCGATTTTTAAAGTTGGGAAGTTCGTTTTTAAAGAATCGAAATTAGTACACCAAAAATTATTAAATTCTACAGAATCCCGATCCCAAAATTGGTTTTGTGGGTACTCCGTCCAAAGGTTTAAATATCCTTGCAAGGTATTACTACCACCTTCAAAATTATTATACCTGTTCACTACATTTAATCCGGCTTTTAACCAGTTGGCTTCTTCATTGGCCCTTGGCCCCTTATAGTCATGTTGATTGATGTTGTGCGCGTTTTCGCCACCCAATCTAAAGAAGGGCAAAAAGCCACCATCCAACCAGTTTTGAAACTGTATATCACTTTCCACAAAATGATAATTTGCAGTATCATTCGGATCGCAGTTCCAGTTCGGATAGGGAGTTGCAGCGTATGGAATAGAATCATAGTTTCCACAAAAAAACATCCGTTCCATATCCAGGCGGTCATCAAAATAATCATTGTTTCTAACTGAAGTTACCCCGATATCCTGGTATCTTGATGTAAGATCGGGAACAACCAAATTATTATAATTAGCAGCCGGACCAGCAATAACTCCAAGCATGTGTGGTTTAATTATTGAGTCTGTTGAACTGATGGAACCTATATCAATAGTGATATTTTCGGTTATCTGAGCTTTTGTTTCTAAAATAGAAAACAAAGCAAATACAGGGAGTAAAATTGTTTTTTTCATATTGCCGGATGTCGCATTAATTTATTACGTTGTTTATTCCGAGAACCTTTCTTTAGCGTTTGACTATTAATTTCCTTTTCACTTAGTTATTGTTCTCCGGTTTTATTTAACAAGTCTAACTCTTTTTCATACTTAGCGCTTCGTGCCGAATCACCTAACAAACCATAAATAGCTATCAGTGCGAGCAGTGTATTTTTGTCGTTTGGATATAGTTCATGAGTTTTTTCAAAATAGGGAAGAGCCAAATTGAATTGTTCATAGAAAACAGTTTCAACTGAATCTATTTCACTTCTTAAATAACCAAAAGGGTGGTCGTTAAAAATATCAATACCTTGATTGTAAAATATCCTGCCTTGATTATAATCATCTTGAAATTCTATTGCCATGTTTTTTTCTTCAGGCAATCTTTTATATATTAAGGTTATTGAAGCGAAAAGTTTTGTAATTGAATCTTCACTGATGGGGGGGGCTTCTTCCTGAGAAAGCATTCGTAAGGGAGAAACAAAGAGTGTAAATAAAAGTATGATCAATTGTTTTGTTTTCATTTTGCTGCCCCCGTTGAGCGTTGCGTCTCGCTACGCGTGTTTTAACAAGACCTCTGGCCTATTTGTGTATTTCCTTTTTTTATTTAACTACTTGTTGGCTTCTTTTATTTCAAAGATACAATTATTACTTATAATTGACACGGTACTGCAGGGTGCAGGTTAAAAAAAACCAACGGGACGCAACGCTTAGCGGGGGATTGCTTACTAAGATAATTAGCATTTACTTCTCCAATTTTTTCTAAAATTGAACTTATCAATTTTAAAATTTTCGGAGTAATGTCATAAGGAGGTTTCATTGATACTATCATTTGATGCTATCAAAAGTGGTTTATTTTCTGTAGAATTCAAAAATATTGGTGCTAACGATTTGCAGCTACAAGAAGTTGGCGATTTCGGAGACGAAAACTGTTTGCCACCACAAAAACTTGCTACGAAGCACAAAGCTTCATTTAACCACTGAACCGCCAATTTCTTATAGTGCTGTTATAGGTTGTGTATATTTCTTTGTATTTTTAAGATACTCTTGAAATTGTTATTTTTCACAAAGTTCTTTCAACTTATTGAGTGCTTTTGGGTAGGTCTGGTTCATATAATCTAAAAAATCTTCAGTGGTGTCTAAGTCAACAGTAACGGTTGTGGTTTCATTGTTTTCTTCGAAGGTATAGTTTTCAAAGCCGTTTGCCCATTTCTCCACTTCTGGTCCTTCTGTAATTTCCTTGTCCGCTTTTAAAAGACCATAATGTTGAATCGAAACAAATCGGTTGGGAATGTTTTCAGCTATCCTGGAAACCATTCCTCCCTTTTCTCCTTTCTCATCTACTCCAATAAATAGAACTTTATTTCCCTTGTCCCAACTTCCTTCATAGGTCGATGTCGGGTTAAACAAAGAAGTCCATTGCTCATAAGTTGATTTACTGTTGATGCCAAGCATAAAATCATAAACCTTGGTCACAGGTGCATTGATGCTTACTGTGAATTGTAACTTTTTCATACTATTAATATTTGTTTAATTTAATCTTTCGAGTTGTTATTTTCCGATCCGGATTTTCTGTATTTAGCAATTAAAATTATTTTCTGTATTTACTACGAAAGTAATTCAGTACTAAACTTTCACTTTAAAAATTCGTCAAAGGCAGGATTAAGATAGCTAGGGAGAAAAACAACCAAAAATTTATGCCTCTTCTAAATGTGTTTGTCTATGGTAAACTTTCCGGTAAGTGTTTTTTTTCTTACCATTGCCACTAACGGGCGGCTATGTGATGAGCGGATTTACGAAGAAGTATTTGTCTGCCAAGACAAATGCTGATAAGAAAATCTGCTCACCAAATGTACTGAAATGCAAGCTTATAACATAGCCAATGTTGGCAGCA
>Ga0105164_10002443_pt1 | contig 11481 bp, 10 predicted proteins | sample VDWuncwatermetaG_FD_89674 | JGI IMG/M metagenome (GOLD analysis project Ga0105164, IMG submission 89674) | Wastewater microbial communities from Netherlands to study Microbial Dark Matter (Phase II) - VDW unchlorinated drinking water | ecosystem: Environmental > Aquatic > Freshwater > Drinking...
GAATAGGTATGTGGGTTCATCCGGTATCGCTATTGAGAAAAATTGTAAATTGGAAATTGTAAATTTAAAATTTTAAATTTCCAATTCACAATTTACAATGTCTTTCCTTAAGGTCTGTTAGAGAGGAGCAGGAGCTTGCTCCCATGACTACCCGGCCTCTGAAACTCCTTTACCTTGTAAACATTTGCCTTATAGACATCGGCCTCCGACCCCAGAGAAAGGAGGGCTTCTTCATCCGTAAGGCAATAGACCCTCTCACTGGAAGAGAAGAGGTTCAAAAACTCTCGTTTGTAAGAGAGCTCCTTAACCCTGCCTTTCATGTACCAGACGTAATCTTGATTAAACGATTGGTAAGTGGTCAGGGAGGCGCCTGGCTCCATGACCTGGAGTATCTCCTGGCAGAGGGCCCTCTCCTGTCCAGCATGGCTCTTTCTGGGCAAGACTAGCTGGCAATAGGTGGTCTCAAAGGCCATGGCAAAGAGAAAGAGACTGCCAAAGAGTACCATGTATTGGCGGGACCAGAGGGCGAGGAGCGTCAAGGCCAGGACGCATACCCCCACCAGTAACACTATCCAGCTTACGGGCAGTCCGGCATAGACTAGCCCCAGGAATGAACCCCCGCAAAAACCAAAGGCGAGTACCGTGGCCCACCTCTCCCACGTCCATAGGGGGGCGGCCTTGGCTATGTAATAGTTCCACAGGGTCCCCAGCACCAGGGCCAACGCCGGGTAGAGGGGCAGGAGGTACCTGCTCCTCTTTTCCATACTGATGGAAAAGAGGACAAACGTGGCCAGGAACCATACTACCGGGAACCGCAGGGACTCCCCTTCCCCCACCTCGCTCCTCCCGCCACAAAGACTTGTCCTGAGCGAGGCCGAAGGAGGGCGGATTTTCAACTTCCAGTAGGCATAGAAGCCAATAAGTATGAGGGACCATGGGAGCGTCCCTGCCAGGACCTCCATCGTATAAAAAACGGGTTTAACGAGGCTGGCAGGTTTGCCTACGTGGTATTTAAAGTGCCCCACCAGACCCCCTGTATAACTCATACCTCCATACAACTGGGCCGGGAGGAGCCAGCATAGTAAGAGGGAAACGAAGAGGAGTCCGCCAAGTAATGGCTCCATCTCCCTCCATCGGTAAAGTTCCCTTCGGCTAAGGAGGTAGAGGCCCAACACCGGAGGGATGATGAGGATACCAATGCCCTTGGTGAAGACGGATAGGGCAAGGAAGGCCCATCCCCAGAGGAAATACCATCTCTTGTGAGACGCAGAATCAAGGCCAAAATAGAAGCAGGCCAGGCTGGCAGTGACGAAGAAGGTCAAGAGCATCTCCAGTTTGGCCACACAGGCATACTTCTGGAACTCTGGACTGCTGGCCAGGATAAGCCCCGCCAGGAAGCCTCCCCCCGCACCGATGAGTACCTCGCCTAGAGAGAAGACCACAAGCACGGTCCTTATGGCCGCCGTGGCAGAGGGCAATCTAAGGGTAAATGCCGTTACGTCCCGCCGGTGCTTACTTAACAGGGCTATCACCCAGAAGTACAGGGGCGGTTTGTTGAAATATATCTCCCCATTAAAGTGGGGCACAATCCAATTCCCCTGGAGTGTCTCTCTAGCCACCTGGGCGTAGAGGGTCTCCCTCCCTGCCCATAGGTCCCTCCCCCCAAGATGGGGGAGATACAGGGTCAGACATATCACCACCAGTGCAAGTTTTAATGACCGCTCTTTAGAAAGGATTCCGTTTATGCGTGGGAACTGCATAGATATGTCTTTTAATACCTCCTCCTGAAAAGTAGGCAGTAAGGAGTAGGAAGTAAGGAGTAAACAGTAAACAATACCTACTCCCTACTCCCTATTACGGCCTATTGGAGACAAGGACAAAAGAAGGGGGGCCTTTTCCCCTGGGATTGGGAATTTCGGCCACCTTGTATACCGATGACCCCAACCCTCTGTAATCTGCCTCACCCAGGAGGCAATAGACCTTCTCCCTGGAGGAGAGAAGGGCCGTGAGATGCTCTTCCATGTATATATTACCTGGAAAGGTGTGGGTGTAATAGGTAAATGAGGGACGATAATACTTATACACGGCCCACTTAGCCCCTGGTTCCATAATACCTAGTAGCTTCTGACATAAGGGCCTGTCAGAATTGGCGTTGTTCTGTAACGGCAGGAGAAACTGGCAATAAATCGCTTGATAGACGGACAGGACGAGCAAGATGACCCCAAAGAGGAGCTTCACCTGAGAGGCCCTGTAAGCCAGGTATACGGCTATCAGCATACCTGCAACGACTAGAGAGAGGCCCAGGGCGGGATAGGGGAGTCGTCCCTCTGCAAACAAGGCCACCGCCACACCCGTCAAGGCGGCGATTATAAGGACAGGCAGGCACTTTTGCCAGGGCCATAAAGGAGGGCTCTTTGCCCAGTAGCCCTCCCACATCTGGGCCGCCATCAGTGCCCCAGCCGGATAAAGGAACAAGATATATCTGCCGTGCTTGGTGCTAAGGAGACTAAATGCAATAAGGCCGACCAATAACCAGGAAACGGGGAACAGGGAACATGGAACAGGAGTAAAGGTTTTTCTGTCCCTTGTCTCCTTATAGTATGAGTACAGGGCCAGTGGTATAAAGATAGACCAGGGGGCCATACTGACCAGGAATTGGGGGAGATAGAAGTAGAAACTCTCAACGTGATATTCCTCCTCCTTCAGGTACCATACCCCCCAGTTAAACAGGCCCTTGAGGTAAGGCCCTGCCTTAAAATAGACGGGGATACACCATAGGCCCATAGTGCCAAAGAACACCAGGGCTCCCAGGAGGGGGAGGGTCTCCTTCAAGCGGTGTAACTCCTTTCTGAAGACCATGTAAGAGGACAGGGTAAGGGCAATAATAAGTGGATAGATGGGCCCTTTTGCCAGGCAGGAGAGGGCGGCAGAAAACCAGCACAATAGAAATAGCCACCTCCTGGAAAATGTAGGGGCACGTTGCAACGTGCCCCTACCTCCTGTAACAAGACCCACATAGAAGCTGGCCAGGCTCAGGGTAAAAAAGAAGGCCACAGGCATGTCTATCCTCACCATGCAGGCAGACCTGAAGAATCCAGGAGAGCTCAGTAGTATCAGGGAGGCCAGGAGGCCCGCCCGTTCATTCAGCAGGGCCTTGCCCAGGAAGTACACTACGATTACCGTGCCCAGTGCGGCAAGGGCTGAAGGGAGGCGGGCGGTAAATTCCGTAACGTCTCCGACAGGCAGACTGGCCAGGGCTATGAGCCAGAAGTACAGGGGGGGCTTTTCATTGTAGAGGTCTCCATTGAAGTGGGGTACTAACCACCCCCACGAGGTAGAGTGAAGGGCCTCCCTGGCCACCTGGGCATATTCCGTCTCTACGGTGCCCCAGAGGTCCCTGTTTCCCAATGCAGGTAGATAAAGGACAAGGCATAGGGAGGATAACAGCAGTACCCGTTGACTATCTCTCATCCAGTTCCTCTACAACCTCGTAATCTATGCGTCTGTTCTGCATCCATTTTACGGCCAGGAGATCCACCAGGAATTTGAAGAGGCGGTTTCTGATATTGTATTTGGACTCACCGAACTTCCTGGGGAAGTGGGAGATGGGTATCTCTATCACCTTAAAACCCTCCATCCGGCAAAGGGTGGGGTAGAAGCGGTGGAGACCTTTGAATAGTTTGACCTTCTGTACCACCTCGCGGCGCATGGCCCTGAGGGGCGAACCTGCATCTTTGGCATTATCCCCCATAATTATCTGCCTGAGGGTATTACCGCCCCAGGACACAAGATTCCTCTGCCACGCATCCTTTCTCTCGGCCCTCAATCCCCAGGCCACGTCGTATTCTTTCAGTTTTTCCAGGAGGCCGGGTATATCCTTTGGGTCACTCTGGAGGTCGGCATCCATGGCCACTACCATGTCTCCCCTGGCGGCCTTAAAGCCCGCCTCCAGAGCCGCCGACTCCCCACAGTTCTTTTTGAAACGAATCAGCCTTACGTGTGGGTTATTGGCACGCAGTTCTCTCATTACCTCCCAGCTCCTGTCCGTACTGGCGTCGTCCACAAAGATTGCCTCGTAAGACTGATTCAAGCCCTTGAGGACTGGCAGGAGACGAGAGAGGAGTTCTCCAAGGCTATCCGCCTCGTTATGTACAGGGAACACTACGGATAGGTTTTTACGGGAGACGTCCATTATCAGAACCTAACTGACGTACGTATTGCTTATAGGTAATCCGCCTGAGGTGGAATCGGTAGGGGCGTATTGTTCGCCACGGCGAATCTGCCTAAGGCACGGCAATACGCCCCTACTAACCTAACTGATATGGACTCTAATGGCCTCCGCCACAGCCTCTACTTGTTCCGCCCGTATCTCAGGGTAAAGGGGGAGGCTGAGTACCTTTGACGTGGCCTCCTCCGCCATGGGGAAAGTACCCTTAGGAAGGCCCAGATGGGCATAGGCCGGCTGGAGGTGGAGTGGGAGGGGATAGTGGATACCCGTCTGGATACCCATCTCCTTCAGTTTCTTTTTCAATCCATCCCTGTTTTCTACCTTTACGGCGTAGATATGATACACGTGCTTTACCCCGTGGAGTACCCTGGGTATGGTTACCCCTTGTATAGGTGATAGGAGTGCGTCGTATTGCCTTGCCCTCTCCCTCCTCTTTTCGTTCCAGCCTTCCAGGTATTTCAGTTTAATGGACAGGATGACTGCCTGGATGGCGTCCAATCGGCTGTTATATCCTTCAATCTCATGGATGTATTTTTCCTTCCTGCCATGGTCTCTTAGCATACGGACCCTCTCCGCTATGAGCGGGTCGTTAGTAACCACTGCCCCCCCGTCCCCGTAGGCCCCCAGGTTCTTGGAGGGATAGAAACTAAAACAGGCAGCCTCGCCCAGGTTTCCTACCCGTACTCCCTTGTATTCGGCACCGTGGGCCTGGGCAGCGTCCTCAATCAACCTCAGCCCGTAGCTCATGGCAAGCTCCCTGAAGGCATCCATATCGGCAGGTTGGCCGTACAGGTGCACCGGCATGATGGCCCTGGTCCTGGAGGTTATGGCCTTCTTGACCTTTTCCGTATCCAGGTTATAGGTCTCGGGGTTAATATCGGCAAAGACCACCTTTGCACCGGCAAGACCAATGGCCTCGGCAGTGGGGGCCGCAGAGTTGGGGGCGGTAATCACCTCGTGGCCTGGTCCAATCCCCATGGCCCTGAGTGCAAGGACGAGGGCGTCCGTACCATTGGCCACCCCCACGGCGTATTTGGCCCTGCAAAAGCCGGCAAAGGACTCTTCAAACTCCCTCACGTACTTGCCGAGGATAAAGGCCCCTTCTTCAATCACCTTCCTTATGGAGGAGTGTACCTCTTCCTGGATACCCTGGTACTGGACCTGCAGGTCTACTAGCTGTATCTTCTCCATTACTATGGTATTCCTCATGGTTCCTTCTTTCAGCGTGACTTACCTGCTGCGCCCGGGGTAGATAGGGTCGGCAGGGTTTGTTTTGTCCCACCCCTCTTCAGCGACGCCTGAGCCGCCTCTAGTACCCTTACTACCCTGAGGCCGTTCAGGCCATCGGTACGGGGTCTCTGGCCCTTCTCTATACATTCCAGGAAGTGGGCACATTCCAGTAGTAATGGCTCCCCTCCTTCCAGTTGGGGGGTTGTCACCTCCCCTTTTTTCTTTACGTACTTGTCTTTTTTCTGCTCAAAGCCGTCGGCGCAGAGTTCGTTCCTCACTAGTTTCACCTTACCGTCGGCACAGAGTTCGTCATATATTACCATATTTTTACTGCCCACCACAGTGGTAGTCCTTATCTTCCGTGGACTGAGCCAGCTTACGTGTACCTCCGCATTGACACCGGAGGGGAACCCCATGGTTAGATGCACCATGTCCTCAATCCCCTCCTGGAGGTAACTGAACCCCTGGGCTCCGACCCATAGGGGTTCCTCCTCTAGCCAGTACAACAGGATGGAGACGTCGTGGGGGGCGATGTTCCACATGGCATTCACGTCGGCCTTGACCGTACCCAGGTCCATCCTCTCGGAGTAAAGATAGTACACCCTCCCCAACGTGCCCTGCTGGAAGTACTCCTTTACCTTAAGGACGGCAGGGTTGTACTCAAAAACGTGTCCTACCATAAGGACAAGTTTCTTGTCCTCAGCCAGTTGTATTAAGTCCTCGCACTCCCTAGTATTAACGGCGAGGGGTTTCTCCACAAAGACGTGTCTCCCTGAGGCCAGGGCCGCCCTGGCCACCTCATGGTGGTAGGCCGGCTGGACGACCACCACTACGGCCTCCACCTCTTTGTCTTCAAGGAGGCGGGGGTAGTCCTCATAAACCCTTAGTTGAGGGTACATCTGGGCTATCATTTCCCTTCGGGCCTTGCTCTTGTCACAGATAGCACGGACCGATTGGGGGTCTATCCTTAGAAAGTCTCTTATAAGGTTGGGCCCCCAGTAACCCGCCCCGATTACTCCCAGTTTTACCATCTTCCTGTCAACCCTTCTTTGGGAGATAGACGTAGGGGCGTATTGTTCGCCACGGCGAATCTGCCTAAGGCACGACAATACGCCCCTACAATAAACAAGGTGTATGCTACTCTGGTCAAACCCATAGCGGTTCTTTCTGATGCAAGGAGAATCTAACCAAATCACGGTTAAAACAAAATAGAATATCCTAGCAGGGCAAAAAGTCAACCATTTTTTATCAGGGAAAGCAGGGCAAGGGACACATCCCATATTTTCTTATTTTTAACTCTTAGAGGGGATTTATGTTAAAGTCTCCAGGGAAAAAGAAAAAAGTTGAGTAAAATATGGGTGTGTCCCCCTTGTAGAATCCCACCCCTACAGGCATCAGCAGGACACCTCTATCCTCATAAAGTAGAGGTCTACGCCTTCTTTGGGATGTTCTTCTTGCGGGATGGTCTTAAGATAAGATTCCAGTGCCTTACAGAGATTATCTCTGGCCTCTTCCTGGGTGGCCCCCCTGGCCAATATCTCCGTCTCCATGCAGTGGGCTAGATAGCCCTCACCATCTCTTCTTATAAGGACTGTGAATTGGCGTAACATTTCTTTCCCTCTTAAACGTATTTTATCACCTCTCTATATCTTATGGTAGGGGTTTTTCGGGGTATGGGGCATACAGACTGAGAACTCTGCAAAAGTCTACACAGCACTACCTGTCATTCTGAGCGAAGCGAAGAATCTGGTCTTTTAAGAGATTCTTCGGTCGCTCCGCTCCCTCAGACGCCGTCCTGAGCGAAGCCGAAGGAATGACATGTGAGCAGGGTTTTTCAGAGGTCTCAGACTATTAGTTCAGACAAACTCTTCCAGCAATCTCTCAAACCTGGAGCGGTCTGGTCCGCCCGTGGCAAACTTTACCAGTGGTGCCTCCCTTATGGCATGTATCTGCTCCTCCATGGTGGGCCTTTTGGGGTTGGTATAGATGACACCAATGGGAATTTTACTGTCCCACTCCTGGGCCTTCTGGAAGGCCGCAGCCCTATCTGCCGGGTCATACTTGCCGCCCTCATCCAATTTATAAACCCTCTCCTTATACCAGGCAAAGGTGTTCAGTTTGTTAAAACTGGGGCAAGGCTGTAGGACGTCCACCAGGGCGAAGCCTTTGTGCCGCACGGCCTCCTGTATCAGGCCCACCAGGTGGTCCTTCTCCCCGGTAAAGCCCCTGGCTACAAAACTGGCGTTCATGGCCACCGCCACCAGGATGGGGTTAAAGGGGGCAAGGATTACGCCCTCTGGCTGTATCTTGGTGGCAAAACCCGTATCGCTGGTAGGCGAGGCCTGTCCCTTTGTCAGGCCGTACACCTGATTGTCATGCACTATCAGGGTTATGTCTATGTTCCTTCGTATGGCGTGGAGAAAATGGTTTCCACCCTCACCGTAGCAATCCCCGTCCCCGGCAATGGCCAATACCGTCAGTTCGTGGTTGGCCAGCTTTGCCCCGGTAGCAGGTGGTAAGGTGCGGCCGTGGAGGCTGTTGAACGTGTTGCATCTCAGGTAGTGGGGGAGCTTGCCTGCCTGCCCGATGCCAGAGACAGAAAGTACCTCGTGCGGCTCCTTCCCCAGGCCCACCAGGGCCTCCTGTACCGCCCTGAGGAGCATAAAATTCCCGCACCCCGGACACCAGGCCGTCGGCCCGCCTGCATAGTCTTTTAACGTAACCATTGCTATCTCCTTGCCAAGGGTCGGGGGACCGTGGGTAGGGGGTGTGGTAGCCGCAGGCTTTAGCCTGCGTTGTTTCCCTACCCCCTATTTAATTCCCTCCATAATATACTCCGGACTAAAAGGAAGCCCATCAAACTTGAGTATCTTCCCCGTGACGGCCTTACCCGTCTCCCTCCGTATAAGCCTTGCCAGTTGACCTGTGGCGTTATTTTCCACGACAAAACATGCCCTGGCAGATTCCAGGGCCGTGGCAACCGCCCCGGACGGAAATGGCCATATCTCGCTTAGATGCATCATGCCAGCCTTTTGCCCCTGGGCCTGTAGGAGGTCCACGGCCTCCCTGATTGCACCATAGGTAGAACCCCAGCCAATCAGTAGTACCTCAGGGTTGGCCGTACCATAAAATTTGGGCGGAGAAATCTCCTGGGCCAGGCCTATCTCTTTCCTCATCCTCTTGAGCATCATCCTGGTACGGAGTCCTGTGTCTTCCGTGAGGTGGCCCTCCTCGTCGTGCTCGTCGCTATCGGTAACCACGGTTATACCAGGATACCCCGGCAGGGCCCTGGGGGAGATACCAGAGTGTGTAATGGCATGTCGCTTGTAACCTGCCAGTTTCTCCGTCTCCTCCGGCTGGATAAGCTGGCCTCTATCAATGGTAATGCGGGACACGTCCAGGGTATCTATCGTCCAGTAGGAATCTGCCAGGTGCTGGTCGCTCATAACGATGACCGGGGTCTGGTATTTCTCGGCCAGGTTGAAGGCCTTGGCCATCGCATAGAAGGCCTCTTCCGAGGTGCCTGGGGCTAAGACCGCCCTCGGGAATTCGCCATGGGAGGCATGGAGCACGAACTCAAGGTCGGACTGCTCAGTCCTGGTGGGTAGTCCGATGGCAGGCCCTGGCCTCTGGGCCTCTACCACCACGATGGGTGTCTCTGTCATCCCCGCCAGGCCCAACCCCTCCACCATGAGGCAGAAACCCCCGCCAGAGGTGGCCGTCATGGCCCGTACCCCTGCGAAGGAGGCGCCAATGGCCATAGTAATGGCTGATATCTCATCCTCTGCCTGCTCCACGATTATGTCCCACTCCCTGGCCTTCCCTGCCAGGTAGGTCATTATCCCCGTAGAGGGGGTCATGGGGTAGGCGCTCACAAACTTACAGCCTGCGGCAAGTGCCCCCAGGGCCAGGGCCTCATTCCCAGCTATCAGCATACGACGCCTGTCGTCCAGGGGCTTAAACTTCCAGGGGAATTGGGAGTGGCCGTTCCTTGTAGTGAAGTCGTAACCGGCCCTGGCGGCCTTGACGTTATCCTCTGCCACGGTGCCTTTCTTACCGAAGACGTCCCTGAGTACCTCTGCCAGTGGCTCAAAGGCGTAACCCAGGAGGCCCAGGGCCGCCCCTGCCGCTACGGAATTGCCGTACAACTTGTTCCCGCCCTCCTGGGCCAACCTGTCCAGGGGGACACTTAAGAGGTTTTGATGGGCCTCTACCTTAACCTTCTCACCATCGTAAATAATTACTCCCCCCTCATGGAGTTCACCCCTGTGGAGGTCTATGGTCTCCTTGTTGAGGGCGATGAGTATATTTACACCACGGGGCATGGAAAAGACAGGGGATTCCCTTATCCTTAACGCGGAAAAGTTGTGCCCGCCACGGATGCGGGACTGGTAGTCCTGGATGGCGAACACGTGCAGTCCTCCCCTTGTGAACACATGGGCAAGGGTGTGACTGACGGTCTGCATCCCCTGGCCTGCCTCTCCGCCTATCTTTATCTTAAGGTCTAGCATCTGTTCCCGCCCGATATAAAACATCATAGCCCTTCCGCAAAAGGGCTGTCAACACAAAACACACTGGAGGGTAGGGAGAGGGGGTAGGGAGTAGGGAGATATAGCCCAGGTGCTCCGCCACCTGGGAACCAGGGCGTAGGGAGTAAACAGACTGGCTACTCCCTACTGGACTCCAGCCCCCTTCCTTGACAATTTTCCGCACTATGCTAATATCTCGCTATGTCAAATTCGCCCGCCCGTAACCATGTCAAGGACAAGTCCGTCTAAGGCAAAATTGTCACCCTGAGCGTAGCGAAGGGTCTCGCATGGAGATTCTTCGCTTCGCTCAGAATGACTACCGATGAAAGAGGCACTACTAGAACTAAGAGCGAAGGCACTGGAGGGGCTTAAAAGTCTCCGTTCTGCCGAGGAACTGGAACTCTTCAGGGTAAAATATCTGGGCAGGAAGGGCCTCCTCAGCGAGTACATGGCCCAATTGTCCACCCTCCCACCAGATGAAAAGCGTGTAGTAGGAAAGCTGGCTAATGAGATTAAGGTAGAACTCACGGAGAAAATTTCAGTCGGAGAAAGCCTGCTAGCCGTCGTTACTAAGGTATCACCTGTGATAGATGTCTCCCTTCCTGGCCTGAAACCCCACCGTGGGCGTACCCACCCCCTGGTACAGACCATCCAGGACATAAAGGAAATCTTTGGCCGCATGGGTTTTCAGGTGGTCTCCGGGCCGGAGGTGGAGCTTGAGTATTATAATTTTGAGGCACTCAACATACCCCCTGACCACCCCTCAAGGGACGACTTTGACACCTTCTATGTCTCCGACGACGTCCTCCTGAGGAGCCAGACCTCCACGGTACAGATTAGAGTAATGCAGAAACAGAAACCCCCCATAAGGATAATTGCCCCAGGTAAGGTATTCAGGCCCGATACGGTGGATGCCCGCCACTCCTTCATGTTCCACCAGATAGAGGGGCTGATGGTGGGCGGTAGCACCGCAGGCGAAGGGGTAAATTTTGGACACCTCAAGGGGGTACTTTCTCTCTTTATCAAGACCTATTTTGGCCCTAATACCAGGATGCGGCTCAGGCCCTCCTTCTTCCCATTTACAGAACCCAGTGCCGAGGTAGAAATCTCCTGTAGTCTCTGTAAGGGAAAGGGGTGCAGTGTGTGCGGTGGCAGTGGGTGGCTGGAGATACTGGGGGCGGGTATGGTACACCCCAACGTATTCAAGGCCGTGGGTTACGACCCCGAGCAGTACATAGGCTTCGCCTTCGGTATGGGGGTGGAGAGGATAGCCATGCTCAAGTATGGTATTGACGACATAAGGCTCTTCTTTGAGAATGACGTGAGATTTCTATCTCAATTCTAGTGGAACGACGCAGGCTAAAGCCTGCGGCTACAGACTAAAGTAGGGGCGTATTGCAATACGCCCCTACGACACATGAAAATAACCTACAACTGGTTAAAAGAATACTGTAACTTCGGGCTTCCGCCAGAGGGGCTGGCAGAGGTGCTGAC